>Ga0073904_10000317_pt1 | contig 34115 bp, 29 predicted proteins | sample KloWWTrecipitate_FD_66668 | JGI IMG/M metagenome (GOLD analysis project Ga0073904, IMG submission 66668) | Active sludge microbial communities from Klosterneuburg, Austria, studying microevolution and ecology of nitrifiers - Klosterneuburg... | ecosystem: Engineered > WWTP > Aerobic digester >... | reverse complement strand
CGAACGCGCCGCGCGGCGTCCGCGACAGCATCGGCGCCGATTTCACCGGATCGGTCCACGCCACCGCCGCCAGCGCGGTGAGCGTCACCCCCGGGTTCACCGCGTTGACCCGGATACCGTGCGGCCCCAGCTCGTTCGTCATCACCCGCGTCAACCCATCCACCCCGCCCTTGCTGGCGCTGTAGGAGGCGTGGTTGAAAAACCCGTTGAACGCCGCAATCGACGACACATTGACGATCGCGCCCCCGCCGCCCGCCGCGATCCGGTGCTTGGCGTAGACCTGCGAGACGATCAGCGTCGCCCGCACGTTCACCGCCTGCACCGTGTCAAAGCTCTCGACCTTGGTCTCGAGGAACGGCTCGAGAACGTTGATCCCCGCGCAGTTGACGAGATAATCCGCCGGCATCGCGGCCTCCGCCGCCGCCCGCGCCGCCGCCGCGTCCGACAGGTCCACCGCGATCGTCCGCGCCCCGGTCTCGGCCGCGAGTTCCGTGAGGTCCTGCGCCGTCCGCGCCAGCGCCACGATCTGCGCCCCCCGCTTCGCCCCCAGCACGGCGATGGCGCGGCCAATCCCCTTGCCCGCGCCCGTCACCACGATGGTCCGGCCGGCCAGCGACATCAGCCGGTGAGCCCGTACTGCTCGGCCTTGTTGCGCAGGAACGGCAGGCCCTTGTCCATCACCTCTTCCATGCTGTCCGCCACCGGCCGCCACACCGCGAGCCCGTAGGCGAATTCGGGCGGCATGTTGATGAAACTCTCCATCGCCAGCCCGCCCTTGAACTTGATGGCCGCGAGCGCCGCAAAAATCTCGTTCCACGGGATATTGCCGTAGCCCGGCGTGCCGCGATCGCTCTCCGACAGATGGATGTATTTGAGCAGATCGCCGCAGGCGAGAATGCCGTTGGCCGCGCCCTTTTCCTCGATGTTCATGTGGTAGGTATCGAGGTGCATGAAGATGTTGTCCGCCCCGATCCGCTCGATCAGCTCCACGCCCTGCTGCGCCGTATTGAGCAGGTGGTTCTCGTAGCGGTTGAGCGGCTCGATGCCGAGCTGGATCCCCTTCGTTTTCGCGTGCTTGGCCGCCGCCGCGAGCGCCCGCGTGAGATTGTCGTACTCGCCCGGCGTCGGCGGCAATCCGGTGCGCTCGCCGAGCCCGCCGAAGATCGCACCCGACAGCGCCTTGCCGCCGAATTCGGCGGTCTTGTCGATGGCGAGCGTCAGGAACTCGATCGCCGCATCCGGCCGCACCGAGGCCCAGGCGCGCTCCGGCAGGCCGAGCGAACCCACCGCCTCGAGCCCGTTCTGTTCGAGCAGGCGCTTCGTATGCGCCGCGTCGATGGTTGTCGGATCGGGCATCGCGATCTCGACGAAATCGAGCTTGTAGTGGACGGCGGACCTGATGGCCCGCTCGGCCGCTTCAGGCGTCCATTTCATCGCCCAGATGCTCGTATGGATGCCAAACCCGCTGACCGGCATTCTATGCTCCTTCAGAGAAAGTTGCGGGGCGCCGAAACGCCCCGCGCGATACACCACAGGCGAAATCAGAAGTCGAATTCGCCGATGTTTTCCTTGGTGAAAATGAACGGCGCGCCGAGCAGGATTTCGGAGCCGTTGATGACCTGCAGCTTGCCGAGCTTGCCGGCCTCGACATCGGTGGCGCCCGGCGCCAGCGTGCCATCAGCGGCAGCGCGGAGCACGAAGGCCGCGGCATAGCCGAGGTCCACCGGGTTCCACAGCACCACGGACTTCACGCAGTCGGCTTCCACATACGGCTTCATCGCGTTCGGCGTGGCGAGCCCGACCACGGCGATCTTGCCGCACTTGCCGGCCTGCGTCACGGCGTCGGCCGAAGCCGGGGTCGCGACCGAGGTCATGCCGAGGATGCCCTTCAGCTCATCGCCATATTTGTTGATGAGCGTGTTGGCCTGGTTGAAGCTGAGGATATTGTCCTCCTGCGCTTCCACCGTTTCGAGCCACTTGAGCTTCGGGTGGCAGGCCGCGGCATAGGCGCCCATCTCGGCAATCCAGCGCGCCTGGTTGGGCGTGGTGAAGGTCGAGGTGACGATGGCGAACGAGGCTTCCTCGCCCGATTCCTTGGCGAGGCTGTCGATCATCGCCTTGGCGATGCCGTTGAACTCCGCCTGGTTGACGAACCACTGGCGCGCGTCGGGCTGCGAGTTGGCGTCATAGCCCACGACATTGATGCCGGCGGCCAGCGCCTTCTTCAGCACCGGGGCGATGGCGACCGGGTCGTTGGCGGCGAACAGGATGCCGTCGACGCCCTGCGTGATGTAGTTGTCGATCACGGTGATCTGGTCGTCGATATTGGCTTCCGTCGGCCCGTCCGTCGTGGCCTTCATGTTGCCCATTTCGGCGGCGGCCGCGGCGATGCCCTTCGAGGTCGCATCGAAGTAGCCAATGCCGATCAGCTTGGGCACGTCGACGACGGTGATTTCCTTGCCCTTGCGGTCGGGCGGGTTGGTCGGCACGCCGCCGTCATAGGCCTTGGCCACCGGCGTTGCCGGGGTGCCGTCGCAGGCGAGTGGACTGGTCGGCAGGTCGTCGCCGCCGGTCCAGGCGGTCTGCGCCTGAACGAGGCTGGTCGACAGGCTGAGGGCGGTAACCACCGCCAATGTCGTGCGAAGCATAGTCTCTCCTCCTTGTAGCGCCGGCCGTCGTTGACGGCATTCGGCCGGCAGAATGATTCAGCGGGTGCCGCCCCGGTAAACCAGATTAGAGATGAGGATCGTGAGGATCAGCGCTGCGCCGATCAGCACGATGGTTCCGTCGCTTTTGACACCGGCCAGCGACAGGCCGTTCTTGAGCGCCTGAATGAGGATGAGGCCCAGCACGGTACCGATGATGGTGCCGCGCCCCCCGAAGATCGAGGTGCCGCCCAAAACCACCGCGGTGATGGCGTCGAGCTCGATGCCGGTGCCCATGTCCGACCGCGTGGTCGAAACGCGCGAGACGAAGATGACGGCCGCCAGCGCCGCCGCAAAGCCCGAGGCCGAATAGATGGCGATCTTGATCCAGTCGACCCTGAGCCCCGAAAACCGCGCCGCCGTTTCGTTCGACCCGATGGCATAGGTGGCCCGGCCCCAGGTCGTCATGCCGAGGATGATGGCCGCGACAATGGTGACGATGACCAGCAGCCAGAGCTGCGTCGGCACGCCGAAGACGTTGCCCTGCCCGAGCACATAGAACCACTCCGGATAGCCGCGCACCGAGCGGGCCTCCGACACGCCTTCGGCGATGCCGCGATAGAGCGCCAGCGTGCCCAGCGTCGCGATCAGCGGCGGCACGCGAAACCGGGTGATGATCAGCCCGTTGACGAACCCGGCAAAGGTGCCCACGCACAGCGCAAGGAAGATCGCGAGTTCGAGCGGCAGGCCGAGGTTCTTCCAGAACACCCCGAGCAAAATTGCCGTCATGCCGAGGATCGAGCCCACCGACAGGTCGATGCCGCCGGTGATGATGACGAAGGTCATCACGATGGCGATGAGCCCCACCTCGGTCATCAGCCGGCCCTGGTTGAGCAGGTTGTCGAGCGTGAAGAACTTGTCCGATTGTGCCGAGAGCACAACCAGCGCAATCACCACAAACAGCCCGAGGATGGTCTCGTGCCGAATCAGCTTGTTCCAGGTCATCGTCCGGCTCCCCGCATTTCGCGGTTTCGCCGCATCATGTCGATGAGCACGGTGATGAGGATCAGCGCGCCGATCACCGCGCGCAGCCAGTAGGCCGAAACGTTGATGAAGATCAGCGCCGAGCCGATGGCCGAAAAGAGGATCGCGGCGAGCGTAGAGCCGATGACCGTGCCGGTGCCCCCGAGGATCGACACCCCGCCGATCACCGCCGCGGTGATGATGGTGAGTTCGAGGTTCGGCGGCACCGTCGACTGGATGATTTTCAGCTGCGTCGCGAACAGGATGGTCGCCAGCCCCGCGAAGGCGCCGTGGATCGCAAACACCTGCACGATCCGCCGCTCGATCGGAATGCCCGCGGCGCGTGCCGCTTCCGGGTTGCCGCCGATGGCGTAGAGCGACCGGCCGAACGCCGTGTAGCGCATCCACAGGAACGCCGCGATGGTGAGCACGATCATCATCCACACCGGCACCGGCACATCGAGGAATCGCCGCTGCGCCAGGAGGAACTCGGGGGGCAGGTTGTTGATCCAGGCGCCGCCCGTCACCGACACGAGCCCGCCCCTGAGGATCGACAGCATGCCCAGCGTCACCACGATCGCGGGGATCTTGCCATAGGCCACCAGCATGCCGACGATGGTGTTGACCGCCATGCCGACAAAGATCGGCGCCACCCACGCCACCCAGATCGGCGCGCCCGAAATCGCGATGTTGCCGGCAACCGTTGCCAGCACGCCGATCAGCGCGCCCACCGACACGTCGATATTGCCGGTGATGATGATCATCGACATGCCGATGGCGGCAACCGCGATATAGGCGTTGCCCGAAATGATGGTGTTGAGATTGTTGGCCCCGAGGAAGCGCGGGTTGACCGCCGACACAACGGCGAACAGCACGAGGATGGCGCAGGCAATGACGATCTCCTGCCCGTAGGCGGAGATGAAGCGGGTCAGGGCGCTGCGGTGCGGGCGAAAGGCCGGGGCGGCTTCGACGCTCATTCGGCCGCCTCATGCTGGGTCGCCTGCGTCATTGCCGCGCCGACGGATTCGGGCGTGGCATGCTCGCGGTCGATGGTCGCCATCAACTGGCCGCCATGCATCACCATCACCCGGTCGCTCATGCCGAGGATTTCCGGCAGCTCGCTCGAAATCATCAGGATCGCCATGCCCTCTCCCGCCAGCCGCGCCATCAGCGCGTGGATTTCGGCCTTCGCGCCCACATCGATGCCGCGCGTCGGTTCATCCATGATGAGGATGCGCGGCTCGGTCTCGAGCCACTTGCCCAGCACCACCTTCTGCTGGTTGCCGCCCGACAGTTGCCCGACGATCTGCGACGGCCCGCGGGCGCGCACCCCGAGCTTGGTGATCGAGTCCGCGGCGCGCCTGAGTTCCGTGCCGACATTGATGAAGATGCCGTTGGCGACGTTGTGGAGCGAAGCCATCGAGTTGTTCTGCGCAATGCTCATCGGCCTGACGAGCCCCTGCAGGCCCCGGTCCTCCGGCACATAGGCGATGCCGAGATTGCGCGCCTGCTTGGGGGATCTGATCGTCACCGCCTTGCCGTCGAGCGTGATGGTGCCCGACGTCGCCGGGGTGATGCCGAAAATCGTCAGCGCCAGTTCCGTGCGGCCCGAGCCGACGAGCCCGGCAAGGCCGAGGATTTCGCCGCGCCGCAGCTCGAACGAAATGTCCCGCACGCGCGCTCCAAAACTCAGGTGCTCCACCTTGAGCAGCACCTCGCCGATCTTCGGCTCGCCGCGCGGGAACAGGTGGGCAATATCGCGCCCCACCATCATCGCCACCAGCGATTGTTCGGTCACTTCGGCGATCGGCTTGGTGCTGATCAGCGCCCCGTCGCGCAGTACCGTCACGCGGTCGGCCAGCTCGAAGATTTCGGGCAGCTTGTGGCTGACATAGATGATGCCGACACCGCGCTCGCGCAGCCGTTTCACCACGGCGATGAGGCGGCGGATATCGGCATCGGCCAGCGCCGCCGTCGGCTCGTCCATGATCAGGATTTTTGCATCCTGGCTCAGCGCCTTGGCGATTTCGACGCGCTGGCGGTTGGCCACCGAGAGCGTCCCGACCTTGGCGTCAACATCGAGATCGGGGCTGTCGAGGGAGTCGAGCAGTTGCCGCGCCCGGCGGCGCATCTGCGTCCAGTCGAGGAGGCCCGCGCCGGTACGCGGCGCGTTGCCGAGGAACACGTTCTCGGCCACCGTCAGTTCGGGAAACAGCAGCAGTTCCTGATAGACGGTCGCCACCCCGCCGCGCCGCGCCTCCTTGGGCGATACGGCCGTATGCACGGTGTCCCCGAGCCGGATCGTGCCGCTATCGGGCGCATGTACGCCCGCGATGATCTTGATGAGGGTGGATTTGCCGGCGCCGTTCTCGCCGAGCAGCGCATGCACCTCGCCGGCGCGCACATCGAAATTGATGTCCCGAAGGACCGATATCCCCGCGAACGACTTTGAGACGTTCTCAAGCTGGACGGGGATGGCCGCGCTCATAGAAGCGCCCACCGGCTACGAACGTCGACAACGCCGTTGAAACCGGCCACCGCAACGCCTCCCGCCTTCCACCTCGTTGGGTGGCCCGCACGCTGGCTTAGTGCTTGCACCGCCGCGCGCTTTTTCGCTTCAGGCAGTCAAGCACGCGCGCTCGTCGATCGTCAACGCATGTACGTACGTCAGCCCTTGAGCACTAGGCTATCGACCCATCGGGGGCTCCACCCACCGGCGTGCGCCGGAATGACGGCGGTGGGTGTGCCCTATCTCAGCCCTTCAGCACGCGGCCGCCGCGCATGATCATCGACATATGCTTGCCGTCGCCGGCCAGCAGCATGATGTCCTCAAGCGGGTTGCCATCGACAACGATCAGGTCCGCCTGCGCGCCCTTCGCAATGACACCGATCTCGCCCTTGAGGCGGCAGAGGTCCGCGCCCACGACCGTCGCCGAGCGGATGATCTCGGCCGGCGTCAGCACCTTGGCCAGCAGCTCAAATTCCATGCAGTGGTACTTGCGCAACCCGCCCAGCAGGTCCGAGCCGAAGGCCATCGGCAGGCCCGCGTCGCGCATGATCGCCAGCGACTTGAGCCCGCCCGAGCGCACCACCTCGATCTTCTCGAACTCGACCGGCCCCAGCCCCAGTTCCTTGCCGTCGAGCCACAGCGCATCATAGGCCACCAGCGTCGGCACGGCGATGCAGCCCTTTTCCGCCGCCAGCTTCGCGGTTTCGGGCGTGATCAGGTTGCAGTGTTCGAGCGAGTGCACGCCCAGTTCGACGCAGCGGCGAATGGCCCTGTCGGTATAGACATGCGCCGACACATACAGGCCCGCGTTCTCGGCCTCTTCGACCATGGCGAGGATTTCCTCGCGCGAGTACTGGATCGAGTGGATCGGGTCGTTCGGCGACGACACGCCGCCATTCGCCATCACCTTGATGAAGTTGGCGCCTTCCTTGATCATCTTGCGGCACGCAAAGCGCACCTCATCGACGCCATCGGCGATATAGCCCATCGACCCCAGCCGGTCCGACATCATGCCCGGCCGGTCGTCGGTGCGTTTGCGCAAATCCGCATGGCCGCCGGTGGTCGTCAGCCCCTTGCCGCAGATGATGATCCGCGGCCCGTCGATCAGCCCGTCCTCGACCCCGCGTACAAGTCCGTAGTCGGCGCCGCCAAGGTCGCGGATCGTTGTAAATCCGCGTTGAACCATCGCTTGCATCACCCTGGCCGAACGCAAGGCTGCAAGGGACGCTGGGGCAATCATATTCGCCCAAAGGTCGAGACTGTCAGCCACAACATGGGTATGACAGTCGATCAGCCCCGGCATCAAAACCCGCCCGCCGAGGTCGATTTCCCGCGCCCCCGCCGGCGCCGCAATCCCGCTCCCGACCTCGGCAATCCGGCCATCCTTGACCAGCACCGCCTGCCCATCCCGGGTCACCCCCGCCTCGGCATCCAGCACACGGGCATTGGTGAAGAGAATAATATCGTTCATCATCAACTCTTTAGCGGTGGTGGCAGGCCACGAACTGGCCGTCTTCGCGCGGCGTCAGTGCCGGCTCGGTGGTCTTGCAGACATCCGTCGCGAGCGGGCACCGCGTATGAAACGGGCACCCGGACGGCTTGTTGATCGCGCTCGGCACATCATCGTTCCGCGCCGAGAACGTATGCCGCTGCCGCGGATCCAGCGTCGGCGCCGACCGCATCAGCATCTCCGTATACGGATGCAGCGGCCGCTCGAAAATCGTCGTTTTCCCAGCAATTTCAACGATCTTGCCAAGATACATCACCGCTACCCGGTGCGAGATATGCTCCACCACACCCAGGTCATGCGAGATGAACAGGAACGACACTCCAAGGTCCCGCTGCAGGTCCGCGAGCAGGTTAAGTATCTGAGCCTGCACGGAAACATCCAGCGCCGACACCGGCTCATCGCACACGATGATGTCCGGCTTCAGCGCCAGCGCCCGCGCAATCCCGATCCTCTGCCGCTGCCCACCCGAGAACTGATGCGGAAAATTGTCAGCCTGATCAGGCCTTAAGCCGACGCGCGCCATCAACCGCGTCACCTCGGCATCCCGCTCCGCAGGCGTCCCGATGCCATGAATATCCAGCGGCGCCCGGATCGCCTCCCGCACCCGGTGCCGCGGATTCAGCGACGAAAACGGGTCCTGAAATACAATCTGCATCCGCCGCCGGTAGTCCTTCAGCGCGGCACGGCCAAAACTGCGGATTTCCTGCCCATCAAACCGCACCCGCCCGCCAGTCGGCTTCACCAGCCCCATGAGCGCAAGCCCCGTCGTCGACTTCCCGCAGCCCGATTCCCCAACAAGACTAAGGGTTTCGCCCTTCCCGAGCGAAAAGCTGACCCCATCAACGGCCTTCACCGTCCCCGTCTCGCGCTGCAGCACCCCGCCACGGACGGGGAAGTGAACCTCAAGATTCTCAACGGAAAGCAGTGGTGCGGTCGCGTCAGACATCGACGTGCTCCCAGCAGGCCGCAAAGTGGCCGGGACGCTTTTCCTCAAACGGCGGCCGCTCCTCGAAACACCGCGCCGAAGCGCGCGGGCAGCGTGGCGCAAAGGCACAGCCTTTGGGCAAATCCCACGGCGGCGGCACGGTGCCGGTGATATCCACCAGCCGCTCGCCGCTCGGCCGCCCGGCTACTGGTCGCGGAATCGCGCCCATCAGGCCGAGCGTGTAGGGATGAATTGGGTTGTCGAAGAGGTCGTAGACCGAGGCTTCCTCGACCCGTCGCCCCGCATACATCACCACCACCCGGTCCGCGACTTCGGCCACAACGCCGAGATCGTGGGTAATCAGGATCAGCGCCGTCCCCATCCGCTCCTGCAGGTCGGAGATAAGCCCCAGAATCTGCGCCTGGATGGTGACGTCGAGCGCCGTAGTCGGTTCATCCGCCACGAGAATCTTCGGATCGCAGGCCAGCGCGAGCGCGATCATGGCGCGCTGTCGCTGACCGCCGGAAAGCTCGTGCGGGAACTGCTTCGCCCGCCGCTTCGGATCCGGCATCTGCACCATGTGCAGCACCTCAATGGCCCGCTCCATTGCCGCGCGGTGGCCGATCTTGCGGTGCTGACGAACGGATTCGGCAATCTGCTCGCCGATCGTCAGCACCGGATTTAGGGCGGTCAGCGGCTCCTGGAAGATCATGGCGATCTGCTCGCCGCGCATGTCTTCGACGCGCCGCTGGCTCATGGCGAGGAAATCCTCGCCATTGATGCGTATGCTGCCGCCGGTGACGCTTGCCGCCTCGGGCAGCAGGCGCAGCAGCGACAGCGCCGTCATGGATTTGCCGCAGCCCGATTCACCAACGATGCAAAGCGTCTCGCCGGGCCGGACGGAAAGCGCCATCTCGGCCACGACGGGATAGGAGCCGTGGTCGCCGCGGATGCGGACCTCGAGGTCCGACACCGAGATTGCGGGCGCTTCCGACGCTTTGAGGGCTGCTGCGGTCATGCCTTACGAGAACTCCGCCCCGTCGAGATTGCCGACCATGTAGCCATAGTCGCCAGCCTCCACGAGGTTCCGCGTCAGATGCTGCATGATCATGATGCCGTTCTCGAACGGCGTCGGGATCTCCTCTATCGTCTCGAAATCGTAGGGGCTGACGACACGGCCGAGCAGCTGGCCGCCCTTGATGACCTCGCCATTGTCCGGCGACAGCCGCTCGAGCCACCCGCCATGCTTGGGGCGGATACCGGCAAGTTCGCGCACCGTGATCTGCTTCGGCGGCGCCTGCACGTCGCCCTCGATGGCGCCGAGATAGCGCAGCTGGTTCATCATGCCGTCGACGGTGCGCTTCACGTACGGACCCTGGTCGACGATGCCGCCGCCGAGTTCGATCGTCGTCACCTTCATTTCCGGCCGCTTGTCGATGGTCACCGTCTTGGTCGTGCCATTGTAGACCGTGCCGGTCTTGCCCACCGTCGGACGGTAGAGGACCTTCGAGCCGAAGGCGCGCGCCAGTCCCTCGTCGCTCCAGATGTAGACGTAGTCGACCGTCGGCCGGTCCGTGCCGGAATGCAGGTCGATATTGGCGTCGAGCTTGTCGAAGTACTGCGTCGCCAGCGCATGGGCGAGCTGCTGGGTGTAGTTGCCGCGGTCGTCGCCCGGGAATTCGCGGTTGAGGTTCAGCTCATCGAGCGGCGTGAAGCGGTGGTTCACCGCAAAGGCGCGCGGGTTGGCCACCGGCAGCAGCAGGATGCGGCCCTTGAGCTTCACGTCCTTGAGGATACGGAACAGATCGACGATCGCCTGCGAGCCAGCGTTCTCGTTACCATGGATGGACGCCGAAATGCCGATGGTCGGGCCGTCAGTCTCGCCCACCAACTCGTGGATGAAGAGCAGCGCACCGCTGCCATCCGCGTGGGTGGTGAACTTGTGCCGGATCTTGTTGATCGCCTTGACCATGGTCGTTGTCCTTTGAGTCTCAGTAGGTGTTATTTCTTGCCCCCGACGCGCGTCAGCTGGCGCGGATCGAGGATGTCGCGCAGCCCATCGCCGAGCAGATTGAAGCCGAGCACAGTGAGCATGATCGTCGCGCCCGCGATGATCGACATCCACGGTTCGTCGCGGATGAACTTCGTGCCGTAGGAGAGCGTCCAGCCCCAGGTCGGGGTCGGCGGCGGCAGGCCGAAGCCGAGGAAGCTCATCGCGGATTCGATGATCACCGCGGTCCCCAGGCCCAGCGAGGCGAGAACGACGATCGGGCCGAGTGCATTGGGCAGGATTTCGCGGAACAGGATGCGCGGAGCGCTGGCGCCGAGCGCCCGTGCCGCCTGCACGTAGTTCTGTTCTCGCAGCACCAGCGTCGTGGCCCGCACGACGCGCGCGTACTCCGTCCAGGTGACGGCGATGATCGCCGCGGAAATATTGATGATGCCCGGCCCAAGCACTGCAACGATGGCCAGCGTGAGAACGATGGCGGGGAAACCGAGGAACACGTCGGTAATCCGCATCAGGAGCATGTCGACCCAGCGGCCGAAATAGCCTGCTGCCAGGCCAACCGTTGTGCCGATGAGAGCCGCTACCGTTACCGAAAGAATGCCGATCGAGAGCGAGACGCGCGCCCCGTAGATCAACCTCGACCAAAGGTCGCGTCCGAGGTTGTCGGTGCCCAGCCAGTGCACGGCAGAGGGCAGCGAGAAGCGGTTGCGCATGTCCGGTTGATCGACACCGTGTGTCGCGAGCCAGGGCGCGAACACCGCGAGACAGACCAGCGTCAGGATGATGATCGCGCCGATGACGAGCGAGGGATTGCGAAGAGGTTTGGGAATGCGCATCGCCGTCACCCGAGCCGAACCCGCGGGTCGACCGCGGCATAGAGGAGGTCAACGACGAGGTTCACCAGCGCAAAGATCAGCGCGAAGGTGAGCACGATGCCCTGGATCAGCGGCAGGTCGCGCTGCGACACCGCGGCGAAGGTGAGCTGCCCAAGACCCGGCCAGGCAAAGATCATCTCCACCAGCACGGCTCCGCCGAGCAGCGCCCCGAACCGCAGGCCGATGACGCTGAGAACCGGCAGCAGGGCGTTGCGCAGAGCATGACGCACCACGACGCGCGGCTGGCGCAGGCCCTTGGCATAGGCGGTACGCACAAAGTCCTCGCGCAGAACCTCAAGCATCGAGGTGCGCACCAGGCGCGAGATGATGGCGGCGGAGTTCACCGCAAGCGCGAAGGCAGGGAGGATGATGTGCGTGATCGAATCCCAGAGCACCTGTGGCCGCCCGGCAAGCGCCGCGCCGACCGCTTCGATCAACGGTACGCCCCGCCCGATCGCCGGGAGCCAGCCGAGCGTCACGGCGAAGAGGAGCATCAGCAGCAGTCCCAGCCAGTACACGGGCATCGAAACGCCGAGCTGCGCCAGCAGCATCGCCGCCGTATCAATGATCGAGCCCTGTCGGATGGCGGCGAGCACACCCAGCGTCACACCGATAAGCGTCGCGAGCAGCAGCGCAACCACTGCAAGTTCGATGGTCGCCCCGATGCGCCCGGCAATGATCTCGCTGACGGGCGCGCTCTGGAACAGCGAGTAGCCCATGTCACCATGCAGAAGCTGCCAGAAGTAGCCGCCGAGCCTAACGTACCAGGGGTCGTCGAGACCCATGGTGCGGCGGAGGTTGGCGATCATTTCAGGCGAAGCTTCGGGCCCGAGCAGAACCGCGGCCGGGTCGCCCGGGACGAGCAGCAACAATCCAAACGTAACCACCACCATGCCGATGGCCATCGGGATAAGCAGCAGCAGCCGGCGAATGACATAGGCGATCAACGGGCCGGCTCCTTTCGGCGGATGATGGCTGGCGGCTTAGGCAATGACGATCTCGTCGATCCGGCGCGGATACTTGGTCATGCTGTCGGGACCGTTCTCGGTGATGAGGACGGTGTCGGCGATGCGGTAGCCGGCAAAACCGGGAATGGTGATGGACGGCTCGCTCGAAGCGATCATGCCGGCCTCGAGAATGGTCTGGTCGCCCGCTTCGATCCACGGCGGCTCATGGAACATGATGCCCATGCCGTGGCCGACGCGGTGGAAGGCGTTGTCCTTCATGCCCTGCTTTTCGATGTAGGCCTGGGCGAGGTTGTCGGATGAGGCGCAGGTGTTCCCTGCGATCAGCGCCGCGGTGCCGATGCGTTGTGCCTCGAAGGCAACGGCATAGTGGCCGGCCTGTTCCTTCGTCGGTTCGCCGATAAAGAAGGTGCGCTCGCTCTCGGCGGCCCGGCCACCGACGCGGCAGCCCAGCGACAGGATGAGGCTCTCGCCACGCTTTACCGGATTGCCCGTCGGCATGCCGTGCGGGAAGGCCGAGCGCTCGCCCGAATAGACGAGGCCCGAGGCAAGTCCTGCCACCAGCATGAGGTCGTCGTGCTCGTCGAACATGATGTTCATCGCGTGGCGCGACACGAAGGACTCGATCTCGACCTCGGTCGGCAGGTCGCCGCCCTTCCGCATGGCGTCGGCAATGAGACCAACGCCAGCCTTCACCATGGCGTCCGAAATGCGCGCCGCTTCACGATGCAGCACGACTTCCTCGGGATATTTGCGGAGCCGCATCTGCTGGACGATTGCCGAGGGCTGCACCCTGGCGTTGGGGAAGGCGGTCCCGATCTGCGCCACGCGACCGAAGGCGATGCCGTAGCTGTGAGCGACGGTTCCGATCTGGCCCGGCACGGCGCGCGCCAGCACATCGAAGGGGCGGTCGACGCCCGGAAACTCAAAATAGATCACCGGCTCCGCAGCAATCGTCTGATGCGCGGCATGCGTCTCTTCGAGACGCGGCAGCAGCAGGAAGGCGCGTTCCTGGGTGATCGCGAAAACCACCGGGCGCTCGGTCGTATAGTGCGAGAAGCCGGTCGTGTAGATGACGTCGTCATTGGAATCGAGCAACAGCAGGTCGACCCCGGTCGCCGCCATGTGGGCGCGGATGTCGGCGTGGACCTTTGCGTAGAAATCCGCACTGAGGCGCTGGGTAAACGTCATCAAAGAATTCCTTGAAAGAAGATGCGGCCGATGCCGGGAGGAAATTGGCACCGGCCGCCAGTGGTCAGGAAACGGTTACTTTTCCATGCCGATCAGGCCGCGGAACGTGCCACGCGGCGTGGCCTTCACTTCGACGGGGAAGTCCTTCTTGTAGAAGAGCTGGTAGCCCTGATCGGAGATGATGAAGTAAGGAAGGTCGCTGGCGAGAATGGTTGCTGCGGCCTGGTAAGCCTTGGTCCGAGCGGCCTGGTCCAGCGACGAGCGGCCTTCCTGCAGCAGCTTGTCGACTTCCGGGTTGGAATAACCGCCCCAGTTGGTCGAGCCGCCTGTCGAAAGCTGGCCGAACAGCAGCCGGTCGGGATCGACGATGTTGAGCCAGCCGAGCAGCGCGATCTGGTGCATGCTCTTCTGTACGTAGTTGGTCGAAAACGACGGCCAGTCGCTGATCTGTACCTGTGCATCGACGCCTGCCGACTGCATCAGGGCCTGGGTCAGTTCGACGGCCTGCACGCGGTTCGGGTCTTCGCTGTGGGTCGACAGTGTGACCGTCAGCTTCTTGCCGTCCTTGTCGAGGATGCCGTCGCCGTCGCTGTCCTTCCAGCCCAGTTCGTTGAACTTTGCCACCGCGCCTTCGATGCTGAAGGTCGGCTGCTTGATGTCGGCCGAATAGGCCCAGGACGACGGCAGGATGATCGAAGTCGCGACCTGATCCACGCCCTGGTAGATGTCGTTCACGATCGAGTTCTGGTCGATCAGCATCGAGAACGCCTGACGCATGCCAGCGTCGGCGAGCAGCGGGTCCTTGGTATTGTAGTTGATGTAGGTGACGCCAAGGCCGGCCATGATGGCATAGCCGAAGCGGTCGTCAGCGGCCAGACGCTTGATGTCATTGGGCGACAGCGGCGACTGGATGACGTCGAGATCGCCGGCCTCGAAGGCCTGCGCGCGGGCCGAGTTGTCGCCGATGATCTTGATGGTGACGCCGGCGACTTCCGGAGTGCCCGCCCAGTAGGTCGGGCTGGCCTTCAGCACGATCTCGCTGCCGCGGTTCCAACTGGCGAGCGTCATCGGGCCGGCGCCGATCGGGGTGGTCGCCGGATCCTTGCCGCCCTCGGCAGCAGCCTTCGAGACGATGCCCTTGTCGAGGTAGCTGAGGAGCGGTGCGTAGGGCGCCGACAGGCTGAACTTCACCGTCAGCGGATCGACCGCTTCGATCTTGGCGATCGGGCTGTAGAGCGCGCGGTCGGGGGCGTTGAAGTCGGGGTTGATGACGCTCTCGAACGTATAGACGACGTCATCGGCGGTGAGCGGGGTGCCGTCGGAGAACTTCAGGTCCGGTCGCAGCTTGAAGACATAGGTCTGCGGATCGGGAGATTCCCAGCTCTCGGCGAGATCGGGGACGGCCTCGAGGCCCGGCGTAAGGTGCACGAGACCGGCATAGATCAGGTCGACAGTTCGCGAGGCGGTGGTGTCACGCATCAGCCGCGGGTCGAGCGTTCCGGCATCGACGTCCGTGCCGATCACGATCGTTTTGTCCTGGGCGAACCCAGCTGAGGCCGGCATCAGCGCAAGGCCGACGACGGCGGTCGTCAACATAAGGAGCTTTTTCATTCCCGTTCCCTTCGTGGATGATAGAAAAAACATGTGCCGGAGTGACGGTTTCACTTCTTGGCGGCACGCTTGCTTGGGGTATGCGCCGATACGGACGGACGGGTCTCGTTCTCGGCGATCTTGTCGCGTCGCAGGTCCGCCAGGTACGGAACCAGCACGGTTTCGAGCATGCCCGGATCGGGAGCGTGCCGGTACTCGAAGCAGGGCACACCCGGCTGTACGAGCTCGGCGACGTGATCGGCGCCCGAGGCATAAATCACTACGTCGCAGCCGGCGATGGTCTCGGCGAGATCGGGGGCAGACAGCCAGGCGACCTTGATATCGGCGACGTGCGGCGCAAACTCGCGCACGCTCGGGCGCATGATGGCTATGTAGTCCTGAAAGTAGCTCACTGCGGCGACGCGGGTGCGCGGATCGAGCGCGGCAAGCGCCGTGCGGGTGCGCTCGGAGGGTATGAACCTGAGGCCCAGAACCTGCGCCTCTGACACCAGCGCCTTCACCTCCGCCTCACGGTTGAGGAAGGTGACGACCACGTCGGCCTCATTGGCGATCTGTCGTGATTCGGCAGAGACGCGCAGCGCGTCGATGGTGATCAGGTGGACTTTGTCATTGTTTGCGAGCACCGGCCTGATGCGCGCGACGTAGTCGCGGCCCGGCCCCTCGAAGATGGCAACGAATACTATGTTGAGGCCGGCGCGGGGGCGGCGCAGCAGCGCCTGCGCATTAATCATCGAGGTCAGCGCAAGTGTCGAAACGCCGAGCTTTTCGGCCTTGCCGATGAGTACTTCGATATCGGCACGCAGTGCCGAGACAGGAAGGGCATCGCTGCCACGCTTGTCCGGGTTGGTGACGGCGAAGGCCCCAAGCCCGTGCCGCATCTCCACCATGCCCTCGTCACGCAGGCGTTGGTACACCTGTGCGACCGTCATCGGCGCGATGCCGAGCTGGGTGGCGAGCTGGCGCACCGACTGCAGCCTGCTGCCATTGGGGATGCCGCCGAACGACAGAGCATAGCTCAATAGCCCGTGGAGCTGCGTGCCGACCGGCACGGGGAGGGACTTGTCGATGCTGTTGGCGTCGATAGGGAACACGTGTTCTAGTCCAGCGGTACACTCAAACCGTATTCGTCCCGAGGAGCGATGGCAACAGCACGTGTGCAGATTGCATGCAGGTATTGGCAAGTGCCTGCTTTGCGTGCAACAAATATGCTGAACCGCCGCCAACTCTGGCGATCGTGCAGGGATCTGGCCGAAGTTTTCCCGCCCCGAACCCCGGCGTGAGGTCGTGCGTGCCTGGAGCGGTGTACTAACGACGTAGGTCAACACCTGTGCCGCAGCGGCGCTGCGGCCCGGAGAGAGTAACTCTATCTATGCAGCTTGGTCTCGAACTCGCCCGTCTCACTGCGGGCCTCGACAAACTCTACCGCGAGGTGCCGCGGACGAGCAGTTTTCTCGATCGCGAGGGGCTGATTCCGGTCGCCGTGGCGCAGGTTGAGCCTTACGCATTCTCGTCCTACGGCGAGGTGCGGGAGCGGCTTCTATCGCTGCAGGCACGCGTTCCGGGGGAGGCGCAGAGCGAACTACGCCGGGCCTATCTGCTTGAAATGATTGATTCACTTCTTGCACTTCTCGATACTTTCGAGGATCGGCAGATTTCGTATGCCGAGCGGCTGCGGCGGCAGATGCGGATCGATACGCAGACGGTCGGCGACGATATTCTCGATGGTTACCGGGCGACGATCCGGGGCAGCCTGGATGAGATGGGGTATCGCGGCGGCTCGCTGACTGAGGATGTGGCGCGGTTTGAGAAGGACAGCGTGATTCCGGCCGACAAGGTGCTGGAGGCGATGGCGGAGTACACGCGCGAGGCGCGGCGGCGGACGTCCGAGATGATGTACCTGATGAACGACGAGTGGATTGAGCCGGTGCCGCTCGAGAACGTGCCGTTCACCGCCTATTGCGATTTTCCGGCGCGCAAGATGCGGCTGAATCTCAAGTTTCCGTTTACGCGGTCGGACGTCAAGCACCTTGCCTGCCATGAGGCGTTTCCGGGGCATCTGGTGCATCTGGCTTTGCGCCAACGCTATGTTGCAGAAGGGAAAATGCCGCTCGATGGGGCGCAGGTCGTCACAAGTTCGGCCTCCAGTGCGCTGTTCGAGGGGATTGCCGATAACGGGTGGTTCTTCCTCGACTGGATCAATACGCCTGAGGACGTGGCGGGGATGACGCTGGTGCGGCTGCGGTCGGCGCTCCGGTGCAATGCGGCGTGGATGCTGCATGTCGAGGGGCGGTCGCCGGAAGAGGTGGCGCCGATCATCGCACAGGCCGGATATCAGGACGTTGCGACGGCTGCGGGGCGCATCGGGTTCCTGCGGCATGGGCTCAGGGCGCCGTTTGTCTATGGGTACTGGTGCGGCGATACGTCAACGCATGCGGTGTGGGAAAAGGTGCCGAAAGAGCGGCGGAGGGAGTTTTGGGACTACCTCTACGGCAACATGCATACTCCGACGACGCTCAGGGAGTTCTGGCGAATATGATTGCCGCAGCCCAGTGGGAAGACTTGCTCCGGACCATAGCCGGACCGGAGCCGGTCCAAGGCGCGTTCGAACAGGTTGCGGCGCTGATCGGTGAGCTGATCGGCAGCAAATGCACGACGGCGACGGTGTTCGATATTCCGGGCGGGAAACTGCGCCGGGTGTTCACCCAGAACGCGGCGGCGTATCCGGTCGGCGGGTTCAAGGACATCCCGGACAACAAGTGGACGCAGATCCTGCTCGTCGAAAAGCGGATCTATACGGCGCTCACCATCGAGGCGATTGCCGAGGACTTCTTTGACTGGAAGGTGATCCAGTCGCTCGGCTGCGAGTCGATCGCCAACCTTCCGGTGGTGGTCGGCGGCGAGGTGATCGGGGCGCTGAACCTGCTCAACGAAGCCGGGCACTACACGCCCGAGCGGCTGGCGCGGGTGGGAGAAATCCTGCCGTTCGCCACCATCGCCTTCCTCCTCGCGCATCGCGAGGCGGCGCGCGCCGCCTGACCGCTAGCGCTTTGCCCGGCTGCGGTCGCCGACCGGGCGGACGGGTGGGGCGGGCGGGAGCAGGTCGCGGATGTCGGCGAACGGGTAGACCGGCTCGAAGCGATAGGCTTCGGCGGCGCTGCCCGGCGCGGCATTGGTTTGTGCGGCACGGAAGGCCGCGAGCTGCCCGGCCATGGTGATGAAGCGCTCGGGGTCCTGCGAGGCGTGCTCGCGGATCGCGGCGGCCTTCAGCACGGTGTGGGCTGTGGTGTCGATGTAGTGCGTGGGCTGAAAGCCGACGCCCATGATCGTGTCGGCCCACAGCACCGGGGCGTGGAAGCTCGACGCGATGCGCACCGCGTCGCTGAGCGCGCGATGGTCGGCGTGATAGTCGTTGGGCGCGTGCGTGACGATGAGGTCGGGCTGCGTATTGGCGATGAGGGTCTTGAGCGCCGCGATCAGCTTTGCATCGGCGGTGAGTTCGCCATCGGGGAAGCCGAGGAAGTGCGGGGTGACTTCGAGGTGGGCGGCGGCCGCGGTGGCCTCGGCCTTGCGTTTGCGGGCGAGGGTGGCGGGGCTGGCTTTGCCGCCCCTGCTGCCGTCGGTGGCGATGGCAAAGCTCAGGGTTGCGCCGTTTTGCTTGAAGGCAGCGAGGGCGCCGAACATGTAGATCTCGATGTCGTCGGGATGGGCGCCGATGGCGAGGATGTTCATGTGTGGTCCACTGTTGCGGCGGGCTGGGCGTGGCTCGGGCATCGTGCCTGAAACTCACCCCACCCTAGCTTTGCTACGGCCCTGGGGCCTAGCGGCGCTACCCTCCCCGCAAGGGGGAGGGCAAGAGGGGCACCTAGCTTGCTCCCTGGTCCAGGAACTCGATGACCATTGCCGCGGTCCAAGTGAAGCGGCCGCCGCCGCAGGGGTCGCCGGATATTGGGTCGTAGTATTCGGCGAAGCCGGATTGGGTGATGAGGTCGAGGCTGGAGCGGATGATCTGGCTGGCGACGGTGCCTTCGCCGCTGGCGTTGAGGCCGTCGGCGATCATGTAGTTCATCACCAGCCACGCCGGGCCGCGCCAGTAGCGCTTGGCTTCGAAGCGCGGGTCGTGCGGGTTTTCGGAGGGGACGAGGTAGCGCACGTCGGTGGCCCAGCGCTCGATGGTGCGGGCGATCTCGTAGGCGCGTTCGGAGGGAACCGGGGCAAAGACCGGCAGGATGCCGCCGATCGAGGCGTTCTGGATCAAGGCGCCGGTGATGCGGTCGCGGCAGAGATACTGGCCGTCCTCGTCGCTCCACAGCGTTTCGAGCGCCGCCAGCCCGTCCTCGGCGCGGGCGCGGTTGGCGTTGGCGATGTCCATTTCGTCGAGTTCGTGGGCGAGCACGGCGAGATCGGCGCAGGAGCGGATGAGGATGGCATTGAAGCCGGGGTCGATGACCTGGAAGGGCGAGGCGTCGTGCAGCTTCGAGTTGTCCCAGCCGAGCGAGCGGAAGTGCTGCACCAGCCACAGGTAGCGGTCGTACTGCTCCTTGGTGGGGCGGTGCGCGGGGTCGGCGTGCTGGGTGTCGCGGCGGGTGTAGGGCTCGACGCCATCGGTGGGGACGCGCTCGAAGGCTTCGTCCCAGTCGATGGAGTTGTCGCGGCCCGATTCCCAGGGATGCAGGATCGCGACGAGCCCCTCACCATGCGGGTCGCGCATCTCGTAGAACCAGCGGTGCCACGCATCGATCTTCGGCAGCAGTTTGCGGACCCGCTCGGTGGCCAGCGCCCGGTCCTTCGCCCGGTCGTAGAGGCGCTTGACGGCAAAGCCGGCGACGGGCGGCTGGGTGATGCCGGAAGTGGCGGTGGGGCGGCCGGTGGCCCACACGTCGGGACCGGGGAAATAGCCGTCGGAATAGACGTGAAAGACGATGTGCGGGACCATGCCATCGGGCCACTGGTGCTCGAACAGCGTCTCGATCTCGGTCCAGGCGCGGGCTTCGTCGTAGTGGGACTGGCCGAGCGCGGTGAGACAGGAGTCCCAGTTCCACTGGAAGGGATAGAGGCCCTTGGTGGGGACCGTGTAGGTGCCCTGATCGTTCTCCTTGAGCACGTCGAGTGCGAGACTGCGGAGTTCTGCGGGAGCAAGGGTCATTTGGGGAACCTGTCACGGGAGGGAGTGGCGCCGGCGAAGGCTTCGGCGATCCTGGCCTGGCCTTCTGCATTGGGATGGACGTGGTCGTCGGAAATGAGGGCGTCGCCGCCCTCGGCGGTCATGCGTTCATTGACCGGCGCATAGAAGGTGCCGAAGTCGCGGGCGAGCTTTTCGACGGTGCGCGCGTGGCGCTGGAACTCGGCGCGCGACTGGCCGGTAAAGCCTTCGCTGCCGACGGAAAAGCCGATGTCGGGGAGATACGCTGGTGAGCCGAGGACGATGGCGCCGGGTTCGTAGCCGGCAGCGAAGAGGCTCATCAGGATGTGCCGGTAGTCGCGCACGAAGCCGTCATGGTTGAAGGTTTCCGGCGCGCCGGTGTAGCGGGCGTCGTTGAAGCCGTAGAGGATGGCGATGACATCGGCGCGGTGGGGGCCGAGCAGGTCGGCCTCGAAGCGATCGACACCGTTGCCGGGGCGCGGCGCACCGGTGTGCATCGGCGAGTTCTGCAGCGTGGTGCCGCTGAGCCCCCGGTTGCTGAGCGCGGCGCCGAGATCGGCGGCGAGAATGTTGGACCAGCGGGCGTCGGGCGGCGCGATGTGCGTGGCTTCGGTGATCGAGTCCCCGAAGGTGGCCAGCGATCGCGCCCGGCCGCGCCAGTGATCGGCGAATGTGGTCATGCGTGCGCCTTGCTGCGTGCCCCGAGGAATTCGAGCACCATTGCCGCCGTCCAGGAAAAGCGGCCGCCGCCGAGCGGCGAGCCGTCGACCGGATCGTAATACTCGGCAAAGCCGGATTTTTCGATGAGCGCAAGGCTGTCGTCGGCGATGCGGGTGGCGAGGGCGGTTTCGCCGGCAAGGCGCAGGCCATCGGCGACGAGGTAGTTGCACACGTGCCAGATGGGGCCGCGCCAGTAGCGCCGGACGTCGAAGCGGCTGTCCCGCGGGTCGTGGCTGGGAACGAGGTAGCGCACATGCTCGCCGATGGCGCGGATGGTGCCGGCTATGGCGGCGGCGCGCTGGCGGGGGATCGGCGCGAAAACCGGGATCAGCCCGCCGATGGAGGGGCTGTCGAGCCGTTTTGAGGCCGTGCGGTCATACGGCAAGTACTGCTGCGCGGGCTCCGACCACAGCCGTTCGAGCGCGGGCAGGGCACGCGTCGCCCAGGCGCGATTGCGCCCGGCGATGGCGGGCTCGTTCAGTGCATCGGCCAGCGCCGCCGTCTCGATGCAGGAGCGGATGAGGATGGCGTTGAAGCCCGGATCGACGATCTGGAACGGCGAGGCGTCGTGGGTTTTGGTCGAGTCCCAGCCGAGGGAGCGAAAGTGCTGCACCAGCCACAGATAGCGGTCGTAATGCGCCTTGGTGGGCCGGGTCGAGGGGTCCGCGTGCTTGGTGTCGTTGCGCGTATAGGGCGCGATGCCGTCGGTGGGGACGCGCTCGAACGCCTCGTCCCAATCGACGCTGTTGTCGCGCGATTCCCACGGATGGATGATGGCCACCAGCGCATCGCCTTGCGGATCGCGCGTGCGGTAGAACCAGTCGTGGTAGCGATCGAGTTTTGCGAGCAGGTTTCGGGCGCGGTCCGCGAAGGCGGGGCCGCCGCGCCGGAACAGTTCGTGCACGGCAAAGCCGGCGATAGGCGGCTGCGTGATGCCCGAGGTGGGCACGGCGCGGCCGCTGCCCCACACATCGGGCCCGGGAAAATAGGTCGGCGCGGCCTCGTGGAACACCATGTGCGGGACCATGCCGTCATCCCACTGGTGGGCGAACAGCGTCTCGATCTCGGTGAAGGCGCGGTCGATGTCGAAATGCGACTGGCCGAGCGCGGTGAAGCACGAGTCCCAGTTCCACTGGAACGGGTAGAGGCCCTTGGTGGGCACGTTGTAGGTGCCGCGATCGTTCTCGCGGAGAACCGCGATGGCGTCAGCTTGGGTGTGGGCGCGTTCGTTCACGTGGATTCCCGGACGGCGTTGGAGGTTGTGGGGTCGAACCAGCGGATGCGGTCGGTTTTCGGTACGAGGCTCAGCTCATCGCCGGGGCTGACCTTGAGGTCGGAATCGAGCACGGCGCGGAACAGCGCGCCGTTCACCTCGGAGGTGACGAGCGTGTGCGCGCCGAGCGGCTCGATGACGCGCGCCGTGGCCTTGAGGCCGCCGGGCGCGATGGTGAGGTCTTCGGGGCGGATGGCGAATTCGAGCTTGTCGCCGGCGTGCTGCGGGCCATCGAGGGTGAGGCCGGCGACCTGCCAGCGGCCATCGGCGCTGCGGGTCGCGGGGATGAAGTTCATCGGCGGGTTGCCGATGAAACTGCCGACGAACCGGGCGGCGGGATTGCGATAGACCTCGACGGGCGAGGCGGCCTGCACGATGCGCCCGCCATTCATCACCGAGATGCGGTCGGCGAGCGACATGGCCTCGACCTGGTCATGGGTGACGTAGATGGTGGTGGTCTTTGAGTTGGCGAGGACGCCCTTGAGCTCGGCGCGCATTTCGAGCCGCAGCAGCGCATCGAGATTGCTGAGGGGTTCGTCCATCAGGATGACGTCGGGCTCCATGGCGAGGGCGCGGGCGACGGCGACGCGCTGGCGCTGGCCGCCGGAGAGCTGGCCCGAGTAGCGCTTGAGCAACTGCTCGATATGCATGAGCTCGGCGGTGCGGGTGACGCGGCGCGTGATCTCGTCCTGCGGGAGCTTTTTCATGCGCAGCCCGAAGGCGATGTTCTCGAACACCGTGAGGTGCGGGAACACCGCATAGTTCTGGAACACCATGGCGATGCCGCGGGCACGCGGCGGCAGATGATCGACGCGGCGGTCGCCGATCCACACCTCACCCTCGGTGGGCGTTTCGAGGCCGGCGATGATGCGCAGGAGCGTGGTCTTGCCGCAGCCCGACGCGCCGAGCAGGACCATGAATTCCTGATCGGCAATGGTGAGATCGATCGAGTGCAGCGCCTTGAACGCGCCGAAGCTTTTGGCGACGCCTTTGATCTTTATCTCGGCCATGCGGTCCTCCCCGTGGGGCGTTTCATTTCCACCCGGTCGGCTGGGAGAGATGGGTGGGTGGCAAGAGGGTTCATCGGTTGGCAATCCCCCACATGGCGAACATGTATTTGCGGACGGCGAAGATGAAGATCAGCGCCGGGATCACCAGCGCCGCGCCGCCGGCAAATCGCAGGTGCAGCGGCGAGACAGAGAGGCTCTGGAGGAGGAAGGCCGTCAGCGTGCGGTTCTGCACGGTGAGCACCGAGGCGGCGAACACTTCGTTCCACGAGATGGTGAAGGCAAAGATCGCGGACGCGGTGATGCCGGGCAGGACCAGCGGCAGCACCACCTTCTGGAACGCCTGCAGGCGGTTGCAGCCGAGCGTCCATGCGGCCTCCTCGAGTTCGACCGGAATGCCGGAAAAGATCGAGAAGGTGATCAGCACGGCGAAGGGGATGGCGAGCGTCGTGTGGACGAGCGCGAGGCCGATGGGGGTATCGTCGAGGCCGATGCGGATGAACATCACCGCGATGGGCAGCGCGAGGAGCGGCAGCGGGAAGGCGCGCGTCATCAGCACCAGCATGCGGAACGTCGCCTTGCCGGGGAACTCGAAGCGGGTCAGCGCATACCCGGCGGGCGCGCCGATGGCGATCGAGAGGATCATCGTCAGCACGGCGACGAGTACCGAGTTCCACAGCGCCCACAGCACGCCCGAAAAGCCGAGGAAGAACTGGATGGAGCCGAAGTTGAAGCTCGGCACGCCGGTCTTGGGGAAGGCGGTGACCTCCTGCGGCGAGGACAGCGTGTTCACCAGCAGCAGGTAGATCGGCACCAGCACCCAGGCGCAGAGCAGCACGACGCCGGCCCAGAACAGGAACTTTCCGGCGGCCGTGACCTCGGAGACCTTTCGCGGGGCGTCGGCGGTGGTGGCGGTGCTCATAGCGTCGCTCCCTTGGGGGTGCGCAGGACCCTCAGGAACACCAGCGTCGAAGCGATCGAGATGGCGAGGATCACCAGCGCATAGGCGGCCGCGACGTTGCGATCCTGCAGCGCGAACTGCCAGTTGAAGGTTTCACCCACCAGCACCGGCAGCGTCGTGCCGCCGAGCGCGACGACCACCGCGAACACCTCGAAGGCGGCGATGGTGCGCAGGATCAGCGCCGTCTGCAGCGAGGGCCGCAGCATCGGCAGCGTGACCTTGAAGAAACGGTGCCAGGGGCCGGCGCCGAACACCTCGGCGGCCTCGTAATATTCCTTGGGGATGAGGCCCATGCCGGAGACGAGGATCACCATGACGATGGCGGTGGCGCGCCAGAGCTCAGCGAGGATCACCGCAATGAAGATCACCCAGAGGTTCTGGTAGCCGAGAAAGAGGATTGGGCGGTCGATGATGTGGAGGCCGACGAGCAGCGAGTTGAGGAAGCCCGACTGCTCGAAGATGGCGAGCCAGATGATGCCCGCGGCGAGGTCGGAGAGGCCGAGCGGGATGGTGAAGATGTAGAGGATGGAGTTGCGGCTGCGATCGAGCTTGGCGACTACGGTCGCCATGGTGAGGGCCATCACCAGTTGCAGCGGCACGACGATGGCGGCGAGCAGGATGGTGTTCCAGAAGGTCGGCCAGAACTTCCAGTTCGAGGTCATGGTCTGGAAGTGCTGCATGGTGAACCCGCCCTCGGTGGTGAAGGCGAGCACGGCGATCTGGAGGAACGGGTAGAGGAAGAACACGCACAGGAACAGCGTCGCCGGGGCGAGCAGCAGATAGGGCAGCGCTTTGGGGTTCATGCTGGTGTTCCCGCGGGGGAAAGGATGCCGCCCGGAGCGTGGGCCCCGGACGGCGGGGGAGGTTCCTTATTCGACCGGGCAGGGGCCCTCGGACGGGGCATCGGGGAGCCAGCAGGGGGCCTTGGTGTCGGTCATGATCTGGCGCAGCGTGTTGGCCTGTTCGTCGAGCACCTGGCGGACCGGCTGGCCGCCGAGGATGATGCGCTCGAAGGTGTCGATATAGACCTGGTTGAACTGGCCGCCCTTGTCGCCGAGCCCGACCGGGAGCAGCGAGGGCAGCGCGTCGGCGGCGCTGGTCATCGCCGTCACCGCCGGGCCGAGCGCCTGCGCCGATTTCGGCAGGTCAGCGGGGAGCGGCGCGTCGGTGGTCGGGAAGAAGGTGGTGGCGACGAGCGTGGCCACCTGCTGCTCCGGCTGCATCATGTACTTGACCAGTTCCTTGGAATTCGCCACGTCCGGCGCGCCTTTGGGCACGGCGAGACCGGCGAGCACCGGCATGAAGGCGCGGCCTTTCGGGCCGGCCGGGGCCGGGAAGGCGACGAAGTCATCGGGCTTCTGGTTGAAGGCTTCGCCCAGCCGGGCGATGTGATCGAAGGCGATCCACACGTCGCCGGTCAGCAGCGGCTCCTGCATGAAGTCGTAGTTGGTGGACGCGGGGTTGGTGTACTGCCAGAGTTCCTTGAACTTGTTCCACGCCTCCTCGGCTTCGGCCGAGCGGAACTTCGTCACCTGCGAGCCGGTATAGGCGGGGAGCAGGAACCCCTGGAAGAAGCGGTGCTTGAGGCCCTTGGGGCCGGCGGGGAAGCCGAACTTCGGTCCGCCGGTGGCTTCAGCGGTGGCCTTGGCCCAGGCAATCACCTGATCGTAGGTCAGCGCGTTGATATCGGCGCCTGCGGGCAGGTATTGCAGCGCCTGCTTGTTGGCGGCCATGACGTAGGTGGCCTGCATCCACGGCAGGTACTTCTGTTCGGTGGTGCCGAGCTTGCCCAGTTCCATGAAGGCGGGGCTGACCTTGATGCCGGTCAGGTCGACGTCAGAGAGGTCGGCCCAGTTGTCGGCATAGGTGGAGAGATCGCCGTGCAGCGCGCCGACCACGCCGATCGTGCCCTTGCCGGCATCGCGTTCGGCCTGGATGCGGGTGATGAACGGACCCGGTTCCTGCGGCTGGAAATCGACGCCGCCGGGGAAGTTGGCGAGTACGCCCTCGCGCATCTTCTGCTGCTCTTCAACCGGCGCCGCCTGGCTTGACCAGAACAGCACCTGCGCACTGGCGGTTCCCGCCATCAGCGCCAGCGCGAGGGTCGTCCCCGCGACCAGTTTCAATGAACGTCGCATGCAAGTCCTCCCTTGTTGTTTGTTAGTTGCGTCTGGTCGTCCTCGTCTCCGGTGCCGGGCCGTGGCTGGCCCTTGAGACAAATGCGGGCTGGATCAACTTGTTCCGTGGTTCGCCCGGCCGTTGTTCGATGATTTCGACCACCAGTTGCCCGATATCGCGGGACGCCTGCTGGATCAGCGCATCGAAAGTGGTGAGCCCCGGCGGCGCGTAGGCCGAGGCGAGGATGTTGTCGAAACCGACGACAGAGAGGTCGCCGGGGATGGAAAGCCCGGCGCGCGTCGCCTCTTCCATGACGGTGAGCGCCAGATCGTCGAACAGTCCGATGATGGCCGTCGGCCGCTCCGGAGCAGCCAGCATGCGGTTGATCGCTTCGATGCGCGCCGGGCGGTCGAAGCGCGGAGCGGTCGCCACGTCGAGGCGGACATCGGGGTCGCCGCGTCTGGCGATCGCATCGGCAAGCCCGTCCTGCCGGCGATGCCGGAAGGTCATGGGCTCGGAAATGGTGACGAGGCCGAAATGCCGGTGCCCGAGCGCATAGAGCATCTCGAAGGCCTCGGCGAAGGCGCGGGCGCCGTCGGTATCGATCCAGTTGTAGCTGGTGCTGTCGTCGATCAGCTGGCCATGCGCGACGAACGGCACGCCGCGCTCGGTGAGGTAGCGCACGCGCTCGTCGGTTTCGGCGATGCGGGTGACCACGACGCCGTCGCAGCGGCCGGATTCGACAAGGTGCCGCAAGACCTTGAGTTCGGTTTCACCCTCGGGGGCGGTGGCGAGAATCAGGTGCGAGCCGCGCGACACGAGGCCCTCGCCAAGCCCGGTGACGAATTCGCCGAGGAACGAGTCGACCAGATGCGGGCCGCGAATGGGGAGCACGAGGCCGACGAAGCCGGAGCGGCCGGAGACGAGCGCCCGGGCGGCGGTGTTAGGCACATAGCCGTATTTCCGGGCCGCCTCCGCGACGCGCTCGCGCGTCTTCAGCGCAATGGCGGGATCGCCCGAAAGGGCCCGTGAAACCGTGGTGATGGAGACGTCGAGCCGGCCAGCCAGCTCTTTGAGCGTCTTCGCGCCTGACATCGTTCCTCCCCGAACGAGTGCAGTTTTGAACGTTTGCAGTCGAATTGCAAACGTTTCAAATTGAAAGCGCGAATTGAGGAAGGAGTCAAATGTGAATTGTTGGGGGGCACGCCTGCGTGGGTTCGACAAGCTCACCACGAAGGCTACTGGGGCAGCGAGCGTGCTGAGTTCTTCGTGGTGGGCGGGGTGGGGTGCGCGCGCCCAGCGGCGTCCATTCGCCACCGCGGGACCCGGCACCGACCCAATCGCAACCTGCGTACCAGTCTCGGTCGTCATGGCCGCGTGAATACCGGCGAGCATTGCAGAGTACTTCTGTCTCCCCGTGCGGCGTTTTGGGGCATTCCCCCCAAGCGGGTGGCGATGCTTCAATGACTGTTGGGGAATTCTGAAATGTTGCGGCGGATGTCGTTGTCCGGCCGTTGGTGATCGATTGGTCGTGCTTCGGCGAAGATTGATACACTGGTCGTAGCAATCGTTTCGCTTGAGGGAATCCGGCCGTTGCATCTGACGTTCAGGCAGCTGAAGTATTTTGTCGAAGTGGTCGAGGCGGGCAGCATTACGCGCGCCGCGGAGCGGCTGCATGTGACTTCGACGGCGCTCAGCCTGCAGGTGAAGGAAATCGAGGATCAGTTCAGCGTCACTCTTTTGCGGCGGCACTCGCGCGGCATCGAGATGACGCCGCAGGGAGCTGACCTCTATGAGCGTGCGCTGAAAATTCTGGGGCTGGTCGACGAGGCCTCGCAGGCGCTGTCGGGGGACACGCGGATCGCCAACCTGCGGCTGGGCGCGCCGCCCTCGATCGCGCGGCTGATCGGGGTTGAGGCGACGCTCGGCGCGGCAAGCTGGCCGGGCGGGGTCTCGGTGGATGTGACCGAGGGCTGGACCGTCGATCTCGAGGCGCGCCTGCGGTCGGGCGAACTGGATGCGGTGGTCGGCTATGAGCTGAGCCCGTCCGCCGCCGTGGTGGTGACGGACATTGTCGATGATGTTTTCGTGTTCATCGCCGAGCGGGGACTTGCGGGCGGCACGGGGCCGATCGCGCTCAAGGACGTGCTCGATTCCCAGCTGGTGTTCTACGGCGAGCAGAGCGTCAGCTATCGCGGCGTGCGCAGCGCGGCGCTCGCGGCGGGGCTGGAACTGGGCAGCCACCGGCACCTCTATTCCATCAATGTCTGGCGCTCGGTGCTGGCGCGGGGCCTCGCCACGACCATCGGCTCGATTGCCGCCGTCAACGATGAATACCGGCGCGGCGAAGTCATCATCCGCGAGATCGAGGGGCATCCGATTCGCAGCCGCATCGGCATCGCCATCCGGGCGGATATTGCCGGCCAGCCGCATGTCGTGGCCTTCACCGATTTCATCCGGCGCCTCGTGGTCGATGGCTTGCGCCACGATTGGGCAGGCCTGCGGGACATGCAGCCGCCCGAGCGGTAAGCGCCCTGCGCTGTTTGGACCCGGGATTCCCGCATTTTCCCGGTGCAGTTTCGTCTCCGGCCCCGTAAATTGGGGGTTGGCGCTGTCCGGGCCGGTTCTTCGGCTGCCTGCGCCCAAGAAATCCGAGTGGAGAACATTCATGCATTGGACAAACCCCAAGACCCTTCTGGCTGGCCTCGCGGTCGCGGCCCTCATGGGCGGCGTTGCGCTGCCGGCCCATGCGGCGAGCCTGCGCATGGCCTGGTCGCAGGACGCGACCGGCCTCGACCCGCACAAGCAGACCGCGTTTTCCTCGCTGCGCCTGCTCGAGCTGATCTATGAGCCGCTGGTGCGGCTGAGCCCCACGCTGGAAGTGGTTCCGGCCATTGCCGACAGCTGGGCGTTCTCGGACGACGGCCTGACCCTGACCTTCAAGCTCAACGCCAATGCCAAGTTCAGCGACGGCAAGCCGGTGACCTCGGAAGACGTGAAGGCCTCCTTCACGCGCCTGCTCGATGAAGCGACGGCCGCTGCCGCGCGCTCCAACTTCCTCTCCATCGCCTCGATCGAGACGCCCGATCCGGCGACCGTCGTGTTCAAGCTGAGCCAGCCGGACGCGCCGCTCCTCGTCGCGATGGCGACGATCAACGCCGCGATCGTGCCGGCCAGCGCCATCGCCGCCGGCACTGTCGAGACGACGGCGCTCGGTTCGGGCCCGTTCAAGCTCGATACGTGGGAGCCCAACAGCCGCGAAGTGCTGAGCGCCAATGCCGACTGGGCTGGCGGCAAGGTGGCGATCGACGGCATCACCATTTCGGTGCTGCCGGACGAAACCGCGATCCTCGCATCGCTGCGTGCCGGGCAGACCGACTTTGCGCTGCTCAACGACCCGCTGGTCGCGACGCTCGTTCCCAATGAGCCGAACCTGCAGCTCAACCGCATGCCGGGTCTTGCCTACAACGTGCTGCAGCTCAACCCGGCACGCAAGCCGATGGATGACCTCAAGGTCCGCCAGGCGATCTCGTGCGCCGTCGACCGCCAGGACGTTCTTGACGCGGCGCTCGTCGGTGAAGGCAAGGTGACGGGTCCGCTGACCATGCCGGCCTACGCCTCCGATCCCTCGACGCTGTTCTGCTATACGCAGGACCTCGCCAAGGCGAAGGAGCTGATGGCTGCCTCGAGCTCGCCCGCGGGCTTTACCGCCAAGGTGATCGCCGCGACCGGCGAGCCGCCGGTGGCCGCGTCGGAGGCGCAGGTGCTGCAGGCCCAGCTTGCCGAAATCGGCGTCAAGCTCGAGATCGAGCTGATGGAACTCAACGTCTATGTCGACCGCTGGCTCGCCGGTGACTTCGACATGGCGGTGGCGCAGAACGGCGGCCGTCCGGACCCGTATCCGATGTACAACCGCTACTTCACCAAGGACGGCAACCTGCAGAAGGTGTCGAACTTCGTGGACGACGAGCTCGACAGCCTGCTCCAGCAGGGCCGCATCGAGACCGACGTGGCAAAGCGCAAGGAGATCTTCCAGAAGTTCGAGGCACGGCTCGCCGAGCTGTCGCCGTGGATCTGGCTGTCGACCTCCAACACCTACACTGCCCAGCTCAAGACCGTGCACGGTTTTGAAGCGTCGCCGACCGGCACGCTGTTCGGGCTGAGCGCCGTGACGATCGACTGATTGCAGCGGGTTTCCTCCCCTGTCGCCTTGCGACGGGGGAGGGGGACCATGCGAAGCATGGTGGAGGGGGCGGCCACGGGCACCGAGCCTGGCCCCGCCCCCTCCACCGCCGTTCGGCGGTCCCCCTCCCCCGCTTCGCGGGAGAGGAACCCGACTGAGAGACCTTTTGCATGAATTATCTCACGCAGCGGCTGCTGACCTTTCCGCTGATCCTGCTTGGCGTTTCCATCCTCGTGTTCGTCGCCATCCGGCTGGTGCCGGGTGATGCGATCACGGCCATGCTCGGCACCGAAGCCGGGCTGTTGACACCGGTGCAGCGCGCGGCGCTGGCCGAGTACTTTGGCATCGACCAACCCATCTACATTCAGTACTGGCGCTGGCTCACGGGCCTGCTGTTCGAGGGCAATCTCGGCATCTCGGCGACGTTTGGCCGGCCGGTGCTGCCGATCATTCTCGAACGCTTCCCGCTGACGCTGGAACTGGCGGTGCTGGCGATGATCATCGCGCTCGCCACCGGCGTGCCGGCCGGTGTGTTCGCCGCGACGCACAACGAGAAGCTGAGCGACCTCGGGGTGCGCATCTTTGCGATGATCGGGCAATCGACGCCGAGCTTCGTGTTCGGCCTCATCATCATCTACGTGCTGTCGGTGTACTTCGGGTACCTGCCCGCGATGGGGACGTTCACGCCGCTGTTCGTCGACCCGCTTGCCAATCTCAGCCAATTGATCTTTCCGGCGCTGACGCTGGGGCTCGCCTTTGCGGCATCGGTGACGCGCATTTCGCGCTCGGCCATGCTCGATGTGCTGAGCGACGACTATGTGCGCACGGCGCGCTCCAAGGGCGCTTCGGCCCGCAGCGTCGTGTGGCGCCATGCGCTGCCCAATGCGCTGATCCCGGTGGTGACGCTGAGCGGCGTCGAGTTCGGGTATCTGCTCGGCGGCGCCGTGATCGTCGAGGAAATCTTCGCGCTGCCCGGCATCGGCCGGCTGGTGCTCGATGCCATCAACCAGCGCGACTATGCGCTCGTGCAGGGTACCGTGCTGTTCATTGCCTTCAACTTCCTCATCGTGAACCTGATCGTCGACCTGCTCTATGCGGCGCTCGATCCGCGTATCCGGCTGGGAGGCAAGTGATGCACATCCTTGCCGCCATCGCGAAGCATCCGAGCGGCCGCATCGGCGCCGCCATTATCCTCGTCTACATCATCGCCGCGGTGCTGGGCGCGCTGGGGCTGACGCCGCACGATCCGCTGCAGCAGTTCCGCATCGACCGGCTGAAGCCGCCGAGCGCCACCTACTGGATGGGCACGGACCTGCTCGGCCGCGACACGGCCAGCCGGCTGATGCTGGGCATCGGCCAGAGTTTTACCATCGCCTTTGCCTCGGTGGCGCTCGCAACGCTGGCAGGCACCATCATCGGGCTGTTCGCGGCGTGGTGGGGGCACCTGTGGGACGGCGTGCTGATGCGCATCATGGACGTGCTGCTGGCGTTCCCCGCCATCCTCCTCGCCATGCTGATCGTCGCGATTGCCGGGCCGGGCACGATGACCTCGGTTGCCGCAATCGCCATTGTCTACACGCCGATCTTTGCGCGCGTGGTGCGCGGGCCGGCGCTGTCGCTGAAGCGGCGCGATTTCGTCGATGCGGCGCGCACCTTCGGCAGCTCGCAGGGCTATATCCTGACGCGGCACCTGCTGCTCAACCTCGTCGCGCCGCTGACCGTGCAGGTGACGCTGGCGCTGGCCTGGGCGCTGCTGACAGAAGCGGGCCTGAGCTTCCTCGGGCTCGGCACGCAACCGCCCGCGCCCTCGCTCGGCGTGATGCTGAGTGACAGCAAGAACCTGATGACGCAGGCGCCCTGGCTGATGCTGTTCCCGGGGCTCACCATCATGCTGGGCATTCTCGGCTTCAACCTGTTCGGGGACGCATTGCGCGATATTCTTGATCCGCGGACGAAGGGGAGGTCGGCATGAGCCCGTTGCTTTCCGTTCGCGACCTGCGGGTCGGCTTCGGCCGCGACCCCAAGGCCAATGAAGTGGTGAAGGGTGTCAGCTTTACGCTCGACGCCGGCAAGACGCTGGCGATCGTCGGCGAGAGCGGCTCGGGCAAATCGGTGACGGCGCTGTCGATCAACCGGCTGGTGGATTTCGGCGGCGGCGCCATCACCGGCGGCAGCATCGAACTGGTCCGCAGCGACGGTTCGGTGCTCGACATCACGCGCGCCGATGAGACGGTGCTGGAAGGCGTCCGCGGACGCGACATCGGCATGATCTTCCAGGAGCCGATGACCTCGCTCAACCCGGTCCACACGATCGGCGACCAGATCGAGGAAGCGTTCCGGCTGAGCCGCGGACTCACCGGCGAGGCGGCGACGGTGGCGGCGCGCGAGGCGCTCGAACGCGTCCGCATTCCCGATGCGGCGCAGCGGCTCAAATACTATCCGCACCAGCTTTCGGGCGGCATGCGCCAGCGCGTGATGATCGCCATGGTGCTGGCGGGAAATCCGCGCCTGCTGATCGCGGACGAGCCGACGACGGCGCTCGACGTCACGGTGCAGGCGCAGATCATGGCGCTGCTCGCCGAACTGCGCGAAGAGCTCGGCATGTCGATGATCTTCATCACCCACGATATCGGGCTGGTGGCGGGCATTGCCGACGATGTGATGGTGATGCAGCAGGGCGTGGCGGTGGAGCAGGGGCCGCTCGATGCGGTGCTCGACAACCCGCAGCACGAATACACGCAGCATCTCCTGAAGGCCGTGCCGCACTTCACTTCGGGCAGCACGGTGCGCAGTGATGCCGTGGCCCGCGACAAGGCGCCGATTGTCACGGTCGACAATCTCGCGGTGCGGTTCCCGGTGGCCAAGGGCCTGTTCCGGCGCAATGCCGGCGCCGTGCATGCAGTGGATGGCGTCGACTTCGACCTGCTGCCGGGCGAAACGCTCGCCATCGTTGGCGAAAGCGGGTCGGGAAAATCGACGACGGCGCGCGCCATCCTTGGGCTGGTGCAGGCGACGCGCGGCAAGATCGAGGCGAAGGCCGGGCGCAGCGGTCGGCCGGTGCAGATGGTGTTCCAGGACCCTTACGCGTCGCTCAATCCGCGGCTCAATGTCGAGGGCCTGCTGGCCGAACCGGCGATTGCCGCGGGGCAGCGCGTCGACGCAAAGCTGCGCGAGCGCATGGCGTTCCTGCTCGAACGCGTCGGGCTGCCGAAGGAAGCACTGGCGCGGTTCCCGCACCAGTTCTCGGGCGGGCAGCGGCAGCGCCTGTGCATTGCGCGCGCGCTGATGCTGAACCCCGACGTGGTGGTGCTCGATGAGGCGGTATCGGCGCTCGATGTGAGCGTGCAGGCGCGTGTGCTCGACCTGCTGATCGGGCTGCAGCACGAGTTCGGGCTGGCCTATCTGTTCATTTCGCACGACATGGCCGTAGTCGAGCGGATCGCGCACCGCA
>Ga0073904_10000315_pt1 | contig 34402 bp, 29 predicted proteins | sample KloWWTrecipitate_FD_66668 | JGI IMG/M metagenome (GOLD analysis project Ga0073904, IMG submission 66668) | Active sludge microbial communities from Klosterneuburg, Austria, studying microevolution and ecology of nitrifiers - Klosterneuburg... | ecosystem: Engineered > WWTP > Aerobic digester >... | reverse complement strand
GCGGCCTTCTCGTAGCCGATCAGCAGGTTCAGCGCGGTGACCAGCGTGACCGACTCGGCGATGCGCCGCGACAGCAAGTCGTGGTTGCCTTCGATGCCTTCGACACAGTTCACTTGCAGGGTGTTGCAGGCGTTGGCGAGGTGCTTGAGGCTCTTGTGCAAGGCCCAGCCAATCAGCGGCTCGAAGGCGTTGAGCTGCAGTTGGCCGCCTTCCGAGGCCATGGTGATGGCGACGTCCTTGCCGATCACTTCAAACGCGACCTGGTTCATGACCTCCGGGATCACCGGGTTGATCTTGCCCGGCATGATCGAGGAGCCGGCCTGGCGCGCAGGCAAGCGGATGTCGGCGACGCCGGTCTGGGGGCCGGAGGACGGCAGGCGCAGGTCGTTGCTGATCTTGGACTGTTTGGTCGCGATGCGCTTCAGCGTGCCCGAAACATCGACGAAGCCGCCTGTGTCCGAGGTGGCGGCGATCAGGTCGTTTGCCTTTGTCACCGGTACGCCCGACATCTCGGCGAGCATCGGGATCACCATATCGACGTAGCCGACGGGTGCGTTGATGCCGGTGCCGATGGCCGTGCCACCCATGTTCACTTCGGTCATCTGGCGGGCGGATTCGCGCAGGCGCTGCTCGTCGTCGGCCAGCATGCTGGCAAAGGCGGCAAATTCCTGGCCGAGCGTCATCGGCACGGCGTCCTGCAACTGGGTGCGTCCAATCTTGAGCACGGACGCGAATTCGGTGGCCTTGACTTCGAAAGCGCCGCGCAGGCTGGCGAGCGCCTGCAGCAAGCTCTGGATGCCGAACCAGGTCGCGATCTTGAGCGCGGTGGGGTAGGCATCGTTGGTGCTCTGTGAAGCGTTGACGTGGTCGTTGGGGTGAATGACGTCGTAGCGACCCCTTTCCAGGCCGAGGTGTTCGAGCGCACGGTTGGCGATCACCTCATTGGCATTCATGTTGGTCGAGGTGCCCGCACCGCCCTGGATCACGTCGACGATGAACTGGTCGTGCAACTGGCCGTCGATCAGGTCGTCGCATGCGCGGGAAATGGCTTGGGCCTGGTATTTCTGGAGCACGCCCATCTGCAGGTTGACATGGGCAGCTGCCGTGTTCGGCCGCTGTGTTCAGCCACCTTGCGCAGGCGGAAAGCCCAGGGCAGGTGGTGTCGGCGATGGGGTATGTGAGTTTTGTCTTATAATCGTTTAAGAGTCCTTCACCATCCCGCTGAAGCCATGCAGCCCACTCATCTCGACAAGCATTCGAGTGCGTCCTCTGACGCGCGCCGACGCGTGGGCGGCAGCTTGACCGAGCCCGGTTTGCAGCGTGGCGTCAGACCGGCGCTGACATTCGGGCTTACAGGGTTCCCGGCCGTGCTTTCTCCGGCCGTGCGGGGCCGGAGCCGGGACTGATCCCTGGCTTTCCCGCACGGCATCTTGCCAGGGCGCGCGTTGCGCGCCCTGAACAACGTGCAGCCAGTGCGGGACGGGAGACTCTTTCCGGCGGACCTCAGCTCTTCATTCGGTCGTGAGTCGATCGTGGATGCGGCCGGCTCACTGAGTCTTTGGCGGGACGCTGATTCACCCGACCAATCGAGCTCTCCCCCATCTCTGGCTGCAACCGAATCGTTGCGATGTGTTCGCGACGGTGCGCATGCATATCGGAGTAGTCATGGTTCTCACACGGAGCTTCGTCAGGGCGAAGCGACCCTGTACCGACGGATTTCGTTGGTTCGTCCGCCAGTTCGACGAAGGCGGAAATTATCAGGATTTGCTGGACAGAATGGTGGCCGCAGGGCGTGCCGGCGACGCATGCTGGCTGCTTGAGCAATTCGGCCCCACCAACGAGGTTCGTCAGGTCGATGCGATCGAGGCCGACGCCATCGTGTTCGCCGGCACGCTGCAGGTCCGCGGAGGGGTGGATGTCCTGGGCAAGGTCCATGTCGGCCGTACCCTGCAGGCGGGCGGCGGGGTGTGCGTGGGGGGCGATCTGATCGTTGGCGACGATCTGCGCGTTGACGGCAATGTGCGCGGCGACGGACGCATCGACATTGGTGGCGATGCGCGCGTCGGCTGGGGGCTGGAGTCGCAGGGTGAGTTGCGCTGCGGCGGCGAGCTGCGAGCTGGCTGGGATCTGCGCTGCGGCGCTCGGTTGAGGCTGGAAGGTAACGCCTTTGTCGGGCTCGATGTCCGTACTGCGGGCGACCTGCGTTGCACCAAAGGTTTGCAACTGGGTGGCGATCTGTGTGCCGAAGCAAATCTGCGCGTGGATCACGGCATTGTTGCGGGGGGCTCGGTGTGCGGTGCGCTGCACCTTGAAGTGGGTTGGGGCATCTGCGCGGGTGGAGAAGTTCGCGCGGCTGGTGCCATTCGTGCTGGCGAGAGCATTCAGGCGGGTAAGCGGATTCGTGCCGGTGAGGGCTATGGCGTGTTTGCCGGTCTCGACGTGCAGGTCGAAGCCTGGGAGGCCTGTGCGCGTGTCTGTGCGCCCGAGAAGCCCGACGGGCTGATGAGCGGCTGGTGGGCTGGCCCTTCAGTGCTGCTGGCACGTGCGCAACCATGATCGTCCCCGCGACCTGCGCGCCCTGAGCCAGGCGTCCGGCCTTGTTGGCAGACGCGTGCCTGCTTGCGCAAGGCTGCGCTGGAGCCGACCGCCGGCGCACGGTTGTACCGCTACGTTTGCAGGTCTGCTCCCTCTGACTGGCCTTTTTTGGAGCAATTGTGCATTAATGGAGCAGTCCGGTTCACAGCGTATTGAACCGGGCCAGTGTCAGCGCCGCCAAGCCTATGAAATCGGGGGGAGCGGACATCTGGCACGAACAGTGCTAGTTGTTCCCAGCGGCGATCGACGCCCGACTCTATCCACATCAGGAGACAAAACATGCTCTACGCAATGCCCGGGCAGGATGGTGCCAAGCTTCAGTTCAAGACGCACTACGACAACTTCATCGGCGGCAAATGGGTGGCGCCGGTCAAGGGGCAGTATTTCGATGTGGTCTCGCCCATCAACGGCAAGGTCTATACCCAGGCAGCCCGTTCCACCGAAGAGGACGTGAACCTGGCGCTCGACGCCGCTCACGCCGCCGCCGATGCCTGGGGCAAGACCTCACCGACCGAGCGTGCCAACGTGCTGCTCAGGATCGCCGACCGCCTGGAAGCCAATCTGGAACTGCTTGCCTACGCCGAGACGGTGGACAACGGCAAGCCGATTCGCGAAACCCTCAACGCCGACATTCCACTGGCGATTGACCACTTCCGCTATTTTGCCGGTTGCATCCGCGCGCAGGAGGGTGGTATTTCGCAGATCGACGAAAATACGGTTGCCTACCATTTCCACGAGCCGCTGGGTGTCGTGGGCCAGATCATCCCGTGGAACTTCCCCATCCTGATGGCCGCGTGGAAGATCCCGCCTGCGCTGGGCGCCGGAAATTGCGTGGTGCTCAAGCCCGCCGAGTCCACGCCCATCAGCCTGCTGATCCTGGTGGAGTTGATTGCCGACCTGCTGCCGCCGGGCGTGCTCAACATCGTCAACGGTTTCGGCCGGGAGGCCGGCATGCCGCTTGCCACCAGCAAGCGCATCGCCAAGATCGCCTTTACTGGTTCGACCTCCACCGGCCGGGTCATTGCCCAGGCCGCGGCCAACAACCTGATTCCGGCCACGCTGGAACTGGGTGGCAAGTCGCCCAACGTTTTCTTTGCCGACATCATGGACCAGGATGATGCCTTCCTCGACAAGGCCATCGAGGGGCTGGTGCTGTTTGCCTTCAACCAGGGCGAGGTGTGCACCTGCCCCAGTCGCGCGCTGATCCAGGAGTCGATCTACGACCGCTTCATGGCGCGTGTACTCAAACGGGTCGCCGCGATCAAGCAGGGCAGCCCGCTCGACACCGACACCATGCTGGGTGCCCAGGCGTCGCGCGAGCAGATGACCAAGATCGAGTCCTATCTCGAACTGGGTCGCCAAGAAGGCGCCGAATGCCTGATCGGCGGCGCGCGTGCGCAACTCGACGGCGACCTGACCGACGGCTTCTACATCCAGCCGACCCTGTTCAAGGGCCACAACAAGATGCGCATCTTCCAGGAGGAAATCTTCGGCCCGGTCCTGGCCGTGACCACCTTCAAGGACGAGGCCGAGGCGCTGGCCATTGCCAACGATACCTTGTATGGCCTGGGGGCAGGGGTGTGGAGCCGCAATGGCAACGTCGCCTATCGCATGGGCCGTGCCATCAAGGCCGGTCGGGTGTGGACCAACTGCTATCACGCCTACCCGGCGCACGCCACTTTCGGTGGCTACAAGGAGTCGGGCATCGGCCGCGAGAACCACAAGGACATGCTCGCCCACTATCAGCAGACCAAGAATCTGCTTGTTAGCTACAGCGAGAACAAGCTCGGTTTCTTCTGATCCGTGATCGCTGATACCGTATCTGTTTGCGGGTAAGGGGCCGGGGGCGGGCGACCGTCTCCGGCTTTTATCGCGGGCTTTTGCGCTGTGCCCGTTCGCTCTGGAGGAAATCCACATGGTCGATCGCGTCGTTGCCACGCCCGCTGCGCTGGAGCTGATCGAACAGCTCAAGGTGCAGTACGGGCCGGCGCTGATGTTCCACCAGTCCGGTGGTTGCTGTGACAACAGCGCTGCCAATTGCTACCTGCCCACCGACCTGACGATCGGCGCGCACGATGTTCACCTCGGTGAAATTGGTGGTGTGCCGTTCTACATCAGCGAATCGCAATACCAGTACTGGAAGCACACCCAACTCATCATTGACGTGATCGATGGGCAAGGCGGCACGTTCTCGCTTGAAGGCAGCACTGGCAAGGCTTTCCACACCCGCTCGCGCTTGTTCGATGAGGCCGAGCTGGCAGCGCTGGAGGCTGAGGGCAGCGCCCGTGCCGGCGCCTGAGCCGATGAAAAAGCGCCGCGCAGCGCCCTGGTCGGCGCTGCTGCTTTTCGGTCTGGCCGCATTGTGCATGGTGCCGGCAGTGATGTGTTTCGCCGGTGCCGGGGGCTTGATTCATCCCGCGCTCGCCGAGCCCATGGCGGGGGTCGTGTTCCTGGTGTCGGCGATCGCGCTGGCGGGTTCGGGCGGCTTTCCGTTGGTCATGGCGCGTCTGGCGGACCGGGACGTCGAATGCTAGATCCTGGTCTGTCTGCTGCCTGACGGGCGCAGATGGCCCAATCTCAGACGGCCTCGTTCCCATTGGCCTTGCGCGTTCAGGCCTTCCAGTGCCCCGACTTGCCGCCCAGTTTCTCCATCAGCTGGATGCCCTCCATGCGCATGCCGCGGTCGACGGCCTTGCACATGTCGTAGATGGTGAGCAGGCCAACGTTGACTGCCGTGAGCGCCTCCATTTCCACGCCGGTGCGGCCAACGGTCTCGGCGGTGACGGTGCAGCGCACCGCATGGTCGGCTTCTTCGTGTTCGAAGTCGACCGCCACACGGGTGAGCGGGATCGGATGGCATAGCGGAATCAGCTCGCTGGTGCGCTTCGAGGCCTGGATGGCGGCGATGCGGGCGATGCCCAGCACATCGCCTTTTTTCGCCGTGCCCGTACGAATCATGGCGAAGGTTTCGGGCTGCATCAGGATGCGACCGGTGGCGATGGCGACACGGCGGGTTTCGGACTTGGCGCCGACATCGACCATGTGGGCCTGGCCGTCAGCGTCGAAATGGGTCAGCGGATTATCGGTCAGCGGCTTATGGGTGGGAGCGGTCATGTTGTGCGGCTGCGAGAGTGCAGAAAGCGGGCGTACAGCAAGCCAGCGAAAAGGGCGTGTGCGGCTTCGACCCGTCTTGCTGCAAGCCGATACACATGGCAGGGAACGCTTTGAAAGTGGCGGGTATCATAGCACCCGATGATGCGACGATCCCTTGCCCTGCTGCTCAGCCTTGCGCTGGCTTTTCCCGTCCATGGCTACGACTTGCCCGACCTGGGCGACGTGGCGGCGTCCGAGCTGTCGCCTGCCGCCGAGCGTCGCATTGGCGAGCAGATCATCAGCCAGATCCGCTGGCGCGATGCGGCCTATCTCGATGACCCGGAGCTTGAGGAGTACATCGGCCGCGTTGGTCATCGACTGGCCGCGGTCAGCAACAACCCCAGCCTGGATTTCGATTTCTTCGTCGTCAATGATCCGACGCTCAACGCTTTTGCGCTGCCAGGCGGCTTCATCGGTGTGCACACGGGCCTGTTGCTGGCGGCGCAGACCGAGTCAGAGTTTGCCTCGGTGCTCGGTCACGAGATTGCCCACGTCACCCAGCGCCATATCGCGCAGATCGTCGGCAAGCAGAGTCAGTCGGCGATGCTGATGATTGCGTCGCTGCTGGTGGCGGTGCTGGCGGCGCGCAGCAATTCGGACGTGAGCCAGGCGGCGATTGCGGCCGGGCAGGCGGGGGCGATCCAGTCGCAGCTCGGCTACACGCGCGCCTTCGAGCGCGAGGCCGACCGCACCGGACTGGAGACGCTGGAAGGCGCAGGATTCGATGTGCGTGGCATGCCGGGCTTCTTCGAGCGCCTGCAGCGCGCCACGCGCATGTACGAGAACAATGCCCCGGCCTATCTGCGCACCCATCCGCTGACCACCGAACGGATCGCCGACATGGAAAACCGTGTGGCTTCGATGCGCTATCGGCAAGTGGTCGACTCGCCGGATTTCCTCTTTGCGCGCGCCAAACTGCGAGCCAATAGTGACCAGCCGGCCGAGGCAGTGAAGGCTATGGAGAACCAGGTCGCACAGGCGCCTGACGATCGCGCTGCGGCATACGGGCTGGCCCGCGCACTATTCCGCGCCGGGCGGTTTGACGAGGCATCGCAGCGACTCAGCGCGCTGCGCGGCAAGTCATCGCCCTCGCCGTGGGTGGAAACGCTGGCGGCCGAGATCGCGCTGGCGCGCAAGGATGGCGCGGCCGCCGTCCGCACGCTCGAGACGGCCACGCGCAGCTTCCCGTCCAGTCGCAGCCTGGTCTATGCGCTGGCCGATGCGCGCATCCTTGCCGGGGAGCCTGGCGCCGCGGTCGAAGGGGTTCGCAGCGTACTGAGTGGGCGTCAGTCCGATCCGCGGCTGTGGCAGCTACTGTCGCGGGGCTATGCGGCGCTGGGCAAACGCACGGCGCAGCACCGCGCGCAGGCCGAGGTCTACCTGCTGCGTGGCAGTCTGCCGGCTGCGGTCGAGCAGCTCGAAATTGCGCGCAAGGCGGGCGACGGCGACTTCTTCGATCTGTCGGCGGTCGACGCCCGCCTGCGCGAACTCAAACAGCGCCTGATCGAGCAGCGGCGTGAGCGTTACGAGTGATGGCTGGAGAGTGATGGCTGGAGAGTGATGGCTGGAAATGGCGCCCCCTTACTTCGCTCTGATTGAGTGCGGGCCCGGGTGCAGGCCGCGATCCGTCTTCTCCACTCTGCAGGCCATCCATTAGAATGACCGACTGCTCCAAACACCGATAACAGAGGACAAAGGATGGATTTTGACAAGGAAGTGGACGCCCGGGGCTTGAACTGCCCATTGCCGATCCTGCGCGCCAAGAAAGCGCTGGCCGAGATGACGCCGAGCGAGGTGTTGCGCGTGGTGGCCACGGATCCGGGTTCGGTGAAGGACTTCCAGGCTTTTGCCAAGCAGACGGGTAACGAGTTGCTGAAGCAGGGCGAGACGGCGGACAAGGCGTTCGAGTTCTTTCTGAAGCGCAAGTAGGCCTGTTGCGTTGCTGACGGCTGGATAGAGAACGGGCTGCCCGATGATTCGGGCAGCCCGTTTTTTTTTGCGTGGTTTTCGTTACCCGCGAAGAACCACAAGTAGCACGGGTGCTGCGCCGGTCACTCGCTCGGCAGGTTGCGGAACGCGCCCTACCGGCTCGGGCAGTTCTCGCCTGCGCCGCGAATGATCAGCACATCACCTGCTCGCGTTGAAGCGGTCGGGACGCAAGCAGGCTTTGCCCTATCCGCCCAGCTTTGCCAGCTGCGGCTTCAGTTGGTCCGCCGTGGTCTTGAAGCTGGCCAGGCGGTCGCGTTCCTGCTGCACTACGATGGCCGGGGCACGATCGACGAAGCTGGTGTTGCCGAGCTTGACTTCTGCCTTGGCGATCTCGCCTTCGAGACGGGCGATTTCCTTGTGCAGACGTTCGCGCTCGGCGGCGACGTCGATCTCCACCTTCAGCATCAGGCGGGTTTCGCCGGCGATCGCCACCGGGGCCAGTTCTTCGGCGCTGATTTCACCAACGATCTGCACGTTCGACAGCTTGGCCAGACCGGCGAGGTAGGGCGCGTAGAGGGTCAGCGCAGCCTTGTCGCCTGCGGCGATCAGCGGCAGGCGCTGGGCGGGGGAGATGTTCATCTCGCCGCGCAGGTTGCGGCAGGCGTAGATCATTGCCTTCAGTTCGGTGACCCTGGCTTCGGCCACCTCGTCGATGCGCGTCATGTCGGCCTGCGGGTAGCGGGCCTGCATCAGGCTGTCGCAGTCCTTGCGTCCGGCCAGCGGGGCGACGGTCTGCCACAGTTCCTCGGTGACGAAGGGGATGAGCGGGTGCGCCAGGCGCAGCACGGTCTCGAGCACGCGCAGCAGGCTGCGGCGGGTGGCGCGCTGTTGCGCCGGCGTGCCGCTCTGGATCTGCACCTTTGCGAGCTCGAGATACCAGTCGCAGTACTCGTCCCAGACGAACTCATAGATCGCGCGTGCGGCGAGGTCGAAGCGGTAGCTGTCGAATTGCGTGGCGACTTCGGCTTCGGTGCGCTGCAGGCGCGAGACGATCCAGCGGTCGGCGAAGGAGAAGTCGAGCTCTTCGCGCGTGCACACCACGTTGTCGCCGATACCGCAGTCCTGCCCGTCGCAGTTCATCAGCACGAAGCGGGTGGCGTTCCACAGCTTGTTGCAGAAGTTGCGGTAGCCCTCGCAGCGTGCGAGGTCGAACTTGATGTCGCGGCCCGGGCTGGCGAGGCTGGCGAAGGTGAAGCGCAGGGCGTCAGTGCCGAAGGCCGGGATGCCGTCGGGGAACTCCTTGCGTGTCTTCTTCTCGATGCTTTGCGCCTGTTTAGGGTTCATCAGGCCAAAGGTGCGCTTCTCGATCAGTTGGTCGAGGGCGATGCCGTCGATGAGGTCGATCGGGTCGAGCACGTTGCCCTTGGACTTCGACATCTTCTGGCCTTCGGCGTCGCGGATCAGGCCATGTACGTACACATGCTTGAACGGGATCTTGCCGGTGAGGTGCTTGGTCATCATGACCATGCGCGCTACCCAGAAAAAGATGATGTCGAAGCCGGTCACCAGCACCGTCGACGGCAGGTAAAGGTCGAGCGCATGGTTGCTCTTTTGCGGCCACTCCGCAGTCCAGTCCAGGGTCGAGAACGGCCACAGGGCGGACGAGTACCAGGTGTCGAGTACGTCTTCGTCGCGGCGCAGACCCTTGGCACGCAGGTCGGCCACCAGCATGCGGAGGTTTCCGGCTTCGTCGCTACGGCCCTGTTGTTCGGCGTGGTGTGCGTTGTCTTCCATCTCGGAGAGGTGACGCTGCAACTGCTCGGTGGCGTCGGCTTCCGAGGTGGCGACATAGACGTTTTCAAGTGCGTCGTACCAGGCCGGGATGCGGTGGCCCCACCACAACTGGCGTGAGATGCACCAGTCCTGGATATTGTTCAGCCACTGGTTGTAGGTGTTGACCCAGTTCTCCGGGTAGAACTTGATCTCACCCGATGAAACGACATCGAGCGCCTTCTGCGTGATCGACTTGCCGTCCGCGCCGGTCTTGCTCATGGCGACGAACCACTGGTCGGTGAGCATCGGTTCGATGATCACCCCGGTACGGTCGCCGCGCGGCACCTGCATCTTGTGCGGCTTGACGTCGATCAGCACGCCCTCAGCCTCCAGCTTCGCCACCACCGTCTCGCGGGCCTCGACGCGGTCAAGGCCCGCCAGGTCCGCGGGCAGCGCGTAGGTGCCACAGGCATGGCCGTCGGCGCCGTAGCGCTCGGCCTCGGCCGGCACGCTGCCGTCGAGCTTGAGGATGACGACCTTCTCCAGCTGATGGCGCTGGCCGACAGCGTAGTCGTTGAAATCGTGCGCGGGCGTGACCTTCACGCAGCCGGTGCCGAACTCACGGTCGACATAGTCGTCGGCGATGATCGGGATGTGGCGCCCGGTCAGGGGCAGGGCGACGGTCTTGCCGATGAGCGGGGCGTAGCGTTCGTCTTCGGGATGCACCATCACGGCGACGTCGCCGAGCAGGGTCTCGGGACGGGTGGTGGCGACGGTGAGGCCTTTTAGCTCACCGATGGCGCCGTCGGAGAAGGGGTAGAGGATGTGGTACAGCTTGCCGTCTTCTTCTTCGGACACGACTTCGAGGTCGGATACCGCGGTGCCGAGTTTGGGGTCCCAGTTGACCAGGCGCTTCCCACGGTAGATCAGGCCTTCGTTGAACAGGCGCACGAAGGTTTCGGTGACGGTCGTCGACAGGCCCTCATCCATGGTGAAGCGTTCGCGCTTCCAGTCCGGGCTGGTACCGAGGCGGCGCATCTGGCGGGTGATGGTGCCGCCGGAATACTCCTTCCACTCCCAGACTTTTTCGAGAAATTTCTCGCGACCCAGGTCGTGGCGGCTGATGCCCTGCGCGTCGAGCTGGCGTTCGACGACGATCTGGGTGGCGATGCCGGCGTGGTCGGTGCCCGGCTGCCACAAGGTGTTGTCGCCGCGCATGCGGTGGTAGCGCGTCAGCGCGTCCATGATGGTCTGGTTGAAGCCGTGCCCCATGTGCAAGGTGCCGGTGACGTTGGGCGGCGGCAGCAGGATGCAGAAGGCGTTGGGGTTAGACTTGTCGAGTCCGGCGTCGAAATAGCCGCGGGATTCCCATTCCGGGTACCAGCGACGTTCAATGTCGGCGGGCTCGAAGCTCTTGGCCAGTTCCATGGTGTTTTACGCGCGTGAAAGCAAAACGCGGATTATAGCGGATCGACCCGCCGCCCCTGCTTGACGTGTGCGTGACACGTTGCAGTGTGCGTGACCGGTGCTGCGGGCCAAGCTCAGCGCGAGCGTGGGGGGCGCGCGTCCGGCGCAAGATCGAGCTGCTCGCTGATGCGCGCCGATAATTCGGGCAACAGCGTGGCGCGCAGATGCGCCTGCATCTCGGTTTGCAGATGTTCGCTGAGGCGGTCGAGCTCGCGCTGCAGGAACTGGGGGAACTCCTTGTCCATCCATTCGGTGATGCTGCGCGCGATCTGGGTGTCGAGGTCGATCAGGCGCTCGGCGATCTGGTAGGCAACGCGATCTTCGGTGGTGATCGCTGCCTGCGCAGGCAGCGGGGCGCTGAAGGCTGCGGTCAACGATATCGTCGCCGATAGTGGGGGCAGGGGTTTGGCGGTCGCTTCGGCCCAGTCCGGCGGCAGATCGATGTCGTCGACGACCTCAGTGAGGATGGGGATGTCATCGTCGTCGAGGCTCGAACCAATGGGTGGAAAGTCGTCGATGAACGGTTCGCCCCGGTCGTGCTCCGCTGCCGACAGGGCCGCAGGGTCATGACTGCGGTGGCGCTGCAGCAGTGCGTCAGCCTGGCCCAGCAGGCTGTCGGCTCGTTCGAGCTCTTCGTCGGGCGGCAAGGGCGGCCAGTCCTTCATAGCGCCACCCGACGTTCGGCGTCGAAGGCATTCAATTCCAGCCCGTGTGCGCGGTACTGCGCCCAGCGTGCGCGGCCGGGCAGTATTTCTGCTTCGGTCTGGCCGACGATTTCCACGATCAGGCGAAAGGCGTCGTAACTCTCGGGCAGGTCCGGTGCCAGGTTGAACAGGGTGTCGGTGTGCGGCCAAGGCGTTTCGAGCGCGTCGGGACCGATCACGACCGGTGTTTCAGTGGCGAGCACCGAGTCCCGCATCACGTGAGGCACGAAGGCCAGCGGCTCGCGCGTCCACAGCATGCGGTCCAGCGCCTTGGCGCTCTCGCCATCGGGCATGCGTACCGCCACCTTGCGGCCACTGCCATAAGCCCGCGCCACCAGCTCGCAGGCAAACACGAGCCGGTCAGGGGTGTTGTGGTAGAAATGGACGCGCGGTGGCATGCCTTGTCTTGCTCCTTTAGCGCGAATGCGAGTCGGCAAGGCCTGCGCGGCCAATAAGGAACTCGGACAGCAGCGGCACCGGTCGGCCGGTGGCGCCCTTCTTGTCACCCGATACCCAGGCGGTGCCGGCAATGTCGAGGTGTGCCCACTTGTAGGCCTTGGCAAAGCGCGACAGGAAACAGGCGGCCGTGATGGTGCCGGCGAAACGTCCGCCGATGTTCCCCATGTCGGCGAAGTTACTCTTGAGCAGGTCCTGATACTCGTCCCAGAGCGGCAGTTGCCAGGCACGATCGCCAGACTCAGTGCCGCGTTTCAGGATCTCGGCGGCGAGTTCGTCGTCGTTGGCCAGTAGGCCGCTCGGGATTTTGCCCAGCGCGACCACGCAGGCACCGGTGAGGGTGGCGATGTCGATGACGCAGTCGGGTTTGAAGCGCTCGGCGTAGGTCAGCGCGTCGCACAGGATGAGGCGACCTTCGGCATCGGTGTTCAGGACTTCGATGGTCTGACCCGACATCGAGGTGACGACATCGCCGGGCTTGGTCGCGCCGCCGCCCGGCATGTTCTCGGTGGTCGGGATGAGGCCGACGACATTGAGCGGCAGGTCCATCTGCGCGATGGCCTTGAAGGTGCCGAGCACGCTCGCGGCGCCGCACATGTCGTATTTCATCTCGTCCATTTCGGCCGCAGGCTTGAGCGAAATACCGCCGCTGTCGAAGGTGATGCCCTTGCCGACCAGCACGATGGGCTTCGCCTTGGCCTTGCCGCCCTTGTAGTTCATCACGATGAACTTGGGTGGCTGGTGCGAGCCCTGGGCGACGGACAGAAAGGAGCCCATGCCGAGTTTTTCCATGTCGGCACGCTCAAGCACTTCGACCTCGAACCTGTACTGCTTGCCCAGCGCTGCAGCGGTGTCGGCGAGATGGGTAGGCGTGCAGATGTTGCCCGGCAGGTTGCCGAGATCCTTCGCCAGCGCCATGCCGGTCGCCATCGCCTGGCCCTGGCGCACGGCGGCGTCCAGTTTGGCTTCAAGCTCGCCTTCAATCATCAGCACCAGCTTCTTGATGCCGCGTTCCTTCTTGTCTTTCTTGTCCTTGGCGGACTTGAGCGCGTCGAAGCGGTAGGCGCCGTCGGCGACGATCCGTGCAGCCTGCTGCAGGCGCCAGGCGAGCGAACGCTGTGGCAGCGCCACGTCGGCGAGGGCGACGACGGCATCCCTGGCTGGCGTGGCGGCGAGCGCCTTGGCTGCGGCAGCGAGGGCGTCACGATAGGCCTTGTCACCGAACTCGTCCTGCTTGCCGAGACTGACCAGCAGCACGCGCTCGGCGTGAGTGCCGGCAAGCTCCGACAGCAGCAGGGTGGTGCCGGCCTTCTCGTCCAGGTCGCCGCGCTTGAGCAGATGGGAAAGCCGCCCGTCCGAGGTGGCATCGACGAGGGCCGTGAGCGTGGGCAAAACCCCGTCGGCAAAGGCGCCGAGGACGAGGATGCCGGTCTTGCACTTAGCCGGCGAACCGGTCTTTATGGTAAATTCCATCAGCTTTTTCCTTGGAATGACGCGTCTCGCGGACTGGTACCGATTATGGCGCCTTCACGAGGAACCCGTCAAAAACCCTTCCCAAACGCCACCTGGCTCATCGGTCCTATCGCGCGATGATCTTCCGCCGCGCCCTTCAGCGGGAATTCACTCAGACCGCCGCTGCGGTTTTCGTCGCACTGTTCGCGATTCTGATCTCGACCGTGCTGATCCGTCTGCTTGGACAGGCGGCGGGCGGTCGCGTGCCGGCCGATGCAGTGCTGGCCCTGATTGGCTTTGGCGCGCTGGCGCAACTGCCTACGGTGCTGACGCTGACTTTGTTCGTGGCGATCCTCACCGCGCTGTCACGCAGCTATCGCGATTCGGAAATGGTCGTCTGGTTCGCTGCCGGTGTGCCGTTGACCGCCTGGATCGGTCCGGTGCTGAGGTTTGCGCTGCCGCTGATGATCGTGGTCGGGGCCTGTTCGCTATTCCTGACGCCATGGGGGCTGCAGCAAAGCAGTGAATATCGTGACCGCATGGATAGTCGGGACGATACCCAGCGGGTTGCACCCGGGGTGTTCCGCGAGTCCTCGGCGGCGCGGCGCGTGTTCTTCGTTGAAATCGGCGCCGGGGCAGACGGTCGGGTACGCAATGTGTTCGTCAACGAAGAAACCCGCGATGGGCAACTGGTGGTGATTGCTTCCGCCGAGGGCTACCTGCGCAACGATGAGGACGGGCGTCGCTTCGTCGTGCTGGAAAAGGGACGGCGCTACGATGGACAACCCGGCACCCCGCAGTATCGGGTGATGGAATTCGAGCGCTATGAGGTGCAGATCGAGCAGAAGCCCGCTGTCACCCAGCCTTCGCGCACACGCGCACTCCCCACCGTCGTGCTGCTGGCTCAGGGAGACGCGCGCAGTATGGGCGAGCTGCTCGGACGGTTCGGCGCTCCGCTGTCCGCGCTGCTGCTGGCTCTGCTGGCTATTCCGCTGTCTTTCGTCAATCCGCGCGCGGGTCGGGCCAACAGCCTGTTGATCGCGCTGCTGACCTACCTCGTCTATAGCAACGCCATTTCGCTGTTCCAGGCCTGGGTCACGCAGTCAAGGGTGGGCTTTGCCTTGGGTTTGGTGCTGCCGCACTTGATCGTGCTGGCGCTGCTTGCCGCCCTGTTCTACAAGCGGCTGGCCGTTTCGCCGTTCTGGCGGGCGAGATCGTCATGAGTGTTCTTTTTCGCTATCTCGCGCGCGAAATCTACGCGGCGACCGCGCTGGTGTTGGTCGCTTTTCTGGGCCTTTTTGCCTTCTTCGACTTCGTCAATGAGCTCGAGGATGTGGGCAAGAATGCTTACCAGCTGTATGACGCAGCCGTGTATGTGGCGTTGATTCTGCCGGGGCGGGTCTATGAGTTGTTTCCGGTGGCCGTGCTGATTGGCACTTTGTATGCACTGGCTACGCTGGCGCGACATTCAGAGATCACCGTGATGCGTGCGTCGGGGATGTCGAACCTGGCGCTGATGCGAATGCTTGGACTGGTTGGCAGCGTGCTGGTGGTGCTCACGTTTCTGATTGGCGAGTACGTCGCACCGCCGGCCGAGACCGCGGCCCAGGAATTGAAGTTGACGGCAACCAAGGCCAGCGTTTCACAGCAGTTGCGTTCAGGTCTGTGGGTGAAGGACGGCGCCCTCGTGATCAATGTGCGCACCATGCTGCCCGATCGCACCATGCGCAATGTCCGGGTGTACGAATTCGATGCCGACTATGCGCTGGTGTCGATCAGTCAAGCCAAGCGCGGTGTGCATGACGGTAACGACCAGTGGCGTCTGATGGAGGTGTCGCGCACCCGCTTTCTGGCCGATAGAACCGAGGTCGAATACTTGCCCGAGATTACCTGGCGCTCTGATCTGTCGCCTGAAGTGCTGGGGGTACTGATGGTTGGCCCTGAGCACATGCAGTTGGCGAAGTTGTGGACCTACGTCCAGCATCTGCGTGACAACCAGCAAAGTGCCGATCGCTTCGAGATCGCGTTGTGGAAAAAGGTGATTTATCCGTTCGCGGTGCTGGTGATGATGGCGCTGGCGCTGCCTTTTGGTTTCGTTCACGATCGAATGGGCGGGGCGAGTGCACGCATCTTCCTTGGCGTGATGCTGGGCGTTGGCTTTCACCTGCTCAATGGCCTGTTTTCCAATCTCGGCATGATCAACGCCTGGCCACCCTTGCTGGTGGCCCTGACGCCCAGTCTCATCTTCCTGGCCGCAGCGGCCGCAGTTCTGCGCTACGTGGAGCGGCGCTGACGCACCGCGCCGAGGCGTCGGCAGCTGCGCGGGGGAGTGTGGTTGGGCGTGGTGTAATGAAAAACGGGCCTGAAGGCCCGTTTTTTTACCTCAGCGCAGTGAGGATCAAGCTTGCTGCTGCAACTTCTGCAGCTGCGCGGCCTTCTTGGCGGCAGCAGCCTTGTAGTCCAGCTTTTCCTTGATACGAGCGGACTTGCCCGAGCGCTGACGCAGGTAATACAGCTTGGCGCGGCGGACGTCACCACGACGCTTCACTTCGATGCCGGCGACTAGCGGCGAGTAGGTCTGGAAGGTGCGCTCCACGCCTTCGCCCGAAGAAATCTTGCGGACGATGAAAGCCGAGTTCAGGCCGCGATTGCGCTTCGCGATCACCACGCCCTCGAATGCCTGCAGACGCTCACGTGTGCCTTCCTTGACCTTGACCTGGACGATCACGGTGTCGCCGGGGGCGAATTCCGGGATGGCCTTGCCCTGGGTCAGGCGGGCGATCTCTTCCTGTTCGAGTCGCTGAATCAGGTTCATTGCGGATACTCCATCACTGTTGTTGGCCTTTGTCTTTGCATCGGCCTGGCCGCAGAGCAGGTCGCCACCTGGTACGAGCCGTTTATGATCGGGCCTTCAGGCAATGTTGCCGCCGTCTGCCCCGGCTTGCTCCTGCTTGAACTCTTCAAGCAGTTTCAATTCGGTCTTGCTCAGTTGCCGGCCGGCGAGCAGGTCTGGCCGGCGCAGCGCGGTGCGGCCGAGAGACTGCTTCAGCCGCCAGCGACGAATCGCCGCGTGATTGCCCGACATCAGCACGTCAGGCACTTTCTCGTTTGCGTACATCTCTGGCCGCGTGAAATGCGGACAGTCCAGCAAGCCATCGGCGAACGAGTCTTCGTTTGCCGAGTCGGCGGTGTTCAACGCTCCCGGCAGCTGACGCACGATGGCGTCGAGCAGCACCATCGCCGGTAACTCGCCACCGGAAAGCACGAAGTCACCTAGCGAAACTTCGTCATCCACCGCACGGTCGATCACGCGCTGGTCGATACCTTCGTACCGGCCGCACAGCAGGATCAGTCCAGGCTGCGCCGCCAATTCCATTACTGCCGCCTGGTCCAGCCTGCGACCCTGTGGCGACAGGTAGATCACGGGACCGGAAGCCCCGATCTCGGTCTGCTGCGCCAAACGTGCAGCCGAAATCGACTGCATCAGCGGTTCGGCCAGCATTACCATGCCTGGCCCGCCACCGTAGGGGCGATCATCCACCGTCCGATGCGCATCGTGGGTGAAGTCGCGCGGGTTGTGAAAACCCAGCGCATACAACCCCCGATCCTTTGCCCTGCGGGTGATGCCGCTACCCGTGAGGGCGACGAACATCTCCGGGAAGAGGGTGACGACATCGTAGCGGCGCAGGCCACCCTCAATCGTCATTCAGGTCTCTTCCGACAGGATTTCGGCTGCCGCCAGCCGTTCAAGCTTACCAATCCTCGCCCCAGGTGACGCGGATGCAGCCCGCGGCAAGGTCCACGTCCCCGACGTAGGCTGCGACGAAGGGGATAAGCCGTTCTGTTTCGCCGTCCTTCACCTGCAGGACGTCGTGGGCACCGGTGGAAAGCAGGCCTTCGACCTTCCCCAGTTTCTTCTCGACTTCGTTGATGACTTCGAGGCCGACGAGGTCGCCCCAGTAATATTCGTTGTCGGCGGGTTTGGGCAGTGCTTCGCGCGGAGCGCCGATGAAGAAGCCATCGACAGCTTCGGAAGCGTTGCGATCCGCCACACCGTCGAGTGCCGCGACCAGACCCTTGCCATGGACCCGGCACGCCTTGAGCGCGTAGGGCTTCCACTGCTCGGCGGGCGCCATGTCATCAGCGCACAGCCACCACTGAGACATCTTGCGCCATTCGGCGGGATCGTCCCCGAAGGGATGAATCTTCACCCAGCCCTGAACACCAAAAGGGGCGACGATGCGCCCCAGTACGATCATGCGTCGATCCGCTCTGGCAGACCGTCGGCGATCAGGCCGCCGCCTTGGCGGCCTGCTTGGCCAGGCGAGCAACGGTCGGCGACAGCTGCGCGCCGTTTTGTTGCCAGTAGGCCAGACGCTCGGCATTGATGACGAGGTTCTGTGCGGCGCCAGAAGCCACCGGGTTGTAGTAACCCACGCGCTCGATGAAGCGACCGTCACGGCGATCACGGGAATCGGCGGCAACGATGTTGAAAAACGGGCGCTTTTTGGCGCCACCACGGGCAAGGCGAATGACGACCATCTGTTTGTTCCTGATCGGTAGAGGCGAAAGACGAAGGATTTTAGGGTAAAGACGGGGCGAGGGCAAGTTGTGTGTGCTGGGAGAGTGACTGTTCCGTCGGGCGCACGTGGTGTGCTGACGCGCAGGTGACGCGTCAAAGGGAGTTTCAGCCGCTTTCGGTGAGGTTTTGCGCAGATTCACTGCTTCGACAATGTTTAGAATGTGGCCAATGAACACTGATGCGTTTTCCGGGTGACCCAGGCCGTGCGCACTGCGGATGATGACGAAAAGGACGATTTCCTGCGCTGGCTCGAGTCTGAGCCGGCAGACGAGATCGTGGACGATCTTGATGCCTTGCGTGCGCATTTCGGCGTTCTGCGGCATTCGCCGCATGACGGGGTGGCATTGCTGCGTCGCCTCGACGGGGCGGCGGCGCGGATACTCGACATCAGCGTCCGCGTTCGCGCCCGCTTGCAGGAGCTTGCGCTCCCTTTGCCGCCCGCGTTGCATGCGGTCGCGACCCGGTTGTCCAGCACGCTGATCGAAGTTGCCCTGATGTTCGAGGAGGCACAACGCGGGGCGGAGGAGCGCGGAACGAATCCGGGCGAGGTCGCGTCCTGTGGGCGCCGTGCGTTGAGCCTGTGTCATGAGGCCTTTGTCGTTTCGATCATGTCGGCAAACCGTCCGCCAGCGGGTTTGTGGCGTCTGGCCCATCGCAGCGCCGATGCTTGTCCGGGCGATGCGTCCTACGCGGCGATGTTGATGATGGCAGCCGCCCAGCCTGAGAGTTTTACCGCACGTCAGTTGACCTGGATTGCAGATTTTCTCGATGCCGACTTTGCCGGGGTGCAGCTGAGCACGAATGCGGAGCCGCTTGCGAGTACCTGGTGGGTCGATCCGGAGGAGGATGGGGGGCCGGTGTCGGCGGCGCGCAAACCGGCGATTGCGGGCGGAAGCGTGCGCCAATTCAGCCCGGCGCCTTTCGTCAGGGTGGTTGATGAACGCATGAATCAGCTCGAATCAGTGATCGCAGGGGCGGAGGCTAAGGGGGAGATGGTCGACGTCGAGATGGCCGATGTCGAGTTGCTCGATACCGAGGACGAGGACGACGCCCTGCCCCCCGGCCTGACGCCGGTCGAGGTTCTGTCCTTGCTGCGTACGCTGCGCGAGCGTTGGGCGAACTCGCCATTGCGGGTGCAAGTGCGACGTCCAGGGCACGATGTCGTTCAAGTTTGCCTTGGCTTGCGCGCGCTGTGGGAGCTGGGCCGTGGCCGTGCCGAAGCGGGGCGTGTGCTGGAGTGGCAAGTGATCAACGAGAGTCCGGGTGGCTACGCGATCATCAATGTCGCGGGCATCGAGGGCGAAATCGCCAGCGGGATCGTGCTCGGGCTTCGACGCCCGAGCGAGCAGTCATGGACCGTCTGCGTGGTGCGCTGGGTCCGTAGCGACAAACCCGATCAGATCGAACTTGGCTTGCAGGTGCTGGCCCCGTCCTATTATTCGGCGCAGGTGGCGTTCCGGGGAGCGAGCTTGCGCAGCGTCGCTCCTGCGCTGGCCTTGCCGGTCGTGGAGCCGCTGCGGCGGCATCCGGCCTTTCTGGTGCCGACCGGCACCTACGCCTCACGCCGCTTCGTTTTCCTGCGCGAGGGGACGCATCTGTACGTTGCGCAGGGCCGCGCGCTGGGACTGGACATGCAGACTGCCAGCGTCGAACTGTTCCAGTACGACATCGACCCTTATCCGATCTGAGCTGATCCATGCGGAGGGCCGGGCAGGGACTGTGCGAGCGGTATAATCCTGCCACTCCAGTTTCTACGGTACGTCATGCAGGAAATCCTTGTCCTTTACTACAGCCACCGCGGTTCGGTCCGTGCGCTGGCGGAGCAGATTGCCATCGGTATTCACCAGGTGCCGGGGGCCGTGGCGCGGGTGCGTACCGTGCCCCGGGTGTCGACGGTTTGTGAGGCAGTGGAAGACGAGGTGCCCGCCGACGGACCGCCCTACGTCGAAGCGGCTGATCTCGAACAGTGCGCTGGGCTGGCCCTGGGCAGCCCGACCCGTTTCGGCAACATGGCCGCGCCGATGAAGTATTTTTTCGATGGGCTGGTAGGAACGTGGGTCAACGGGGCGCTGATCGGCAAGCCGGCCTGCGTCTTTTCATCGTCCGCCAGCCTGCACGGGGGGCAGGAGAGCACCTTGCTGACGATGATGGTGCCGCTGCTGCATCATGGAATGCTGCTGCTGGGCATCCCCTATGCCGAGACCGCACTCAACACCACGCGCAGCGGTGGTACGCCTTATGGCGCAACACATGTGGCGGGGCAGGATGGCTCGCCAGTGCTGACAGCCGAGGAGATCGAACTGGCACGCGCGCAGGGGCGTCGTCTGGCTGAAGTGGCGTTGCGCCTGGCGGGTGAGCAATGAGCCCGCGCCTGACGTATTTCGTCGCCAGCTTCAGCCTGGTGGCCCTGATCGCCCTGTGTGTGCTGTGGGAAGCCTGGCTGGCACCGCTGCGCCCCGGGGGGTCGTGGATGATGCTGAAAGTCGTGCCCTTGCTGCCGGCCGTGTTTGGCATCCTGCGCGGCAAACGGTACACCTATCAGTGGATGTCGATGCTGTCGCTGCTATACCTGACCGAAGGGGTGTTGCGCGCCAGCGATCCTGGCCTGACCGCCGTGCTGGCCGGAGTCGAGATTGCACTGTCGGTGCTGCTTTTTTTCAGCACCATGCTGCACGCGCGCAATACTGCACCGTCTCGTCAGGCGTCGCTCCAGCACGATCAGTAAGTTGATTCCGGCACCGCGTAGCTGACAAGGGATGAGAAAACGCCCCGCGGCCGTTCTGGCTCGCGGGGCGTTGTGCTTATGCCGGATGGGCTTTGATTCAGGCGATCACACTTGTGGATTCAGTCGCTGGGTGCTGGTTTGCAACTTGTTCAGCGCATTGAGATAGGCCTTGGCGGAGGCGACGATGATGTCGGTGTCTGCACCCTGACCATCCATCACCCGACCGTTTTTCGCCAGTCGCACCGTGACTTCGCCCTGCGCGTCGGTGCCGGTTGTGATTGCGTTGACCGAATACAGCAGCAGTTCGCTGCCACTGCGGGCGACGACCTCGATCGCCTTGAAGGCGGCATCGACCGGGCCGGATCCGTCTGCCTGGGCACGATGCTCCGCGCCGCCGATGATCAGCGTCAGCTCGGCGCGTGGTGTCTCGCCGGTTTCGGAGTGGAAACAGCTGGAAACGAGGCGGAAGTGCTCGGTTTCGGGCGTCACGGTCTCGTCGAGCATCAGCGCGTGCAGATCTTCGTCGAAAATTTCGTGCTTCTTGTCGGCGAGTTCCTTGAAGCGCGAGAAGGCATGGTTCAGGTGGTCTTCGCCCTCGATATCGATGCCCAGATCATGCAGCCTGGCACGGAAGGCGTTGCGCCCTGAGTGCTTGCCCAGCACCAGCTTGTTGGCGCCCCAGCCGACATCCTCGGCACGCATGATTTCGTAGGTTTCGCGGTGCTTGAGCACCCCGTCCTGGTGGATGCCGGATTCGTGCGCAAAGGCGTTGGCGCCGACGATGGCCTTGTTCGGCTGTACCGGGTAACCGGTGATCTGCGATACCAGCTTGGAGGCTGGCACGATCTGGGTGGCGTCGATGCGGGTCTCGACCGGGAACACATCGGCGCGGGTACGCACCGCCATGACGATTTCTTCCAGCGAGGCATTGCCGGCGCGTTCGCCCAGACCGTTGATCGTGCATTCCACCTGACGTGCACCGGCGCGCACCGCGGCGAGCGAGTTCGCGACCGCCAGGCCGAGATCGTTGTGGCAGTGCACTGACCAGACAACCTTGTCCGAATTCGGCACGCGTTCGATCAGGCTCCGAATGGTGGCAGCGTATTGCTCGGGCACGTTGTAGCCGACGGTGTCGGGCACATTGATGGTCTTGGCGCCGGCCTGAATGACGGCATCGAATATGCGCACGAGAAAGTCCAGCTCGGAGCGGCCCGCGTCCTCGGCCGAGAATTCGACGTCATCGGTATATTCGCGCGCCCAGCCAATGGCCTTTACGGCCTGCTCGACGACCTGGTCGGGCGTCATGCGCAGCTTTTTCTCCATGTGGATCGGGCTGGTGGCGATGAATGTGTGGATGCGACCGCGCGCAGCGGGTCGAATGGCCTCGCCCGAGCGCCGGATGTCGTTCTCGTTGGCACGCGCCAGCGAGCACACGATGGACTCCTTGATTGCTTCGGCGATCGAGCGCACCGCCTCGAAGTCGCCGTTGGAGGCCGCGGCGAAGCCGGCTTCGATGACGTCTACGCGCATGCGTTCGAGCTGGCGGGCAATGCGCAGCTTCTCTTCGCGCGTCATCGAGGCGCCGGGGCTTTGTTCACCGTCGCGCAAGGTGGTGTCGAAAATGATCAGGGCGTCTTTCATGTTCAGCTCCTCGGGGGGGCGGCGTTGTCGGTGTCGGTGCTTTCAGCGCCTGTGTCGCGCTGCGCCAGTTCGCCGTCCGAGGCAAAGCCCGTCGGCACTGCACTGGAGGCGTTGCGGCTGCGCTTCCAGCGCATTACCCACATCACGTAGCCAGAGGCAGCATAGGCGAGAAATAGGGCGAACAGCACGCCCGGCGGATAGCTCGATACCAGGGCGAAGGCCAGCACCAGGGCAAAGATGACGATGAAGGGCACGCTCTTGCGCAGGTTGATGCTCTTGCCGCTCCAGAACAGCACGTTGCTGACCATGGATACGCCGGCAAAGATCGTCAGCACGCAGGCGTAGCCGCTCAGCGCCTCACCGGTGAAGTCATTGTCGATGCCAACCCATACCATGCCGGCGATCAGGGCTGCCGCAGCCGGGCTGGGCAGGCCCTGAAAGTAACGTTTGTCCACGACGTCGATGTTGGTGTTGAAGCGCGCCAGTCGCAGCGCAGCGCCAGCGCAATAAATGAAGGCGGCGATCCAGCCCAGCTTGCCGAGGCCCTGCAGCGCCCATTCGTACATCACCAGCGCCGGTGCGGCGCCAAAGGACACCATGTCGGACAGCGAGTCGTATTCCGCGCCGAACTCGCTCTGCGTGCGGGTCAGGCGCGCAACGCGCCCGTCCAGGCCGTCGAGCACCATGGCGACGAAGATCGCCACGGCCGCGACTTCGAAACGCTGGTTCATGGCCTGCACGATCGCGTAAAAGCCCGCGAACAAGGCAGCGGTGGTGAATAGGTTCGGCAGGATGTAGATGCCGCGGCGGCGTTTCTCGGGCGTGATCAGGGGCATGCGGTCGGGGTGGTCCTGTGGGGACGGGGCTGTTCTGCAGAAATTGAATTCTAGCAGTCCGCTGCCTGCGCTGCGGTGAATCACGCTTGGGCGGGTATGCCCCCGGGTGTGATGGGCGGCGGCTGGCCTGCGCTAGCTTGGAATAAGGGTCGTCCAAACAGTCGATGACGAGCTGGCAAAGGAACGCTGGCGCAAGGCACGAAAACCACGAGCTATTGCCGCGGTAAACCGAAAGGGGCCGGAGCCGCATCACGCGGTTCCGGCCCCTGTGCGTCAAGAGGACGCAGCGAAGATCAGTTCTTCGACTTGTCGACCAGTGCCTTGGCCTTGATCCACGGCATCATGTCGCGCAGCTGGCCGCCGACCTTTTCGATCGGATGCTCAGCGTTCAGGCGACGACGCGCAGTCATGCTCGGGTAATTGGTCTTGCCTTCCTGGATGAACATCTTGGCGTATTCGCCGGTCTGGATGCGCTTCAGGGCGTTACGCATGGCGGCGCGGGACTGCTCGTTGATGACTTCCGGTCCGGTCACGTACTCGCCGTACTCGGCGTTGTTCGAGATCGAGTAGTTCATCGTTGCGATGCCGCCTTCGTACATCAGGTCGACGATCAGCTTGAGTTCGTGCAGGCACTCGAAGTAGGCCATCTCGGGCGCGTAGCCGGCTTCGGTCAGCGTCTCGAAGCCCATCTTCACCAGCTCGACGGCGCCGCCACACAGCACGGCCTGCTCACCGAACAGGTCGGTTTCGGTCTCTTCCTTGAAGTCGGTCTCGATCACGCCGCCCTTGGTGCCGCCATTGGCCGCAGCGTAGGACAGGGCGATGTCGCGGGCCTTGCCGGACCTGTCCTGGTACACCGCGATCAGCGAGGGCACGCCGCCGCCGCGCAGGTACTCGGAACGCACGGTGTGACCCGGGCCCTTCGGGGCGACCATGATCACGTCCAGGTCTTCACGCGGCACGACCTGGTTGTAATGCACGTTGAAGCCGTGGGCGAAAGCCAGTACCGCACCTTTCCTGATGTTCGGCTCGATGTCGTTCTTGTACACATCGGGGATGTTCTCGTCCGGCAGCAGGATCATGACAACGTCTGCGTCCTTGACCGCCTTCGCCACTTCCTCGACCTTCAGGCCAGCGCCTTCGGCTTTCTTCCACGAAGCGCCACTCTTGCGCAGGCCGACCGTGACTGTGACGCCCGAGTCGGACAGGTTCTGGGCGTGGGCGTGGCCCTGCGAGCCATAGCCGACGATGGTGACCTTCTTGCCCTTGATGAGGGAGAGGTCCGCGTCCTTGTCGTAATAAACCTTCATGTTTTTCCTTTTCGCTTTCTGGGTCGGAATGTGGAGTGGGTTACAGCTTGAGCATGCGGTCGCCGCGACCGACGCCGCATACGCCCGAACGTACTGTTTCCAGGATCAGGGCGGGGTCGATGGCGCCGATGAAGGCGTCGAGCTTGCCCTGGTTGCCGGTTAGTTCGACGACGTAGGAGGCATCGGTAACGTCGATGATGCGGGCGCGAAAGATGTCGGCAGTACGCTTGATCTCTTCGCGATCCTTGCCGGTGGCGCGGACCTTCAGCAGCATCAGCTCGCGTTCGATGTGTGCCGCCTCGGAGATGTCGACCACCTTGACTACTTCGACGAGCTTGTTCAGCTGCTTGGTGATCTGCTCGATGATGTCGTCCGAGCCGGTGGTGACGATGGTCATGCGCGACATCGAGGCGTCTTCGGTGGGGGCAACGGTCAGCGACTCGATGTTGTAGCCGCGCGCCGAGAACAGGCCCGAGACGCGCGACAGCGCGCCGGATTCGTTTTCGATCAGGAGGGAAATGACGTGACGCATGATGGGTTCGATCCGGAATTCAGGAGGAGGGCGATTACAGGTCTTCGGCAGACAGGATCATCTCGGTGAGACCCTTGCCGCCCTGCACCATCGGGTAGACGTTTTCCGTCTGGTCGATCTGGAAGTCCAGGAACACGAGATCATTCTTGTGTGTCGTGAAGGCTTCACGCAGCGCGCCCTCGACATCGCTCGGCTTGTCGACGCGAATGCCGACGTGACCGTAGGACTCCGCCAGTTTGGCGAAGTCGGGCAGCGAATCCATATAGGACTCGGAGTAGCGCTGGCCGTGGAACAGTTGCTGCCACTGCCGCACCATGCCCAGGTAACGGTTGTTCAGGTTGCAGATCTTGATCGGCAGGCGGAACTGCTTGCAGGTCGACAGCTCCTGGATGTTCATCTGGATCGAAGCCTCGCCGGTGATGCAGGCGACCTGCATGTCCGGGTGGGCGAGCTTGGCGCCCATGGCATAAGGCATGCCCACGCCCATCGTGCCCAGACCGCCGGAGTTGAGCCAGCGCCGCGGCTTGTCGAAGCGGTAGTACTGCGCGGCCCACATCTGGTGCTGGCCGACGTCGGAGGTGACGATGGCCTCGCCGCCGGTCACTTCCCACAGCTTCTGCACCACGAACTGCGGCTTGATGATCTCGTCTGAGTTCTTATAGACCATGCAGTTGCGGCCGCGCCATTCATCGACCTGCTTCCACCAGGCGGCCAGCGCTTCGGGGTTGGGGCGGGCTTCGCCGGCTTCGAGCTGGCGGATCATCTCCTCCAGCACTTCCTTGACGTCGCCGACGATGGGGACATCGACCTTGACGCGCTTGGAAATGGATGACGGGTCGATGTCAATGTGGATGATCTTGCGCGGCTGTTCCGCGAAGTGCGAAGGCAGTCCGATGACGCGATCGTCAAAGCGGGCGCCGACGGCCAGCAGCACGTCGGAGTAGTGCATCGACATGTTGGCTTCGTAGGTGCCGTGCATGCCCGGCATGCCCAGGTACTGACCGTCGCTTGCGGGGTAGCCGCCCAGGCCCATCAAGGTGTTGGTGATCGGGTAGCCGAGCAGGCGGGTGAGTTTGGTGAGCTGTTCGGAGGCGTTTGCCAGCACCACGCCGCCACCGGCGTAGACCATCGGGCGCTTGGCTTCGAGCAGCAGCTGCACGGCCTTCTTGATCTGCCCAGAGTGGCCCTTGACCACCGGATTGTACGAGCGCATCGAAATTTCTTTCGGATACTCGAAGTCGCATTTATGCATCGACACGTCTTTCGGAATGTCGACCAGCACTGGGCCGGGGCGGCCCGTCTTCGCGAGGTAGAAGGCCTTCTTCATCGTCGATGCGATGTCGCGCACGTCCTTCACCAGGAAGTTGTGCTTGACGCAGGGACGGGTGATGCCGACCGTGTCAACTTCCTGGAAGGCATCCTGGCCGATGGCGGCCGTGGGCACCTGTCCGGAGATGATCACCATCGGGATCGAGTCACAGAAAGCGGTGGCGATACCGGTGACGGCATTCGTGGCCCCTGGGCCCGAGGTCACCAGCGCAACGCCGACTTTCTCGGTGCTGCGCGCGAAACCGTCGGCGGCATGCACGGCCGCTTGCTCGTGGCGCACCAGAATATGACGAACGGCTTCCTGCTGGAACAGAGCGTCGTAGATATACAGCACGGCGCCGCCAGGGTAGCCGAATACGTATTCGACCTTTTCTTCCTGCAGGCACCTGATTACAATTTCAGCTCCGCTAAGCACCATCGCAAACTCGCTCGACAAGTCGTTTGAAGAAACACGCAACGTTACCGGCCGTATCCGGTTTGGTCAAGGAAGATGGGGCGCAGTTTCACTGCCGGTTGGCCTTGTGCAATGGCGGTCTGGATGTGATGAGTAGCGATATGTCATGGCTGCCGTCGGGCCAAAGCCCCATGCGGCTGGATTTGAGTCCTTCTTCGCCTCGTCCTGAGTATCCGGTGTCCTTGCCTGCACCACACGATCGGCCCCGGATATTCCCTTTTTCCACTCCATTTTGTTTTTTGGCCCTGGCGTCCGTTTCGGCGTCGAAGCACAACCGGACCCCGTCATGAAGCGCAATACCGACCGCCAGACTTCGGGCCCCGCCGCCACGTCCCAGGGCGCACGCCCCAGCGTCGAACTGGCCGGACTGAGGCGGCGACTGGCGAGCATGCTGTACGAATCCATGCTGTTGCTCGGCGTACTGGCGCTGACTTTCCTCGTACCCTACCTGCTGCTCGGCATCGGCTTCGGGGTAGCGCCGCCGGGCTGGTTTTCCTGGCTGCACATCTTTGTCGTGCTCGGCGCTTACTTCGTCTGGTATTGGCATCGCCAGGGCCAGACGCTGGCGATGCAGACCTGGCGTCTGCAACTGGTCGATGCGGTCGATGGCCGTAGCCTGTCCGTTGGTCGCTGCTGGTTGCGCTACGCACTATGCTGGCCGTCGGTGCTGCTCTTTGGTGTTGGCCTGGTCTGGGCGCTGTTCGACCGCGACCGCCAGTTTCTGCACGACCGCCTGACCGGGGCATGTATCGTCCTGCTGCCAACCGCGAAAGGTTGATTGCAGTTCGGGTTCCGCGCCGCTGCGCGGGAACTTTCGTCATAGCTCGGGGGTAGCTCTCTTCATGCAACCCATCTGCTGGCGCTTGACGGTCGCTGAAATGACCATCGCGAATGCCCTTCCGATCCATGTCTGCTGATTCGTCTCCCAAGTCCTCGTCTCCCAAGTCCCTCGGCGGCGCGCGCGCTCAACATGCGAGCCGTGTCGCTGATTGCCTGGCTGCGCTGAGGGTCGATCCCCAAGCCGGGCTGAGTGCCGACGAGGTGATCAAGCGCGTTGCGGCCCACGGTCCCAATTCCCTGACTGCTCCCCCCGGCATCGGTCCCGCACGGCGCTTTCTGCTGCAGTTTCACAACGTGCTGATCTATGTGCTGCTGGCTGCCGGGGCGATCACCCTGCTGCTCGGGCATCGGGTCGACGCGGGTGTGATCTTCGGTGTCGTGCTGATCAATGCCATCATCGGCTTCCTGCAGGAAGGCAAGGCCGAACGGGCACTTGATGCGATCCGTGACATGCTGTCGCCGCATGCACAGGTTCTGCGCGACGGCCGTCGGCAGGAGGTCGAGGCCAGTGATCTGGTGCCGGGCGACATCGTCTTCCTGAGCCCGGGTGACAAGGTGCCGGCGGACCTGCGACTGATCGAAGTGCGTAGCCTGCGTGTGGAAGAAGCGGTGCTGACCGGTGAGTCCATGGCCGTGGAGAAATCGTCCGAGCCCGTGCCTATGGACACAAGCCTGGGTGATCGCCAGTCGATGGCTTATTCGGGAACGCTCGTCGCCTACGGTCAGGCCATCGGCGTCGTGGTCGCGACGGGCGCACGCAGCGAAATTGGCCGCATCAGCACAATGCTGGACGAGGTCGAGTCGCTGAGCACGCCCTTGCTGCGACAGATGGCGGGCTTCAGCGCAGCATTGACCTGGATCATTCTGGCGGTGGCCGGCGGCGCCTTTGCCTACGGCACCCTGTTGCGCGGCTATGCCCCCGACGCGATGTTTCTCGCCGCAGTGGGGCTGGCGGTGGCGGCGATTCCCGAGGGGCTGCCGGCGGTGATGACGATCACCCTTGCGATCGGCGTTCAGCGCATGGCCCGCCGGCGCGCGATCATCCGCCGGCTCCCCGCGGTCGAGGCGCTCGGTTCGGTGACCGTGATCTGCTCGGACAAGACCGGCACGCTGACGCGCAACGAAATGACCGTGCAGCGTGTGATCACCGCCGACGGCCGACTCGATGTGACGGGGGTGGGCTACGTGCCGCAAGGCGGTTTCGAGCAGGATGGCCGCAGTTTGTCGCCGGCGGCGACGCCTCTTCTGACGTCCATCGGTCGCGTTGCATTGTTGTGCAACGATGCGGATCTGCGGTGCGTGGACGAAGCCTGGCACTTGGTCGGCGATCCGACCGAGGGTGCGCTGATGACCCTGGCGCTCAAGGTTGGGCTCGACCCGGCGCGGCAGCGTCAGGTGCTGCCGCGCGCCGATGTGATTCCCTTTGAGGCCGAACACCGTTTCATGGCCACGCTGCATCATGACCCTGCCGGGGGTTCGCGGATCATGTTGAAGGGCGCGCCCGAGCGGTTGCTGGAATTGTGCGCTACCTGCATGGGGCTTGATGGCTTGCCGCGCCCCTTCGACGCCGAGGGCTGGCAGCGCGCAGCGGCCGAGGCCGCGGCCGAAGGCATGCGCTTGCTGGGCGTGACGGAGCGCTGCGATTCAGACCCCGTCGATGAACTGAGCTTCGATGAGATCGACAAGGGGGGCTTTGTGCTGCTGGCGGTGCTCGGCATCACCGATCCTCCGCGCGACGAAGCAGTGCGTGCCGTCGAGCGCTGTCTGGGCGCTGGCATTCGCGTCAAGATGATCACCGGGGATCATGCCGCGACTGCGCGTGCTGTTGGCCAGCAACTCGGGCTGGCGCCGCGGGTCAGTGTGATGACCGGTGAAGAGATCGAAGAGATGGACGATGCCACGCTGCAGCGCGTCGTCGTGGATACCGTGGTTTTCGCTCGTGCAAGTCCGGAGCACAAGCTGCGCCTGGTCAAGGCGCTGCAGGCCCGGGGTGAGGTGGTGGCCATGACCGGGGATGGCGTCAACGACGCGCCGGCGCTCAAGCGCGCCGACGTCGGCGTGGCGATGGGCCACAAGGGTACCGAGGCGGCCAAGGAAGCCGCCGAGATGGTGCTTGCCGATGACAACTTCGCCTCGGTGGCGGCCGCCGTCGAAGAGGGGCGTACGGTCTATGACAATCTGAAAAAGGCGGTTGCCTACATCCTGCCGACGAACGTCGGCCTGGCCGGAATCGTGTTCTTTGCCGTATTGCTTGGGCTGACCATGCCGATCACGCCGGCCCAGATTCTGTGGGTCAACATGATCACTGCGGTCACGTTGGCGCTGGCGCTCGCTTTCGAGGATGCCGAAGCCGACATCATGCGGCGCCCACCGCGTGACCCGCGCGAGCCCTTGCTGACGCGCTTCCTCGTGTGGCGCACCGTGTTTGTCGGCTTGCTGCTGGTGAGCGGTGGCATGGGCATGTTCCTGTGGGAGTACGAACAGGGCGCCAGCATTCCGGCCGCGCGCACGGCGGCCGTCAATGCGGTGCTGGCCGGCGAGGTGTTCTACCTGTTCAACATGCGCAGCCTGACCGGTTCGGTACTGAACCGGGCGGGTTTCCTCGGTAACCGCTACGTGCTGTGGGCGATCGGCCTGCTGTTCGTGTGTCAGGCCCTGTTTACCTACCTGCCGCTGATGCAGACGCTGTTCGGTACCGAAGGCCTGCAGCCGGGTGCCTGGCTGCGCATCATCGGTTTCGGTGTCGCCGTGCTGTTCCTGGTCGAGGCCGAAAAAGCCGTCGTTCGTCGTAACATTGCGGGCAGTACGAATGGGGGGCCTGCTTGACGCCCTGCTTGGCGCGGGCCCCATGCTCAACATGCCCAGGAGCTGGAGCCATGCAACCCCTGCGCACCATCCTTGCCACGACCGACCTTTCCGCGCTCGCGCGCCATGCCGTCGCGCGAGCCGCACTGATTGCAGCCGAGACGGGCGCGCGCCTTTCGCTGCAGCACGTCGTCAATGTCGGCGCCTTCGATGCGCTGCGCCATCTGCTCGATGCCGAGTCCGCCGGCCTGCAACAGAAGCTGCTTGATGAAGTGGGTGACGAGGTCCAGGTGCTGGCCGCCGACATCGGACGACGCTTCGGTGTCTCGCCCGATGTGCATGTGATGGTGGGCTCGGTACAGGGCGAGATCAGCAGCCACGCTGACGCCATCGATGCCGAACTGCTGGTGCTCGGCGCACGCGGTGCGGGCTTTGTGCGCGAACTGTTGATCGGCTCGACCACGGAGCGAGTCCTGCGCAAGACTCGCCGCTCGCTGCTGGTGGTCAAGCAGATCGCGCACGAAACCTATCGCCGGGTATTGCTGCCGGTCGACTTCTCTCCGCGTTCGGTCGAAGCCCTGCATCGCGCATACACCGTGGCGCCGCAGGCGGAACTGGTGTTGCTGCACGCGTTCGAGGTGCCGTTCGAAGGCAAATTGCGCTATGCCGGTGTCGATGAAGGTGCGATCTCGGGCCTGCGCATCCAGGCCAAGCGCGATGCCACCGCAAAGATGAACGAACTCGTTGCGGCAGCCGGTGTCGATGAGGGCCGGGTGCGACGCCTGGTGCTGCATGGCGAGCCCACGGCCCAGATCCTGGCGCAGGAGCAGGAGCAGGACTGCGACCTGATCGTGATTGGCAAGCGCGGCCTGGGGTTGTTCGAGGAGCTTCTGCTGGGGAGTGTGACCAAGCACATCCTGGCGCAGTCCACCGCCGACGTGCTGGTCATCGATCGACCTCGGGACTGAAGCCGCACGCTTGCTCCCATGCGGCTTTCACGTTGTGCGGCGCGCGGCGCGCGGCGTACACTCGCGTTTTTCCGCGCCTGGCGCGCGGAGCCGGAGAACCAATGAAAACAGAACACGCCCCAACGATTGAGCGCGCCGACTATCGGCCGCTGCCCTGGACGGTGGAAACCGTCGACCTGCATTTTTGCCTCGAAGCCGAGACTACCGTCGTCACCAATCGCATGCTGTGCGTGCGCAACCCGCAGGCCGAAGACGGCCCGATCCGGCTGTGGGGCGAGGCTCTCGAGCGCCTTTCGCTGACGGTCGATGGCAAGGCGCCCGTGGTGCTGCGAGACCGCGGAACGCTGCTAGAGATCGATGCCGAAGGCGAGCGTGTGGTGATCGAGGTTCGGACCCGGATCAACCCCAGGGCCAACACGACGCTGTCGGGGCTGTACCTGTCGAACGGCGGTTTTTTTACCCAGTGTGAGGCTGAAGGCTTTCGCCGCATCACCTGCTTCCCCGACCGCCCTGACGTCATGGCGCGCTTCACCGTCACGCTGGAAGCCGACCGTGCCGCCTGCCCGGTGCTGCTGTCCAACGGTAATCTGGTCGAGGAGGGCGTGCTGCCGGAGGGTCGTCACTACGCGAAGTGGGAAGATCCCTTCCCCAAGCCTTCATACCTGTTCGCACTGGTCGCGGCCAGACTCGTTGCGCTCGAGCGCAGAGTCGAGACGATGTCGGGCCGCGAGGTGCTGCTGCAGGTGTGGGTCGAAGAAGGCAATCTTGATCGCTGTGCGCATGCAATGGATTCGCTGGTGCATTCGATGCGTTGGGACGAGGAAACCTTCGGGCTCGAACTCGATCTCGAGCGCTTCATGATCGTCGCCGTGGCCGACTTCAACATGGGTGCGATGGAGAACAAGGGTCTCAACATCTTCAACACCAAGTTCGTGCTGGCCAAGCCCGACACCGCCACCGACGTCGATTACGAGAACATCGAGAGCGTGGTGGCGCATGAGTACTTTCACAACTGGACCGGGAACCGCGTCACCTGCCGCGACTGGTTCCAACTCACCCTGAAGGAGGGCCTGACGGTCTTCCGCGACCAGCAGTTCTCCACCGACATGCTGGCGCGTGCGGCGGGGCCGGAGGGCGCAGCGTCGGCGCGTGCGGTCAAGCGCATCGACGACGTGCGGGTGCTGCGCGCGGCCCAGTTCCCCGAGGATGCGGGCCCGATGGCGCATCCGATCCGGCCGGACCGCTATCAGGAAATCAACAATTTCTACACCGCCACGGTCTACGAGAAAGGCGCTGAAGTCATTCGCATGCTGCACACCCTGCTCGGGCAGGAGAGCTTTCGCAACGGCATGGACCTGTATTTCAGCTACTACGACGGCCAGGCCGTGACCTGTGACGACTTCGTCGAAGTGATGTCCGAAGCCAATGGCGTCGATCTTGACCAGTTCATGCGCTGGTACAGCCAGGTCGGCACGCCGCGCGTTCGGGCGAGCGGGGCATGGGAGGCGGCGTCGGGCAGCTACACCCTGACGCTGACTCAATCCACTCCGCCCCAATCCACCTCGGCCACGCCCAGCCAGCCGGACACGGAGCCGCTGGTGATTCCGGTTGCAGTCGGGCTGATCGGGCCGGACGGTCAGGACTGCCCGCTGCGCCTCGAGGGCGAGACCCAGGGCAACGCGACCACCCGCGTACTGAGGCTGGGCGAAGCCGAACAGTGCTTTCGCTTCGTGGGTTTGTCCGCCGAGCCCGTGCCGTCATTGCTGCGCGGCTTCTCTGCGCCGGTCATTCTCGAACTGGACGAGGACGATGCCCGTCTGGCCTTCCGCATGGCCCACGACTCAGATCCCTGCAATCGCTGGGATGCGGCGCAGCGCTATGCCGAACGCGTTGTGCTGGCACTCGCCGCCAGGCCTGATGAGACGGTGCCGACAGCCTTCGTCGACGCTTTTCGCACGCTGCTCAACGATGCCATGCTGGACCCCGCCTTCCGTGCCCAGGCGCTGGCCCTGCCGGGTGAGGCCTACCTGCTCGAGCGCATGGCGCCTGCCGACCCGCTGACCCTGCGCACGGCACTGGTGCGACTGGCGCGCAGTCTGGGTGAGCAACTGGCCGTCGACTGGCTGACACTTCTCGATGCGATGCAGGTTCCGGGCGACTACCGCTATCATCCGGGCGATGCCGGTCGTCGGGCGCTGGCCAACCTGGCCTTGCGCTACCTTGCTGCGGCCGGCCATGCCGAGGGGCTGGCCCGGGCGCAGCAGCGCTTCGAGGCCGCGACCAACATGACGGAGCGCTTGGGCGCGCTGGCGGCGCTGGTGCAGAGTACCCATCCTGCACGTGAGCAGGCGCTGACGGCCTTCCATGCCCGCTACGGCGATGACGCGCTGGTGCTGGACAAGTGGTTTGCGCTGCAGGCCGGGGCCTGGCGCTGGAGTGCCACGGCCGCACCCACGCTCGAGCGGGTGCGCGCCCTGATGTCCGATCCGGCCTTCAGCCTGTCGAATCCAAACAAGGTTTACGCGCTGCTCGGTACCTTCTTCCGCGCCAACGCGGGTGAATTCCATGCCGCGGATGGCAGTGGGCATGTGTTCTGGGCCGAACAGGTGATCGCGTTGAACGCGAAAAATCCTCAGGTTGCGGCGCGCATGGCACGTGCGCTGGAGAGCTGGCGTCGGTTCACTCCGGCCCTGCAGGTCAGCATCCGGGCTCAGCTTGAACGCGTGCAGGCCAGCGCGGGTTTGTCGCCGGATGTCGCCGAGGTGGTCGGCAAGGCACTGGAGTAAGCGCGCCGCCTCGCTCAAAAGCAAAACGCCGGGCTGAAACCCGGCGTTTTGCTGTCAATCAGGAT
>Ga0073904_10000314_pt1 | contig 34446 bp, 27 predicted proteins | sample KloWWTrecipitate_FD_66668 | JGI IMG/M metagenome (GOLD analysis project Ga0073904, IMG submission 66668) | Active sludge microbial communities from Klosterneuburg, Austria, studying microevolution and ecology of nitrifiers - Klosterneuburg... | ecosystem: Engineered > WWTP > Aerobic digester >... | reverse complement strand
GACATCGGCAAGATCCGTCTGCCCGACCGGGTGCGGTTGGCCGACACCAATTTTGCGCCGGCAGAATACCGTGTCTACCAGACCCATGTGGCCAAGGGCGTGGACATTGCCATGCAGATGGGTTTGTCGAGCGAGGTACAGCACACCATCGGCGAGCACCACGAAATGATGGACGGCAGTGGTTTCCCGCACAACGTACCTGGCACCAGAATCAGCCTGGCTGGCAAGGTGCTGGCACTGGTCAATCGCTACGAGAACATGTGCAACCCGGCCCGACCATCGACGGCCGTCACACCGCACGAGGCCTTGTCGCTGATTTTTTCGCAGATGAAGGACCGCTTCGACCTGGCCGTGCTGGCGGCGTTCATCCGCATGATGGGTGTCTATCCTCCGGGCTCGGTGGTGCAGTTGTCCGATGGTCGCTTTGCGCTGGTGGTTTCGGTCAATTCGGCGCGTCCGCTCAAGCCCCGGGTGTTGGTGCATGAAGCCTCGGTGCCAAAGGAGCAGGCCTTGATTCTGAACCTGGAGCAGGCACCGGCGTCGGGAATTCGGCGCAGTCTGCGGCCCGATACCTTGCCGCGCGCGGCGATTGACTATCTGTCGCCGCGGCTGCGTATCTGCTATTTTTTCGAGCAGGCGAGTGATCCGGCACGCGGCGGGACAGCCCCGTGACAGCGGCATCCAGCCGTGTGCTGATCGATGCACTGATCGACGCGGTATGGCTGATCGAGTCGGTCAGTCTGCACATCGTCGATATGAACCAGCCGGCGCTGGACCTGTCGGGTCTTGCGCGCACGGACATGATGGGGCGGCCAGTGGTGGAGCTGACGGGTGCGCCCGAGGACCAGTATTTCTGGGAAGACGTTGCGGCCGGTCTGAGCGAGAGCATCCACTCCGAAACCTTGATCCGCAGTGCCGACGGCATTGCGATACCCGTCGAACGCAAGGTCAGCCGGATCTGGCTCGATGCTGCGACGCCGGTGTTCATGATGGTCTTGCGCGATCTGCGGCAACAGCGTCGCACCGAGCTCGAGCTCGAGCACATCGTGTCCGAACTGCGAGCCACGCTGGAGTCGACGGCTGACGGCATCCTTTCGTGTGATTCTGCCGGACGGGTGCAGAATTACAACCGCCGATTTGCCGAATTGTTCGACCTGCCCGAAGTACTGATGGTTCGGCGCAATGACCCGGCCCTGTTTGCCCATATGGCCCAGGCGGTGACCGAATCGCAGCAGTACCAGGAACGGCTGGCCGAGATCGCATTGACGCCGCTGCTCGAGGCCGAGGACGTATTCACATTGCGCTCGGGTCGTACGATCGAGCGGTGCGCGCGGCCCCAATACAGTCGAGGGCAACCCAGCGGGCGCGTATATGCGTTTCGCGACATATCGCGTCAGGTCCAGGCGCAGGCCCGGCTGCGTCTGGCCGCCAAGGTGTTTGATTCGAGTCTTGATGCGATCTTCATCACCAGTGCCGAATACGTCCTGCTGGCGGTCAATCCGGCATGCGAGCGCCAGACCGGGTTGCAGCAGTCGCAACTGCTGGGCAGTGCAGCATCCGGATTTTTTTTCGATCCGCATGACCAGGGCTTTTTCAGCCGGATTGAGCAGCAGCTGACAAGCGAAGGATTCTGGGAGGGGGAGGTCTGGCGCCGCAACAACGGGCGTGAGCCGCACGCCGTCCAGGTGTCGTGGGTGTTGCTGCGCGACGAACTCGCGATGCCAGTGCACAGCATCTGCTTCTTCAAGGACCTGAGCGAAAAATATGCGGCCCAGCAACGCATCGAGACGCTGGCCTATCGTGATGTACTGACCGGACTGCCCAATCGTCTGCTGCTCAGCCAGCGGGTGGATTTCGCGCTGCGGATGGCCGAACGCAATGGCGGGCAGTTTGCCGTGTTCTTTCTCGACCTCGACCGGTTCAAGAATATCAACGACTCGATGGGTCACTCCTTCGGGGATCGGGTACTGGTCGAAGTGGCCTCCCGCATCGGCTCCTGCCTGCGCGATGTCGACACCTTGTGCCGACTCGGTGGCGACGAATTCGTGCTGTTCCTGCAGGAGGCCGACGCGCCAGGTGCCGAAGCCTGCGCCCAGCGCGTTCTCCATGCCGTGGCCGAACCGTTCGTGCTCGATGGCATGAACTTCTCTGTCGGTTGCAGCATCGGCGTGGCCTTGTATCCGGATGACGGCAAGACGCTCGATGAATTGATCCAGTACGCCGACACCGCCATGTACCGGGTCAAGGACCGGGGCCGCGGAAGTTTCCGGTTCTACCAGCCGCAGATGAACGTGGACGTGTTGTCGCGCATCAAGATGGACCATGCAATGCGCCAGGGCATGCAGCAGGGCAATTTCCGGATCCACTACCAGCCACAGATCGAGATCGCCAGTGGCCGACTGATCGGCGCCGAAGCGCTGGCGCGCTGGACCGATGCCGAGTTTGGCGAAGTGCCACCCAACGTGTTCATCCAGCTGGCCGAGGAGACCGGCTTCATCACGACGGTTGGCAGCTGGGTGCTGGAACAGGCCGTGCGGCAGGCTGCGTTGTGGCAGCGCTCCGGAACACCGCTGGTGGTGTCGATCAACGTGTCGCCGCTGCAGTTCCAGCAGGCCGATTTCGTCGATGTGGTCGGCCAGGCACTGCGCAGCGCCGGCCTGGCACCTGAGTTGCTCGAACTCGAGCTGACCGAGTCGATCCTGGTGCGCGATGCCGACGAGGCCCTTGAGCGCCTGCATGCGCTGGCAGCTATCGGTGTCAACCTGTCCATCGACGACTTCGGAACCGGTTATTCCAGCCTGTCGTATCTCAAGCGATTCCCGATCGGCAAGCTCAAGATCGATCGCTCATTCGTGACCGGATTGCCCGAGGACGACAGTGACCGGGCGATCGTCAGCGCCACCATTGCCATGGCACACGCGCTCAGACTCAGTGTCGTGGCCGAAGGGGTTGAAACCCAGGCGCAGATGGATTGCCTGCGCGAACTCGATTGCGCCGCGTACCAGGGTTTTCTGTGTTCTGCGGCATTGCCGGCGTCGGAGTTTACCCGCTGGATGACTGGCCAGAGCGGCACCTGAGGACAGGCAATGCGGCAAGCGCATGCGGCCAGCATCCGGTGGGTATGTCTATCGCAGAATGAAATACACCATCAGTGCGTACAGCACCACGGCAAACACCTGCTTGAGCGGCGCGATGTCCAGGCTGTGCGCCACCCGTGCGCCGATCGGTGCCGTGGCCATGCTGGCGGCCGACAGCACCAGAAAGCCGGGCCAATACAGATAGCCCAGTGCACCAGGCGGCATCTCCGGCAGGTTCCAGCCGGCAACCAGATATCCGATGGTGCCAGCCAGCGCAATCGGGAAACCCAGTGCAGCCGAAGTGGCCACTGCCGAGTGGATCGTGATGTTGCACCAGGTCATGAAGGGCACCGAAATGAAGGCGCCGCCGGCCCCGACAAGCGCCGAGATCACGCCGATCAGATTGCCGACTCCGAACATGCCGCCCGTTCCGGGCAAGGTTCGCGACGGTTTGGGTTTTCGGTTGAAGATCATCTGGGTCGCGGAAAACCCGACGAATCCGGCGAACAGATAACCCAGCACCCGAGCCGGCATAGCGGCGGCGATCTGGGAGCCCAGGAATGCACCAAGCAGGATGCCGGGTGCCAGCTTGCGCACGATGTCCCAGCGTACGGCGCCACGGCGATGGTGGGCGCGCACCGACGACAAGGATGTGAAACAGATCGTCGCCAGCGATGTGGCCACCGCCATCTTGATGACGTGGGCCTGCGGGTAACCGCGCGCAGTCAGGATGAAGGTCAGAAACGGCACCATCAGCATGCCGCCACCCAGCCCGAGCAGACCGGCGAGGAAGCCGGTGCACAAGCCCAGCAAGGCCAGTTCAAGTATGAGGGTGAGAGAGAAGTCCACGTGAAGAGCGGTGACGCGATGGGTTGTCAGGGGCCGGTGCGCAGGCAGCGCTGGATGAATCACGGCAACCGCGCCGGCATTGTGGCATGAGTGCAGCGGCCCCTTTGGTGGCGCGAGCCGCGAAGCGGCCGACGCGGGTTGATGAACGCCCGGGCCACTCGACCCACGGCCCTTGCGGCCTGCGTGACTTGGGTCAATTCAGGGATTAGACTCACCGCAGATGAAAAGCAAAGCGCGTGGGGATTCTTGTGGCAAATGATCGCGCCATCAACATGGTTGTTGTCGCTGCCGACGGGGTAATGCCCGACGACGGCGCTGATCGTCTTTTGTCCGCGGGTTTTCTGCTGAACTCGGTGGCTGACGGCTCGGCGGCGCTGGCGCTGGCTGCGCAATCGGTGGCCGAACCGGTGATCTGCGTCTTTGACCAGACGACGGTCGACGGCTACGGTTTGTGTGATGCAGTCAGGGCCGATCCGGCACTCGGCGCAGTTCGGGTGCTGTTGCTGACCAGTACTTCACATCCGCTCGATGCGCAGCGCGCCATGCGAAGTGGGGTCGACAGTTTTCTGCAGCAGCCGTTTGACATGCGGTCATTGATCAAGCGTCTGGAGGATCTGCGCGGCCATTCGCACCGCCGTGCCGCAGCCAACGCGGGGTCGACCGGCAGCAATGCAAGAATTTGCGTCACGCAGACGGCGACGGAACAGGCGTCTTCGCACGAAACCCTCCTGCGCGCCAGTCTGGACCACGCTGCAGGCGTCGACGCGCTGCTGCGCCAGCGCGAGGTCGCCCTCACCCGTTCGAATGCGGTACTCAATTCTCTTTACCGGATCGCACAAGCCTTGAACAGTGCCACATGCGAGTCGGACGTGCTGGAAATGGCGCTTGACCGCGCGCTGGAACTGCCGGGCATACAGTCTGGATGGATTCAGATTCTCGAGCCCGATGCGAGCTTCCGCCTGGGCTCCGCACGCAACCTGCCGCCCGCGTTGTGCCATACCGATGCCTTTGCCGGCATCTGCGAGTGCAAGCGGCGCGTGCTCGAAGGCGAGCACGGACAGGTTGGCGGTGTTATCGAATGCGCACGGCTGGCCAAAGCCGCCGGAGATGCCCGGGGATTGCGCTACCACGCCAGTATTCCGTTGTGGCTGGGCGGTCAGCGCCCGTTGGGCCTGATGAATCTGGTCGGGCCGGACCAGGGACTTTTCACGGATGCAGAGCTCGAGGTCTTGTACAACGTCGGCAACCAGGTCGCGGTGGCGCTGGAGCGTGTCCGATTGCGTGGCGGGCTCGAGCAACTGGTGCGCGAGCGAACTTGGACACTGGAACAGGAGATTGAAGAGCGCAAGCGTGCAGAACGCAACCAGGCCCGGCTGGTGGCGATCATTGAGGCGACGCCGGACATGGTGGCCACCAGCCGCGCTGACACCACCGCGCTGTACTGCAATCCTGCGGGGCGCCGCATGGTGGGTGTCGACCCGGACGAGGCGCTGTCCATAATCGCGCCGTATCCGCCGCGCCTGGCGGCGATGATTCGTGATCAGGCCATTCCGTACGCGATCGCGCATGGCTCATGGAGCGGCGAGGCAGCGTTCGTGCGCGCCGACGGCCAAGAGGTTCCTGTATCGCAGGTCATCATCGCCCACAGGGATGACGATGGCGCGATCGAGTATCTGTCGACGATTGCCCGAGACATCACCGAGCAAAAGCGTGATCTCGAAAAGCTGAACCAGATGACCAGCAAATTGCGGGAAACGAACCTGGCGCTGGAGAACGAACGTGCGCATCTGTCCGAACGCGTTGATCAGCGAACTGCGTCGCTGACGCTGGTCAATGCCGAACTGGTGCAGGCCAAGCTTGCCGCAGAGCAGGCTTCACGTGTCAAGAGCGCCTTTCTGGCCAGCATGAGCCATGAGATCCGAACGCCGATGAACGGGGTTATCGGCATGATCGATGTGCTGGCCGAGAGTGCCCTGACCGAGTACCAGCAAGACCTGGTCAATACGGCCAGGGAGTCGGGCAATGCCTTGCTGGGCATCATCAACGACATTCTGGATTTTTCCAAGATCGAGGCAGAGCAGCTGGAACTAGAGCGTGCGCCGGTTTCCCTGTTCGATCTGACCGAAGGCGTCTGCAGTGCGCTGGTGCCGCTGGCAGCGAGCAAAGGTGTGGACCTGTCGTTGTTCGTCGCGCCGTCGATTCCGCAGAGGATTCTGGCTGACGATGTGCGCCTGCGCCAGATACTTTACAACCTGCTCGGCAATGCCATCAAATTCTCTTCGGGCAACCCGGCCAGGCAGGGCAGGGTAGCACTGCGGCTGACGGTATCAGACGCTGCCGTGCCAAGTCTTGCGTTCGCAATATCGGACAATGGTATCGGCATGTCGGCCGCGACGATTGCCGAGCTTTTCACACCGTTCAAGCAAGCCGAGATCACCACGACACGCCGATTCGGTGGCACCGGATTGGGGCTGACGATCTGCAAGCGGTTGGTCGACATGATGGGCGGAGCGATCTCGGTGGAGAGCGTACCGAACGAGGGTTCGGTATTCACCGTGACGTGGCCTGTCGAGATTTTGCCCGACCCACCCGTGCGGGTGCTGCCCGATCTATCCGCTCTGGTGTGCGTCATTCTGGAAAGCCCCCGATTTGAGGCCGGCGATCTGCGGGTGTATCTGGAATATGCCGGTGCCAGTGTGCACCTGGCCGCCGATGTCGGCGCATTGCAGCAGACCATCAAGGGCTTTGCGACAAAGCCGATCGTGGTCGTGATCAGCCAGGCCGGCGTCTTGTCCGAGGCGATGCGCGCCGATATTGCCCGGCCTGTAGATGTCCGTCATCTGCTGATCGGATTTGGCCGCCGCAAACGCTCCCGGGTCGAAGACGAGCAGACCATCAGCATCGATGGCGATGCGCTGCGGCAACTGGCATTGCTGCGCTCCGTGGCCATCGCCGCCGGCCGCGCTTCGCCAGAGACGTTTCACGACCGACTTGCGACGCGGCTGGCAGTGGACACCGCGCCGCCGACAGTGTCCAGCGCGCGGGCCCAGGGCCGCTTGATCCTGGTTGCAGAAGATGACAAGGTCAACCAGATGGTGATTCAGCGGCAACTGGCTTTGCTGGGTTATGCCATAGAGATCGCCGGCAATGGCTCGCAGGCCTTGCGGATGTGGCGCGACGGATCGTATGGGATGCTGCTGTCCGACCTGCACATGCCTGAAATGGACGGGCTGGCGTTGGCCCGCAGCATCCGCGATCAGGAGCAGGAGCGGGGTAGGCGCCCTATGCCGGTCGTCATCCTGTCGGCCAATGCCATGCGTGGCGAGACGCTGCGGGCCAAGGCGCATGGGGTCGACGATTACCTGACCAAGCCGGTGCCGCTGGCGCTGCTCAAGGCGACGCTCGAGAAATGGTTGCCCCGTGATGAGGGCGGACCGGTGCCACTGGTGGAACAGGAACCGGGCATTGACGGCAAAAAATCACCGGTCGTCGATGTCGATGTCTTGCGCCAACTGGTGGGCTCGGATCCGGCGGTTCTGCGGGACTTTCTGGCAGCATACCTCGATGCCGCAAGGCGCCAGGCGGGTGAGTTGCGCGGCGCGGTGGCCTGCCGTGAGCCGGGCAAGGCACGCGCGATTGCACACAAACTCAAATCCGCATCGCGCAGCGTTGGTGCGATGTCTTTGGGCGCGTTGTGCGCGCAACTGGAGCAGGCCGGCCAAGAGCTTGACATGCCCGGACTGGAGCGCATGATAGATGCGTTCAATTCAGCCATCGCGCAGGCGGATGCCGAAATTGTGCATTGGCTTGCGCAGCACCCATGATGACCGCCGTAAATTGATTGCCGGAATGAAACTATTGCTCGTCGACGACGAAACCTTTGCACTCAAGGTCCTGACGCGGCAATTGGCGCAGCTCGGTTACGACGACGTGCTGGCATTCGAGCAGGCCGCAGATGCGATGAAGCTGCTCGAAGGGCCCGAACATGGTGTAGCCCTGATTTTCTGCGATCTGCAGATGCCCGATGTCGATGGTGTCGAGTGTGTTCGCCATCTCGCGCACATGGGTTATCAGGGCGCGCTGGTATTGGTCAGCGGGGAGGGCGACCGCATTCTGCACGCTGCCGAAAAACTGGCTGTCGCGCACCGGATACCGGTGCTGGGTGCATTGTCCAAGCCAGTCACTCCGCAGCGCTTGCGCGGGGTCATGGATCGCTTTGCCTCCATGAGCGCGTCGGTGCGGTCCAAGGCGCGCCAAATATTCTCGGCCAGTGAGGTCAAGCGCGCGATTGAACGCCGGGAGCTGGTCAACCATTACCAGCCCAAGGTCGCGATGGGTACAGCTGCATTGATCGGCGTGGAGGCGCTGGTTCGGTGGCAACACCCGAATGCTGGATTGGTTTATCCGGATCAGTTCATACCGGTTGCTGAGGAGCATGGCCTGATCGATGCGCTGACCGATGTGGTGCTCGATAATGCGCTGCAGCAAACGCGCCAATGGCTGGACGGGGGCTTGGCGCTGCACATGGCCGTCAATGTGTCGATGGATAACCTTGCCTCGCTTGAGTTTCCGGACAAGGTGGCGCAGCAGGTTAAATCCGCTGGCATCGAGTTGGCGGCATTGACGCTGGAAGTCACGGAATCGAGGCTGATGAAGGACATGCGGGCGCAGTTGGACACGCTGGCGCGGCTTCGGCTCAAGCGCATCGGCCTGTCGATCGATGACTTCGGCACCGGCCATTCTTCGCTGGTGCAACTACGCGATGTTCCGTTCAACGAGTTGAAGCTTGACCGAAGTTTTGTCACTGGCGCGGCGAGCAACGACTCCCTCAAGGCCATCGTTGGAGCGACACTGGCGATGGCGGGGCAGTTGGGCATGACGTCTGTGGCCGAAGGCATAGAAAGCGTCGAGGACTGGCATTTTCTGCGCCAGCTCGGTTGTAATGTGGCGCAGGGATACTTCATCGCGCGGCCGATGCCAGGTGATGCCTTGCCGCAGTGGTCGCAGCAGTGGGAAACGCGCAGGGACGCTTTGACGAAACCGTTGTCGAGATGAGCTCGGACCATCGCATTCTGATTGCCACCGACGTGACCGGTGACGCCGAACTTGTCCGCCGGATGCTGGCGAACGAGTTCAGCCATGTCGACAAGTCGGTCGATCCGGACAAGGCCGTGCAGGACTTCGATTCGCTGCGACCGAATGTGCTGATTCTGGCGTTCAACAGCCTGGACAAGGCCGAGACGTATTACCTGGGTCTTTATCGCCTGGGCAAGCAGGTTCATGCGCTGGAGCACCGGACCATCATCCTGTGCAACAAGGACGACCTGCACCGCGTGTATGGCCTTTGTCGCAAGCAGTATTTTGATGACTATGTGTTGTTCTGGCCCATGGGCCATGATGCGCCTCGCCTGCCGATGGCGGTGCACCATGCGCTGCGCCAGCTCGATGCCTCGGCCGCCACCGGACCGTCGGTGGCCGAGTTTGCCAGCCAGGCGCGCAAACTCGCTGGCCTTCAATTGCAGCTCGAGCAATATATGGAACGTGGTACCGAGCACATCGACCATGCCAGGGATGCCTTGCAAAGTGGCACCCAGGCGGCCTCCGGCCTCGACGGTCTGGCAAGCCGGCTCCATCGCGGGGAACTGGGCAGCATGGTGGAGGTCAAGGACGCGCCGGGACTTCAGCGTGAAATCAATCAGCTCAAGGCAATGGAACTGGTTGCGTTCAACAAGACGATCGAATCCGCGGTGGAACCGGTTCGCGGTTGGGCCAACGACCTCAAGGGCGCTTTATCGCCGGGTCTGGAGTCCATCCACAAGCTTCAGGCGCTGGTCAAGCGCGTGCGACCACTGGTATTGCTGGTCGATGACGATGAGTTTCAGCACAAGTTGTTGCGCCGCCTGCTGCAGGAGGCGGGGTGCGATTTGATGTCGGCCATGACCGGAACCGAAGCGCAGACAGTCTTGCGCAGTCGGCTACCGGACCTGATCGTGATGGATGTGCAACTTCCCGATACCGATGGCATCACGCTGACCCGCCGTATCCGCGCCACCGAAAGATTTGCCGCCATTCCGGTCCTGATGATCACCGGACAGAGCGACAAGGGCGTCGTGGTCAAGAGCATCCAGGCCGGGGCGGCAGGATTTCTGGTCAAGCCCTTCAACAAGGACCTCTTGCTGGCCAAGATAAGTGCCAATCTGCGTGGTGCGGAGTCGCCGTCGGGCGCAGACTGATGCAGCGACGCCCGCGGACGCAAACAAGGTGCCTGCAGATACCACCGGACCCGCATCCTGAACCGGGGTTCAGGTGGGCTAGGTCAGCGTTGGCCTCGGGTTCATCTGACGCGAGATGATCACACCAGCCAGGCGATGTGCCAGGCCCGAGCTACGAGAGCATTGGTTCAAGGAAATATAAAGCCCGATGCGCACTGCAGGCAGATGCATTGTATGGGCAATGCCTCGCGTCGGGGCGGGCGCAGATGCAGCTGCGCAATCTGCGCGTTCGATCAGATCAGCTGACCGTCTTCGCCCAGCGCCCGGTCGAGCCGGTCGAGCAGCGAGCTGAGCATCAGGCCGTCGTCGGTGTCGCCATTGGCGCCGGACGAGGCGGCCGGCTCTTGCGTCGCGGCTTGCGCCGGCATGCCGCCGCCATCACCAAGATCGAAAGCCAGGTTCAACGCGGCCAGTACTGCGATCCGGTCGCGTGCGCGCACCTTGCCGACGTCGCGGATCTTGCACATGGCGGTATCGACCCGCTCAACCGCCTCGAGCAGGCGCGATTCGCCGCCTGCAGGGCATCCGAGCAGGTAGTTCTGCCCCATGATCTGAACTTCGAGCTGCTTCATGACGCGTCTTTGCTGGTATTGCCCACGCCGGCCTCCGGCAGCCGGTCGAGCAGGGCATCGACTCGCGCGCGTGCTGCACCCAAACGCGACTTGAGCGAGTCGCGCTCATTGGCAAGTGTTTCGATCTGGCTCGTCAGAAGGGCGTTGGTACGTTGCAGTTCTGCATGACGCACCAGCAAACGTTCGACGCGCTCGGCTATCTGGTCGATTTTGGTCTGGTTCGACATAGCGTTCGATTGTAGGGTGCGCATGGCGCGAGTTCGCCTAAAATCGCCATGTTGGTGCTCGCAGTGTGGTTCGCATGCTGCAGTTCAACGGGAAGCAGGAGGGAATGCCGGCAACGGCGGACTTAACCTGCGCTGCCCCCGCAACGGTAAGTGGACGAGTCTTTGCGACTCTGTTCCCGTCAACGCCACTGGGCGCCTCGAAAAGGCGCCTGGGAAGGCGACGGGAATTGCGCCACCAGCCCGGATACCGGCCAACAAGGGGGGTGCCCGCGTGCGGGCGCCCATGACGCCTGTGCTGTCGGGGACGACGGCTGGGTCTATGCAGTCGGGTTTTTCCAATGTTTTCTTTTTCTTCTCTTGCTTCGCATGGTGCAGGCGTTCGCCTGGCGCTTGTTCCACTGGCATGCGGCGCTGCCAGTGCCGGTTTTGCCCAGTCCGTCCTGCCACCGGTCACGGTCACCGCGACCCGGTTCGCGGAGTCGGCCGATGCCTTGCCCTTTGGTGTCAGTGTGATCACGTCCGAGCAGATAACGCGTTCGGGCGCGGCCACGGTCAATGAGGCCATCATGAAACTGCTGGGGGTCGTCGGTCGGCTGGACACCTCCGGTGGTAACAACTACGACCTGGACCTGCGCGGTTTCGGCTCGACCGCCGGCAGCAACCAGGTCGTGGTCGTCGATGGCCTGCGGCTGAACGAGGGAGACCTGACCAGCGCCAACCTGGCGTCGATTCCGATTGCGACGATCCAGAAGATCGAGATCCTGCGTGGCACCGGTGCCGTGTTGTATGGTGAAGGCGCCACCGCAGGCGTGATTGTCATCACCACCAAGGCCGGCATCGGTGCCGAGCGGACCAGCCAGGCGCAACTGTATGCGGCCGCCGGCAGCCTGGGCTTGCGTGAAACCCGTGCCACCGCGACGCTTGCCGGCGGTGGTTTTTCCGTGGACGTGGCGGCCAACAACCGCGAGAGCGACGGACATCGGGTCAATTTTGCCTCCTCCACCAATGCCACGGCTGTCTCCGGTCAATGGAGCAATGACTGGCTGCGCGTGGGAGCCCGCACCGGCCGCGACGCTACGCACAGCGGATTGCCCGGCGCCCTGAGTGCAGCGCAGTACGCCAGCGATCCGCGCCAGGCGATTTCATTGACCGAATACGGTGCCGTGCACAAGTCCCACTCCGGCATATTTGCAGAGGCGCTGCTTGGCGACTGGCAACTGGTGGCAGATGCCAACCGGCGCGACAAGGATTACGACACGGTGACCTTTGGATCTCCTTATGCCTACACCGTGCAGGCCGAAAACTACAGCCTGCGCGCGCGCCATGAACATCAGCATGCGGCGTTTGGCAATGCCTTCGTGCTGGGTTACGACAAGGGTTCATGGGAGCGTACGATCACCGCGTCCATGTTTACGCCCAAGGGGGCACGCGCACGGACGGATACCTCGGCCTGGTACCTGAAGAACGATGTGACGCTGGCGTCCTCCGGAACACGGTTGTCGGTCGGTTGGCGGACCGAGGGACTGGACAAGTCGGAGGCCTCGTCGGCAACTGCGCTGAACCAGCGCGAGCAGGCCTGGGAGCTGGGCATCAGCCAGCCCTTGGGTTCTGGTGTCACGGCTTATGGCCGGCTTGGACGCAGTTTTCGCCTGGCCAACGTCGATGAGTTCTCGTTCACCAATCCGGGTGTGCCATTGCGGCCGCAGACCTCGCGCGACCGGGAACTGGGCGCGCGCTGGAAGCAGGCATCGACTGCACTCGAAGCACGCTGGTACCGCAGCGATCTGCGCAACGAGATCGGTTACGACCCGGCCGGCAACGGTCCGTTCGGCCCCTTTGGCGCCAACGTCAATTTCGACGACACGCGCCGCCAGGGCCTGGAGTTTTCGTTGACACAGTCGGTCGCCGCGACGCTGGACCTTCATCTCAATGCCGCGTGGCGCCAGGCCCGGTTCACATCGGGCGCCTACGCCGGCAACGACGTGATGCTGGTGCCCAAGCGCACGCTGGCGCTGCGCGCCGACTGGCGTCCTGCAGCGGGCCATACGATCGGTGCCGGTGTGGTCTGGGTGTCGAGCCAGAGCCCGGATTTCGACAACCGCTGCACGATTCCCGCGTATGCCACGGCCGACCTGCGTTATGCCTATGCCTGGCGCAATGCGCAATTCGCGCTGGGAATCGCGAACCTGGCCGACAAGAAATACTACACACAGGCCTTTGGCTGCACGCCGGCAGGGGTGACAACCGGCATCTATCCCGAGGCTGGCCGTACCATCACAGCCTCGATGCTGTTCAAGTTCTAGGAAAAGTGATGAACCACGATGTGTCGGATGCCGCCGGCCTGGTGCCCCGGCGCATCGTCTGCCTGACCGAGGAGACGACCGAATGGTTGTACCTGCTCGGCCAGCAGCACCGCATCGTCGGCATTTCCGGCTACACGGTGCGTCCGCGCCGGGCGCGCCAGGAAAAGCCGCGGGTCAGTGCCTTTCTCAGCGCCAAAATCGACAAGATTCTTGAACTCGAACCCGATTGCGTCTTCGGATTCTCGGACCTGCAGGCCGATATCGCGTCGGCGCTGATCCGCCGTGGCGTGCAGGTGACGGTGTTCAATCAGCGCGGCATCGATGAAATATTCTCGATGTTGTACCAGGTTGCTGCCATCGTCGGCGAGGCCTCGCAGGGCCTGCAGAAGATCGCCGCGATGCGTGACGGTCTCGATGCCGTGCGCGCCGCAGCCGGCGCGTTGCCGCGGCGCCCGCGCATTTATTTCGAGGAATGGGATGTGCCGGCGATCAGCGCGATCCGCTGGGTATCGGAACTGATGGCGGTCGCCGGTGGCGACGATTGTTTTGCGGAGCTGGCGCGGGAGAGCCTTGGCAAGAACCGCATCATCAGCGACGCGATGGAAATCGTGCGGCGCAATCCCGACATCATCGTCGGCTCATGGTGCGGCAAGAAGTTCCGGCCCGAGAAAGTGGCGGCGCGCGAAGGCTGGTCCGGCGTGGCGGCGGTGCGCGATCGGCAATTGTTCGAAATCAAGTCCGCAGACATCCTGCAGCCCGGTCCGGCGGCCTTGACCGACGGCGTGGCGCAGCTGCATGCGATCGTCATGAACTGGGCAGAACACCATGGCTGATAGCCGGGGCGATCTGGCGCACGACTTGCCACCGGGACACAGCGAGTTGATCCTGGGCGGCCAGAGAAGCGGCAAGTCGCGCCGGGCCCAGGCTCTGGCGGCGCACTGGCTGGCAGCGTCCCCGGGCCACCACGCGGTATTGCTGGCGACGGCGACCGCCAGCGATGCAGAAATGGCCGAGCGCATAAGGCGCCACCAGCGCGACCGCGCAGGCCACTGCCCGGACCTGCGTTGTGTCGAGGTGCCGCTGGCGCTGCCGCAGGCGATTGCGCAGCATGGCAAAGCGGATACGCTGGTGGTGGTGGATTGCCTGACCCTGTGGTTGACCAATTTGTTGTGGCCGCGCCAGGACCATGGCAGCGCGGCGTCGAGCCTGTCCGCCATGGACCGGACACAACAAGCCATGGCGGCGCTGGAGTCGGTGATCGCACAGGCACCGGGCCCGCTGGTGCTGGTGGGCAACGAGATCGGCCAGGGGGTGATTCCGCTGGGCCCGCAGGTGCGTGCATTTGTCGATACCCTGGGGCAATTGAACCAGGCCATGGCACGCTGCTGTACGCGCGTTACCTGGATGGTGGCGGGCCTGCCGGTTCGGGTCAAGGGGCCATGATGAAGGGCCTTGTTGGGTGTCGCGCAGGCCGTGTGGCGACAGTTCTGGCAGGTCTTTGGCTGCTGCTGGCCCCGCTGGCCCACGCACTGGAGATGGTCGATGACCGCGGGGTGCGGGTCATGCTGGCGCAGTCGCCGCAGCGCATTGTCAGCGTGTTGCCATCGCTGACCGAAACCGTGTGCGCGCTGGGCCGGTGTTCGCGTCTGGTGGGTGTCGACCGATATTCCAATTTCCCCGAATCGGTACGCAAATTGCCGCGCGTGGGTGGCGGCCTCGATCCAAGTATCGAGGCCATCGTCGCACTGCGCCCGGACCTGGTGCTGCTGGCCGCGTCTTCGCCGGCGGCGGCCCGGCTGGAGTCGCTGGGCCTGAAGGTGGTGGCACTGGAGCCCAAGAACTATGCCGACGCGCGGCGGGTGCTGCTGCAACTGGGCGTATTGCTGTCGGTCACCGATGCGCCACAGCTGTGGGCCGGCATCGAAGCCGGGGTTGATGCGGCAACCCGCTCGCTGGCACCGTCGATCCGCGGCAAGCGCATTTATTTCGAGGTCAACAGCGGGCCTTATGCCGCCGGGGCTGATTCGTTTCTGGGTGAAACGCTTACGCGCCTGGGGGTTGTCAATATCGTGCCGGCCGGGATGGGCCCGTTTCCGAAGATCAACCCGGAGTTCGTGGTACGGGCCGACCCCGATCTGATCATGGTCGGTGATACCAACTTTGCCGGCATGAAACAGCGCCCGGGCTGGTCCAACATGCGCGCCATCCGCTACGACCGGGTATGCGTATTTCCGCCAGCGCAGTCCGATGTCATGGTGCGACCGGGTCCGCGCATGGCCGAAGCCGCTCGGGCAATGGCGTTATGCCTGTCGCGCCACCTGCCATGAATGCAGTTGCGCTGTCGCAGCAACGCCAGTGGCGCCAGGCCCGCGTGGTGAGCGGGGCGTTGCTCGCGGTGTCACTGCTGCTGCTGCTGCTGGCCACCGCCATCGGCAGTACCGGTCTGGAAAACCTGTGGAACGCGCGCCATGACCCGGTGAGCCTGCAGATCATCCGCGACATCCGCGCGCCGCGCGCACTCGGTGCCTGGCTGGCCGGCGCCTTGCTCGGCCTGGCCGGTGCCATAGCCCAGGGTCTGTTCCGCAATCCGCTGGCCGATCCGTATCTGCTGGGCAGCGCCTCGGGCGCCGGGTTTGGTGTGGGGGTGGCGCTGGTGTTGATGGGCACCTCGCCGTACGCCACCGGCTGGCTGGCACGGGTGGGCATCACCAGTGCTGCATTTGTCGGTGCGGTCGGTGCGGTCCTGCTGACACTGTTGCTGGCGCGGGGTGTGCAACACACCTTGCGCCTGCTGTTGGCGGGCATCGTGGTCGGCGTGGTGCTCGGAGCCTTGGGTTCGCTGGTCATGATGATGCAGCCCGAAGTGATGTTGTCGATGCAGGGCTTCATGCTGGGCAGCACCGGTTTTGTCGGCTGGGCATCCTGTCTGCTGATGGCCATTGCCTGGGTGCTCTGCACGGCGGCGGGCATGGCGATGAGCCGTGTGCTCGACGGCCTGTCGCTCGGTGAGGCCACCGCGACCAGTCTGGGGCTGCCGCTGCCACGCATGCGCGCTGCGCTGGTGGCGGTGCTGGCCCTGGCCACCGGCGCAGCTGTGGCGCAGACCGGCCTGATCGCCTTTGTCGGACTGGCAGCGCCACATCTGGTGCGTTCCATGATCCGCGGCACACACCGGATGTTTCTGCTGGCGGCCAGCCTGATGGGTGGCGTGTTGCTGCTGGCGGCCGACACGCTGGCCCGGTCGCTGATTGCGCCGCAGGAGTTGCCGGTCGGTGTACTGACCGCCGTGCTCGGCGGCGGCTACCTGTTGTGGCTGATGAACCGGCGCGGCCAACCGCGCCGCAATCCATGATGCAGGCCCCGGCCTCTGCGGTTGCGATCCGGGCGCGTGGCATCCGGGCCCGTCTTGGTGGCACCGAGGTCTTGCATGGCATCGACCTGGACTTGCCACGCGGACGCTGGACCAGCGTCGTCGGCCCCAATGGCGCCGGCAAGTCGACGCTGCTCAAGGCCCTGGCGCAGCTGATTCCACACCAGGGCAGCGTGCAATTGCTGGACCGGCCCATGACCGGCCTGGCGCCGCGTGCGCGTGCGCGGCAGCTGGCCTGGCTGGGTCAGAACGAGTCCAGTGGTGACGATCTCAGCGTCTGGGACGTGGCCATGCTCGGACGTCTGCCACACCAGGCGTGGCTGGCCGCACCCGATGCCGCCGATCACCAGGCCGTGGAACAGGCCTTGCGCGCCACCCAGGCATGGGACTGGCGTGACCGTGCATTGGGCCAGCTATCGGGGGGTGAACGCCAGCGGGTGTTGCTGGCGCGTGCGCTGGCGGTGCAGGCCGACGTGTTGCTGATGGACGAACCGCTGGCCAACCTTGACCCGCCGCACCAGGCGGACTGGCTGGAGGTGGTGCGCCAGCTGCTCGCGCAGGGTCGTACCGTGGTCAGCGTGTTGCACGAAATTTCGTTCGCCCTGCATGCCGACACCTTGCTGATCGTCGACCAGGGCCGGGTGCTGCACCACGGCAACTGCAGTGATGCCGACACCCACCGCCAGCTCGAGCGGGTCTTCGACCAACGCATAACCATCGTGCCTGTGGCCGGCCAATGGGTGGCGCTGGCCCGAGTATCGGCAGGCACAGCAACCTTAGCCGGAGTACCGCAATGATTCCCTTGCAAGCGCCGGTGCGCGCCGCCGCCCCCGGCCGTGCGCGCGCGGTGATGGTGTTGGGCACCAGCAGCAACGCCGGCAAGAGCTGGCTTGTCACCGCGTTGTGCCGCTGGTATGCCCGCCAGGGCTTGCGCGTGGCGCCGTTCAAGGCGCAGAACATGAGCAATAACGCGCGTGTCGTGGCCGCCACTGGTGAGGATGCACCGGCCGGCGAAATCGGCAGCGCCCAGTATTTCCAGGCGCTGGCAGCAAGGGTCGAGCCCGATGTGCGCATGAATCCGCTGCTGCTCAAGCCCGAACGCGATACGCACAGCCAGGTGGTGTTGCTGGGCCAGGTCGATGCAGCACTGACCGCAGCGCCCTGGCGAGGGCGCTCCGAGAAGGTCTGGCCGCGGATTGCTGGCGCGCTGGACGCACTGATGGCCAGCCATGATGTGGTGGTCATCGAAGGCGCGGGGTCGCCGACCGAGATCAACCTGATGGACAGCGACATCGTCAACCTGCGGGTGGCCCGCCATGCGGACGCTGCCTGTCTGCTGGTCACCGACATCGATCGTGGCGGCGCCTTTGCCCACCTGTACGGCACCTGGGCCCTGATGCCGCAGGCCGACCAGCGCCGGCTGCGTGGTTTTGTGTTGAACAAGTTCCGCGGCGACGCGGCCTTGCTGGAGCCGGCGCCAGCGATGTTGCAGGCGCGCACCGCCATTCCGACGGTGGCAATCCTGCCAATGTGGTGGCAACATGGGCTGCCCGAGGAGGATGGTGTGTTCGACGAGCGCAGCATCCAGCCCGGGCCGGTGCGCACGCGGATCGCCGTCGTGGCATTGCCGCATATCAGCAACCTGGACGAGTTCCAGCCCTTGCGCAACATCCCCGGCGTGCAGTTGTCGTGGGTCCGCAGTCCCGCGCAACTTGCCGCCCTGGGGCCGGAGGACTGGATCATTCTGCCGGGCTCCAAAAGCACCAGTGCCGATCTGGCCTGGTTGCGCACCCAGGGCCTGGACCAGGCGGTGGTGCAACATGCCAATGCCGGTCGGCGGGTGCTCGGTATCTGCGCCGGCCTGCAGATGCTGGGCGAAGCCTTGATCGACCTGCATGGCATCGACGGCAACGGACCGGGTCTGGGCCTGTTGCCGCTGGTGACCGTGTTCGAACAGGACAAGACGGTGCGCCGCTCCGGTAGCCGGTTCGAGCGGCTGGACGGGGCCTGGCAAGACCTGTCCGGACTGGCCGTGCGCGGCTACGAGATCCACCACGGGCAGACGCGCCAGCATGCCGGCATGGCAGCAGCGGGCGACATGTGCCGCGCGGTACTGGAACCAGAACTTGGCTGGCTCAATGGCCAGGGCAATGTGCTGGGCATCTACATGCACGGCCTTTTTGAAGACCCAGCCGCGCTGACACGGCTGTTTGGCGCCAGCACGCCCACGCTGGAGACGGTGTTCGACGGCCTGGCCGATTTCATCGGGCAACACTTCGCGCCAGGTGCCCTTGAGGGGCTGATCCGCTGAATCGGCAATCGCGCATCTTGTGCAGACCACCAGGTAACAAACCCATGACCCGTGAATCCGATACCTCGCTTGCCGGCGCCAGAATGCGCGGCGTCATCCCGCATGTGCCCGACATCGCCGATGCCGCGCTCGGGGCGGCGCTGCAACATCGGCTGGACCAGAAGACCAAGCCGCTGGGTTCGCTCGGCCGCCTGGAAGCACTGGCGCGTCAGCTCGGTGAGGTGCTCGGAGAGCCCTTGCCGCAGCTCGAGCAGCCCCAGTTGCTGGTGTTTGCCGCCGACCACGGATTGGCGCGGCAAGGCGTGTCGGCCTATCCCAGCGATGTCACCTGGCAGATGGTCGAGAACTTCCTGGCCGGCGGCGCTGCAGTGAGTGTGCTGGCGCGCCAGCATGGCATAACGCTGACCGTCATCGACTGCGGCGTGGCGCATGATTTCGCATCACGCCCTGCGCTGGCGCCAGGGCGCGCCCAATTGCTGGTGCGCAAGATTGCCGAGGGCTCAGCCGACAGTTCCCGGCAGCCGGCCATGACGCAGGCGCAATGCCTGACAGCCATCACCAACGGGCGCGAGGTGGTTCGCTCCCTGCCTGGCAACGTGGTCCTTTTGGGCGAGATGGGCATTGGAAACACATCGGCAGCGGCAATGCTGCTGGCACGTCTGACAGGCAGGGACATTGCTGCCTGCACCGGTGCCGGCACCGGGCTGGACGCGGCTGCGCTCGCGCGCAAGATCGGGGTACTCGCGCGGGTTCTGCAACACCATGCCGATGCGGTGGAGCCACTGGCTGCGCTGGCCGCATTCGGCGGATTCGAGATTGCCAGCCTGGTCGGCGCCGTCCTGCAGGCAGCGCTGGAGCGCCGGGTGGTGCTGGTGGACGGATTCATTGTCGGTGCGGCCGTGCTGGTGGCGCAGGCCCTGGAACCGGCGGTGCTGCAGCGCTGCGTGTTCGCGCACCGCTCGGGCGAGCGCGGCCATGCGTGGATGCTGCAATATCTCCATGTGGTGCCATTGCTGGAGCTGGACCTTCGGCTCGGTGAAGGTTCGGGCGCGGCGCTGGCCTGGCCCCTGCTGCAGTCGGCCAGCCTGCTGCTGTCGGAGATGGCCAGTTTTGCGACCGCGGGCGTCGCGGTCCGGTCAGGGTCGCCGCCATGAACTCCATCGGGCCAGGGCGCGCCGCATGCTGACATTTGTTCGCCACTACCTGCTGGCGCTGCAGTTTTTCAGCCGTGTTCCGGTCACCGGACGGCTGGCTTCCTGGGTCGGCTACAGCCCGGCGATGCTGCGCGCCAGCGCTGCGCATTTTCCGGGCATAGGCTGGCTGGTCGGTGCCATCTGTGGCGGTAGTGCTGTGCTGTTGCCACTGGCGTTGCCGCAGACGCCGATGTCCGCGATGGTGGCGGCGGTGCTGGTCACCATTGCCAGCGTGCTGCTGACCGGCGCGTTTCACGAAGACGGCCTGGCCGACGTGGCCGATGGACTCGGTGGCAGTGCGGACCGGATGCGCGCGCTGGACATCATGAAGGATTCCCGCATTGGCGCGTTTGGCGCGCTTGCACTGTTGCTGGTGATAACGCTCAAGCTGGCATTGCTGGCCGTGTTGTGGTCGGTGGGGCCGTCGGTCATGGGTTGGGCCTTGTTTGCAGCACACGTGGTGTCACGCTTTTTTCCCTTGCTGCTGGTACGCACCATGCGGCACGTGGGCGACGAAGGGCGATCCAAGTCCAAGCCACTGGCCGACCAGATTTCCACGGCCAGCGTGCTGGTCGCCTGTCTGTGGACCTTGGCTGCGTTGCTGCTGGTGATACTGGCAGCGCCCGGCAGCGCACTGGCCTGGCCACTGGCGGCCGCAACGCTGGCCTGCCTTTGGATGTGGCGCTGGTTCCGGCGTCGCCTGCAGGGTTTCACCGGCGACTGCCTGGGCGCTACGCAGCAGATCTGCGAACTGGCCTTTTACCTGGGTCTGGTGTCGACGCTGTGACGCTGACAACCGACACTGCCGCCGATCCGCCGTCCAGTCCGGTGTTGCAGCTGGTGCGCCATGCCAGGGTGATGTTGCCCGCGGGCACTTGTTACGGGGCCACCGATGCGATGGCCGATCCGCAGCAAACGGCGCAGGTGGCCGCCACGCTGATCGACGCGCTGCCGCAGGGGGCCAGCATGCTGAGTTCGCCGCTGCAACGCTGCGCGGTGCTGGCCCATGCAGTGGCGCGCGCGCGCACGGATCTGAGCCTTCGGTTCGAGCCGCGAATCACCGAGATGGATTTTGGCTGCTGGGAGGGATCGCGCTGGGACGCCATTCCCAGGTCCGCGTTCGAGGCCTGGACCACACAGTTCGCCCACCACCGGTTCGGTGGCACCGAGAGCGTGCAGGCGCTGATGGAGCGGGTTGCAGCGGTCTGGGATGAAAGCTGCGACACGCAGGCGCCGCAGGTGTGGATCACCCATGCCGGCGTGATGAATGCGGCAGCCCTGCTGGCGCAGGGCATCACCGCGGTCGGCCAGGCCGACCAATGGCCGCGCCAGTCGCCGGCGTATGGTGCACGGGTGCTTTTGCCGATGCAGCGCATTGACCGCGCCTCGAGCCGGCAGGTGTGACAGGTTCGCCGCCGGCAGCGTCAGATCCGCACGACCTGGTCGCGACCGTTGGCCTTGGCCTGGTACATCGCACGGTCTGACCGTGCCATCAGCTCGTCGACCGAATCGTTTTGCGGCCGGTTGGTCGTCACGCCGATGCTGACGGTGAACTTCTGCGGGTTGGACGATTGCGCTACCGTGGCCCGGATGCGTTCGGCCACGACCAGTGCCACGTCCAGGGGCGTCTCGGGCAGCAGCACGACGAATTCCTCGCCGCCGATCCGGCCGATCACGTCGGCACTGCGCAGCAAGGTCTTCACCGATTGCACGAACTGCACCAGTACCTGATCGCCGGCCTGGTGGCCGAAGTTGTCGTTGATGGACTTGAAGTGGTCGATGTCGATCAGCAGCACCGACATCATGCGACCGTGGCGGTTGCAGCGTGCGAGTTCCTGCTGGCAGATTTGGGTCAGGTTGCGCCGGCTCAGCGCGTTGGTCAGCGAATCGTGCGACGCCAGATGCTCGAATTCCGCGCGTACCCGGTCCGTGGCCATCAGCACCAGGCTGATCGCGGTGAGCAACATCAGGAACGGGTAACTGATCACATAGACCAGGTTCTGCGGCGTGTTGTCCAGGATGCCGGTACCCAGCGGAAGCAGCCACGCGGTTGCCAGACGCAACACCTGGCTCAGGAACGAACATACCAGTACGGCGATGGCCATGCGATATGCGAAGCTGCGCACACCGTGGACGTGGATCAGACGGGCGTGGGCCGAGAACAGCCAGGCCAGGACAACCGTCGAAATCATCAGGCGCACCCGGTACTGGGGGTCTGCCACCAGGAACCATGTCGAGAGCAGCGTCATCGCGACGATGACGGCATAACGTGGCCAGAATCTGGGCTTTAGCCCGAAGAAATGCTGGCTGCCGAAATACTGCAGATAGACGCCGGAAAAAATCAGCAGGTTTGCTACCGAGATGCCGAACAGGTCGGGCAAGATGCCGCGAGTCGCAGCTGTCAGCCCCGCCATGAACAACAAGGCCGTACCGCCGGCCCAATGCGACAGTCCGCGCACGCTGGCCGGATAGTTGCGTCGCAGAAAGAACAACACCACGGCCATCAGGCCGCCCATGACGCCAGTGAGCAGCACGATGGTTCGAGGGTCCACGAAGGCGACAGGTGAACTCGGTCCCATGGTCACATTATGGATGTGTGGCCATGCCGGTGATTTGCTGGCTCAATGAGAACGCCGGGAACTCAGCGGGTCCGGGTCCGAAGCGATCACCTTCTCCGGGAAATCGCAGAAACTGCGTACAGCGCAGTGCGCACAGCGTGGTTTGCGCGCCAGACAGACATAACGCCCATGCAGGATCAGCCAATGGTGGGCATGCAGCAGGTATTGCGGCGGTATGCGCCGCAGTAGTTGGCGCTCGACCTCGAGCGGGTTCTTGCCTGGGGCCAGTCCGGTGCGGTTGGCCAGCCGGAACAGATGGGTGTCGACCGCGATCGTCGGCTCGCCAAAGGCCACGTTCAGAATCACGTTGGCGGTCTTGCGGCCGACGCCGGGCAGAGCCTGCAGTTGTTCGCGCTGGCGCGGCACCTTGCCGCCATGCTGCGTGATCAGGATCTCGCAGGTCTGCATCAGGTGGCGCGCCTTGCTCCGGTACAGGCCGATGGTGCGGATCTGCTGTTCCAGACCATCGAGCCCCAGCGCCAGCATCTTCTGTGGCGTGTTGGCGACCGTAAACAGCCTGCGTGTGGCCTTGTTGACACCTTTGTCGGTCGCCTGTGCGCTGAGCAGGACGGCGACGAGCAACTCGAATACGCTGGTGTATTCGAGTTCTGTCACCGGCAGCGGATTGGCAGCCTGCAGCACTGCAAAGAACGATTCGATCTCGTCCTTGTTCATCGGCGCGCTCCGCTGCCGCCGGGTTCTGTGCGGTGCTGCAGTTGCTGCCTCATGCGAGCTGACGCAGTTCGCGCAACGCGACGGACACCGGCGCCAGATCTGCGCCCTGGGTTGCGACCGTGGCCCGCAACTGCTGCAGCCGCCGGATGGCGGCATCGTGGCGCTGGCGCCAGCTGTCGATGTCTTCCTTGCGCGACAACAGGCCCAGCGTGATCTGGCTGGCGATGGAATAGACGTCGTCGCGTGCACTGCCGCGGGCCTGGGTCTGCCACAAGGTATCGGTGGGAAGCCGGTTGACCTCGAGGCGCCATTGGGTCAGGCCGAGTTCGGCGTCGACGGCGAAATAGCGGCGCGCCGCCACCTCCAGCGTCGACTCGGCCGCTTGTGCGAGGTTGACCAGGTCGAGTGCCGGGAATATGAATTCCAGCGCACTGAGATCCTGCGCCAGCGCCGGTTCGACCCCGGCTTCGCACAGGGCGTCGGAGGCCGACTGCCAGTTCGCGCGCGCGCCTTCGGGCAGCCAGTCGGACAATTGCGCACGCATCGCGGCAGCGGCCGGTTGGTACCGGCTGATCAGCTCGGGCAGGTCGGTGTTGTCGGACCTGGCACGCAACATCCAGCGCGACGCGCGCTGGGCGATGGCGGTGAGCTTGCTCAGCAGGTCGAGCTGCAGCTTGGCGTCGACCCGGTAGTCGAGCGCGTCGATCTGGTCCCACAGGCGTTCGAGATCGAAAACCTCGCGCGCCAGCGTAAAGGCGCGTACCACGTCGGCCGCGGTTGCCACGGCTTCGGCTGCGATGAAGTTGACGAAGGTTGCGCCGGTGCGGTTGAGCACGGTGTTGGTGATGAACGTGGCGATGATTTCGCGCTTGAGTGCGTGGTTGTCGATCGCACTGGCGAATCGCTCGCCCAGGATCTTGGGGAAATACGCCTTGAGCGTGCGGTTGAAGTACGGGTCGTCCGGCAGGTTGCTGCCCAGCAGTTCGTCGAACACCGACATCTTGGCGTAGGCCAGCAAGACGGCATTCTCGGGTGCGGTCAGCCCCTGCTTGCGCGCGCGGCGTTGCGCGATCTCCTGGTCGCTGGGCAGAAACTCGATGTTGCGGTTCAGGCGGCCGGCCCCCTCCAGCCACTTGATCAGGCGTTGCTGACCGTCTAGCAGGTACATCGGCCGGTGGTTCGCAATCTCCAGCGCCTGGGTCTGGTAGTAGTTGTCACCCAGCACCAGCAATCCGACCTCGTCGGTCATGGAGGCGAGCAGCGTATTGCGCTGCTTGAGCGTCAGGTCGCCGGATTCGACGATCTGCCCAAGCAGGATCTTGATGTTGACCTCATGGTCGGAGCAGTCCACGCCGGCCGAATTGTCGATCGCATCGGTGTAGACCAGGCCGCCTTTTTGCGCAAACTCGATGCGCCCGCGCTGGGTGGCGCCCAGGTTGCCACCCTCGACCAGGATCTTGCAGCGCATTTCGGCGCCGTCAACCCTGAACGCGTCGCCGGCCTTGTCGCCGACCTGTGCATGTGATTCCAGGCTCGACTTCACATAGGTGCCGATACCGCCGTTGTACAGCAGGTCCACGGGGGCAAGCAGGATGGCGTGCAGCAGTTCGTTGGGCGAGAGCTCCGTCGCGTCGGTGCCGATGACGGCACGTGCCTGTGCACTGAGCCTGATCGACTTGGCGCTGCGCGGATAAACGCCGCCGCCTTCGGAGATCAGGCTCTTGTCGTAGTCGTCCCAGCTCGAGCGGGGCAGGTCGAAAAGGCGCTTGCGTTCCTCCCACGAACGTTCCGGGTCCGGCTGCGGGTCGATGAAGATATGGCGATGGTCGAATGCCAGCTGCAGCTTGATCTGGCGCGACAGCAACATGCCGTTGCCGAACACATCACCCGACATGTCGCCGATGCCCGCGACGGTGAACGGTGTGGTCTGGGTATTGATGCCCAGGCCGCGGAAATGCCGCTTGACCGATTCCCAGGCGCCACGCGCCGTGATCCCCATCTTCTTGTGGTCATAACCCACCGAACCACCGGAGGCGAAGGCATCACCGAGCCAGAAGCCGTATTCGGCCGATACCGCATTGGCGATGTCGGAAAAGGTCGCCGTTCCCTTGTCGGCCGCTACCACCAGATAGGGGTCGTCCTCGTCATGGCGCACCACGTCGGCGGGCGGTACCACGGCGCCTTTGACCACGTTGTCGGTGATGTCGAGCAGCCCCGACAGGAACAACCGGTAGCAGGCAATGCCCTCGGCCATCAGGGGTTCGCGCTCAACCGGTGCCGGTGGCTTCTTGAGTACAAAGCCACCTTTGGAGCCGACCGGCACGATCACCGTATTCTTGACCTGCTGGGCCTTGACCAGGCCCAGCACCTCGGTGCGAAAATCTTCCCGCCGGTCCGACCAGCGCAGGCCGCCGCGCGCGACCTTGCCCCCGCGCAGATGCACACCTTCGAAACGCGGCGAACAGACCCAGATCTCGAACGCTGGCTTGGGCTCGGGCACGCCGGGCAACTTGCGCGGCTTGAGCTTGAACGACAGGTAGGGCTTGGGTGCGCCCGTCGCAGTCCGCTGCCACGCGTTGGTGCGCGCAGTGGCCCGGATGCTGGCAAAGAACTGGCGCAGGATTCGGTCGTCGTCCAGGCTGGTGACATCGGCCAGGCTGGCCTCCAGACGTTCATGAATGTCTGCCTGGGACTGCTCGCGGTCACCGGCCAGTGCGGGATCGAAGCGGGTGTTGAACAGCGCGATGATGTCTTGCGCAATCGCCGCATTGCGGATCAGCGCATCTTCGATGTAGGCCTGGCTGAAGGCAAAGCCGAGCTGCTTGAAATAGCGGGTGTAGGCACGCAACACGCTGATCGCCCGCGCGTCAAGGTCAGTCACCAGTACCAGCTTGTTCAGGTTGTCGCTTTCGACCTCGCCGCGCCAGGTTTGCACGAACAGGGCTTCGAAGCGCGTCTTGATGGCGGCAAGTTCGACACCTGCCGGCACCTGCAAACCCATGTCATGGATCCACAGGCTTTCGTCGCCGATCGGGTAAGGGTGTTCGTCGAACACGCGCGCGCCCATGTTCTCGAGCACCGGCAACGAGTCGGACAAGGCAACCTTGGACGTGTTGTACATCTTGAAGCGCAACAAACCCGGCGGCGCATCCAGGGGCCGGTACAGCCGCACGGCCAGCGGGGTTTGTTCGGTCAGACCCGCCAGCAGGTCGGCATCCTCGGCGGCCACTGCGGCGGAGTAGTCTTCGCGGTATGCAGTCGGAAAAGCGCCGGCAAACCGATTGGCAAGCAGCAGGCCCTGGCCTTCGCCATTGGCTCGGATGAACTCTGCCCTGCAGTCGTCCTCCCAGCGCTGCGCAAGCTTCTCGATGCGGGTTTCGAGCGCGGTCACATTGACGCTGGAGGGTGCGCGGCTGCGCGCGCGAACCAGGTAGTGGATCCGCGCCAGCGGGCTGTCGGTGAGCATCGGCGTGAACTCGAGCGACTCGCCATCGAGCGCGGCCATCAGTTCGTTGCCCACCTTGACCCGCAGCTCGGTGTTGTAGCGGTCGCGTGGCACGAATACCTGGGCCGAGGTAAACCGTCCGAAGGGATCGCGCCGCAGGAACAGCCGGGTACGCTGGCGCTCCTGCAGCCGCAGGATGCCGATCGCATGCTCGCTCAGTGTCGCAGTGTCGATCTGGAACAGTTCGTCGCGCGGATAACTCTCGAGAATGGACTGCAGTGACTTGGCCGCGTGGCTGCCGGACACGACACCGGCATTGGCCAGCACCTGACGCACCCGTTGGCGCACCTGCGGTATGTCGGCCACCAGTGCCGCATATGCGGTCGAGGTGTACAGGCCAAGGAACCGGGTCTCGCCGCAGACCTGGCCGGCGGCGTCGAAACGCTTGACCGCGATGTAGTCCAGCCACGCCGGCCGGTGCACGGTCGAGCGCGTCATGGCCTTGATGACCAGTACCAGTTCGTCGGTGTCGATCAGTTGCACTGCCTCGGCCGGCAGATGGGTCTCCTGGGTCTGCACCTGACCGCGCAGAATGCCAAGGCCTGATTCCTCGCGGGCCAGCAAGGTGGCGTTGTTGCCGTCGCGCTGCAGGTCATAGTCGCGTACACCAAGAAACGTGAAATGCAGGTCTTCGAGCCAGCGCAGGAACGCGATGCCTTCGCGCTTGCTGTCGGCAGTCAGAGGGGCACTCTGGGCCGCGATGCAGACCTCGTCAAGGCGAGCCAGCATGGGCTTCCAGTCCTGCACCGAGTGGCGCACGTCACCCAGCACCCGCTTGAGTTCGGCGGCCAGTTCATTGCGGTCCTGTTCGGCGATGATCCGGTCGCATTCGACCATGATGAGCGATTCGATGCCAGCCTGCTGGCGCTTGTTGCGATCGGCCGGAACCCGCCCGATACGCATTGCAAGGCCCTTGTCGTCGCGCTGCACCGCCATCAACGGGTGAACGATCCAGTGGGCAGTACGGCCGCCGCGGTTCACGGCCATGGTGACCGAGTCGACCAGGAACGGCATGTCCGCATGCACGATCTGTATCACGGTGTGGTCGCTGACGTACCCGTCCTCGGCCAGGGTCGGATTGAAGACACGGATGCGCGCCGTGTCCGGCGAGCGGGCGGCTTCGAGCAGTCGCCAATGGGCGGTGGCAATCGCATACAGGGTTTGGGGTCCGCGCGCCGTGATTTCGCCCGGATCCGCGTTGTCGAAATAGGCGGGTATGAATTCGTTCAGCCGTGCGCTGTGGCGTCCGGCGTGGGCCTGGGTGTAAGCCAACAGTTCCGCAAGGACGCTGCTTGTCATGGTTGCTCCGGTCTGTTTGCTGGGCAGTGCGGGTTGCACCGCCCGATGTTGCGGCGGATTCTAGGGTCGCCTCGCACCATCATGCACCATCGTGCGGCAGGCCGCATGGCCTTATGCCTCAGTTGCATACATGGGCCGGCCTGCAACATGGCGCGGTGCCAGGGCCTCAGCCGATCAGGCCGCCGATATCGATGAACGAGGCGGGCGACGGGAAACTGGTCTTCATCCAGCCGTATTTGAGTTCCAGGGCGCCCATGATCGGCACCGGCAAGGTTTCAATGGCGCTCGCATCTGCATCGGGCTGGTCGGCCAGCAGACACGCCAGATGCGCGATGCCCGCCAGCGGGCTGATCGGCTTTTCGGTCATCGGATGCGATGCCATCACCAGGCCGTGCACGATGTCGGAGGGAAAATTCCAGCGGCGCGCCAGTTCGGCCGTGACTTCGGCTTCGTCGAATCCGGTCAGTTCGCGTTCGCGTGTCCAGCGTTCGCCGGGAGCGCATGGCGCCAATTCGATGGCCAGCACATGTTCCGGATGGGCCTGGGCAATGATCAGTTCACCCAGACGCAACATCAGACCGACCAGCCAGGCGTTCTGGCTGTCCACATCCAACGTGTCCGACAGGCCCTTGCCAAGCCACTGGGCATAACCCGCACAGTCCATGCTGTAGCGCCAGAAATTGGCGCTGTCGATACCTTCGGGTATCGAGAACGCATTGTGCAGGCAGGCGGACAGGGCCAAGGTGCGTATCCTGGAGATGCCAACCAGTTGCAGGGCATGGGTCAGATTGGCAACCTTGCCCGAGAGGCCGAATGCTGCGCTGTTGGCCATGGCCAGCAGCTTGACCGTCAGTGTCGGATCCTTGGAAATCAGCTCATGGATGGTTGACAACTGCGTCTTGGGGTTGTCCAGCGTGTTGATGAGCGCAATGCCTACTTCCGGCATCACCGGCAAGGCGACTGATTTGAATAGATCGTTGATATCCGACATGTCTGCTCCTGTGGCTGCGCGCGAACCGCGATGAGGCCCCGCGCACCGGGACCCTGGCAGGACATTTTGACGCATTCGCAAACCGTGCCGAGTATTGCCACAATAGCGGCTGATTACCAATTTGCGAGCGCCATGCGATCTGCCTGCCATCCGTCCGAACGTCCGTCGCCCGCGCCAGCCTTTGCCGGCTTGGCGACCGGCGTGCGCCAGTGCCGCCGTGCCGGTTTCATCGCGGATCTTGCTCAGGGGAGGGCGGCGTGGAGCCTGGAACCCGATTGACCAAAACCGACCGGGGTCGGCAGGAGATTGCGCAGCGCAGCGGTGCCTTGACACCGGTGGAGCGTCGCCTGCTGGTGCTGGTGGACGGCCACAAGACAGTCAATGATCTGGACGCCTATGTGCGGGTCGGCGAGCGCGATGCGGCGCTGCACCATCTGCTGGCCCTCGGACTGGTTGCGCCGGATGGGCCCGCGGCGGCGCTCGGCCCGGCTGCCGGCGAAGGTTTCTCCCGCCCGAGTCCGCTTGAGCCGCCACGGGCAGCGACCGACCCCCAGGTGTTTTCGGAGGTCCGGGTCGAGGCTGCGCGATTCGTCCATAACCGACTGGGCTCGGCCGGAGAGCCGATCTGCGAAGCGATTGCACGTTGCCGCAACCCACAGGAGCTGCGCGCCATGCTGCGGGGTGTCGAGATCTTTGTGGGGCAAAGGCTCGATCCGGCGACCACGCAGGCATTTGCCCGGCATTTTGGCGGCTTGTTGCTGTAGGCCTGCGGGGCTTGACGACAGCTGCCATCCGGCAGGGCCGCCCATGGTGCGGTGGTATTCTCATCGCTTGAGCGCCATCCCTGGATGATTCGGGTGTGGCGGGTGCTGCCAAACATCAATGCCGGAACGCCCCACCATGATTCACGTGATCGCCATCATCACCACCCAGCCCGGAAAACGCACCAGCGTGCTCGAGGCCTTTCATGCCAATGTTCCGGCCGTGCGGGCCGAGGCCGGCTGCATCGAATACGCGGCGGCAGTCGATCTCGCCGATGGCCCTGCATTCCAGGCGCAGTGTGGCCCGGACTGCTTCATGGTGATCGAGAAATGGGAAAGCCTGGATGCGCTCAAGGCCCATTCCGCGGCGCCGCACATGGTGGCTTACGGCGCGATAACACGCGAAATGGTGGCCAGCCGGGCGATCCACATTCTTCAGCCTGCCTGAGTAACAGCCACCTGCTGAGCCGCATCAATGCGCATATCGGGCCGGTCTCTGGCATGATGACCGCGTGGGTTCACCCCATGAGATGGAGGGCTAGACCATGGACTTGATGAAAAAAATATTCCGCAGCTCCGGTGCTGCACCACTGGAGCCGGCAGCTGGCGGGCCGCTCGATCCGATAGGCGCCGTTCCCGCGGGCGGCGCCCCTTCACACCACGCGGTCGACGATTTTGATGCGCAGGTCAATACAAGGCGCGAATTGTTGCGTATCCGTACGCGCAATACATTGCGCCTGTCCGGTGTGCCAGAGTCATGGATCGAGGCCCAGGTGTTGCTGGAGCCTGCCGGCGGGCGTACTTTCATGCACCTGCGTCTGGCGGTGCGCCACTGGGATCCGCGCTTGCTGCAATATGCGGTTGCGCTGCAGCGCAAGCTGATGGAAGAAATCGAGCGCATCGACCCGCAGGCTGCGCAATGGTTGCTCAGTATCGTGTGGGCATTTCCGCCCGAACTCGCCTGTCCGTTCCCGGATCTGCCGCAACCCTCGGCGTGGCTCGACCGTGAGCCCCGGCCCACCGGCGCCGACGAATTGCAGTCCGATCTGGCGCAGCTGTACGCCGTACGCGACGCAGAAATGTCCCAGCACGGCGACCTGAAGGGGCAAGTCGGAGGCTGAACCGATCTACCAGGAGGCCATGCCATGAACCGGACTGAGGCTGCGAATCTGCGCTGCGTCGCGCTGGTGGGGCATGGCGCGGTGGGCAAGACCACACTTGCAGAGGCTTTGTTGCATGCCAGTGGTGCGATTGCGGTGCGCGGCACCGTCGAGAAGGGCAACACGGTTTGTGATTTCGATGCCCAGGAAAAGGCCTGGGGCCATTCGCTGCATTCGGCGCTGGTCGCACTTGCCTGCCAGGAGGTGCGTGTTCATCTGATCGACACGCCCGGTTATCCCGATTTTTCCGGAGAGGCGATTGGTGCGCTGGCCGGTGTCGATACGGCACTGGTGGTTGTCAGTGCCCAGACCGGTATCGAGCCGGTGACCGAACACATGATGCAACTGGCGGCCGATCGTGGCTTGTGCCGGATGATCATCGTCAACAAGATCGACGCCGACAACCTGGACCTGGCCCAGCGGGTAACGGAGCTGCGCGCGCGTTTCGGCCGCGCCTGCATGGTGCTCGATCTGCCCATGCATGACCGTACCGAAGTGGTGGAACTGCTGGAACACGCCAGTGGTGCAAGTGATTTCGACTCCGTGGCAGCGGCGCACCGGGCGCTGATCGACCAGATCGTCGAGGAGGACGAAACGCTGCTGGCACGTTACCTCGAAGACGGCACCGATCCGACGCCAGGCGAGTTGCATGCGCCGTTCGAAAAAGCCCTGCGCGAAGGCCACCTGATTCCGATCGTCTTTGTATCGGCCCGCACCGGCGCCGGAGTGCCCCAGTTGCTCGATGTGCTGGCGCACCTGGCGCCCAGCCCCGCTGAAGGCAACGCGCCACCGTTTTACCGCGGCGAGCCCGGATCCGCCGCCGCACAGCCGTTCCGGGCGGTTCCCGATCCAGAGCAGCATGTGCTGGCCCATGTGTTCAAGGTCATCAGCGACCCGTTCATCGGCAAACTCGGTGTGTTCCGGGTGCATCAGGGCACGGTACGGCGCGATACCCAGTTGTTCGTCGGTGATGGCCGCAAGCCGTTCAAGGTGCACCATCTCTACCGCCTGCAGGGCAAGGATTATCTGGACGCCGACGCTCTGGGGCCGGGCGAGATCGGCGCCATTGCCAAGGTCGAGGAGATCGCACTCGATTGCGTGTTGCATGACTCGCATGATGAAGACCATATCCATCTGCGTCCGATCGATTTTCCGTTGCCGATGCAGGGCCTGGCGGTCGAGACCTTGCGCAAGGCCGATGAGCAACGCCTGTTCGAGGTGTTGCAGCGTCTGGAGGTGGAAGACCCGTGTTTCAGGGTGGAGCGCCATCCGCACAGCAACGAGACGGTGATCCGCGGCCTTGGCGAGATGCACCTGCGTTCCAAGCTCGAGCGCATGGCGCAGCAATACAAGCTCGAACTGTCGACACGCCCGCCGGCCATCGCCTATCGCGAAACCGTTTCTGCGGTCGCGCAAGGGCATTGCCGCCACAAGAAGCAAAGTGGCGGCGCGGGCCAGTTCGGCGAAGTGGCGTTGCGGGTGGAGCCGCTCGAGCGCGGCGCCGGTTTCGAGTTTGTCGATGTGGTCAAGGGCGGTGCGATTCCCGGGGTTTTCATGCCGGCCGTGGAAAAAGGCGTGCGTCAGGCCCTCGACGAAGGCGTGATCGCCGGGTTTGCGTTGCAGGACGTGCGGGTGACCGTGCTCGACGGGAAGTCGCATGCGGTCGACAGCAAGGAGGTGGCGTTCATTGCCGCCGGCCGCAAGGCGACGATTGCGGCGGTGCGCAGTGCCCAGCCGGTGGTGCTCGAACCGGTGGTCGAGGTCGAGATAATTTCACCACTGGACTGCGTCGGTGATCTGACCGGCGACCTGGCCGGCAAACGCGCACAGGTGACTGCGACCGAAACCAAGGACGATGACCGGATGCTGGTGCGGGCGCGGGTGCCGCTGGCCGAGCTCGACGACTACCAGTCGCGCCTGAAGTCCATCACCGGTGGCCAGGGCAGTTACCGCCTGCAGTTTTCGCATTACGCGCAGGTTCCGATGTCGGTGCAGCAGCAACTGGTGGCCAGACATGCGCCGGCACACCGCGACGAGGATTGAGTCGACCGTTGCCAGTGAGGCCGTAAGAACCTCCTGCATCCATCCGACCCATGGACGGATGCCGCGCACTGCGGCAATCCGAGCCGACAAGGAGTTCACAATGAGACGCCGCATTTTTCTGACCTCGGGCGGCCTGATTCCGGTCCTGGCCATGGCGCCTGGAGCCGTATTTGCAGCCGACAAGCCGGTGTACACCGGGTTGTTCAGCAATCTGGCGATTGGCGGATACGACGCAGTGGCCTATTTCACCGACAGCAAGCCGGTCAAGGGTGACGCGCGTTTCGCATTCGATTACCAGGGCGCGAAGTGGCATTTCGCGTCGGCCGCGAATCGCGACGCGTTTGCCGCAGATCCGAAACGTTATGCACCGCAATATGGCGGGTATTGCGCCTGGGCCGTGTCCGAGGGAAGCACAGCGTCGTCAGATCCCAAACTCTGGCGAATCGTCGATGGCAAGCTGTATCTGAACTACGATGCCGGAGTGCAAAAAAAGTGGGAACTCGACATCGCCGGGCATATCCGAAAAGCCGACCAGAACTGGCCGTCTGTGCTGGGCAACTGAACCATGGCCCTTCTCGATTGGCAGGCGTGGGCAGGCTGGTTCGATGCAGCGTTACACGGTGCGGCGCAACCCTGGGTGATCGGTCTGGCGCTGGCACTGACAACCCTGTTGCTCGAGGATCTCGCCATTGCGGCCGCAGCGGCACTGGCCGCCCAGGGCAGCATATCCTGGGAATGGGCGATGTTCAGCGTGGGCGCAGGCATCGCTGTTGGCGATCTGGGCTTGTACGGGCTGGGCCTGGCAGCCAATCGCTGGCCCTATCTGCGTGGGCGCCTGACGCTGGGGCGTGCCAGCAAGCTGGCTTTGCATCTGGAGCACCGGCTGGCCGGCGCCATTTTGCTGGCGCGCGTGATACCGGGCCTGCGGCTGGTGACCTATACCGCCTGCGGCTTCTTCCGTTTGCCGCTGGCACCGTTCTGTGCCTGGGTGGCGCTGGCGGTGACCGTCTGGACCGTCGGCTTGATGGGCGTGGGCGCATTGCTCGGTGGCCCGCTGGAGAAAGCCCTCGGGATTCCTGCGCCGGTGGCTGTCGCCATACCGATCATCGTGCTGGCGCTGGGCTTGTCACTGGTTGGCCGCAAACCGGCGGCAGTGCTGGCAGCGCGCGGCGCCAAGGAAGTGACGTGAACCTTCAGGGCGCACCCACGCGCGCCGCCCC
>Ga0073904_10000313_pt1 | contig 34459 bp, 25 predicted proteins | sample KloWWTrecipitate_FD_66668 | JGI IMG/M metagenome (GOLD analysis project Ga0073904, IMG submission 66668) | Active sludge microbial communities from Klosterneuburg, Austria, studying microevolution and ecology of nitrifiers - Klosterneuburg... | ecosystem: Engineered > WWTP > Aerobic digester >... | reverse complement strand
CGCAGTGGTGTGTCATCGAAGCGCTACAACTGGTTCGGAACTCGCGCTGCCGTTCATCAATTGTTGAGAGCCCACTCAGAGAGCATGAGATCTAGGTAAGAAACTCTCTGCCTTCGCAAGTTCCTCCCCGATAATCGCTATCATACCTGCAGCGCCAGTTGCCCCATCGGCTGCCAGCGCATAGAGCATCGCACGACCGAGCAGGACCGCATCTGCGCCCGCCAGCAGCAGCTTGAGCACATCGCTGCCCGAGCGCACCCCACTATCTGCGAGCAGCGGAAAATTCGGACCGACCGCCGCACGGATCGCAGGCAGCATCGTGATCGGCGCGACCGTGCTGTCGAAATTCCGCGCGCCATGGCTGGAGACGACGACCCCATCCGCCCCCATTTCCTGAGCGAGCACCGCGTCATCGGGATGCAGGATCCCCTTGAGTAACAGCCTGCCGGGCCAATAATCGCGCACCGCCTTTGCATGATCCCAGGAAAGCCCCGCCTGATGCGGCAGCGACGCGCCGCCGCGCCCAAGGATCGACTTGCGCGCGGCAGGCGGGTAATGCGCGAAACGCGGCAGGCCGCCCTGCAGCAGCGCACGCCCGAGCACATCGGCGGCCCAACGCGGATGGGTTCCGACATCGACGATATTGCGCCAGCCGAATTTCATCGGCAGGCCAAAGCCATTGCGGATATTGAAGACCTTCTTGGGGAAAACCGGCGTGTCAACGGTGAAAAACAGTGTGTCGATACCGCAAGCCCGGGCGCGATCCAGCAGGCGCTGCCAGTTTTCCAGCCCTTCCCACATGTAAAGCTGAAACCACAGCTCACCCCCCGCCTCGCGGGCAATTTCCTCAACCGCGACCACCGCTTCGGTTGCGACGGAGAAGGGTATGCCTGCGGCCCGCGCCGCTTTTGCCAGCAGTATGTCGCCCCGATGGCGCACCAGTCCGGCAAAGGCGGTTGGGGCCATGATCAGCGGCAGTGGCAGTTGCCGGCCAAACAGGGTCACCTTCGGATCTGGCGGGGGGCCGGTCAGCACCCTTTGGATCAGTGTCGCATCATCCAGCGCGGCGCGCCCGCGCGCGAGTGCGGTCTCGGCCTCTGTGCCCCGGTCGATGTACTCAAAGATGCCGCGCGGCAGGCGGCGGCGCGCCATAGTGCGGGCCTCGGAGAAATCCAGAAAGGTCATCACCCAACCTCTGTGCTGCGCAGCCTGCCTGCCATGTCTGTCATTCGGGCAGGAACAGCTTGCCTGGATTCATGATGCCGGCCGGATCGAACGCCGCTTTGATGCCGCGCATCAGTCGCAACTCCGCCGGATCAGCGCTGCGGACAAGGCGTTTCCGATAGCTCAGCCCGATGCCGTGCTCGGCGGTGATGCTTCCGCCCAGTTCGATCACCACATCATCGATGATCAGGTCCAGCTCGGCCGATACGGCAAGGAAGGCCGCGCGGTCCGCAAATGTGCCGGGGTCAAACAGCACCACAAGGTGCATGTTGCCATCCCCCATATGGCCTACGAACAGCGTCCGCGCCTCCGGGAAGCGGGCGGTGATCCGCTCGCGCGTCAGCCTTGCGTATTCGCTCTGCTTGAGCAGCGGGACTGAGCTGTCATGCGACATGTTCGGCAGGCCTCGAATGGCTTCGGACACGCCATGGCGCAGGTGCCAGAAGCATTCGGCCTGGGCCTCGTTCTGAGCGATCACGGCATCGGAGACGAGACCGTCCTCGAAGGCCTGTGCCAACACGGCCTCCAGCGGCTCGCGCAGATCCTGCCCGGCGCGGCTGTCTGCCACCTCCAGGAGCAGCGACCAGACCGGCAGCTCGGCGAAGGGCAGACGGGTGCCGACGCAGCGCTCCAGCACCAGCCGCATGTAATCCGCCTCGGTGATCTCGGCAGAGCTGACCCTTTCGCCGAAAGTGTCGTGCATCCGGCGCAGCAGCTCCAGCGCGTCTTCAACAGAGGTCATGGCCACCATGGCGGTCGCAGTCGAGCGCGGGGCGGGCACCACGCGCATCACGGCGGCGGTGATCACGCCCAGCGTGCCTTCGGCCCCGATGAAGAGCTGACGGATATCATAGCCCGTATTGTCCTTGCGCAGGGGGGTGAGGCCATTGAGCACTTCGCCGCTCGGCAAAACCACTTCAAGTCCCATGACCAGCTGGCGCGTCACACCATAGCGCAGCGCTGCGGTGCCGCCCGCATTGGTCGCGATATTGCCACCGATCTGGCAGCTGCCCTCGGCGCTGAGGCTGAGCGGGAAGAAGAGCCCCTCGGCTTTTGCCGCCTCCTGAATGGTTTGCAGCACGCAACCGGCCTCGACTGTGATGGTGCCCTCAAGCGCCGAGATCTCGCGAATGCGGTTCATCCGCCGCAACGAGAGGCCAAGACCAGGCGTCTCCTGGCCGTCAGGACCGGGACGCCCACGCACGCAGGCACCACCGACAAGGCCGGTATTGCCGCCAATCGGTGTGACCGGTTGGTCAAGCTCAGAGCAAAGCCGCATGATCGCTGCGACCTCTTCGGTAGAGCCCGGCTCGACGATGCAGATCGCCTGGCCCTCGTAGCTGCGGCGCACATCGATCAGAAGGCCTGCGATCCGGTCCTGTTCGACCAGAACATGTTTTTCACCGACAATATCGGCAAGGCGGGACTGCAGGGTGGACGCTTGGGTCATGATTGCGATCGGGCTGAGGAGTGTCATTGTCCCTGCGCGCCACAGAAGGAGCACAGGCAGGCGTGATAAAATCTCCTGACCGGAGACCGCGCCCGGGAGCATGAGGGCTGCAGCCTCCGATCAGGAAGTGTTGACCGGCATGGCCGGTCATACAATTACCCGTCAGACTTTCACCAGTCTGACGGGCGGGATCAGGAGATCATCCATTCCGAATAGCGGCGCTGCACCTCGGTCAGATTGTCGCCCCACCAGGCCGGATCGATGATAGCATTCTTGCCGTTTTCGAGGTCGGGCAGGAAGCTACCTTCGGGGCTGGCGCGCAGCGTATTCAGCGTTTCGGCGTGGTTCGGCATGTAGAAACCGGCCAGAGCCCAAGCTTTCTGCTGCTCGGGACGCAGGCAGAATTCGATGAAGCGCTGCGCGGCTTCCTTGTTCTTCGATCCTTTCGGGATGGCGAAGAAATCAAGCGCATTGTTGGTCTGCTCGAACGAGAAGTCGAGCGGGGTGCCGCTGTCCTGGGTCGCCTTGACGCGGTTGTAGTAGCTGTAGGAGAAATCTGCCTCATTCTGGGCGACCGAGCTGACCTGCTCAGGTGTCGAGCCTGCGAATTTCGACACGAAGGGCTTCAGCTGGTCGAGCTTCGCAAAGGCGCGCTCGACATCAAGCGGGTAGAGATCCTTTGGTGCCACGCCATCGGCGATCAGCGCCATCTCCAGCGTCTCCTGCGCCAGCGCGCGCATGCAGCGACGACCCGGGAATTTCTCGATATCGAAGAAGCCCGCGAAATCAACCGGATGCGCATCACCCGGGGTGCGCTCATTGTGCCAGAGGATGCCGCCGCTGTAGAGATACATTGGCATGTAGTACTCATTTGGCGCCTGCAGAAGGCCGCTCATGCCCGAAAGGGACGGGTCCAGCGACTCCCAGAGCCCCTCTTTCGCGCCCGAAGTCGCAAAGCCCGCCGGGGCATCGATCACATCCCACGTGACGGAGTTGCTCAGGACCTGCGCCTTGACCTTGGCCATATCGCCATTGTCTACCAGCTGCACCGCAATGCCGGTTTCGGCGGTGAAAGGTTCAACGAAGATCTTTTTCACCATCTCATGATAGGTGCCGCCCCAGGAGGTGACGGTGATGGTCGTATCGGCGGCCTGGGCGCGGCCGGTGAATACGGCTGGCGCGGCCAGCGCGAGACTCGTCAGGCCGAGACCTTTCGCAAAGTTGCGACGGCTCATTGCCAGTTTGTTGGTCATTGTCAGCGTCTCCCTGTTATAGTGTCGGTGTCAGAGTGAGGAAAAATCGGGATCGGTCGGCAGCAGTCGTGACGTTTCCGGCTTCCAGGACAGGCCCACTTCGGTGCCGCGCGCCGGGCGCGAATTGGCAAGACTGCTCGGCTCCTGTGCGATGGCGCGTTTGCCGCCGGGCAGATTGATGAAGTGACGCACGAAGCTGCCCAGAACGGTGCTGTCGGCCACCGTGCCCGTCAGACCGCCGGTTGCCTCGGATGGCGCGACAAGATGCAGCGATTCCGGGCGTAGCATCAGAACCGCCTGGCCCGAGGCGGGGGCACCGTCGCGGGTAAGCGGCAGCGGCAACCGGCCCTGGGGTGTCACAAGCAAGCCCGCCGCCGCATCCAGCTCACCCTGGAACAGGTTGGAGCTGCCAAGGAAGTCGGCAGTGAAAAGCGTGTCAGGGCGGAAATACATCTCTTCCGGCGCGCCCTGCTGCTCGACCCTGCCCTTGCGCATCAGGACGATGCGATCCGACATCGCCAGCGCCTCTTCCTGATCATGGGTCACATAGATCATCGTGACGCCCAGCTCGGCATGCAGGCGTTTGATCTCCAGCTGCATGTCCTCGCGCAGCTTTTTATCCAGCGCGCCAAGCGGTTCATCCATCAGGATGATCGAGGGGCGATAGACGATGCAGCGTGCCAGCGAGATCCGCTGCTGCTGCCCGCCGGAAAGCTGCTTCGGCTTGCGGTCGGCGACATGTTCCAGCTGGATGAGTTTGAGCACCTCGCGCACGCGTGTCTCGATCTCGGGCTTCGGCACTTTGCGCACCTGCAGCGGAAAGGCGATGTTTTCAAACACCGTCATATGCGGCATCAGGGCGTAGTTCTGAAACACCATGCCCAAGCCTCGCTGATTGGTCGGCAGATGTGTAGCATCGCGCCCATCAATCGCGATTGTGCCCTCTGAAGCCTCGGTCATGCCCGAAATCAGATTGAGCAGCGTCGATTTTCCCGAACCCGATGGCCCCAGAAGCGTGACGAATTCGCCCCGTTTCACGTCAAGATCAAGCGCATCCAGAGCGGTGAACGTGCCGTAGCGGCGGCTCAAGCCACGGACGCTGATCATCGATTCTGCGGGTTCGGAGGTCTGGGTCATTTGTGCGTCAACCTGGGCTCGTGTCTTTGAGGGGAGTATGGCTGGCCCGCTCATTTGTTTCTGTCCTTGCGCTCAAGCCACATCACGCCAAGCGCGAAAGCGAGCGAGATCACGGTCAGAAGGGTGGATACTGCAGCGATCACCGGCGAGACTTCCCATCTGAGTGCGCTGTACATCTTGACGGGCAGTGTCTCGGTCTCGGGGCCGGTGATGAAGTAGGAAACGATCACTTCATCCAGCGAGATCAGAAAGGCGAAAAGCGCGCCCGCCATGATGCCGGACCGCAACTGCGGCAGCACCACGCGAAAGAAGATGCGCAGTTTGCCTGCCCCCATGATCAGCGCGACCTGTTCATAGGCGGGATCGATATGGCGCAAAGCCGCGCCGACCGAGATCAGCATGAACGGCATTGCCAGCATTGTATGGGCAAGCACAATCGTCAGGCTGTTGTTGAGAAAGCCACGCGGCGCCATCTGCAGATAGAGCCCAAGCGCCAGCACGATCACCGGCACCAGCAGAGGCCCCATTGCAAGCCCGCTGAACAGCAGCCGTCCCGGCACCCGGCTGCGTTGCAGCACATAGGCGGCCGGTACCCCGATCACCGCCGTCAGCACCATTACGCAGGCGGCCACTTTGAGGCTTTGTGTCAGGGATCCCCACCAGCTCGCATCGGTGAAGAACTGGCGGTAAAGCTCAAGCGTCCACTGGCGCGGCGGGAACTCCATCTCACCCGGGCCACCAAATGAGATCGGGATCACGATCAGCGAGGGCACTAGCAGGAAGAGATATGTGATCCAGGCGATCAGTGGCACCAGAAGCGGGCCGAGCCCATATTTGAAACGGCTCATTTTGCCATCTCCTTCATGCCGCCACCGCCACGCACCCGGCCCAGCATGGCCACAAGCACACCCGATATGGCGAGAAGCACCACCGAGATTGCCGAGGCCAGCGGCCAGTCAAGCGTCTGGCGGGTGTAGAAGTCGATCAGGTTGGCGACCATCATATCCTGGCGGCCTCCAAGCAGCGCGGGCGTGATATACATGCCGATCGACAGGGTGAAATTGATCAGGACACCGGCCAGAACACCAGGCATGCTCAAAGGCAGCGTGATGCGGCGGAAAACGGTGAAGCGCGACGCACCCATCACTTCGGCTGCGCGGCCCAGGTTCGTATCCTGCGCCAGGAGGCTGCTCAGGATCGAAAGGATCATGAAGGGCAGCAGATAGTTGATCATCCCGAGGATCGCGCCCACGCGGTTGAACACCATCGGGATATGAACCGGCGCGGCCCAGATCCAGGACAGAAGATTGTTGATCACCCCGTCATAGCCTAGCAGCACGGTCAGCGCGAAGCTCTTGACCAGCACCGATGTCCAGAAGGGCAGCATTACCATCACGAGATAGGGCACCCGCCGCGCCGGATCGAGCCGCGAGAGGTGCAGCGCAACAGGGTAGCCCGCGAGCAGGCTGACCAGCGTTGCGGTCGCGCTGATCGCAAAGGTGTTCTGCAACACCTTGAGAAACAGCGAACTGCTGAACAGATCCCGGTAAGCACGCAATGTATATGTGCCGTCATGGATGCTCTGCCAGATCGTCTGCGCCAGCGGCCAGACGAAAAAGACGACAAGCAGCAAAGCCATAGGAATGAGCAAGGCCAGCCCGGCCATGCGGCCGAGGTATGGGGTATCTTCTGCCATATAATCCCGTTGAGTTTTGGTTTCGCGCGCGCTTTTGGGGCGCGCCTATGTCGAAGCCTTACACCGATTTCATCATCTGACAAGCAGTATTCTGAAATCTGAAATGGGAAGATCCCGTCAGATGGTCGCGTTCACCCAGAAGACCACACATTGCGTGGTGCCGACATTCAAGAATCTGTGCGGAATGACGCTGGGAAAAGAAAAGCAGTCGCCCTCACGCAGGATTCGCGACCGACCGTCGATCACCAGCTCCAGAATTCCCGAGATGACGAGGCCAATTTCCTCGCCCGCATGGACGTAAGGCGTGGTGCCTGACCCGGACCCTGGTTCGATCACAAGGTAGAAGCCCTTGAGGCGCTGGCTTCCCAGGGGTGAGATCAGATCTTTGCGCAGACCCTCAGAGTGAACAAAGGGCTGGCGGCGATCTGCGGTCACAACATAGGGGTCGTCTTTTGCATGTTCGCCCGATGGGTCAATCAGACGAGCGGGCGAGACGCCAAGAGATTCTCCCAATGTAAACAAGGTTCTGACCGTTGGGGAGACCAGGTTTCGCTCGATTTGCGACAGGGTTCCGATTGAGATGCCCGAGCTTGCCGCCAGATCTGCGAGCGTCAGGCGCTTGGCCTGCCGCAGGTCGCGGATTCTTGCGCCCAGCTCGGGTGATTCGATCTGGGCGCTGGTCGTGCGCCGTTTCGGAGTGGTTGCCTGATCTTCCATGGGTGCCCGGATTTGTTCCTGAAACCCCCTCGCCCGTGCGGGGTTGGGGTGATGTGACCAGAATAAGTGGCGCTCCGGTATGTGGCAACAAAATTCAGAATACGAAAAAGCTTGCGGCTGAATTTTATTTTTCTAAAGTCCGCCTATCTGAGAACAGGAACCACCCCATGACAACATCTCTCGACAAGGCGCAGTGGCAGGCGCTTGCGGCGCAGCTTTCCCCGGAGGGGCGCTGCTTCATCAACGGCGCCTATGTCGATTCGGCCTCGGGGGCGACGCTTGAGTCAGTTGATCCGGCAACTGGCAGGGTTCTGGGCCTGATCGCTGATGGCGGCGTCGAGGATGTCGACCTGGCCGTAAAGGCCGCACGGCAAGCGTTTGACAGCGGTGTCTGGTCGCAGATGAGCCCGAGCGATCGCGGTCGCTGCCTGATCCGGTTTGCCGATCTTGTCGAAAAGCACGCTCAGGAGCTGGCGCTGCTGGAAACGCTTGATGTCGGAAAACCGATCTCTGACAGCCTGGCGATTGACCTGCCGCTCTCGATCACCTGTCTGCGCTGGTACGGCGAGGCGGTCGACAAGATCTATGATGAAATCGCGCCGACCCCCGGCACGGCAGTCGCCATGATGCGCCGCGCGCCTTTGGGTGTGGTGGCGGCCGTCGTGCCGTGGAACTTCCCGCTGATGATGGCCTGCTGGAAGATCGCGCCGATCCTCGCGGCCGGGAATACGGTTGTGCTGAAACCCGCCGAGCAATCCTCGCTGACCGCGATCCGTATCGCGGGCCTCGCGTTTGAGGCCGGGATCCCGCCGGGGGTTCTCAATGTCGTGCCGGGCTGCGGCGAGATTGCGGGTCGCGCGCTTGGCCTGCATATGGATGTGGATTGCATCGCCTTTACCGGCTCGACCGAGGTGGGCAAATATTTCATGCAATATTCCGGCCAGTCGAACCTGAAGCGGGTCGGGCTGGAATGCGGTGGCAAATCCCCGAACATTATCTTTGCCGATGCCCCCGATATCAAGGCGGCAGCTGTCGCAGCAGCCTGGGGGCTTTTCTATAACCAGGGCGAGGTCTGTAATGCAGGCTCGCGCGTGCTGGTGGAGGAATCGGTGCGCGAAGAGGTGGTCGAGATCATCATCGAAACCGGCCGCGCCATGCGCCAGGGCGACCCCCTGGATCCCGAGACCCAGATCGGGGCGATGGTTGATCAGGGTCAGGCCAATCGCGTGATGGATTACATCGCCATCGGCCAGCAGGAGGGCGCGCGGCTCGCCTCGGGCGGCAAGCGCCTTGCCGAGGGCTCCTGCTTCATCGAGCCGACCGTCTTTGACGGCGTGCGCAATGACATGCGGATCGCGCAGGAAGAGATTTTTGGTCCTGTCCTGTCCGTGCTACCGTTCAAAGACGAGGCCGAGGCCGTCTCTGTTGCCAATGACACGATTTATGGTCTGGCGGCGGGCGTCTGGACACGCGATCTGAACCGCAGTTTCCGCGTTTCGCAAAAGCTGACGGCTGGTGTGGTCTGGGTCAACTGCTTTGACCATGGCCATATTTCCTCGCCCTTCGGCGGGTTCAAGCAATCGGGCTTCGGGCGTGACAAATCCCTGCATGCGCTTGATAAATATACCGACATCCGCACCACCTGGATTAACCTTGGCTGAGAGGATTTCCCCTATGACCACGACCCCTCGCGGCCTGATGCCCGCGCCGCCCACCGCCATTGATGCCGATGGCAATCTGACGAAACCGGCAATGCAAAAGGTGGTGCGCCATATGCTTGACGGCGGTGCCAGTGGTCTTGTGCCGCTTGGTGGCACCGGCGAATTCACCGCGCTTTCGCCCCGGACCCGCATCGCCTGCGTCGAGGCCTGCGTTGAGGCGGCAGACGGAGCCGCAGTCTATGCCGGGGTGCTGGCACCGGGCCTCGGCGAGGCCCTGCCGACCGCGCGGGATTTCAAGGCCGCCGGGGCCGATGGGATCATGCTGATCGTGCCCTATTATGCGCGAGCAACCCAGGGCACGGTGATCGACTACTTCCGCAAGGTGCGCGAGACGGTCGATCTGCCGATCATGCTTTACGACAATCCGGCGCGGTCGCATTTCATCATAGATCCCGACTCGATCGCCACACTGGCGAGCGAGGGCACGATCAACAGCATGAAGGCCTCGAACACCGATCTTTATCATTTCGACCAGATCATGCGGCGTGTAGGGCCGGAATTTGCGGCGCTAAGCGGCTATGACACGCTCTTTGCGCAGCAGGTCTCGATGGGGGCCTGTGGCGGCGTGCTGACCTCGGCGGTGCTGGTGCCGGAGGCTTGGGTCAAGGTACAGGCGCTGGCCGATGCGGGTGATTTCGCCGCAGCCCTTGCCGCTCAGCGCCAGCTGATCCCGCTGATGGATGCGCTCTTTGCCGAGGAGAACCCCGGGCCCACCCGTGAGGCCCTGCGTCAGATCGGGATCGAGACCGGCCAGGCGCTTTTGCCGATCCCGCCGGTTTCGGCTGATCTTTCTGCGCGCATTGCGACCGTTCTGGCCGATCTGCGTGCGGCGGGCCACACCCTGCCAGCAAAGGCCTGAGTTTTGCGATGGATGAAACTGCCAGCCAGTCGATTTATGCGCAGGATCTGAGGGGGCCACCACACTGGCCCGCCCTGACCCGCGAGCGGCGCACTGCCGTTGCCGTGATCGGCGGCGGCATCACCGGGCTTTCGACCGCGCTTCACCTGGCGGAAGGGGGCACGGATGTCGTGCTGCTGGAGGCGCATCAGCCTGGCTGGGGCGCGTCAGGGCGCAATGGCGGGCAGCTCAATCCGGGCTTGAAATATGACCCCTCGCAGACGATCGCAAAACTGGGGGCAGGGGCCGGTGAGCGGTTCGTGGACTTTGCCTGGTCAAGTGTTCAGCAGACCGCGCATCTGATCAACCGCCTGGGGATTGAGTGCGATCTGCGGCTCAACGGCACCTTGCGGGCGGCGGCACGGGCGGCAGATGTGGCGGGCGTGCGGGCCAGTCAGCAGGATATGGCGGGCCATGGTATGCCCGTCAAATGGCTTGATCCCGGTGAAATCGCGCGCCTGACCGGCCATAACCTTTATCACGGTGGTTTTCTGGATCGGCGTGGCGGCGATCTGGAGCCTTTGCGCTATTCCTACGGGCTTGCAAAGGCGGCCGTCTCGGCAGGGGCAGAAATTTTCGGCGACAGTCGGGCGCGACAGATGGCCCGCGAGGGCGCGCAATGGCGCATCACCACCGCAGGCGGCACTTTGATCGCGGATCGGGTGCTGGTCTGCTGCAACGGCTATGCTGACGAGCTGGTTCCGGGGCTGAAACAGTCGGTGGTGCCGGTCTTCAGCTCTGCGCTCGCAACCGCCCCTCTGCCTGCGGCTCTGGCCGAAAAGATCATGCCGGGGCGTCAGGTTCTCTACGAATCCGGGCTGGTGACCGTCTATTACCGGGTGGATGCGCAGAACCGGCTTATCCTGGGCGGGCGTGGTCCGATGCGCCCGATCTCGCAGCCCTCTGCTCTGCGCCCGATTGCAAAACATGCGCACAGGCTGTGGCCGGATCTGTCCTCTGTCGGCTGGCAGGCGGCCTGGAACGGGCGCGTGGCTGTCACGACCGACCATCTGCCGCATCTGCAACAGCCCGCCGAGGGCCTTGTTACGATGGGTGGCTATAATGGTCGCGGCGTGGCTTTGGCCACCTCGATGGGGCGGGCACTTGCACCCTTCCTTGCGGGCGGGATCGACGCAATCGATCTGCCTTTGCCGGTCTCGCCTTTGCGGCCGATCAGGTTCCACAGTTTCTGGCCAATAGGTGCCCATGCGACCATTGCATGGTCCCGGCTGAAAGCATCGCTCGCGCGCTAGACCTTTCGCGCAACCCGCAGAAAACTAATGCGCTCTCTGGGGCGTGACGGATGATATTCAGGATCTGAGGACCAATACCGTGAACATTCCGCTGAACATTGGCACGGACGCCACCCTTTCGGCCACACTGCCGGAGGTGCTCCTGAATCCCGCGCGCCATCTGGCGACCGGCACCGACCCCGATCTTGGCCTCGGGCGGCTTTTGCCGCGCGGCACCGGCAGGGCCGTGACAGGGGCGGCCTTTGTCATCCTCCTTGTGAAGGGCCGGCTCACCCTGGCAGGGGCGGGCGAAGATGCCGGGCTGATCGCAGGACAGGTGGCGGTGCGGGTCAATGCCGGTGTCGCTCTTTCCTGGGAGGCAGATGATGCCTGTGAGATCGTCGTGATCTCGCATCTCGCCATCGCCGGGGAGGACGCGCTTTCGCGGGTTGACCTGCGCAGCGCCATGAGCCCCTCTGTGAGCCCGCAGGCTTCGGTGCTGCTGTCCGAAGCGCCACAGTGCCGGAATGCGGTGTTGCGCGATGCCTCCGGCCTGACCTACGGGCTGTGGGAGGCTACGCCCTATGCGCGCCGGGGCGTCGTGATGGCCTTCAGTGAAGTGATGTATCTGCTGGAGGGGAGTGTCACGCTTTCCACCCCCGATGGTCGTGCCTTTACCTTCGCTGCGGGCGATGTGCTTCTCGCGCCCGAAGGCGCTGAACTGGCTTGGGAAAGCCCGAAAACAGTGCAGAAGTTTTACCTATCTGTAAGTCGTTGAAAGCGGGGCATGCCAAACGACTCTGACGGCATCAGAACCCTCGCAGATGTCGAAAATATCGAAAGGTGAGTCGTGGTGACCGTAACGGTGGTTAGAGGCAAAATTGTCCTGAAATGCGCTGCATAAGGTTGGAGATGACGAAGCTCTCGCTAGCAACTTCTGTGGTTGCCGCCCATTGTGCAAGGGCGGCACTGCTTGACCTGGTTCGGATGAACTTCGAAATCCAGCGCAAGTTCGATCATGTCTTGTCCGCCCAGCAGCTCCTCAGCCGTGCATCACGCCACGTGACTGATTGATCAATCAGATTTGTTGACAGCCTGTCAGGCTGTGATAATCTGGATCTCACGGCCTGCTGTCAGTGTGGTGCGCGAAGCAGGGGCCAGAGAACGGGTACCGAGAGCATGGCCGTTCCCTGGAGCCGTGGCATCCGCATGGCGCGGGAAGGCCGGACGACGGCGGCGGTCGCAACAATCTAGGGGGAAGAAATCGATGCAAATTTTACGCACCAACCAACGCTCGCGGATCTACGGATCGGCGTCGGCCCTGGCGCTCAGCCGGAGGGGCTTTCTCGGCGCCGCCGGTCTGACCTTGGGCACGATGGCGCTGCCGAGCGCCGTCCTTGCGCAGGGCGCAGCGCTCCAAGGGGGTCGGCTTCGCTATGGCGTCCATGACGGCTCGCAGCAGGATTCGCTGGAACCTGGAAGCTGGACCACAGTGATGTCCGGCGCGGCCTTCAATGGCGCTTTGTGCAATAATCTGGTGGAGCTACTGCCGGATGGCACGCTGGCAGGCGATCTGGCCGAAAGCTGGGAAGCGGACGAGGGCGCGATCCGATGGACCTTCACTCTGCGCAAGGGCGTCACATTCCATGATGGCCGTCCGTTCACCCCGGAAGATGCCCGCCAGTCCCTGCTGCACCATATGGGGGAAGGCAGCACTTCGGGCGCCTTGGGCATTGTCAGCCAGATCGCAGATATCGCGGTCGAGGGCGAAGACCGCTTGATTGTCACCCTGGCCAAGGGCAATGTTGACTTCCCCTATCTTCTTTCCGACTTCCATCTCTCGGTCTTCCCGGCCAAAGAGGGCGGTGGCATCGAATGGGAAAGCGGCATCGGCACCGGCGCCTTCAAGCTTGTTAGTTTCGAGCCGGGCGTCGCAGTCAGCATGGTCCGCAACCCCGAATACCACAAACCGGGTCTGCCGCATTTCGATGAGGTCGAGTTCATCGTGATCTCGGACCGGTCGGCGAGGCTTAACGCGCTTCTGACCGACGAAGTAGATGTGATCGAGGATGTCGACATCCGCAATGTCGGCCTGATCGAGTCGAACCCGGAGCTGGCGATCCTTCGCACCCCCAGCCTGCGCCATCTTACCTTCGACATGAACTGCCAGGTTGCGCCTTTCGACAATCCGGCAGTGCGCAAGGCGCTGAAGCTCAGCATCGACCGCGAGGATATCATCGCCAAGGTCTTCCTTGGCGAGGCCGAGGCCGGCAATGACAATCCTGTCGCCCGCATCATGCCTTACTGGGTCGAGACCCCACCGGAATACAACTATGATCCCGAGGCCGCCAAGGCGCTGCTGGCCGAGGCGGGGATCGAAAGGCTGGTCGTCGATCTTTCCGTGGCGGATTCTGCCTTTCCCGGTGCGGTCGAAGCCGCGGTCCTGTTCCAGGAACATGCGGCGAAGGCCGGGATCACCATCAATCTGGTCCAGGAGGCCGATGACGGCTATTGGGACAATGTCTGGCTGGTCAAGCCCTTCAATGCCTCGGACTGGTATGGGCGGGTGACGCAAGACTTGCTGTTCTCGACCTCCTACACATCCGAAGCGCCCTGGAACAATACCGGCTTCAAGAACGCCCATTTCGACGCATTGCACGCGGCCGCGCAGTCCGAGACGGATGAGGCGACACGGGCCGGGCAATATGCCGAGATGCAGCAGATCCTGCACGATGAGGGCGGCGTCATCACCATTGCCTTCGTTAGCTGGCGCCTGGCCATGACCCGCAACATCGGCCATGGCGCGGTCGGAGGAATTCTGCCCGCCGACAACCACCGCTGCGCCGAACGCTGGTGGCGGACGGACGTGTAAGTCCCTCCTCGACGCTTGCGCGCCCGGAGAGCCTCGCCCGAAGCGAAGCTTTCCGGGACGAGGTTGGCGCATGACGATGGGATAAGTTCACTTCGATCCGGTGGTATCCCGCCCGCGCGCTCTGAGGGTATCACGCGTCGGCGGGGGATCTGACCGGGCCGGGCATCACGCGCAGTCCCAGGGCAGCGCGGTTGGCCTCCAATGTGCGGAACTCCTTCAGCAGCCAGTCATTCACCCGTTGCACCGCCGGGCGGCGCAGCGCCGTGCGGCGGGCGACGAGGTGGTAGGAGGATCCGGTCTCTAGCAGGCTGCCCCCGGCGGGCACCAGGCCGCCTGTCAGCATCTCCTCCGCGACGACATGCCACCAGCCGAGCGCTACCCCTTGGCCCTTGATCGCCCCCTGGATCACCAGCGCGTAATCCGTGAAGCCAAGCTCCGTGGTCTCGCGCACCGATCCCAGATCCAGCGTCGCAAGGAAATTCGGCCAGGGAATCCTCATCTTGCCCATCAGGCTGGCCAGCACCTGACCGTGCAGTCCCTTTGGCCCGTCGATCGGCCCATGCGCGGCCAGATAGGCGGGGCTGCAGACCGGGATCACCGCCTCGGCCGCTAGGGGCCAATGCTCCACCTCCTCGCCTTCGCCCATGGAATAGCGCACGCCGATGTCGGCGGAGCCCAACCTGCCGTAGGGTTCGCCATGGATCAGGTCCAGCCGCATGGTCACGCCGGGCACATCCCCCCGGAACCGGTCGAAGCGTGGCATCAGCCAGTGGATCGCGAAGGCTGAGGTGACGGAAAGCGTCACCACATCCGCCTCGTGCTGGCGGTTCTGGATCTCGTTCACCGCATCCTCGATTCGGTCGAAGCCTTCGCGGACGGCGCGCTGCAACAGCCGACCGTCCTCGGTCAGCTCCAGCCCGGTGGATTTGCGCTGGAACAACGCGGTGCCCAGATGCTGCTCCAGCCGCCGCACCATTCGGCTGATCGCGGGCTGGGTCACGTTGAACTCACGAGCGGCGAGGGTGAAGTTCAGATGGCGGGCCGAAGCCTCGAACATGAACAGCGATCCCGAGGAGGGCAGTCTGGTACGCAGGGGCATGGGATATCCGGTTCATACTTCAGTTTATGTCGATACTACAATTACTGACCGATACAACAGATAATCCGCTGATATGCTGACCTGAGATATGGCCGTATCCCGGCCCAGCCAGAAGGACATGTCGCGATGTCTACCAGCTTTCGCCTCCTCTTTTCGCCGCAGCGCCTGCGGAATTGCGAGATCCGCAACCGCATCCTTTCGACCGGGCATCAGACCTATCTGGCCAAGGGGAACATGCCGCAGGACGATTTCATCGCCTATCACGAGGCGCGGGCGCGCGGCGGGGTGGGGCTGATCGTGAACGAGTCGGCGCGGTTCCATGAAAGTTCGGTGGGCGAGGCGCCGGATCTGACGATCCTGACCGATGATGCGATCCCGCATTACGCAAGGCTGGCCGCTGCGGTGCAGCGCCATGGCGCGAAGATCTTCGGTCAGCTGTCGCATTCCGGTCGGGTCTCGCGGCGGATGAGGGACGGGATGCGCGGGGTGGTCTATGCGCCTTCCCCGCTGCCTGAAAACCGTTTTCAGACCATCCCGCGCGAGATGCCGACCGATATGGTGGCCGAGGTGATCGAGGCCACCGCCCAAGGCGCGCGCCGCTATGCCGAGGCGGGCTATGACGGGATCGAGCTGATGGCCAGCCATGGCTTGCTCTTCGCCCAGTTTCTGAACCCTAGTTCCAACCGGCGCGAGGACATCTATGGCGGCTCGCCGGAGAACCGCCTGCGTCCCCTCCGTGAGGCGTTGCTGGGCGTGCGCCGCGCGGTCGGGCCGGATCTAGTGGTGGGGCTGCGGATCTCGGCCGATGAAGATGACACCGGCGGGATGGACCGGGATCTGGTGCTGGAGATCTGCCGCAACCTGACCGGCGAAGGGTTGGTCGATTACATCAACACCACCTTTGGGACCATGGCGGCGATGGGCGGGTCGATCCATGTCGTGCCGCCGATGGAGATCGCTCCTGGCTATGTCGCCCCCAATGCGGCGGCGATCAAGGCCGTGGTGCCGGTGCCGGTCTTCGTGGCCGGGCGGATCAACCAGCCGCAGATCGCCGAGGGGATCCTTGCCGCCGGGCAGGCAGATATGTGTGGCATGACCCGCGCGCTGATCGCCGATCCGGAGATGCCGAACAAGGCGCGTGAGGGGCGCTTGGACGTGATCCGAGCCTGCATTGGCTGCAATCAGGGCTGCATCGGGCATTTCCACGCCGGGAATTCGATCAGCTGCATTCAGAACCCCTCGACCGGGCGCGAGCTGCGCCTGCCTCCGGTCCAGCCCACGGACCGGTCGCTGCGGGTGCTGGTGGCGGGGGGTGGGCCTGCCGGGTTGACGGCGGCGGTGACGGCATCCGAGATGGGCCATCAGGTCGTGCTGGCCGAGGCCGGGCCGCAGCTGGGCGGGCAGGCGCTTCTGGCACAGATGCTGCCGGACCGGGCGGAGTTCGGCGGGCTGGTGACCAACCTGACCCAACGCCTTTCGCACCTGCAGGTGGAAGTGCGGTTGAACAGCCAAGTCACCGCCGCCATGGTGGCCGAGATTGCCCCGGATACGGTGCTGGTCGCCACCGGCTCCGCCCCGGTCGATATGGAGGTTGTGGGGGCCGAACCCGCCAATCCCGTCGATGCGCAGGACGTCCTGACCGGCACGGCCACCCCGGGCGCCCGAGTGATCGTTGCCGATTGGCGCGGCGACTGGATCGGGATCGGTCTGGCGATGCTGTTGCAACGGCGCGGCCATCACGTCCGGCTGGCGGTCAACGGCATCTGCGCCGGGATGAACCTGCAGCAATATGTCCGCGACCATTGGGCCGGACAACTCCACGCCGCGGGCATTCAGGTCATCCCCTATGCCCGGATCTACGGCGTCGACGGCGACACCGCCTATTTCCTGCATGCTGCCAGCGCCGAGCCGATGGTACTGTCCGATGTCGACACCGTCGTCCTTGCCTCGGGCCACGCGCCCGACACCGCGCTGGAGCGCGAGTTGCGCGCGACGGGCCTGCCTTTCACCACCTTGGGCGACGCGACCATCGCCCGCAGCGCCGAGGAGGCGGTTTATGACGGCCATAGCATAACGCGCGCGTTCCTCTCTGGCCTCGCCTCCGCATCAACAGGGATCTGACATGACCGATCTTTCCGCCTTGCTGCGCCCCGGCAGCATCGCCCTTGTCGGCGCCAGCCCCAAGCCGGACAGCTTCGGCGCTAACCTGCTGCGCTCGATCCGCTCCTTGGGATATGAGGGCGGGGTGCATCTGGTGAACCCGCGCTACGATTCGATCGACGGCCAGCCCTCCCATGCGGCGATCCCCGACGGCACCGATTGCGCAGCCTTCGTTCTGGGCGATGCGCTACTGGTCGATGCGGTTGAGGCAGCGGCGCAGCGGGGCGTGAAGGGCGCGGTTCTTTTTGGGCGCGCGCATGGCGAGACGGCCGAGGGTCTGCCCCGGGCCGAGGCGATCCGGGGCATCGCGGCCCGCGCCGGGATGGCGATCTGTGGTGCGAATTGCATGGGCTTCGTCAACCTGCGTGACCGGCTGCAAGTGACCGGCATGCCTTTCAAGGCGCTGCACGCCCCCTCGGGCGTGGCACTGATCTCGCATTCCGGCTCCACCTGGTCTGGATTGGTGGGCAACCGGCGCCAGATGGGTTTTGACGTCGCCGTCTCGGCCGGGCAGGAGCTGGCGACGACGGTGGTGGATTACATCCGCTATTTCCTGACCCAGCCCGAGATCCGCGTCATCGCCTGCGTACTGGAGACGGTCCGCGACCCGGAGGGCTTCATTGCGGTCACCCGGCAGGCGCGCGAGCAGGGCGTGGCGATCATCGCTCTGAAACTGGGCCGCAGCGCCGCGGGCAAGCATTTCGCCATCTCGCATTCCGGCGCGCTTTCCGGCGCAAACGCCGCCTATGACGCGATCTTCGCGCGGCAGGGCGTGCTGCAGGTCTACACGCTGGACGAACTCTTGGACACCGCCGAGCTGCTGGCCCTGCCGCGCCGGATGGTGGCGCCCGGTATCGCCCTGGGCACCGACTCGGGCGGAGAGCGGCAGCTGATCACCGATCTGGCCGCCGACCAGGGCCTTGGCTTTGCGGAAATGGCGCCGGAGACCCTGGCCAAGGTGCAGGATATGCTGGACCCCGGCATGGAGGCAGCCAACCCGCTGGATTACTGGGGCGATGGCGGGGACATCATGGCCCCGGTACTGACCGCTATGGCCGAAGACCCGGGCGTCGGCATCGTGGTCATGGCGACCAACCTGCCGCCCAATCGAAATTTCTCGGAAATGTCGGCAGCGGCGATCCGCAAGGTCCATGCGGCGACCGACAAGCCCGTGGCGCTGATGGGCAATATCTCCACCACAATCTCGCCCGAACTCGCGGCCGAGCTGCGGGGCAGGGGGATCGCCGTGCTGATGGGCAGCGCCAGCGGCCTTGCGGCACTGGCGCATCTGCAGGCCTGGCACCTTGGCCCTCTGGCCGACAATGCCACAGCCCTGCCTTTGCCCGCCGCAGCGGAAGCGATCCTCGACGGCGGCGGTATGGACAGCCTGCGCAGCGCCGAAGGCTTCCAGATCCTGGAAAGCGCCGGCATCCCCTGCGCCCCCTTCGCCGAGATCCGCACCCCCGGCGACCTGGCCACTTTCGCCGCCCGCCATTGCCTGCCGATCGTGCTGAAGATCGACGATGCCGCCATCGCCCACAAATCCGAGCTCGGCGGCGTGATCCTGGGCCTGCGCACCCTGGCTGAGGCGAACTCGGCCCTTGGCACCCTGCGCTGCCGCCACCCCAAGGCGCCGATCATCGCCCAGACCATGGCCGAAGGCACCGAGCTGATCCTGGGCATGACCACCGATCCCGACTTCGGCCCGCTGATCACGCTCGGCCTTGGCGGCGTCTTCACCGAGGTTTTTCGCGATACCGTCTCGCTGATCCCACCTATCTCCCCGGGGGCGGCGCTCAAAGCCTTGCAAGGCCTGAAAGGCTACCCGCTTCTGACCGGAGCGCGGGGCCGCAAGCCTGCCGATCTGGACGCCCTTACCACTCTTATCGCCCGCTTCAGCGCCTTCGCGGTGGGGGCGAAGGACCGGATCGCCGAGATCGAGATCAACCCGGTTCTGGCCGGTCCCGATGGGGCCGTCGCCGTGGACTGCATCGCCCTGAAGAAAGCCGCCAAGAATGCCTGACTATGAAACAATCCGCGTCGAGATCACCGAGACCGGGATCGCCCATATCATCCTGAATCGCCCCCGGGTGCTGAACGCCATCAACTCGGTCCTGATGCGCGAAGTGACCGATGTGCTTCGGGGCTTGCAACACGACTCCCAGATCCGCTGCTTCATCCTGTCGGGCGAGGGACGGTCCTTCTCGGCCGGGTTCGACCTGAAGGAATCCGCCGCGGCCGGGGACCGCACCGTCAGCGACTGGCGCCGCGTGCTGGAGGCGGATTTCGATTTCGTCATGCAGTTCTGGGACTGCCCCAAGCCCACGATCTCGGCCATCCACGGCCATTGCATCGGTGGCGGGCTGGAGCTGGCCGTGGCCTGTGACATCGCCATCGCCGACGAGACCGCGATCTTCGGCGAACCGGAAGTGCGCTTCGGATCGGGCATCGTGGCGATGGTCCTGCCTTGGGTGGTGGGGCCGAAACACGCCAAGGACATGCTGCTGACCGGCAACGACCAGACCACCGCCGCCCGCGCCGCCGAGATTGGCCTTGTCACCGAAACGGTCGCCACAGGCCGCCATGTCGCACGGGCCTTCGAGAAGGCACAGGAGATCGCCTTGGCCGCGCCTCTTTCGGTCGAACTCACCAAACGCGCCATCAACCGCAGCTTCGACATGCGCGGCATGCGGATGGCCTTGCTGGCGGCAGTGGAGACTGACATCGTGATCGAAACCTCCGGCGGGCCGGAACGGTCGGAGTTCAACCGCATCCGCAAGGAACAGGGCCTGAAGGCGGCGATCGACTGGCGCAACAGCCGCTGATCTATCGGTGAAACCGGCAGCAGCCTTGCCATCCCAGATCCGGGGCTGCAGCGCGATGTGAATGCGCGCCGCTACTCCGGGCAACGTGCCGTCCGGTGGCATTGCTGCCAGGTCCCGATGCAATCGTGCTGCTTTCACGACGGAGGGTGCGGGGGCTGTCAGAGGCATCTCAATGCACGACGCCCCCTCAGGGTCAGATGTTCATCCCCTGGGGTGGCTGTTGAACAGCAGGCCGCCACGCGCACGCGGGAATCCGTACCCGTGGACCATCACGAGGTCGATAGCATCCGGCCCGTCAGCGAAGCCCTCTTCCACGATCTGCCGTCCTTCATCTGCCATGGCTTCGATGAGCTGTTTCGCGATGGCCTGCGGATCGGCAGGGTTTTCCCCTCCAGCCCCCAGCAGCTCGGCGACTACGGGAGAGATCTTCGGATGCCGATCACCCGACGCATAGTCAAACCAACCGGCGCCGGTCTTTTGGCCCAGCCGCCCAGCCCGGACCAGACGGTCGGCCAGCATCTCGGGCACCGGCTCGCCCCGCGCGCGCGCCGCCTCGCGGATGCGGAAGGCGATGTCGAGCCCGGCCATGTCCTGCATCTCGAACGGACCCATGGCGAAGCCGAAGCCGCGCATGGCGGCGTCGATCCCGGCGGGCGCCTGGCCCTCGCGCAGCAGCGTCTCGGCCTCGGCCCGATAGCGTTTGATGATCCGGTTGCCGATGAACCCTTCGCAATTGCCCGCCCGCACCGGAATCTTGCCAAGTTGCCGGGCCAGAGTGAAGGCGGTGGCAAGCGTTTCCGGCGAAGTTGCAGTCAGCGGCACAATCTCCAGCAGTTTCATCACTTGAGCCGGGCTGAAGAAATGCAACCCGATGCAGCGTTCGGGGTGGGCCAAGCCGTCGCAGATCGCTTCGGGGTCCAGGTATGAGGTGTTGGTCGCAAGGATCGCGTCGCGGCGGCAGATCTGTGCCAGGCCGGCGAAGACCTCGCGCTTGACTGCCAGATCCTCGAACACCGCCTCGATCACCAGATCGCAGCTCGCCATGCCTTCCAGCCCGACCGAGGGCATGACGCGGGCCAGTTGCTCCGCCGCCTCGGCCGCGCTGTGCATCCCGCGCTTCACCTGAGCCGCGAGGACCCCTTCCAGCAGGTCCATCGCGCGCGTCAGGCTGTCACCGTCGCGTTCGGACAGCGCCACGCGCAGCCCGGCATTGGTCAGCGCCGCCGCGATGCCCACGCCCATGGTGCCGCCCCCGACGACACCCACCTCTAGCACCGGGCGACGGATCACATCCTTCAGCCGCCCCGGGCTGGTGGCCGCGCGTTCGGCGAAGAACAGATGACGCAGGGCGGCGGCCTCGGGCGAGGCGCGCAGTTCAAGGAAGATCACGCGCTCGCGCCGCAGCCCTTCGGTCCGGCCATTCTCGATCCCGTGCCGCACAGCCTCAAACGCGCGGAGAGGGGCGGTGGTGCCCTTGGCCTCGCGCGTGATGCGGGCCTGGGAGTCGTCCCAGAAAGTGGCATCCGGGCGGCCCGGCTCTGCCGGGGGGCGCAGGGGGGGCAGGGAGCGGGCGAAGTTCATGGCTTCCTCGATCAGCGCGCCGCGCAGGATCGCGTCGACGAGGCCCAGTTGCAGCGCCTCATGCGCCGCGATCCGCCGCTTGCCGGTGACGACGGGAAGTGCGGCCTCGACCCCGATCAGCCGGGGCAGGCGTTGCGTCCCGCCCGCGCCGGGGATCAGGCCCAGTGTCACCTCGGGCAGGCCGAATTGCGCGGCGGGGGCGGCAAGGCGCCAGGCGCAGCCGAGGGCAAGCTCCGCCCCTCCGCCCAGGGCCAGACCGTTCACCACCGCGATCCAGGGCTTCTTTGCAGCTTCGATCCGGGCAATTACGTCGGGAAGATGGGGCGGTGCGGGGGGCGCGTCGAACTCGGTGATATCGGCGCCGCCGACGAACAGCTTTCCGGCGCCGGTCAGAAGAACGGCACGTATCTGCGGATCGGCGTCGAGTTCCTCCGCCAGCGCCAGCAGGCGGCTGCGCACCGTCGCGCCGAGGGCGTTCACCGGCGGGTTGTCGATGGTGACCAGCGCGAGGTCGCCGTGGCGGGTCAGGGTGACGGTCATCGCGCGCTCTCCAGGATCAGGGCTATGCCCTGTCCGACGCCGATGCACATGGTGCAAAGTGCGTAGCGTCCCCCGCGCCGTTCCAGCTCATGCAAAGCGGTCAGGCCCAGCCGGGCGCCCGATGCCCCCAGCGGATGGCCGATGGCGATGGCACCGCCGTTGGGGTTCACATGGGGGGCATCGTCGGGCAGGCCCAACTCGCGCAAAACGGCCAGGCCCTGCGCCGCGAAAGCCTCGTTCAGCTCGATCACATCCATGTCCTGAAGTGTCAGCCCGGTGCGGGCCAGCAGGCGGCGCACGGCAGGGACGGGGCCGATGCCCATCACCCGTGGCGCCACGCCTGCCGCGACCATCCCCACGACCCGCGCGCGGGGGTTCAGGCCATGGGCCTTCACCGCCGCATCAGAGGCAAGCAGCAGCGCCGCGGCCCCGTCGTTCACGCCCGAGGCATTGCCTGCCGTCACCGATTTCCCTGCGTCGTTCAGGGGCTTCAGCTTGGCCAGCTGATCGGCCTGCGTCTCGGGCCTCGGGTGCTCATCGCGGTCGAAGACCAGCGGATCGCCCCGGCGCTGCGGCAGGGTGACCGGCACGATCTCCTGATCAAACCGCCCGGCGGCCTGCGCCGCGCCCCAGCGTTGCTGGCTGCGCAGGGCGAAGGCGTCCTGATCCTCTCGCGACACTCCCAAATCCTGCGCCACGTTGTCCGCCGTCTCAGGCATCGAATCGGTGCCGTAGCGCGCCTGCATCGCCGGGTTGACGAAGCGCCAGCCGATGGTCGTGTCCTCGATCACCGCTTTGCGGCTGAAGGCGGCATCTGCCTTGGGCATCACGAAGGGCGAGCGGGTCATGTGCTCCACCCCGCCCGCGATGACTAGATCGGACTCGCCGGTGCGCAGCGCGCGGGCGGCCTGGCCGATCGCCTCCAACCCCGAACCGCAGAGGCGGTTGACCGTCACGCCGGGAACGGTTTCCGGTAGGCCCGCGAGCAACAAAGCCATGCGTGCGACGTTGCGATTGTCCTCGCCCGCTTGGTTGACGCAGCCATAGATCACGTCGTCCAAGAGGGCAGGGTCCAGGCCCGGATGCCGTGCCATCAGCGCGGCTAGGGGAATCGCCGCCAGATCGTCGGCCCGCACCTGGGCTAGCGCGCCACCATGACGGCCGAAGGCCGTGCGCAACCCATCCACGATCCATGCATTCGCCATCCCGCACTCTCCTTCGTATCCTGTCCTCAGCCTATAACCGCTCCGAGGGCCTATGCAACATTCCTGATTGATCGGGCAATCAGAAATGTTGACAAGCCGGGAGCGCCGCTTTACTAAATGGGGGGCGCCGATCGGTGCGACGGATGACAGACAGGGCGCACGGCGCGCCCGGAGGAGGCTTCGATGGCGGATGGAACGACGGCTGCGGTTCGGGATCATGTGCTGCTTCCAGCACAAGAGATGGCGAAGCTAGGCCGGTCGGAGCAGCCGGTACTGATCCATGCCGAAGGGATATATGTCTACGCAGAAGGCGGGCGGCGGCTTATCGACGGCCCGGCGGGCATGTGGTGCGCGCAGGTGGGTTACGGTCGGCGCGAGATCGTGGATGCCATGGCGGAGCAGGCGATGACGTTGCCCTATGCCTCGCCTTGGTACATGGCGACCAGCCCCTCGGCCCGGCTGGCCAAGAAAATCGCTTCGCTGACACCGGGCGACCTGAATCGGGTGTTCTTCACCACTGGGGGAAGTACCGCCGTGGACTCGGCCCTGCGGTTCTCCGAGTTTTACAATAACGTGCTGGGGCGGCCGCAGAAGAAGCGGGTCATCGTGCGCTTCGACGGCTATCACGGGTCCACCGCTCTGACCGCCGCCTGCACCGGCCGCATCGGCAACTGGCCGAATTTCGACATTGAACAGGACCGGATCTCCTTCCTGTCCAGCCCCAACCCCCGCCACGCGGGCAACCGCACGCAGGAAGCCTTCCTCGACGATCTGGTCCAGGAGTTCGAAGACCGGATTGAGGCCTTGGGCCCCGACACTATCGCCGCCTTCCTAGCCGAGCCGGTGCTAGCCTCGGGCGGGGTGATCATTCCGCCCGCAGGCTACCACGCGCGATTCAAGGCCATCTGCGAGAAACATGACATCCTATATATTTCGGATGAGGTGGTGACGGGCTTCGGGCGCTGTGGCGAATGGTTCGCCTCGGAGAAAGTCTTCGGAGTCACACCGGACATCATCACCTTCGCCAAGGGCGTGACCTCGGGCTATGTGCCGCTGGGGGGGCTTGCGATCTCGGAAAAGGTCCTAGCGCGAGTCTCGGGCGACAACGCCAAGGGCAGCTGGTTTACCAACGGCTACACCTACACCAACCACCCCGTCGCCTGCGCCGCCGCCTTGGCGAATATCGAACTGATGGAGCGCGAGGGTGTCTTGGAAAACGCCCGCACCATGGCCGAGCATTTCGTGGCCGGCCTGCGTTCGCTGACCGATCTGCCGGGCGTGGCAGATGTGCGCTCGGTCGGGCTGGTGGGGTGCGTGCAATGCATGCTGGACCCGTCCAATGCCGATGGCACCGCGGCGGACAAGGCCTTCACGCTGGAGATCGACGAGCGCTGCTTCGAACTTGGCCTGATCGTGCGGCCCTTGGGCGATCTCTGCGTCGTCTCGCCTCCCTTGGTGATCACCAAGGAACAGATCGACGACATCATCGCCATCATGCGCCAAGCAATCACCGAGGTCAGCGCGAAACATGGCCTCGGCGCCAAAGTGGACGCGTAAGCGCCGGATCACAAAAACCAACAGGAAAAGACATGTTGCAAACCATCGACTGGCAGGCCCGAGCCAAATCGGCGCATTTTCCGAACCGCCCCTTCATCGACGGGGCCTATGTCGACAGCCTCTCCGGCGAGACCTTCCCCTGCATCTACCCGGGCGACGGGCGCCTCCTGATCGACGTGGCGTCGTGCAATGACGCGGATGTGGACGTGGCGGTGAAATCGGCGCGCAAGGCGTTCAACTCCGGTGTCTGGTCCCGCATGGCCCCGGCGGACCGCCGCCGCATCCTGCTGAAATTCTCGGAACTGATCCTGACGAACCGCGAAGAGCTGGCGCTACTGGAAACCCTGAACGTCGGCAAGCCGATCACCAATGCCTACAATGGCGACGCGGTCAGCGCTGCAGCCTGCATCGCCTGGTATGCCGAGGCCATCGACAAGATCTATGGCGAGGTCGCGGCCACCGCGCATGACATGACCACGCTGGTGGTGCGCGAGCCGCTGGGGATCGTGGCGGCGGTGGTGCCGTGGAACTACCCGATGTCCATGGCCGCCTGGAAACTCGGCCCCGCTTTGGCGACCGGCAATTCGGTCATCCTGAAGCCCGCCGAACAGTCGCCGTTCACCGCGCTGAAATTCGGCGAGCTGGCGATCGAGGCAGGTATCCCGCCGGGCGTGCTGAACGTCGTCCCCGGTCTGGGCCATATCGCGGGCAAGGCCCTGGGTCTGCACATGGATGTGGATTGCGTGGGCTTCACCGGCTCGACCGAGGTCGGCAAGTATTTCATGCAATACTCCGGCCAGTCGAACATCAAGCGCATCGGGCTGGAGCTGGGCGGCAAGTCGCCCCAGGTCGTGCTGGCCGATTGCGACGATCTGGACGCCGCCGCAACCGGCATTGCGGCGGGGATCTTCGCCAACACCGGGCAGGTCTGCAACGCGGGCAGCCGGTTGATCGTGGATGAGAAGATCCGCGACGAGCTGCTGTCGAAGATCGCTGAGAAGGCGAAGGCCTATCTGCCGGGCGATCCGCTGGATCCGGCGACCAAGATGGGCTCGATGGTCAGCGAAGAGCAGATGGACCGCGTACTGGGTTACATCGATGCGGGTCTGGCCGAGGGGGCCAAGCCGATGATCGGTGGCGGTCGGGTGAAGACCGAGACGGGCGGCTTCTTCATCGAGCCGACGATCTTCGAAGGCGTCCGCAACGACATGAAGATCGCCCAGGAAGAGATCTTCGGGCCGGTTCTGTCCGCCATCACCGTCAAGGGTTTTGACGAAGCGATGGAAGTGGCGAATGACACGATATACGGCCTTGCTGGCGCCGTCTGGACCGGGTCGATGAAGAACGCCCATCGCGCGGCCAAGGCGCTGCGCGCGGGCGTGGTCTGGGTCAACTGCTTCGACAAGGGCTCGATGGCCGTGCCCTTCGGCGGCTTCAAGCAATCCGGCTTCGGGCGGGACAAGTCCTTGCACGCGATGGATAAATACACCGACCTCAAGGCCGTGTGGTTCCAGCACTAAAGCCAACTCCGGTGCCGCTCTGGGGGCGGCACCGGCCCCTCTTTCCGCGGAGAAAGCCCATGTGGAAGGACCAGGTCCTGTCCGAACCCGTTGTTCCCTACGAGGAACGCCGCCGCCGGATCGAGGCCGATCCTTTGCCGGAAAACATCGGCGCCCAATCTTGGCGTCACTATCCCCTTCACGAACAGCCTGCCCGGAGCCCGAGATTGATGACACGCAAATCCCATCCGATCCTGTCGATGACAGTCAGTCGGATCGGTCTTGGGCTGCTAAGCCTGCTGATTGTGACGCTGGTGATCTTCTCATCGGTGGAGCTGCTGCCCGGCAGCTATGCCACGGCCATCCTAGGTCAGAACGCCACGCCCGAGGCGGTGGCGGCGATGGAGGAACAACTGGGCCTGAACCGCCCCTTACCAATCCGCTACGTGGAATGGCTGGGCAATGCGGCGATGGGCGATCTGGGCACCTCTTTCTCCGGCAGGCCGGTGATGGCAGTAATCGGGCCGCGGCTGCAGAACACGCTGATCCTGGCCTCGATCACGGCCGCCATCGCCGTGCCGCTGGCGATCGGGGTGGGCATCTTCTGCGCGCGCTATCGGGGCCGGCTTGCGGACCGCTTCCTGTCGACCAGCACGCTGGCGGCCATCTCGGTGCCCGAGTTCCTGGTCGCCTATGTGGTGATGGTGGTCCTTGCTGTGCAGCTGAAATGGCTCCCTTCCATGGCGGGCATCCGCGCGAGTATGGATTTCGGGGAACAGCTTTACCGGATGATCCTGCCGATCCTGACCCTGCTTCTGGTGATCCTAGCCCATATGGCCCGCAACACCCGCGCGGCGATCCTGTCCGTCATGTCCAGCCCCTATGTCGAAATGGCCCGCCTGAAGGGCCAGCCCGAGGGCCGCGTGGTGATGCGGGAAGCCTTGCCGAACGCCATCGGCCCCATCGCCAGCGTCGTCGCGCTGAACCTGGCCTATCTCATCTCGGGCGTGGTCGTGGTCGAGGTGGTCTTCGTCTACCCGGGCGTCGGCCAGGCGATGATCGACGCCGTGCGCAACCGCGACATCGCCGTCATCCAGGCCTGCGCCCTGATCTTCTCGGCCGCCTATATCGGCTTCAACCTGATCGCCGACATCATCTCGATCGTCAGCAATCCACGCCTTCTGCATCCGCGCTGAGGGGAACACATGCAATCCAACCTCTCCTTCACTGCCCAGCCCAGCCGCCTGAGCCTGCTGCTGAGGGCCTCGCGCCAAGCCCCGCTCACCGCGAAATTCGGCATGGTGGTCGTGGTGATCTATGTATTCGTCGCGGTCTTCGCCCCGCTCATCGCCCCCTATGGCGAGGTCGAGGTCGTCTCGCGCACCCCCTATTCGCCCTGGAGTGCGGAGTTCCTGCTGGGCACCGATCAGCTGGGCCGCGATTTCCTGTCCCGGCTGATCTATGGTGCGCGCAACTCCATCTCCATCGCGCTGGTGACCACGCTGATCTCCTTCACCATCGGCTGCCTCGCCGGGATGATCGCGGCGCTGGTGGGCGGGCTCTTGGACCAGGTGATCTCGCGCTTCGTGGATGCGGTCATGTCGATCCCCGACCTGATTTTCATTCTGATGATCTTGTCGATCTTCGGCGGCTCTATCCTAAACCTGATCCTGATCATCGCGATCCTGACCTCGACCCGCTTCTTCCGGATCGCCCGCGCCGCCGCACTAAACGTGGCCAGCCTGGACTATGTCGAGGCCGCGCGGGTGCGGGGCGAGAGCCTCGTCTGGATCGCGGTGAACGAGGTCTTTCCCAATATCCTGCCGCTGCTTCTGTCGGAACTGGGTATGCGCTTCTGCTTCATCTTCCTGAACATCGCTGCCCTGTCCTTCTTGGGCGTAGGCATCCAGCCGCCCATGGCGGAATGGGGCTCCATGGTCCGCGAGAATGCCGCCCTGATCAACATGGGCAACATCACCCCGCTGATCCCCGCCGCCGCCATTGCCTTCCTGGCCATCGCCGTGAACTTCGTCGTTGATTGGCAACTGAACAAGGCCAGCGGCCTGAATGAGGAGGGCTGAGATGTCCACACCCGCCCCCCGTCCTGCACTCGAGATCCGCGATCTGAAGATCGAGGCGAAGTCAAACGACCGCTGGAACACCATCGTGAACGGCATCTCCGTCACCGTCCGATCGGGCGAGGTGGTAGGTTTGGTCGGTGAATCCGGCGCGGGCAAATCCACCATCGGCCTTGCCGCACTGGGCTACTTCCGCCCCGGCGCGCGGGTGGCCGAAGGACAGGTGCTACTGAACGGTCGCAACCTTCTGGACGATCCCGAGGAAGCCCGCCGCAAGATTCGGGGCACGAAGGTCGCCTATGTCGCGCAAAGCGCGCAGGCGGCGTTCAACCCGGTGCACCGCCTGATGGACCAGATCGTGATGGTCGCGGTGGATCGGGGCGGGATGACGCGGGCGCAGGCCGAAAAGCGCGCGGTGGACCTGTTCACCGCCCTGCAACTGCCCGAGCCTGCCACCTTCGGCAGCCGCTATCCCCACCAGGTCTCGGGCGGACAATTGCAGCGCGCCATGATCGCCATGGCGATGATCTGCAATCCGGCCCTGATCGTCTTCGACGAGCCGACCACCGCCTTGGACGTGACCACGCAGGTCGAGGTCCTGATCTCAATCCGCAAGGTGATCGAGGAGTTCAAAGTCGCCGCGATCTACATCACCCATGACCTGGCCGTCGTCGCCCAGATCGCCCATCGCGTGGTGGTGCTGCGCTATGGCGAGGTGGTCGAGGAGGCGGCGATCGCCGACATCATGGACAAGCCGCAGCATGCCTATACCAAGACGCTGTGGGCCATTCATGAACTGTCGGTCAGCAATGGTCATTATCATGGGCGGAAGGGCGCTTCCCTGCTGGCGCTGAACGGCGTGGCGGCGAAGTATCACGATTTCCAGGTGCTGACCGACATCTCCCTGACCGTGGGCCGGGGGGAAACCGTGGCCTTGGTGGGTGAGTCCGGATCGGGCAAATCCACCCTCGGGCGGCTGGTCGTGGGCCTGAAGGAGCCTGCGGCGGGAACGGTCAGCTATGACGGCAAGGCTTTGCCCGCGAAGCTGGGCCAACGCTCGCTGGAGACCTTGAAGCGCATCCAGATCATCTACCAATCCGCCGACACCGCCCTGAACCCGCGCCAGACCGTCCGCAAGATCGTGGGCCGCCCGCTGGCCCTGTATCACGGGCTGAGGGGGGCCAAGCGCGAGGCGCGGCTGATCGAACTTCTGAAGATGGTCGAGCTGGACGCAGGCTACGCCGACCGCACCCCCGGCCAACTCTCCGGCGGGCAGAAGCAGCGCGTCGCCATCGCGCGCGCTCTCGCCGCGAACCCCGAGCTGATCGTCTGCGACGAGATCACCTCGGCGCTGGACAAGGTGGTGCAGGCCGAAGTCCTGCGGATGCTGATGAAGCTGAAGGCCGAACTGGGCGTGTCCTATCTCTTCATCACCCATGACATCGAGGTCGTTCGTGCCATCGCCGATCGGGTGGTGGTGATGCAGCACGGGCGGATCGTGGAACAGGGCACGCGGGACGAGGTCTTCTCCCCGCCGCACCAGCCTTATACCGAGACGCTCCTCGCCTCGGTCCCCGCCATGGCGACCGGCTGGCTGGACGATCTCATCGCCACACGCGCGGCGTAAGGGGGCGGGCCTGTAAGGGATGGCCCCCTCCCTTATAGGATGCGGGAACGCCTCGCGGATCGGTAGGAGCCTCCGGCGGGTATTTTTGAAGACAGGAGATGGGGCAAAGAGCTCTTCTTACCATTCACCTGTCCCCAAAAATCCCGCGGGAAAGGTACGATGCACCTCCGGGGGCGGAGCCCCCGAGTCCGAGGAGGAGGGCGCAAGCCCAACGACGAGACAAAAATTCTGCGCCTTCAGGCACTCACTTTCCTTGCACCGGCGCTCCGCAGGTCACCCGATCTCGATCACCGTGCGGCCCCGGATCCTGCCGGCCACGATCTCCTCGGCCAGCTTCGGCAGATCCGCCATCGGCGCCACCGTGGTCAGCGCCGCCAACTTCTTGCGGTCGAGATCGCGGTTCAGCAATGCCCACGCCTCGGCCCGGCGCGCCTGCGGGCACATGACAGAATCGACGCCCAGCAGCGCCACGCTACGCAGGATATGCGGCATGACCGAGCCCGGCAAATCCGCCCCACCCGCCAGCCCGCAGGCCGCGATAGCACCGCCATAAACCGTCTGCGCCAGCGCATTCACCAGCGTATGGCTGCCGACCGAGTCGACGCCACCCGACCAGCGCTCCGCCTGCAGCATCTTGCCCTGCGTGGACAACGTGCCCCTGTCGATGATCCCGCTCGCGCCCAGCCCCATGAGGAACTCTTCCTCCGACACCCGTCCGGTCGAGGCGATTACCTTTACCCCCCGCGCGGCCAGCAGTGAAATCGCCACCGTGCCGACCCCTCCCGCCGCCCCGGTCACGAGAAACTCTCCGTCGCCCTTCAGCACCCCGTGCCGCTCCAGCGCCAGCACGCAGAGCGCCGCCGTATACCCGGCGGTGCCGATGGCCATCGCCTCCTCGGCGCTGAAATCTGTGGGCATGGTGGTCAGGTGCTGCGGCTTCAGCCGCTGGAAGTGGGAATAGGCGCCCCATTCCGTCTCGGATAGGCCCCAGCCGTTGACCAGAACCCGATCGCCCGCCCTCCAATCCAGGGAGCGCGATTCCACCACCACCCCGGCCAGATCGATCCCCGCCACCATGGGCAACCGCCGCGCGATGCGGCCCTTTCCGGTGATCGCCAGCCCGTCCTTGTAGTTCAGACTGGAATGGCTGATCTTGACCAGCACTTCGTTGTCGGGCAGGTCCGCAAGCGTCAGATCGGCCAGTCCAGCCTTGGGTTTTCCGTCCACATCTTGGATCAGCATGGCTTCGAAGGCATCGGTCATTTCGGGTCTCCGCTTTCTGTGTACGGTCGGATGGCGCCTACAGTGCTGGCGCGGATGGCGGGTCAGATCAAGCCCGCTGCAGCCATCCCCCTCGCGCGGCGGCGGTGGAGCGCCGCGCATGGATCTCTGGCAAAGGTCGTCCTGCCCCAGAAATTCGCCCTAGGTCCTTGCCCGGCAAAGGGAAACCGGGATGCCGCGCGGATGTCCCCCCGTCGCGGTGTAGCATGCCATAATATGAAGTTATATCGACCCAAGAATTTTCACCTTTCGCGATGCCCGCGGACAGCTAGTCTTCGGTCACCCCATCCCACCCCAAGACAGGTCTGATCATGCCCATGCGCGCCGACGAATATGACTACATCATCGTGGGCGCGGGCTCCGCGGGCAGCGTTCTGGCCGCCCGACTGACCGAGGATCCCGGCTGCAAAGTCCTTCTGCTGGAGGCCGGCCATCACGACCGCTCGCTGATGATGATGATCCCGGCGGCGGTCTACAAAGTCTTCCACAACCCCCGCTTCAACTGGAACTATGACTCCGAGCCGCAACCCGAGCTGATGAATCGCCGCATCCCCGTGCCGCGCGGGCGGACGCTGGGGGGATCCTCCTCGATCAACTCGATGGTCTGGCTACGCGCGCATCCGGCGGATTACGATGCCTGGGCGGCGCAGGGGCTGAGCGACTGGAGCTTCGCGCATTGCTTGCCCTATTTCAAACGCTCCGAAACCTCGGACCGGGGCGCATCCGACTATCACGGTGGCGACGGCCCGATCCATGTCAGCCGGGCCAGCCTGAAATCGCCGATCTTCGACGCCTTCGAGGCAAGCTCGGTCGCGACGGGCCACCGGCTGGTCGACGACCTGAACGGACCGGATGCGGTGGGGATCGGTCGGTTGGACAGCAACAAGCGCAACGGGCGCCGTTGCAGCGCCTCGGTCGGCTATCTGCGCCCGGCGTTGGGGCGCACGAACCTGACACTGCGGACAGGAGCGCTGACGCAGCGGGTGATCCTGCAGGGGGCCAAGGCGGTGGGCGTTGAATACCGCGCCGGCGGCCAGAGCCACACCGCCATGGCGAGCCGCGAGATCATCCTTTCCGGCGGCGCGATCAACACGCCGCAATTGCTGATGTTGTCCGGCATCGGCCCGGCGGATGAATTGCGCCAGCAGGGCATCCGCGTCGCATTAGATCAGCCCAATGTCGGAGGCAATCTGCAGGACCATCTGGACATGGGGATGAGCTATAGCTGCAGCGAGCCGATTTCCCACGCTTGGATGGGATCGACCCTTGGCAAGGCGCGGGTGGGGACGGAATGGCTGCTGAACCGCTCCGGCCCCGGCGCTTCGAACATCTGGGAGATCGGGGGCTTCGCCAAGGCAATGCAGGATTCCGGTCTGCCGACGGTGCATTACCATGTGGCGCCTATGAAGATCGACGCCCGCCCGGATGGCGGCTTCAGCCTCTCGCACGGCTTTACCCTGCACCTGTCGCGGGAGTGGACAAAACATGGGGGTCATCTTCGTCGTTGCGGCCCGTGCTAAGGTGAGTTCTTTGCGTGTGGGGCTGCCATGGACGTACGGATTACAATCGAAACTACCTTCGACAACGGGGAGAAGCGCACTCATCAGCTTGACGGCATTTCACGACCCTACCGGGTGACCTGTCCAGACGGGATCGGGTTGCGCCTCGAGGATGGGAAGAGGGTTGTCGAACAGATTCAGCGGGCAATTCTTTGCGATCAGGTTGAGGAAATCATCCGAGAAAGCCGCGTATGCCCGGATTGCGCCTCGGTTCGTGCCATTCATGACTATCGCACGCGCGATCTCGACACGCTCTTTGGGCGGGTTCGGGTCAAAGCCGCGCGCTTGCGCCGCTGTTCGTGTGATGCCAGGTCAGCGGCGATGCCCGGCGGACCTATTTCTCCGCTGGCCTATTTCTTTCCTGACCGGGCTACCCCGGAGCTGCAGCGGCTCCATGCGGAACTCGGGTCCCGGCATTCCTTTCGCGAAGCCGCGCGGCTGATGAAAAGCTTCCTCCCCTGCCATCCGCCCCATCACACCACGGTGCGTGACCGGTTGGGAAGAGTAGCCGCGGGGCTCGAGAAAAGTCGAAGGGCATCAGGCGATCCCGCTGAAGCACTTCCCAAAGGGGGTTTGACGGTTTTTCTGGACGGTGCGCATATCCGCTGTCGACCGGAGTATCAGCAGCGACACCTGGATCTTGTGGTCGGTAAGATTGAAAGTCGCAATATGTGCCGACGATTTGGCTTGGTCGCCAATGCGACGGCATCGCCAGGCAGCCGGATGCGAGAAGAGCTGTCAGACTTTGGATGGAAGCCGGGCCGTCTGTTGACGGTAATCTCTGATGGCGAGCTTGCTCTCCCGAACCTCATACGGAATGCCATGGGTGGCGACGGCCAAGTGAAGCATATCCTCGACTGGTGGCACATCTCGATGCGTATTCGACATGTCGAGGCCGCCGTTCAGGGTCTGGTCCAGATACCGGGATTCACTGGAATTCCGGTGCTGTTCCAGCGCCCCGCGAAAAGCCTTCGCTGGTGGCTGTGGCATGGCAGAGCACGGGTCGCGGAAACTTATCTGAAAGGGCTCATGCACGATTGCACCCGCCTTGCGGAAGAACCTTTGGCTGTCCGCACCGCTGCCGCTCGTGTGCAGGCCCGATGCGGGACACTGTACACCTATCTCGCGAACAACATGGAATCCCTTGTCGACTATGGCCGACGGTACCGTAACGGGCTGCCCATCTCGTCATCTCGTGCCGAAGGATCAGTCGATGACATTGCCAATGCCCGCATGGGAAAGCGCAGA
>Ga0073904_10000312_pt1 | contig 34553 bp, 28 predicted proteins | sample KloWWTrecipitate_FD_66668 | JGI IMG/M metagenome (GOLD analysis project Ga0073904, IMG submission 66668) | Active sludge microbial communities from Klosterneuburg, Austria, studying microevolution and ecology of nitrifiers - Klosterneuburg... | ecosystem: Engineered > WWTP > Aerobic digester >... | reverse complement strand
AGCGCTGGCGAGGTCGTGTTCAATACCGCGATGTCGGGTTACCAGGAGATCCTGACCGACCCGTCCTACGCGCGCCAGATCGTCACGCTGACCTATCCTCACATCGGCAACACCGGCGTGAACGGCGAGGACGAGGAGTCCGACCGGATCTGGGCCGCCGGGCTGATCATCCGTGACCTGCCGCTGGCGGCCAGTTCCTTCCGCTGCGAGCAGACGCTGTCCGATTACCTCGATGAGCGCGGCGTGGTCGGCATCGCCGAGATCGACACGCGCCGCCTGACGCGCCTGCTGCGCGAAACAGGCGCGCAGACCGGCTGCATCATGGCAGGCGCGATAGACGAGGCGCGAGCGCTGGAGCTGGCGCGAGCATTCCCTGGCCTGAAGGGCATGGATCTGGCGCAGGTGGTCAGCACCATAGAGCCCTATTCCTGGAACGAGGGATCCTGGGGGCTCGGCAAGGGCCACCGGAGCGCCCCGGCCACACGCTTCAAGGTCGTGGCCTATGACTACGGCGTCAAGCGCAACATCCTGCGCATGCTGGTCGATCGCGGCTGCGAGCTCACGGTGGTGCCCGCGCAGACGCCGGCCTCTACCGTGCTCGCAATGCAGCCCGACGGCGTGTTCCTCTCCAACGGCCCGGGCGACCCCGAGCCCTGCGATTACGCGATCGCGGCGATCAGGGATATCGTGGAGACCGGTACTCCGGTGTTCGGCATCTGCCTCGGGCACCAGTTGCTGGCGCTCGCGAGCGGCGCGCGCACATTGAAGATGAAGTTCGGGCACCACGGCGCGAACCACCCGGTGCAGGATCTCGACGATCGCACGGTGCTGATCACCAGCCAGAATCACGGCTTCGCGGCCGACGAGGCGACGCTGCCGGCCACGTTGCGCGCCACTCACCGCTCGCTGTTCGACGGTTCGCTGCAGGGCATCGCGCGCACTGACCGGCCAGCGTTCAGCTTCCAGGGCCACCCGGAAGCGAGCCCCGGGCCGCACGACGCGAGCCCGCTGTTCGACCATTTCGTCGAACTGATGACGGCGCGCCGCGGCGCGTGAAATCGAGGTGCCGCTGCGCGCGGTGCGAGTTGCACAACTGACCGGGTACCCAGCATGCCAAAACGCACCGACATCCATTCGATCCTGATCATCGGCGCCGGCCCGATCGTGATCGGTCAGGCCTGCGAGTTCGACTACTCCGGTGCGCAGGCCTGCAAGGCGCTGCGCGAGGAAGGCTTCCGCGTGGTGCTGGTGAACTCGAACCCGGCGACCATCATGACCGACCCGGCCATGGCGGATGCGACCTACATCGAGCCGGTGAACTGGCGTTCGGTGGCGAGCATCATCGAGAAGGAGCGCCCCGATGCGCTGCTGCCGACCATGGGCGGACAGACCGCGCTGAACTGTGCGCTGGACCTGGCGCGCGAGGGCATCCTCGACAAGTTCGGCGTGAAGATGATCGGCGCCAACAGCGAGGCCATCGACAAGGCCGAGGACCGCCAGAAATTCGATCGCGCCATGAAGGCCATCGGCCTCGAGACGCCGCGCAGCGCCATCGCGCACAGCATGGAAGAGGCGCTGCAGGTGGTTGATGGCGTGGGCTTCCCCTGCATTATCCGCCCCTCGTTCACCATGGGCGGCTCGGGCGGCGGCATCGCGTACAACCGCGAGGAGTTCGAGGAGATATGCGAGCGCGGACTGTTCCTCTCGCCGACCAAGGAACTGCTGATCGACGAGTCGCTGATCGGATGGAAAGAATACGAGATGGAGGTCGTGCGCGATCGCGCCGACAACTGCATCATCATCTGCTCGATCGAGAACTTCGACCCGATGGGCGTGCACACCGGCGATTCCATCACCGTCGCGCCGGCGCAGACGCTGACCGACAAGGAATACCAGATCATGCGCAACGCATCCATCGCGGTGTTGCGCGAGATCGGCGTGGAGACCGGCGGTTCGAATGTTCAGTTCGCCGTCAATCCTGCCGACGGGCGGCTGATCGTGATCGAGATGAATCCGCGCGTGTCGCGTTCCTCGGCGCTGGCATCGAAGGCCACCGGCTTCCCGATCGCGAAGATCGCGGCGAAGCTCGCGGTGGGCTACACGCTCGACGAGTTGCGTAACGACATCACCGGTGGCACCACGCCTGCGTCCTTCGAGCCCTCGATCGACTACGTCGTGACCAAGGTGCCGCGCTTCACCTTCGAGAAATTCGCCACCGCAGATGCGCGCCTCACGACGCAGATGAAGTCCGTGGGCGAGGTGATGGCGATCGGGCGCACGTTCCAGGAGTCGTTGCAGAAGGCGATGCGCGGGCTGGAAGTGGGTTCGGCCGGCTTCGAGCCGCAGATCCATGGCCATGACGACGCCACGCTCGAGAAGTTGCGCGGCGATATCCGCAACCCGGGCGCCTCGCGCCTGTGGTACCTCGCCGACGGCTTTCGCGCCGGTTTCACGCTCGACGAGATGCATGAGCTCTCCGGCATCGATCCCTGGTTCCTGGTGCAGATCCAGGACCTCGTGCGCGAGGAGCAGGCGCTGGCGGGAAAGGCCGTCGCGGGGCTGCATTACGAGGATCTGCGCCGCCTCAAGCGCAAGGGGTTCTCGGACCGCCGCCTCGCCGACCTGCTGGGCGCCAGCGAACGCGCGGTGCGCGAGCACCGTCATGCGCTGGACCTGCGCCCGGTGTACAAGCGCGTCGACACCTGTGCCGGCGAGTTCGCCTCGGCCACCGCCTACATGTATTCCACCTACGAGGAGGAGTGCGAGTCGGCGCCGGGCGCGCGCGACAAGATCATGGTGATCGGCGGCGGTCCGAACCGCATCGGCCAGGGCATCGAGTTCGATTACTGCTGCGTGCACGCGGCGCTCGCGATGCGCGAGGACGGTTACGAGACCATCATGGTCAACTGCAACCCAGAGACGGTCTCGACGGACTACGACACCTCGGATCGTCTCTACTTCGAGCCGGTGACGCTGGAGGACGTGCTCGAGATCGTGCACGTCGAGCAGCCCAAGGGCGTGATCGTGCAGTTCGGCGGCCAGACGCCGCTGAAACTCTCGCGTGCGCTCTACGCCGCGGGCGTGCCGATCATCGGCACCACGCCGGATGCGATCGACCGTGCCGAGGACCGCGAGCGCTTCCAGCAGATGATAGAGAAACTCGGGTTGCTGCAGCCGGCGAACGCGATCGTGCGCTCGGCGGAAGAGGCCGAGGAAGCGGCCGGGCGCATCGGTTACCCGCTGGTGGTGCGGCCTTCTTACGTGCTCGGCGGGCGCGCGATGGAAATCGTTTACCGCGCCGAGGAACTGCGTTCCTACATGCGCGAGGCGGTGCGGGTCTCGGAAGACTCGCCGATCCTGCTCGACCTGTTCCTGCGCGCAGCCGTCGAGGTCGATATCGATGCAGTCAGCGACGGCCAGCAGGTGGTGATCGGGGCGATCATGCAGCACATCGAGCAGGCCGGTATCCACTCGGGCGACTCGGCCTGTTCGCTGCCACCCTACAGCCTGCCCGAGAACGTGCAGGCCGAGATGCGCGACATCGTGGTGCGCATGGCGCGCGAGCTGGGCGTGGTCGGCCTGATGAACGTGCAACTCGCGTGGCAGGACGGCAAGGTCTACGTGATCGAAGTGAACCCGCGCGCCTCGCGCACCGTGCCCTTCGTGTCGAAGTGCATCGGGCGCTCGCTGGCCAAGATCGCCGCCCGCTGCCAGGCCGGCACCACGCTCGCGGCGCAGGGCTTTACCGAGGAGGCGATCCCGAAGCTGTTCAATGTCAAGGAATCCGTGTTCCCGTTCAACAAGTTCCCCGGCATCGATCCCATCCTCGGGCCGGAGATGAAGTCGACCGGCGAGGTGATGGGCGTCGGCGCGACGTTTGCGGAAGCCTTCCTGAAGGCGCAGGTCGCCGCAGGCGAAGAGCTGCCGCGCGGCGGCGTGGCTTTCCTGTCGGTGCGCGAGGTCGACAAGCCCGGCGCGGTCGGCGTGGCACGCGACCTGGTGTCGATGGGCTTCAGCCTGGTCGCGACGCGCGGCACCGCCGCGCTGATCCAGGCCGCGGGCATCCCGGTGGAGATAGTCAACAAGGTGCGCGAGGGTCGCCCGCACATCGTCGACATGATCAAGAATGACCGCATCCAGCTGATCATCAACACCACCGAGGGGCGCCAGGCGATCGCTGATTCCTCGACGATCCGCTCGAGCGCGCAGGCCCACAACGTCTACTACACCACCACGCTCGCCGGCGGCGAAGCGGTCTGCATGGCACTGCGTCACGGCCCAGACGTGAGCGTGCGTTGCCTGCAGGAAATTCACGGGAGGCTTGCCTGATGGTTACGCGGGTTCCGATGACGGTGGCCGGTGCGGAAAGGCTGCGCGAGGAAGTGGAGCAGCTCAAGCGCATCGAGCGGCCGCGGATATCGAAGGCGATCGCCGAGGCGCGCGCGCACGGCGACCTGAAGGAAAACGCGGAATATCATGCTGCGCGCGAGCAGCAGGGCTTCGTCGAGGCGCGCATCAGCGACATCGAGTCTAAGTTGTCGGCTGCGCAGATCATCGACATCGCGACGATACCCCCTACCGGCAAGGTGATCTTCGGCGTGACCGTCGCGATCCTCAACCTCGAGACCGACGAAACCCTGCGTTACCAGATCGTGGGCGAGGACGAGGCGTCGGTGAAGGAGAACCGGATATCTGTCACCTCTCCGCTGGCGCGCTCGCTCATCGGCAAGGAAGAGGGTGACGTGGTCGTGGTTCGCACACCCGGTGGCGACGCCGAGTACGAAATCGTCAGCGTCCTGCATCTCTGACGTACGTGGGTCCGGCTTCAGCCGGACAATTGTCCGGATAAATCCGGACCTACGTGCGGCGCAGGTTCGTGAGCTTCGGGTTCGGTTCGGGGTTGCGGCGGTAGACGAGCACGACCTTGCCGATCTCCTGCACCAGTTGTGCCTTGAGCTGCGCGCACATCTGCGCACGCAGCTGTTTGCGCTGCTCGCGGTCGGGCACCGCCAGTTTCACCTTGATGAGTTCGTGGTCGTGCAGTGCGCGCTCGAGCTCGGTGAGCACGCCCTCGCTCAGGCCGTTGCCTGCCACGGTCACCACGGGGTGCAGCGCATGGCCGATGCCGCGCAGCTTTTTCTTGAGTTCGGGATCGAGCGACATAGAATCCGGGCCGAAGCGGTTGCAAATCAGTGGAATCGATCGAAACTGACTACCTTGATCGGCATTGTAGCCCAGCGGCGGGGCAATCCAGCAGTGAAGCGTGAGCGTAAATTGTACGGGCTGTCAGCGCGGCGGGCGGCAGGGAGTCGAGGTGTCTAGATCGAAGAGCAGCAGCCGCTGGCTGCGAGAACATCATTCCGACGAATACGTGCAGCGTTCGCGCGCCGACGGGTATCGCTCGCGCGCCAGCTACAAGCTGCTCGAGCTGCAGAAGAGCGACCGGCTGATGCGCAAGGGCGACCTCGTGGTCGACCTCGGTGCGGCTCCGGGGGGCTGGGCCCAGGTCGCGGCCCAGCTGGTGGGAGAGAAAGGCTGTGTCGTGGCCTCGGACGTCCTGCCGATGGACTCCCTTGCCGACGTGGCGTTCGTGCAGGGCGATTTCACGGACGACGAGGTGTTCGAGAGGGTGCTCGTCGCGCTGGATGATCGCCGTGCAGACCTTGTAATGTCGGATATGGCTCCCAACATGAGTGGTATCCGAGATGTAGACCAGCCACGCGCGATGCTGCTGGCCGAGCTGGCTCTGGATTTCGCGCGCAAGGTATTGAAACCCGGTGGAAAATTCGTGTGCAAGGTATTTCACGGCGAGGGCTTCGACGCCTTCGTGAAGGAGCTGAGGGGTGCCTTTGGCGCGGTGCTGACGCGCAAGCCGGATGCCTCGCGCGACCGCTCGCGGGAGGTTTACGTGATCGCGAAGGAATTCCGGGCGTAGGTCCGCATGAATGCGGACCATATGGGACATATGGACGTCCGGGTGGTCGAACATCCAGGACCCGGCCAGAGGCCGGACTTGCGGGATTGGTGTAGAGTGGACACGGGTGCCGCGCGCACGGTAGTGCGCGGCCCAACGAGGGCAAGATCTTGAACGATATGGTGAAGAACCTGCTGTTGTGGCTGATCATCGCGGCGGTGCTGTTGACGGTGTTCCAGAACTTCAACATGCAGCCGCAGCGCGAGCAACTGAACTACAGCGAGTTTCTCGAGCAGGTGCAGGGTGAGCGTGTGGCGAAGGTCACGATCGACGGGCTCCTGATCGTCGGCGAGCGTGAGGATGGCAGCCGTTTCGAAGTCGTGCGCCCACAGGTGAACGATTCGGGTCTGATGGGAGACCTGCTGGACCACAACGTCGTGGTCGAGGGGCGCAAGCCCGAGCAGCAGAGCCTGTGGTCGCAGCTGCTGGTGGCTTCGTTCCCGATCCTGATCATCATCGCGGTGTTCATGTTCTTCATGCGCCAGATGCAGGGTGGCGCGGGCGGTCGCGGCGGTCCGATGAGCTTCGGCAAGAGCAAGGCGCGCCTGCTCTCCGAGGACCAGATCAAGACCACCTTCGCGGATGTGGCAGGGGTGGAGGAAGCGAAGGAAGACGTGCAGGAACTGGTCGAATTCCTGCGTGATCCCGGCAAGTTCCAGAAACTCGGTGGCCGCATCCCGCGCGGCGTGTTGATGGTCGGTCCGCCCGGCACCGGCAAGACGCTGCTCGCGAAGGCCATTGCCGGCGAGGCCAAGGTGCCGTTCTTCTCGATTTCCGGATCGGACTTCGTAGAGATGTTCGTCGGCGTAGGCGCCTCGCGGGTGCGCGACATGTTCGAGCAGGCCAAGAAGCAGGCACCGTGCATCATCTTCATCGACGAGATCGACGCCGTGGGGCGACACCGCGGCGCGGGCCTGGGCGGCGGTCACGACGAGCGCGAGCAGACGCTCAACCAGTTGCTGGTCGAGATGGACGGCTTCGAGCCGAACGACGGCATCATCGTGATTTCCGCGACCAACCGCCCGGATGTGCTCGATCCCGCCCTGCTGCGTCCCGGCCGCTTCGACCGCCAGGTGGTGGTGGGACTGCCCGACATCCGCGGCCGCGAGCAGATCCTCAAGGTCCACATGCGTCGCGTGCCGCTTGGCGACGACGTCGATCCGTCGGTGATCGCGCGCGGCACGCCCGGCTTCTCCGGCGCGGATCTGGCGAACCTGGTGAACGAGGCGGCGCTGTTCGCTGCGCGCTCGAACCGTCGCACCGTGTCGATGCACGAGTTCGATCTTGCCAAGGACAAGATCATGATGGGCGCCGAGCGCAAATCGATGGTCATGTCCGAGAAGGAGAAGCGTAACACCGCATACCACGAAGCCGGCCACACCATCGTCGGGCGCCTCGTGCCCGAGCACGACCCGGTCTACAAGGTCAGCATCATCCCGCGCGGACGTGCGCTCGGTGTGACGATGTTCCTGCCCGAGGAGGATCGCTACTCGCACAGCCGCAGAGCGCTGACCAGCATGATCTGCAGCCTCTTCGGTGGCCGCATCGCCGAAGAGCTGATTCTCGGCGCCGAGGGCATCACGACGGGTGCGACCAACGACATCCAGCGCGCCACCGAGATCGCGCGCAACATGGTCACGAAGTGGGGGCTGTCGGAGCGCATGGGCCCGCTGCTTTATGACGAGACCCACGACGAAGTGTTCCTCGGACGCGCGGCCGCGGTGGGCTCGAAGCACACTTCCGATGACACGGCGAAGAAGATTGACGAGGAGATTCGCCGCATCATCGACGAAGCCTATGCCACCGCGCACAAGTTGCTGGTCGACAACATCGACAAGCTCCATGCGATGTCCGAAGCGCTGATGCAGTTCGAGACGCTCGACGTCGAACAGATCGACGCGATTATGGAAGGTCGCAAGCCCGAGCCTCCGGCGGGTTGGGGCAGCAGCGACGGCCCGTCCACTCCACCGCAGGACAGCGCGAGCGGCGCCCGATCGGGCGAGCAATCGCCGGGCGGCACGATCGGAGGTCCGGCGGGGGAGCACTGAGCGCTCGGTCCCGTGCGCGCGTGAACGCAGTGTCTTACGATGACGGGGCCGTAGCGGCAGCGGCGGTCCCTGGGCAGGAACTGCGTTGCGGCGCCCGGCGGCTGGACCTGTCGGCGCCGCGCGTGATGGGTATACTCAACATCACCCCGGATTCCTTTTCGGACGGTGGGTGTCTGTTTGAGGGCGCCGCGCCGCGGCTTGATCGCGTGCTGCGCCGTGCCGAGGCCATGCTGGCTGGCGGCGCCGCCGTGCTCGACATCGGCGGGGAGTCGACGCGCCCGGGCGCCACGCCGGTCAGTGAACAGGAAGAGATCGACCGGGTGGCGCCGGTGGTGGCCGCCATCGCGGCCCGCCTCGACATCGTCATTTCCGTGGACACCAGCAACGCGCAGTTGATGCGGGAAGCCGCGGCGCTCGGTGCGGGGCTGATCAACGACGTGCGCTCGCTGCGGCGCGAAGGGGCGCTCGAGGCGGCGCGTGATACCGGGCTTGCGGTATGCATCATGCACATGCAGGGCGAGCCCGGAACGATGCAGCAGACACCCTCTTACACCGATGTCGCGGTAGAAGTGAGTGATTACCTGCTGGCGCGGGCCGCAGATTGCGAACGCGCGGGCATCGCGCGCGACCGGCTGCTGATCGACCCGGGATTCGGTTTCGGCAAGACCCTGGAGCACAATCTCGCGCTGTTCCGCGGCCTGCGCGGGCTGGCGGCGCTGGGGTTGCCGGTGTTGGTGGGCGTCTCGCGCAAGTCGATGATCGGGCAGGTCACCGGTCGCCCGGTGCGCCGCCGGCTGGCGGGGGGGCTGGCGTTGGCTACACTTGCGGCGGATGCGGGCGTCAGCATCGTGCGCACCCACGACGTGGCGGCGTGTTGCGATGCGCTGAAGATGTTTGCGGCGGTCAACGAAGGAGTGATGACACGATGACCAGGAAATACTTCGGCACGGATGGCATACGCGGCAAGGTGGGCGTGGCGCCCATCACGCCGGACTTCGTTCTGAAGCTGGGCTGGGCCGCCGGGCGGGTGCTCGCGCGACACAGCCAGGGTTCGCGTACCCGAAACCTGGTGATCATCGGCAAGGACACGCGGATTTCCGGCTACATGTTCGAGTCGGCGCTGGAGGCCGGGCTGGTGGCCGCGGGGCTCGACGTCACGCTGCTTGGCCCGATGCCAACGCCCGCGGTCGCCTATCTCACGCGCACGTTTCATGCGGCGGCAGGCATCGTGATCAGCGCCTCTCATAATCCCTTCGACGACAACGGCATCAAGTTCTTCTCCTCGCGCGGGACCAAGCTGCCCGACGAGCTGGAACGCGAGATCGAGGCCGAGATGGATGCGCCGATGCAGACCTGCGATTCGCGCGGGCTGGGTAAGGTGACGCGCATGCTGGACGCCGAGGGGCGCTACATCGAGTACTGCAAGAGTACCTTCCCGCTGGACGCGAACCTCGACGGGCTGCGCATCGTGGTCGATTGCGCACACGGCGCGACCTACAAGGTGGCGCCGGCGGTGTTCGCGGAGTTGGGCGCCACCGTGATCGAGCTCGGCATCGAGCCTGACGGTTTCAACATCAACCAGGATTCCGGCTCCACGGCCCCGGAGGGGCTGGCGCGCGCGGTGCGGGAGCATCGCGCCGATCTCGGTATCGCGCTCGACGGCGATGGCGACCGGCTGATCTGTGTCGATGATTCAGGTGCGCTCGTCGACGGCGACGAACTGCTGTACATCATCGCGGCCGAGCAGCAGCGAGCCACCGGCGTTTGCGGCGGCGTGGTCGGCACGCTGATGAGCAACCTCGGCATGGAGGTCGCGCTGCGCGAGCTCGGCATCCCGTTCGCGCGCGCCAGGGTCGGCGACCGATATGTGCTGGAAATGATGGAGGAGAAGGGCTGGCGTCTCGGCGGCGAGTCCTCCGGGCACATCATCTGCCGCGATGTAACCACTACCGGCGATGGCATCGTCTCCGCGCTGCGGGTGCTGGCGGCGATCTGTGCCAGCGGCCAGAGCCTGCGCGCTTTGCGCAGCCGCGTGACCAAGTTCCCGCAGACGATGATCAATGTGCGCGTGGCACGCAGGACCGACATCGGCGGCAACGCGACGATCGGCGACGCGGTGCGCGCCGTGGAGCGTGCGCTGGGTGATCGCGGTCGAGTGCTGTTGCGCCCCTCGGGCACGGAGCCGGTGATCCGCGTGATGGTCGAGGGTCACGACGCCGTGCAGGTCGAACAGCACGCCCGGGAACTGGCCGACGTGGTGCGCTCCGCTGCCGCCTGATCGATTGCGGACCGGGCTTCGGCCGGTATCGGGGTTCCCGAAATCGCCAATGTTTGGCGAAAGCATGGTCCACGCGGGGCTGCGCCTTGTATGTGCGGGTCGTTGTGGTTAACATCTGCGCCCGCTTTTGCAGGGGGATGTCGTGCGACGCACGCTGGTAGCCGGCAACTGGAAGATGTTCGGAACGCGCCAGCTGGTGCGGGATGTGATCGGGGAGCTTCGCGCCATGGCGCATGGCGCGACCGAGATTGTCATCTGCCCGCCTTATCCCTACCTGGGGCCGGCGGCCGACATGGTCGCCGGTTCCGCGTTGTGTCTGGGCGCGCAGGATCTGCACGTGGCGGTGGAGGGGGCCTTCACCGGCGCGGTATCCGGCGCCATGTTGCGCGACATGGGGTGCGCCTACGTCATCGTGGGCCATTCGGAACGTCGGCAGTATTTTGCGGAAAGCGACGAGCTCGTCGCGACGAAGGCCGAGGCGGCGATTCGCGAAGGCCTGCGCCCCATCGTGTGCGTGGGCGAGAACGAGGCCGAGCGCGAGGCAGGCCGGCAATTTGTCGTGGTGGAGCGGCAGTTGGCCGCGGTGACAGCGCGTCTGGGCGCGAGTGCGATGACGCAAACGGTGGTGGCCTACGAGCCTGTATGGGCGATAGGTACCGGGCGCACGGCCACTCCAGGGCAGGCGCAGGAGATCCACGCGTTCCTGCGGGGGCAATTGCGGCGGCTGGACGCGAACGTGGCGGAGTCGGTACGCGTTATCTACGGCGGTAGCGTGAAGGCGGCCAATGCGCGGGAGCTCTTCGCGCAACAGGACATAGACGGGGGGCTCGTCGGTGGGGCCTCCCTCGGAGCGGTGGAATTTGCGGCCATCTGCATGGCCGCGCAAGGAACGTGATGGAACAGTTGATATTGGTGGTTTACGTGCTGCTGTCCGCAGCGATGGTCGGTCTGATCCTGCTGCAGCAGGGTAAGGGCGCCGATGTGGGCGCATCCTTCGGCAGTGGGGCGTCGCAGACGGTCTTCGGATCGGTGGGCAGCGGCAATGTGCTGACGCGCAGTACGGCGATCCTGGCGACGGCGTTTTTCCTGGCGAGCGTCGGCCTCGCGGTGATGGCAAAGCACAAGGCGGAGGGCGTGCGCGAAGGCGACATCCCGGTTCCCGCGGTCACGGAATCCCGCGAGGCGCCGCAGTTGCCGGGCGATCTGCCGCTGCCGGCTGCCGGGCAGGATCTGCCGGTCTCCGCGGGCGCGCAGGCGCAGACGGGCACCCCGGCAGCGGCAATGCAGCAGATTTCCGCTCCGGAGGCTGGCAATCAGGCGGCACAAGATGTACCGTCGCCACCCTCGGAGGAGCCAGCCACGGAAGAGCGGCAGTAGGTTCGGATTCAGCCGGACGCTGACGTTAGGCTGGTGCTTCAGAACCGATTGATTGTGGGTCCGGCTTGCGCCGGACAGAGGTTCGGCGAAAGCCGAATGCCAAACCTGCTTCACGCAGGCGCGGCAAGCAGGGATGCGGGGCGCCAGGTCAGGGCCCAAGTGGTGGAATTGGTAGACACGCTATCTTGAGGGGGTAGTGGCGTAAGCCGTGCCGGTTCAAGTCCGGCCTTGGGCACCATCCTGACTGATGAAGGCGATTGTGCGACTTTTATGTGCAGAATAGGCACTACCCGGGCTTGACCCGCGAAGTGTCACTTCAATATACTTGCGCTCCTTTCAAAGGGACCGGCAAGTACCGGTTTGTAGATGCGGGGTGGAGCAGTCTGGTAGCTCGTCGGGCTCATAACCCGAAGGTCGTTGGTTCAAATCCGGCCCCCGCTACCAAATCAGAGAGCTGAAGCCACAGCGGAGGCCCCGGTTTCCCGATGTGGTTCCAGACTTCCGGAAAGCCCCCTTGTGGGGCTTTTTGTTAGGTGGATTGCCGATGCCGTGGCGGTTCCCAGCCGGCTCGATGCCGTGGGAGTGCTTGGTAATCGGCGCAATGGAAGTGGGCCGTGTGCCCATTTTCTGTTTCTGGAGCAGGGTAAAACCACGTGTCGACACGGGTCGAAGAACTGCGTGAAATGCTGGCGCCGGTGGTCGAGGCGCTCGGTTACGAACTCTGGGGCGTGGAACTGAATGTCCACGGGCGCCATGCGCTGTTGCGCATCTTCATCGACAGCGAGAACGGCATCACGGTGGATGACTGCGCACTGGTCAGCCAGCACGCCAGCGGCACGCTCGATGTCGCGGACCCGATTGCCAGCGCCTACACGCTCGAGGTGTCCTCGCCAGGCTGGGACCGCCCGCTGTTCACCCCGGAACAGTACCAGGCCTACATCGGCGAGCGCGTGAAACTCAGGCTTGCGTACGCGCTCAAGGGGCAGCGCAACTGCACGGGAACGCTGCTGGCGGCCGACGCCACGGCCGTGGAGATCGGAATTTCGGATGAGGCGCGCCTGACGGTGCCGTTCGCGGCTATCAGGAAGGCACATCTGGTCATTGAGGACGAGTGAGGACGCGCCTTGCGCGCTCACGCGCTGTGTGTATCGGGAGTAACGGATGAACAAGGAAATCCTTCAGGTAGCCGAAGCGGTCTCGAATGAGAAGGGCGTGTCGCCCGAGATCATCTTCGAGGCCATCGAGCTCGCGCTCGCGACGGCGACCAAGAAGCGTTATGACGAAGACTCCGAGATTCGCGTGGTCATTGACCGCGCGACCGGTGACTACACGACGTTTCGCAGCTGGAAAGTGGTCAGCGACGACGTGCTTGCCGCGCTCGGCACCGAGTTCACCCTGGAGGAAGCGCACGAGAAGGACCCGGACCTGAGGGCCGGCGATGTCTTCGAGGAGCAGGTCGAGAACGTCGAGTTCGGACGCATCGCGGCGCAGACCGCCAAGCAGGTCATCGTGCAGAAAGTGCGCGAGGCCGAGCGGGCCCAGATCGTCGACCAGTACCGTGACCGCGTGAGCGAGTTGCTGGCCGGCAGCGTCAAGAAAGTGACCCGCGACGCGGTGATCATCGACCTCGGCAACAATGCCGAGGGCGTTCTCGCGCGCGACCAGCTGGTCGGACGCGAGACTTTCCGCGTCGGCGACCGCATCCGTGCGGTGCTGAAGGAAATCCAGCCCGAGGCGCGCGGACCGCAGCTCATCATGAGCCGCACCTGTCCCGAGATGTTGATCGAGCTGTTCAAGATCGAAGTGCCGGAGATCGCCGAGCAGGTGATCGAGATCCGTGGTGCAGCGCGTGATCCGGGCCTGCGCGCGAAGATCGCGGTGAAGACCAATGACGGTCGCATCGATCCGGTGGGCGCGTGCGTGGGCATGCGCGGCTCGCGCGTGCAGGCGGTGTCGAACGAGCTCGATGGCGAGCGCGTCGACATTATCCTCTGGGACGACAATCCCGCGCAGCTCGTGATCAACGCAATGGCGCCGGCCGAGGTGGAATCGATCGTGGTCGACGAGGACACCAACACGATGGACGTGGCGGTGGCCGAGGACAACCTGGCGCAGGCAATCGGTCGCAGCGGCCAGAACGTGCGTCTCGCGAGCCAGCTCACGGGCTGGAACATCAACGTGATGAGTCTCGAGGATGCGCAGGCCAAGCAGGAACAGGAAGCCGGCACCACGATCGCGCGCTTCATGGAAGCGCTCGATGTTGACGAGGACGTGGCGTTCGTGCTGGTGGAGGAAGGTTTTACCACGTTGGAGGAGATCGCCTACGTTCCGCTCGAGGAGATGATGGCGATCGAGGGCTTCGACAAGGACACTGCCGAGGAGCTGCGCTCCCGTGCAAAGGATGCGCTGCTCACGCAGGCCATCGCCTCCGAGGAACGTCTAGATGCGACCGAGCCGGCGGACGATCTGCTGAACATGGAAGGCATGGACAGGCACACGGCTTTCCAGCTCGCCAGCCACGGCATCGTGACGATGGAAGACCTGGCGGAGCAGGCGGTCGAGGATCTGCTCGAAATCGAGGGCATGGACGCGAAGCGCGCAGGGCAGTTGATCCTGACTGCACGTGCGCCGTGGTTCGAGTCGATGGAATAAGCGGCGACGCTACCTGAGTCTGGTGCCGGGTCGTTGCAGGAGAGTAATTGATGGCTGAAGTAACCGTTGCAGAGCTAGCGAAGTCGGTCAACGTGTCGGTCGAGCATCTGCTCGTGCAGATGAAGGAAGCGGGACTTGCGCACCAGAAGGCTGAGCAGTTTGTCTCGGACGAGGACAAGCAGACCCTTCTCTCGCACCTGCGCAGCAGTCATGGCGAGGAGGCGGATTCGCCCACGCGCATCACGCTGAAGCGGCGCACGATCACCAAGCTGAAAACCGGCGGTGCGGCGCGGCGCACGGTGAATGTCGAGATCCGCAAGAAGCGCACCTACGTCAAGCGTGATGACGACGGCGGCGCAGAGGCGGTCGTCGAAGAAGGCGAGGGCATCGAGCAGGAGCTGCTGGCCCAGGTGGCCGCGGCGGTGGAGCCGCAGCCGCAGCCCGAAGTCGCGCCGGTGGCCGAGCAGGTGGTGGTCGAGCCCGAAGAGATCGTGACCGCGGCGCCGCAGGAGCCGCCGGTCGAGGCCGTTGTCGAGGCGCCAGCGGTTGAGGCTGCGCCCTTAGCGGCAGAGGTGCCCGCGGCCGCGCCGGCCGCCACGGAGGCGCCAAGGCGCGACGACAAGCGCATGATCGATCCGGAGCTGCTGCGCCAGGCCGCGCAGGCGCGCCGCAGGGAGAAGGAAGCCGAGGAACTCGCCCGCAAGGCAGAACTGGCGAGGGCGAAGAAGCAGAAGGAAGAAGAAGAAGCGCGCAAGCGCGCGGAGCCGCCCGCGCGTCCGGAGCCGGCGGCAAGACCGGCGGCACCGGGGGCCCCGAGGACGCCGCGGCCAGGGGCAGGCGCAGCGCCTGGCGCGAAGCCGCCGGCCCGCGGCGCCCGCCGTCGCGACGAGGGTGGCGACGAGGACAAGGCGCGCAAAAAAGGCGCGAAGACCGACACGTGGGAGCGTGGCGCCGCGCTGCGCCCCACGACGATTCCCATGTCGGAATCCGAATTCGAGGCGGCCGAAGCGGCCGCCCTGCGCCGCGAGCGCAAGAACCGCGAGCTCAAGCCCGCGCACGCGGAACACCTGAAACACGGCTTCGAGCTGCCCACGGACAAGATGGTTTACGAAGTTGCATTGCCCGAGTCCATCACGGTGGGCGAACTGGCGCAGAAGATGTCAGTCAAGGCCTCGGCCGTCATCAAGGAACTGATGAAGCTCGGGATCATGGCGACCATCAACCAGCCGCTCGATCAGGACACGGCGACGCTGGTCGTCGAGGGAATGGGCCACACCGTGCGCCTGGTGCGCGAAGACGCGGTAGAAGGCGAACTGGAGCGCGTGAGCGAATCGGAAGGCACGCCGGAGCCGCGTGCGCCGGTGGTCACCGTGATGGGTCACGTCGACCACGGAAAAACCTCGCTGCTCGACTACATCCGCACCACGCGCGTCGCCAGCGGTGAGGCCGGCGGCATCACGCAGCATATCGGCGCTTACCATGTGGAGACGGGCCACGGCATGGTGACTTTCCTCGACACGCCCGGTCACGCGGCTTTCACCGCGATGCGCGCGCGCGGCGCGCAGAGCACCGACATCGTGGTGCTCGTGGTCGCGGCCGACGACGGCGTGATGCCGCAGACCGAGGAAGCCATCCAGCATGCTCGCGCCGCGAACGTGCCGCTGGTCGTGGCGATCAACAAGATGGACAAGGCCTCCGCCGATCCCGAGCGTGTGAAGAGCGAGTTGTCGCAGCGCGGCGTGATCTCGGAGAAATGGGGCGGCGACACGCAGTTCGCCGAGGTCTCGGCGCACACCGGCCAGGGCATCGACCAGTTGCTCGACGCGATCCTGCTGCAGGCTGAAGTGCTCGAGCTCAAGGCGCCGCGCGACGTGCCCGCCCAGGGCCTCGTGGTTGAAGCGCGCCTCGACAAGGGCCGCGGTTCGGTGGCCTCGCTGTTGGTGCAGCGCGGCGTGCTCAAGACGGGCCAGATAGTGCTCGCCGGAACGCATTTCGGGCGCGTGCGGGCGATGCTCGACGAGAACGGCAAGCCGATCGGCGACGCCGGCCCTTCGATCCCGGTCGAGATCCTCGGACTGGACGGTACGCCGGACGCGGGTGACACGTTCACCGTGGTCGACAACGAGCGCCAGGCGCGCGAGGTAGCCGCCTACCGCGAGTTGAAGCGCCGCCAGTCGAAGCTCGCACATCGCCAGGGTCCTCGCCTCGACACGATGTTCTCCGAGATGGGCAAGGAAGCGACGACGCTCAACGTCATGGTAAAGGCCGACGTGCGCGGATCCCTCGAAGCGATCCAGTCCGCGCTGCTGGGTCTCGGCAACGACGAGGTCAGGGTCAACGTGGTAGCCGGTTCCGTGGGCGGCATCACGGAAACCGACGTCAACCTCGCGATCACCACCGGTGCCGTGATCTTCGGCTTCAACGTGCGCGCGGACAACGCGGCGCGGCGACTGGTGGAGAATGAGGGCGTGGACCTGCGCTACTACAGCGTCATCTACGACCTGATCGACGACGTGAAGGCCGCGCTGAGCGGGATGCTCAAGCCGGAGCTTCGCGAAGAGATCCTGGGCGTCGCCGAAGTGCGCGATACCTTCAGCTCGCCGAAGTTCGGCACGATTGCGGGCTGCATGGTCATCGAGGGTACCCTGCATCGCCACAAACGGATCCGTGTGCTGCGCGCCGACGTCGTCATCTACGAGGGCGAGCTGGAATCGCTGCGCCGCTTCAAGGAGGACGTGGCCGAAGTGCGCAACGGTTTCGAGTGCGGTATCGGTGTTCGCAACTACAACGATGTACGCGTGGGCGACAAGATCGAGGTCTACAGCGTGCGCGAGATCGCCCGGACGCTGTGACGTCGTCGGGAGGACAGGATGGCGCGTGAATTCGGTCGTACCGAGCGGGTTGCGGACTACCTTCGACAGGAACTCGCGCGCCTGCTGCAGATGGAGGTTCGCGATCCGCGCATCGGCATGGTGAGCGTGAACGAGGTCGAGGTGAGTCGCGACCTCGCGCACGCGAAGGTGTTCGTGACTTTCATGGAGCGCGATTCCGAGACAGACGCGAGCGAGGCGCTCGCGGTGCTGAACAACGCGGCCGGCTTCCTGCGCACGGAGCTCTCGCGCGATGCGCGCATGCGCACCGTGCCAAAGCTGCGCTTCGTGTACGACGCGGGCGTGGTGCGCGGGCGCAAGATCTCGGACCTGATCGAGCGTGCGGTGTCCGAAGACCGGGAGCGCCACACCGATCACGACAACGATGGGGATCGCTGATTGAAACGGCGCAACAACGCGCGGCGGGTCGATGGCATCCTGGTGCTGGACAAGCCACCCGGGCTGACCTCGAATGCGGCGCTGCAGCGCGTGAAGGGTATCTATTTCGCGCAGAAGGCCGGGCATACGGGCAGCCTCGATCCGCTCGCAACCGGTGTGCTGCCGATCTGCTTCGGCGAGGCGACGAAGTGGTCGCAGTACCTGCTGGATTCGGACAAGGAATATCTCACGACCGTCTGCCTCGGCGTGACCACCGATACCGGCGATGCCGACGGCAAGGTGCTCGAGGAGCGCAGCGCCGCCGCTGTAGACGTGGCGGCGATCGACGCGGTGCTCCCGCGCTTTCGCGGCGAGATCGAGCAGGTGCCGCCGATGTACTCGGCGCTGAAGCGCAACGGTGTGCCGCTTTACGAACTCGCACGCGCGGGCCAGGTGGTGGAACGCGAGGCGCGACGCATCACCGTGTACAGCCTGGAGCGCGAGGGTTTCGAGGGTGGCGAACGCGCCAGCCTGGTGCTGAGGGTGCTTGCGAGCAAGGGCACCTACATCCGTGTGGTGGCCGAGGATATCGGTGCGGCGCTCGGCTGTGGCGCCCACGTGGCGACGCTGAGGCGCAGCCGCGCCGGTCCGTTCAGCGATGCCGATGCCGTCAGCCTGGACGTACTCGAGGCACTGCGCGCGGATCGCGCCTTCGAGGAGCTCGACAGTTTCCTGCTGCCGGCGTCTCGCGCGCTGGGGCACCTGCCGGAAGTGCGGCTCGCGGAGTCGAGCTGCTATTACCTCTCGCAGGGACAGGCAGTAACGGTCGCGAACCTGCCCGCACCCGGATTCGTGCGCATCGCGGGCGAGGACGGAAGTTTCAGGGGAGTGGGCGAGGTGCTGGACGACCGGCGCGTGGCTCCCCGCAGGATGGGCGCCGCGTGACACGCGCGGCGCGCGGAATGACCGTTGCCGGGCCGATGCCCGGCACGGTCGTGTTGGACGATCCGGCTGCAAATATGCGCGGCCAGGATTCCGAGATCGGCGGCATGGTGCCGCCTTGGGCATATTGATCAATCTGAGGACTACACAATGGCTTTGAATGCAGAAGAGAAAGCGAAGATCGTCAAGGAATACCAGACCGCTGAGAGCGATACCGGTTCGCCCGAAGTGCAGGTTGCCCTGCTGAGCGCGAACATCGACAAGTTGCAGGGTCACTTCGGCGAGCACAAGAAGGACCACCACTCGCGCCGCGGCCTGATCCGCATGGTGAACCAGCGCCGTAACCTGCTGGATTACCTCAAGCGCAAGGATACCCAGCGTTACGCGACGCTGATTTCCCGACTCGGTCTGCGCCGCTGAGCAGCGCCCGACAGGGCTGACAATTCAACGGCCGGCACATGCCGGCCGAACGTGGAGGAATATTCGTGAATCCAGTAAGAAAAACGTTCAAGTACGGTGATCACACCGTCACGCTGGAGACCGGCCGCATTGCGCGCCAGGCCACCGGCGCGGTGCTCGTGACCATGGACCAGACCACGGTGCTGGTCACCGTGGTGGGTGACAGGAACCCGAAGGAAGACAGGGGCTTCTTCCCGCTGTCGGTTCATTACGTCGAGAAGACCTTTGCCGCGGGCAAGATTCCCGGCGGTTTCTTCAAGCGTGAAGGTCGGCTGTCGGAGAAGGAGACGCTGACCTCGCGCCTCATCGACCGTCCGATCCGTCCGCTGTTTCCCAAGGGCTTCCGCAACGAAGTGCAGGTGCTTTGCACCGTGCTCTCGACCTGCAAGACCTCGGATCCGGACATCGCCGCGATGATCGGCACCTCCGCCGCGCTGGCGGTTTCGGGCATTCCCTTCGATGGCCCGATCGGCGGTGCTCGTGTCGGCTTCACCGCCGACAAGGGCTATATCCTGAACCCCGACTATGCGCAGCTGCGTGAATCGGCGCTCGATATGGTCGTCGCCGGCACTGCGGACGCCGTGCTGATGGTGGAATCCGAGGCGCAGGAGCTGAGCGAAGACCAAATGCTCGGTGCGGTGCTGTTCGCGCACCAGGAAATGCAGGTCGTGATCAAGGCCATCCAGGAACTCGCTGCCGATGCCGGCAAACCGCGCTGGGAGATGCCGGCGGCTGCCGAGAACGTTGCACTGGCCGAGAAGCTGCGCGAGCAGTTCGGCCACGAGATCGGCGAGGCTTACCGCATCACCGAGAAGCAGTCGCGCTACAACCGTGTGGGTGAGCTGCGTGATGCCGCGATCGCGGCACTGGCCGGCGAAGCGACGCCCGAGGAGATCGGTTCGGCGTTCGCCAAGCTCGAGAAGAAGATCGTGCGCGAGCGCATCGTCAACGGCAAGCCGCGCATCGACGGTCGCGACCTGAAGACCGTGCGCCCGATCATGTCCGAGGTCGGCTTCCTGCCGCGCGTGCACGGCTCGGCGCTGTTTACCCGCGGCGAGACGCAGGCGATCGTGGTCGCCACGCTCGGCACCGCCCGCGACGCGCAGATCATCGACGCGTTGCAGGGTGAGTACAAGGACTCCTTCATGCTGCACTACAACTTCCCGCCCTACTCGGTGGGAGAGTGCGGCCGTATCGGCGCCCCGGGTCGCCGTGAAATTGGCCACGGCCGCCTTGCGCGTCGCGGCGTGGCAGCGATGCTGCCGTCGGTCGATGATTTCCCCTACAGCATCCGCGTGGTCTCCGAGGTCACCGAGTCGAACGGTTCGAGCTCGATGGCCACCGTGTGCGGCGCCAGCATGGCGATGATGGACGCCGGTATCCCGATCAAGGCGCCCGTGGCCGGTATCGCGATGGGCCTGGTGAAGGAAGGCAACAAGTTCGCCGTGATCACCGACATCCTTGGTGACGAGGATCACCTCGGTGACATGGACTTCAAGGTGGCGGGATCGGCCGAAGGCGTGACCGCGCTGCAGATGGACATCAAGATCCAGGGCATCACCGAGGAAATCATGGAAGCCGCGCTGGATCAGGCGCGCCATGCCCGCCTGCACATCCTGGGCGAGATGAGCCGCGCGATCACGAAGTCACGTGAGGGTGTCTCGGATCACGCGCCGCAGATGGTGATGATCCGCATCGACACCGACAAGATCCGCGACGTGATCGGCAAGGGCGGCGCAACCATCCGCAGCATCACCGACGAGACCGGCGCCTCGATCGACATCTCCGACGATGGCACCGTGCGCATCTACGGCGAGAACGCCACGTCGCGTGATGCGGCACTGGCGCGCGTGCAGGCCATCACGGCCGAAGCCAAGGTCGGCGAGATCTACACCGGCACCGTGGCGCGCATCGTCGATTTCGGCGCATTCGTCACGATCCTCCCGGGCAAGGACGGCCTGGTGCACATCTCGCAGATCGCCAACCGGCGCATCGAGAACGTGAGCGACGTGCTGAAGGAAGGCCAGGAAGTGCGCGTGAAGGTGCTGGACGTGGATCCGCGCGGCCGCATCAAGCTCAGCATGAAGGAGCTCGACGAGGAAGGCGGCGAAGGTGCCGGCTACCAGGGCGACTGATTGCGCGCGCAAGCGATGATGAAAAAGGGGGCCTGCGAGCCCCCTTTTTCATTGTCGGTCGCCGTGAATGGAGGCTCCCGCGTTCGGACTGGCACCTGCCGGCATGAATGCCGACCTACATCCGGTGGCGGTTCTCGATCAGCTCGTTCACCACGCCGGGGTCGGCGAGCGTCGTGGTGTCACCCAGGCTATCGATCTCGTCGGCCGCTACCTTGCGCAGGATCCGGCGCATGATCTTGCCCGAGCGCGTCTTCGGCAGGCCCGGTGCCCACTGGATCACGTCGGGCCTGGCGATCGCGCCGATTTGTTCGCTCACCAGATCGAGCAATTCCTTGCGCAGTGCCTCGCCCGGTTCCACATCGTGCATCAGGGTGACGTAGGCGTAGATGCCCTGGCCCTTGATGTCGTGCGGGAAACCGACCACCGCTGCCTCGGCGACGGCCGGATGCAGTACGAGCGCGCTTTCGACTTCGGCCGTGCCCATGCGGTGGCCCGAGACATTGATCACGTCATCGACACGCCCCGTTATCCAGTAGTAGCCGTCGGCGTCGCGGCGGGCGCCGTCGCCGGTGAAATAATAGCCCGGATAGGCGCTGAAGTAGGTATCGACCATCCGTTGGTGGTCGCCGTAGACCGAGCGGATCTGGCTCGGCCATGAACGTGTGATCACCAGGTTGCCGCTTGCCTCACCTTCCAGGATGCGGCCCTCGGCATCGACCAGCGCCGGCACCACGCCGAAGAACGGCCTTGAGGCGGAACCGGGCTTCAGCGGTGTGGCGCCAGGCAGCGGCGCGATCATGATCGCGCCGGTCTCGGTCTGCCACCAGGTGTCCACCACCGGGCAGCGTGTCTCGCCGACCACGCGGTAATACCACTCCCAGGCCTCCGGGTTGATCGGCTCGCCGACCGAGCCGAGCAGGCGCAGGCTCGCGCGCGATGTGCGCGTCACATGTTCGTTGCCCAAGCCCATCAGCGCTCGCAGCGCGGTCGGAGCGGTGTAGAAGATGTTGACCGCGTACTTGTCGATGATCTCCCAGCAACGCGAGGCAGTGGGGTAGGTGGGCACACCTTCGAACATCAGCGTGGTCGCGGCGTTGGCCAGCGGACCGTAGACGATATACGAGTGTCCCGTGACCCAGCCGACGTCGGCGGTGCACCAGTAGATGTCGCCGTCGTGGTAGTCGAAGACGTACTTGTGCGTCATCGCTGCCTGCAGCAGGTAGCCCGCGGTGGTGTGCAGCACACCCTTGGGCTTGCCGGTGGAGCCCGAGGTGTACAGGATGAACAGCGGATCTTCCGCGTCCATCGATTCGGGGGCGCACTCGCCCGGCACATCGGCCACCAGTTCATGATGCCAGGCATCGCGCGGCGCGTGCCATGCAATCGCGCAGCCGGTGTGCCGCACCACCAGGCAGGTATGCACGTCCGGGCAGTGCTCCAACGCCACGTCGGCATTCGCCTTGAGCGGAACGAGCTTGCCGCCGCGCAATCCTCCGTCGGCCGTGATCAGCACGCGGCAACCGGAATCGAGGATGCGGTCCTTCAGGGACTCCGGCGAGAAGCCGCCGAACACCACCGAGTGCACCGCACCGATGCGCGCGCAGGCGAGCATGGCGTAAGCGGCCTCGGGAATCATCGGCAGGTAGATGCACACGCGGTCGCCCTTCTTCACGCCGCGTGCCTTCAGCACGTTGGCGAGACGGCACACGCGCTCATGCAGCTCACGGTACGTGATGCGTGCGTCGGTGCCCGGCGTGTCACCTTCCCAGATGATCGCGACCTGCTCGGCGCGCGCGGGCAGGTGACGGTCGATGCAGTTGTAGGCAACGTTGAGGCGCCCGCCCGTGAACCAGCGCGCCATGCCGTGCGCCAGGTCGGTGTCCTGCACCTGGCTCCAGCGCTGGTCCCAGCTGAGGAAATCCCCGGCCTGGCGTGCCCAGAATGCATCGGGATCCTGCACCGACTCGGTGTAGAGGCGCTGGTAGGCGTCTTCATCGATGAGGGCGTGCGCCCTGGTTTCGGCGGATACCGGATAGGTGGGGATCTCGGACATGGCAACTCCGTTAGTGCTGGTTCAGGGTCTCCGTGCTCCCGGTCATGCTGCCCGCTTCCGGGCGGCACGGCATCACGGAATGCTGATGGTCACGTTGTCGATCAGGCGGGTCTTGCCCAGGTAGGCTGCCGCCAGGATCGCGAGGTCGTGGTCACCGGACGCTGCCGGCTCGAGTGTCTTTGCCGCACGCACCGAGAAGTAATCCGGACGCATGCCCGCCTCGAGCAGGCTGATCTGCGCGCGCGCCTCGAGCAGCGCATAGCCGCGTTCCCCGGCCGCGATCGCATCGCGCGCCGCGACCAGCGCGCGGTACAGCGCCGGCGCAATCGCTCGTTCGGCGGCGTTCAGGTAACCGTTGCGCGAGCTGAGCGCGAGGCCGTCTTCGGCGCGCGCGACCGGCGCCCCGATGATCTCGATGGGGAAGCACAGGTCCTCGACCATCCGGCGCACGACGGCGAGTTGCTGGAAATCCTTGACGCCGAACACGGCCTTGTGCGGCTGCACGATATTGAACAGCTTGCTCACGATCGTGGTGACGCCGGTGAAGTGTCCCGGGCGCGTGGCGCCGCACAGGATGTTGGTCATCGTGGGCACCGCGACCGTGGTCTGCTCCTCGACGCCGTTCGGGTAGACCTCGCGGTCGCTCGGGCAGAACAGCGCATCCGCCCCGGCGCCGCGCAGCTTCTCGATGTCGGCATCGAGGGTGCGCGGGTAGAGCGCATAGTCCTCGTTCTTGCCGAACTGCAGTGCGTTCACGAAGATGCTGACGACGACCTTGTCGCCATGCTCCGCGGCGAGCTTCACCAGTTGCAGGTGGCCTTCGTGCAGGTTGCCGAGCGTGGGCACGAAGACCACTGCCTGGTCCTGTCGACGCCAGTCGCCCACGGTCGCACGGATCTCGGAGAAGGTCTTGCAGATCTGCATGGCGGCGGGCTCCCTGCCGGTGGTCGCTGTCAGTCGAAGCCGTGTTCCGGCTGCGGGAAGCTGCCGTCGCGCACCGCGGCCGCGTAGGCCGCGAAGGCGCCCGCGATGTCGCGGCCGCCGGTGAGGAAATTCTGCACGAAGCGCGGGGGGCGCGGGGTCATGCCGAGCATGTCGTGCATCACCAGCACCTGCGCGTCGGTGCCGGCGCCGGCACCGATGCCGATCACGGGGATCGGCAACTGCGTCGTGATGTCGGTGGCCAGCGCGCGCGGTACGCATTCCAGCACCAGCAGCGCGGCGCCCGCGTCAGCGAGCGCTTTTGCGTCGTCGACGATGCGCTGAGCTGCCACCGGATCGCGGCCCTGCACCACGAAGCCGCCGAAGCTGTTCACGGATTGCGGCGTGAGCCCGAGGTGCGCGCAGACCGGCACGCCGCGCTCGCTCAGGCGCTGCACGGTATCGACGAGCCAGGCGCCACCCTCGAGCTTGACCATGTGCGCCCCGGCCTGCATCAGGACCGCGGCATTGCGCATGGCCTCTTCGGGCGTGGTGTAGCTCATGAAGGGCATATCGCCGATCACCAGCGCGGGAGCGGCACCGCGGCTCACGCAGCGCGTATGGTAGGCCATCTCCTCGATGGTGACCGGAACGGTGCTCGCATGTCCCTGCAGCACCATGCCGAGCGAATCGCCGACGAGTATCGTTTCGATCCCTGCGCCGGCGGCGGCGCGCGCGAAGCTCGCGTCGTAGGCGGTCAGGCAGCAGAAGCGGCGCCGTTCGCGCTTCATCTCCTGCAGTGTCCTGATCGTTACGGCTTTCATGCCCGGGCTCGCATCAGAAAAAGGTGGGATTGAAGTAGTGTCTGCCAGCGCGCACGTTCAGCAGGTATTCGACGAGCTCGGTATAGTGGTTATCGTCATTGGCGAAGTCAATAGCGGCCGCATTGACGATCAGCAGTGGCGCTTCGTCGTAGAAATGGAAGAACTGGCTGTAGGCTTCGTTGAGTTGTTCGAGGTACTTGCGCTCGACCAACTGCTCGGCGGCGATGCCGCGGCGCTGGATGCGCTCGATCAACACTTCCACCGGCGCCTGCAGGTAGATCACGAGGTCGGGTCGCGGCGTGCTCGGCACCAGGCGCGTGAAAACGGTTTCGTAGAGCTCGAATTCGTTGGCGTCGAGGTTGAGCCGCGCGAACAGCCGGTCCTTCTCGATCAGGAAGTCCGTGACGCGCGAACTCTGGAACAAGTCGGCCTGACGTATCGCATCGACCTGGCGCACGCGCTGGATCAGGAAGAACAGCTGGGTGGCGAGCGCATTGCGCGCGCGCTCGCGATAGAAGCTCTCGAGGAACGGGTTCTCGTCGGCGAGCTCCAGCACGAGTTCGTGGCCGAAGCTCGCGGCCAGTCGGCGCGCGAGCGTGGTCTTGCCGGCTCCGATCGGACCCTCGACCGCGATAAAACGCGGAATCTGCCGTGGGGGTGTGCCGGCAGTGCGGCTAGTCATCGGTTTGCTCCAGCGTGGCAAAGGTGGCTTCCAGTCCGCGCGCGCCCAGAGTCGCGCGCAGGCGCGCGACGGGGGTGCCGTCGGGCAGGCGCAGCGCCGGTGCGAGATCGCTCAACGGATACACCACGAAGTTGCGTTCCGCCAGCCGCGGATGTGGCAGCGTGAGGCGCTCATCGGCGAGCGAAAGATCGTCGAACAGCAGCAGGTCGAGGTCGAGGGTACGCGCGCCCCAGCGCACCGTGCGTTCACGTGCGGCGGCGGCTTCAAGCGCCTGTAGCAGATCCAGCAGGGCGTGCGGTTCGAGCGTCGTGGCCAGCGCCAACACGCCGTTGAGGTAATCGGGCTGATTGCCGGGACCGATGGCGCGAGTGCGATACCAGGGGCTCACACCGGTGACGCGACAGCCGGGCGTGGCGTCCAGCGTTTCGATGGCGTGCCGCAGGTTGCCCTTCACGTCGCCGAGGTTGGCGCCGAGCGCGATATACGCGCTCGATTCAGCCGCCATCCGCGCCGCTGCCGCCCGAGCCGGGGCGCCGGCGGCGCCGGCGCGGCCGTGCCGCGGGGGCGGCGGGGGCGGGCATGGATTCGCCGCTCTGGAAGCGCGTCCACCACTCGCCGGCGCCGTTCAGGTCCTCGCCGGATTGCTCGCGCAGCAGGACAAAATCGTAGGCCGCGCGGAAACGCGGATGCGCCGCGAGCTTCTGCGGCGAGCGGCGCCCGATCAGGCGCTGGTGCAGGTCCCAGATCTCGCGCATCGGCGTCGAAAAGCGGCGCGGGATCGTGGTACTGCGGCACTGTTCGGCCACCACTTCCGAGGCTGCCTCGTACATGGCGGCGGCCAGGGGCAACTGCGCGCGTTCCTGCAGCTTGCGCAGGCGGCGCTCCAGCGCCGGCCACAGCAGCGCGGCGTACAGGAAGGCCGGCGTCACCGGCTTGCCCTGCGCAATGCGCTCGTCGCTGTTGCGCAGGGCGTGCACGATCAGGTTGCGTTCCTCGGGCGATTCGCGCAGCGCCCGCGCGGTTTGAGGGAAGATCGGCTCGAACAGCCCGAGATGGTCCATGACCGCGAACGTCGCGGCGCCCTGGCCAGCCAGCAGCAGCTTCAGCACCTCGTCGAACATGCGCGCCGCAGGGATCTGCGCCAGCAGCTTGTGGCACTTCGCGATGGCAGCCAGTGCTGTCTCCTCGATGGCGAAATCGAGTTTCGCGGCAAAACGTGCCGCGCGCAGCATGCGCACCGGGTCTTCCTGGAAGCGCGTCACCGGGTCGCCGATCACGCGCAGTACGCGCGCCTCGAGATCTGCAACGCCGGTGCTGAAATCCAGTACGCAGTTGGCGTCGGGATCGTAATACAGCCCATTGACGCTGAAGTCGCGCCGCAGCGCGTCTTCCTCGACGTTGCCGAAGACGTTGTCGCGCAGCAGCATGCCCGACTTGGCATAGGAGGCGCTGTCTTCCGGCGGCTGCTCGTCCTCGCTGTCGGGCTCGAAATCGGCGCTGTGATGGCCGCGGAAGGTCGATACCTCGATTACCTCGCGTCCCGAACGCACGTGCACGATCTGGAAGCGTCGCCCGACGATGCGTGAGCGGCGGAAGATGTCGCGGATCTCCTCGGGAGTTGCGTTGGTCGAGACATCGAAGTCCTTTGGCTCGTAGCCGAGCAGCAGGTCGCGCACGCAGCCGCCGACGAGGTACGCCTCGAAACCGGCCTCGCGCAGTTCGCGGTAGACCCACACTGCCTCGGGCGGGATCGATTGCGGTGCGATGTGATGCTCGCCGGCTCCGTAGCGTCGGCAGCCGATGTCGAGAGACTGATCTGGATAGATGGGGTCGGCCGCGTCGTTCAACTGGATACGCATCCCTGCCGGGTTCGAACGGGGCGCGAGTTTAGCACAGGGTGGTGGTCATTGACCGGCGCAAGGCATGTGCGGATCTGGTGGACCCCGAAAACAGCAAGGGGAAGCAGGTGCCTTCCCCGTACAGGTCTCAACCCGAGTTAGTGTTATTTTTAGTGTCGTTATTGTTATGGATCCAGTAAACCACCGAGCTCGACCCACCGCAAGATTTTTTTAATCAAATCAATATGTTGTGAAAAAACGTAACACTGCAGGGCAAGTTTCCGGAGAAAAACGTTACCGTTGGCCCCGGCGTGGGCGGTATCAGCTGCCCCATATGGACCGGACGCGCCTCAGGCCGAACGACGGCCCTCGTCGTCCTCTTCGGCGGTCGATTTCTTGCGCGGGATGCCGAAGCGCTGCCGGCGTTCCCACAGGCACTTGCGACTGACGCCGAGCTTGCGCGCGAGCTCGGTTTCACTCATGTGGTCCTGATTCTGCAACACGAAGCGCTGGAAGTACTCTTCCAGCGACAGGTCTTCCGCCGGGTCTTCGGCGCCGGGGGCCGGTTCGCGTTCCTCGTGGTGCGCATCTCCCGCATCGAGCTCGGCCAGGCCGGGCAGGCCGAAGTCGATAGCCAGCGCCTCGCCGGGAATTTCCTGCTCATCGCCGAGGATCACGGCGCGTTCTATCGCGTTTTCCAGCTCCCGCACATTGCCCGGCCAGCGGTACGCCGTGATGGCCTCGATGGCTTCGGCGGAAAAGCGCTTGGCGGTCTTGTCATGGCGCCGGCAAGCGTCATCGAGCAGGAACTCTGCGATCTTGAGCACGTCCGTGCCGCGGGCGCGCAGCGGAGGCAGCGTGAGTTCCACCACGTTGATGCGATAGTAAAGGTCCTGGCGGAATTTCCCCTCCTCGCACAGTGCCTTGAGATTGCGCTGTGTCGCCGAGATCAGCCGTACGTCGACCGTGCGCGGGCCGGTTCCGCCCCCGCCGTGGAGTTCGCCACTCTGGATGAAGCGGAGCAGTCGCGCCTGGACTTCGAGGGGCAGTTCGCCGATCTCGTCGAGAAACAGCGTACCGCCGCTGGCCGCCTCGATGATACCGCTCCGGCCGCCCGCCGCGCCGCCCTTGTCGAAGCCGAACAGCTCCGATTCGATGAGCGCCCCGGGAATCGCGGCGCAGTTGACCGAGATCAGCGGCTGCGCGGAGCGCTTGCTGGCGCGGTGGATTGCGCGTGCCACCAGTTCCTTGCCGGTGCCGGTCTCGCCATGGATCAGCACCGAGGTGCTGGTCGGCGCCACGCGACGGATGCGTTCGTACACCTCGAGGATCAAGGGGCAACTGCCGATCATGCCATCGATGGCATCGCTGGCCGTGCGCGCGGCATCGCGGCCGCGAGCAAGACGTTGTGCGCTGCGCTCGCGCAGGATGCGCTTGATGGCGGTGAGCAGGTCGTCGTGATCGAAGGGCTTGGCGATGTAATCGACCGCCCCCAGCCGCATCGCGTCCACGGCAGAGCGCAGACTTGCGTAGCTGGTCATGATCAGCACGGGCACCTCGCCCGCGCGACGGATCAGTTCGGTGCCCGGAGCGCCCGGCAGGCGCAGGTCGCTGATGATCAGGCAGAAGCGGTCGAGTTGGAAGTTTTCCTCCGCTTCCTTGACCGATGCCGCCTCGAACACGCGGAACTTGTTCCGCTCGAGCAGGCGCTTCAATGCGGATCGGATGACCGATTCATCCTCGACGACGAGTATGTCCGCCACTGGTACTGCCTCGTGGGTCGCGTCAGGTTGGCGCCAAACATAGCGCCTGAGCGCAGGATTATCTAGTCCGCCGGCCGTGTCGTCGCGCGCGGCAGGCTGATGAGTACGCGGGTGCCGCGTCCCGAAGCGGGGTCCACGGGGCTCTGGATCGAGACGCTGCCTTCCATGTCGCGCACGATCGAGTAGACCAGGGCGAGCCCCAGTCCCGTTCCCTCGCCCGGTGCCTTGGTCGTGAAGAAGGGTTCGAACACCTGGTCGATCTGCGCGGCAGGGATGCCGCAGCCGTCGTCGGTCACGGTGACCAGTGCCTCGTGATCGCAGGCCTGGCATTCGACGCGGATCTCTCCGCCGGGCTCCGATGCCGCTCGCGCGTTGCTGAGCAGGTTGATGAACACCTGCAGCAACCGCTGTCCGTCGGCGCGCACGGCGAGGTCGGGCGCGCACAGGTTGCGGTAGTTCACCGGCGTTGCGCTGCGGTCGAGGCCGAGCAGGTAGATGGCTTCGTCGGCGCACTGCGCTACAGGGACCGGCAACGACGCTGCCGGGGTGCCGTTGGCGCCGGAATGCGCGAAGCCGACCAGTGCCTGCACGATAGTGCTGATGCGCTGGGTCTGCTCGAGGATGTGCCGCGCGCCTTCGAGCGTGTTGGCGTCCCCGCTTTCGGCGAGCAGGTTCTGGGCCAGGAAGTCGATGCCGGTCACCGGGTTGCCGATCTCGTGCGCCACGCCCGCGGCGAGACGGCCGATCGAAGCCAGCCGCTCGGTGTGCACCAGTTCATCCTGCAGGCGCTGCGTTTCCGTGACGTCTTCGAGCAGGATGAAGCGCGCGTCGGTATTGTGGCTGGAATGCGTCGCGCCCAGTGTCTTGTGCAGCGACAGGCACAGTTTCGCGTCGGGCGTGGCGATGTGGTGCTGGTGCAGGTGCGAGTCCGAGGATTCCGAGAAACGCAGGATCAGCGGACCCCAGGGCTCGGGCAGTTCCTCGAGTGTCGAGCCGAGCACGGTCTCGGCTGCGATCCCCGTGATCTTTTGCAGCGCGTGGTTCCACATCACGATCTCGTCGCTGGCATTGACGCCGCAAACACCGAGTGGCAGGTCCTGGAGTGTGTCCCGGTAGAAGCGACGCAGGCCGTCGAGCTCCGCGAGGAAGCCGGTCAGGTAGCGCTGGTAGCCCTCGAGGCGTGATTCGACGAGCGTGATGTCGTCGGCTGGACCCGCGTCCTCGCGCAGGTAGGGCACGCTGCGGTTGATCAGTTCCATCGCGACCGATGCGCCGACGAGGCGCGACAGGTTGGCTTCGATACGGTCGCGCAGACGGCGCATCGCGTAGGGACGCGCCTCGCTATCCCCGTATTCGAGGTCGCGCAACGCGCGCTCAACCTCCCGCTGCGCAGTCGTTGCGCCGAGCGCGGTGCTCAGGCCGGCGACGAAATCAGCCGGCGACCGCGCCTGCAGCTGGTGTCGCGCCGGGCCGCTCAGGTTGTCCAGGCTGCAACTGATGGCGGCCTCGTGCTCCTCGCGGCTCTGCGGGCTGAAGTAGGACAGCGCAACGAGCACCAGTGCGTTCAGCGCCACACTGTTCACCGCCGCGCCCGCCCAAGCGTTGTCCGCGATGCCGAAGGGCAGCGCGGCCTGCACTGCGGCAAGCGGCGAGCCCGCCTCGGGTGCGATGAGCATCAGCAGCCACACCCCGTAACCTGCCGTGAGCCCGCCCAGCAGGCCGTTGCGGTTGGCGCGCGGCCAGTACAGCAGCGCGAGCGTGCCGGGGAAGAACTGGGCGGCGGCGATGAATGCCGTCAAGCCGAGCTTCTCCACCGACCCTTCATCGCGCAGGCTGATCGAGAGCAGGTACGCCGTGAGGATGATCACGGCGGTCAGGACCGCGCGTGTCAGCGTCAGGCGGCGGTAGGGATTGTCGCTGCCGCGGGGACGAAAAAACGGTAGTACGAGGTTATTCGCCGTCATCGAGGCGAGCGCCAGCGTGGTCACCACGATCATCGATGTCGCGGCGGAGACGCCCGCGATGAACGCCAGCATTGCCACGCCCGTGCTGCCGCTCTGCAGGCCGATATCGATGCCGATGTATTCCAGCGGCGCCCCGGTGCCCAGTTTCATTCCCGCCCACAGCACCGGTAGCACCGGGAGGCTGAGCAGCAGCAGATAGAGGGGGAACCCCCAGCTGGCCCGGGTCACCGCCCGTGTGCTCGGGTTCTCGTAGATTGCCATGTGGAACAGGTCGGGCAGCCCGATGACCGCGGCAAAGAAGGTGAGCGTCATCATGTGCGCGGAGCTCGAGCGAATGCTGGCGTGCAGCGTCTCGAGCTGTCCGGGCTGCGTGTGGAGCCAGTCCGAGAGCCCGTCGCTGCCGCCATGCACCTGCCACAGGGCGAACGCCCCCAGCATCAGGAAGCAGCACAGTTTCACCAGCGACTCGAAGGCCATCGTGACCACCAGGCCGTTGTGCCGCTCCTGCTCCGAGATCGGTCGCGCGCCGAACAGGATCGCGAACACGGCGATGGCACCGGCGAATACCAGACCCATGCTTTCCGGGGTTTGCGTCGCCGCAGTATTGCCTCCAAGCCGCGCTGCCAGTCCCGACACGATCTTGATCTGCGCCATCAGCAGCGGCATCGCGGCCACGAGCAGACCGAGTGTCGCGATGGCGCCGACCTGCGCGCCGCGATAGCGGAACGCGAGCAGGTCCGCGAGCGAGGTGAGTTGGAAGCGACGGCAGATGCGCCACAGTGGCATCAGCAGCAGTGGCGCGAACAGGAACATCACGCCCACGCCGACGAAATAGCTGAGGTAGCCGTAGCCGAAGTGCGCGGCTATCCCGAGGATGCCGAACAGGGCCCAGGCGCCGGCGACGATGCCGAGCGAGAGCGTATAGACCAGCGGGTGCGATGCGACCGATTCCGGAATGAAGCCGCGATCGGTGACCCAGGCTATCGCGAACAGCAGGCAGAGGTAGGCGACGCCGATGAACAGTATCGTGCCGAGATCAAGTCCCATCGTCCGGTTCCCGGTAGAGAACGAGTGCCGAGGCGGCGATCACGAGCAGCCAGATGAGGTGGGGCCGGTACCATTGCGTGCCGCCCGCCGCGATCCAGTCGGCCATCATCGGCGCGAACACGTACAGCAATACCAGCACCAGCAGCAGGATCCTGTTCAGGTACATAGCGTGTCGCCCCGATCAATGATGGCGATGTTAAAGAGCGTGGTCGCCAATTGCCAATGCGGGTCGGGCTTTGGTCCGGTCGGTCAGGCTGTAGCCGGACCCGCAAGGACAACCCGATCCTGCGCGGGCACCAGCGCGCGCTGCCAATGCGCGATGGCCCAGGTCAGGATCGGCACGCAGTCGTCGCGCGCGGCAGCGGGCGGCGGCAACTGGCCCAGCGCCTCCAGGCAGAGCAGCAGGTTCTGCGGCGCACGCGCATCGTCCAGCGCCGGCGCATGGTTCTGCTTGCTGAGCTTCTGCCCTCGTGCATTCAGCAACAGCGGGATATGGCCATAGTTCACCGGCGGCAGGCCGAGCCGTGCGCGCAGAAAAATCTGGTGTGGCGTCGATTCAAGCAGGTCCCGGCCGCGCACTACGTGCGTGATCTGCTGCTCGGCGTCATCGATCACGACCGCGAGTTGGTAGGCGTACAGGCCGTCGCGGCGGCGGATCACGAAGTCGTCCGTGCCGGCGGGGCCCGGCAGTTCCACCTCCCCGAGGAAGATGTCGGCGAACCGGTAGGGCGTGTCGCGTGCGTGCAGCCGGACAGCGGACTCGCCGGCAGGCGGCGTGCGTGACCGCGGACAGGCGGTGACATGCGCCCCCTGGCCGAGATGCAGATCCTGGCGGCTGCAGGTGCAATGGAACGCGTCGCCGCTGTCGAGCAGCGCGGCGATGACCCGCTCGTACGCTGCCGTCCGGTCGTGCTGGTAGAGTTCGGTCTCGTCCCAATGCAGGGCGTGTGCCCGCAGGCTGGCGAGTATCCGTCGGGTTGCGCCTTGCTGTTCGCGCGGCGGGTCCAGATCCTCGATGCGCAGAAGCCAGGCACCGCGATGCGAGCGGGCATCGAGGAAGCTCGCAAGCGCAGTGCTCAAGGATCCGAGGTGGAGCGGGCCGGTGGGTGAGGGGGCGAAGCGGCCCCGGTATGCGGAGGTGACCATGCGGTGAGCGGGGCCCGGCAACGGGCCCTGTCGGCAGGTGCTGCGTCGGGGACCGGCGATCAGCCGTGTTCCTGCTTCTCCTTGATCTCTTCGAGCGTCTTGCAGTCGATGCAGAGCGTCGCGGTCGGACGCGCTTCCAGGCGCTTGATTCCGATCTCGATACCGCAGGCATCGCAGAAGCCGTAATCGTCCTGATCGATCAGTTCGAGCGTGCTCTCGATCTTCTTGATCAGCTTGCGCTCGCGGTCGCGGGTGCGCAGCTCGAGGCTGAATTCCTCTTCCTGCGTGGCCCGATCAGCCGGATCGGGGAAGTTCGCTGCCTCGTCCTTCATGTGCGAGACCGTGCGGTCCACTTCTTCCATGAGTTCGGAGCGCCAGTTCTTCAGGATGCCGCGAAAGTGCTCCTTCTGGTTCTCGTTCATGTACTCCTCACCCTTCTTGGCCTTGTAGGGGGTGAAATTCTTGAATTCAGAGGTGGTCTGTTTTGCGGTTTTTTTCACGGGAGGCCTCGTCGTCGCAAGCGGGCTCGGAATGCCGAAACGCCGCGGTAGTGCTCTGGGTTTGCGGGGGCGGCGCATTCTACCGGATTTTTCCCCCGAAGTAAGGCATTGCGACCGGATGCGCGCGGCGACGGGTTCAGCCCACAACCAGCGCGATCCGGCCATCGCGCACCGTGAAGGGGACAGCCGCCAGCGCCTGTCCGCGACAGGGGCCTGCGATGCACTCGCCCGTGTCGGGCCGGAACAGGGCGCCGTGGGTGGCGCAGTGGAGATGTTTGCCCGAGGGGTCGAGGAAGCGTCCTGGTAGCCAGTCGAGTTCGGTACCCCGGTGCGGGCAGCGGTTCGCGTACACATGTAGTGCGCCTTCGGCCCGGAGCACGATGAGGCTGGTTCCGCGGCACTCGTGCCGCTGGGGCGCGCCTTCCAGTACCGAAGAGGCGTCGCACAGCCCGACCCCCGCCGGCGATGCATCGTTCATCCCGCGCGTTCCCGAAGGCGCGGCAGGCGAGTTCGGTCGAAGCTTGGCACAGATCAAATACCCTCGATTGCGTGGGCGGGAGGGGTGGCTATACTCGCCCGCCCCCTATATATATGTAGCGGGCGCTTCATGCGCCAGCGGCGTTCGTGGCGGGGCATCGGCGATGCGCCGCTTCGACTCGAGACACCCACGTGCAGAGCGACTCCCATGGCAAACGAGGCAGG
>Ga0073904_10000309_pt1 | contig 34631 bp, 32 predicted proteins | sample KloWWTrecipitate_FD_66668 | JGI IMG/M metagenome (GOLD analysis project Ga0073904, IMG submission 66668) | Active sludge microbial communities from Klosterneuburg, Austria, studying microevolution and ecology of nitrifiers - Klosterneuburg... | ecosystem: Engineered > WWTP > Aerobic digester >... | reverse complement strand
CGCCGACGCCGTGTGTGAGCCGCATCACAGGAGCAGCCGGCATGATCCTTTTCGACTATGTGTTCTGGGCGATGGCACTTGCCATCGTCGTCCTGGGCGCCGCCACCGGAATACAGGCGATCAACCTGGCGCGCCTGCGTGAATCCGCGCGACGGGACGTCCAAAGGCTTTTTGAACAGATGGACCTGACGCTCGGCGAGCTGCGTGACATGTCAGCATCGCTCGCTGGCGGTCTTGCCGCGATAGGGGAGTTGCGCTCGCGCCAGGACAGCGAGCGTCGCGAACCGGCCCCTGCGCTGGCCGCACACGCTGCGGCGCGCAGTTACGATATTGCGCTGCGCCTGGCGCGTAACGGGGCGAGCCGCGAAGAGCTCATGTCCACTTGCGGCATGAGCCGCCACGAGGCGGCGCTCGCGGTCCGGCTGCACGGACCTCGCCGCGCCGTGAATTGAAGGTCCGTACTCAAGGCCCGCGCCCCAGGGCCGATATCGGCATGTGCCCGGGCAGGACCGCCCGGAAGAGGGCGTTATGGTCAATCAAGCTGGAACGCGCGGGCTGCGGGCCGGAGCAGAGCACCAGGTCTATGCCCTGACGCTTGCGCAGGCGCTTGCGCAGGAGCTTGCCGCCGGTCGCGTCGAGCTTCCCGGTTTCCCGGACGTCGCGGCCCAGGTGCAGCGGATCCTTGCCGACGAAGACGTGACGCCGCTGCGCGTGGTGCGCGCTGTCGGTGCCGAGCCGGTGCTGGCGGGCCGGATCGTCCAGTGCGCCAATTCAGTGATCTTCAATCCGGGCGGCAAACCGGTGCTCGAGCTGCGCACCGCAATTGCGCGTGTCGGTCTCGATTTCGTGCGCACGCTGACGATCTCCTTTGCGGTGAACCAGATCAGGTCCGCGGAGGCACTGCGCGGCATCGAGCCGCAGTTGCACGCGCTGTGGCTGCGCAGCGTCACCGTATCGACGCATTGCTTCGTGATTGCACGACGTCTCGCGCGCATCAACGCCGATACGGCGCTACTCGCCGGGCTGCTGCACGGGGTCGGCGCGCTCTATATCCAGACACGCGCTGTCACACATCCGGACCTCGCCTCGAACCCGCAAGCCTACGCAGCCGTCGAGCGCGAGTGGCAAGGCAGCATCGCGCGCGCATTGCTCGAAGGCTGGCGTGTGACGGGCACGATCGTCGATGCAGTCGGGCTGCTGCATCGACCGGAGCGCGACACGGGCGGGCCGGCCGGGTTGCCGGAAGTGCTGCGCGCGGGCGTGGTCCTCGAGCGGGCACTGGGAGCGCCGCAGGATCTTGAGGCGGCCACTGCAGCGAGCCCTGCCTGTACCCGGCTCGGGCTCACGCCCACGGTCTACGAGACGATCCTGCAGGAATCGGAAGCCGAAATCGCCGCACTTCGCGGCGTGCTCGGCTGTTGAGTCTGGGTGCTTGTTGAGGAGAAGGTATTGGCTACGGCGACACAAGAAGTTGCATCGGGCGCCCCCGGGGAGGGTGGGGCATTTGAGTTCGTGCAGGCACTGGCCAGGGAATTGTCGAGCGGCAGGATCGAATTGCCGAGTTTTCCGGATGTCGCGGTTCGCGTGCAGCGGGCGCTCGCTGATGAGGACGTGCGTCCGGAAACAGTCGTGCGCCTGATCGGCTCGGAGCCCGCGCTCGCCGCGTGGGTGCTGCGCATGTCGAACTCTGCGGCGCTGAACGCGTCGGGTCGCCAGATCAACGATCTGCGCACTGCGATCACGCGCCTCGGCTTCAACGTGGTGCGCAGCGCCGCGATGTCATTCGCGATGTCACAGCTCACCCGCGCTCCGGAGTTGAAGGGTCTCGAGCAGCCGCTCAGGGAGCTCTGGAACCGCAGCACGCTCGTTGCCGCCATGTCGAGCGTGGCCGCGAGGAAGTTTGCGCGGGTGAATCCGGATACGGCGCTGCTCGCGGGGCTGCTGCACGGCATCGGCCGGCTCTATCTCCTGACACGCGCGCGGCACTTTCCAGCGCTCTTCGCCGACCCGGCCGCCTACGGACAGATCGTGAACGACTGGCATACCAACGTTGCCAAGGCAATCCTCGAGAACTGGGACATGGCTGACGAAATCGTCCTCGCCGTGCACGAGCACGAACAGATCGATCGCGCGCACGACGGCCCGGCCGATCTGACGGACGTGCTGCTCGTTGGCGATCTCCTCGCATCATTCCAGGAATGGCCCGAATCCCTCGAGCTCAATCTGCAGGGGGTGCACGCGGTCAACCGGCTGGACCTCGACCGGGTGCGCCTTGAGCGGATCATCGAGGATTCGGCCACAGAGATCGCGGCGCTGCGGCAGGCACTCGGGCAATAGGTCGCGCGATAATGGCGGAGCCATGAATGTCCTCTTCGTCTGCCTTGGGAACATTTGCCGATCCCCGACTGCGGAAGGCGTCTTTCGCACGCTTGCAGCCCGGGAGGCACCACAGCTCCTCATGCACGCGGATTCGGCGGGCACCGGGAACTACCATATCGGTGCACCGCCCGATCGGCGCACGCAGGAAGCGGCGCTGCGGCGCGGCTACGATCTCTCGGCGCTGCGCGCGCGTCAGGTCGATTCAGTCGACTTCACGCGTTTCGACCTGCTGCTCGCGATGGATGAAAGCAATCTCGCTGATCTGCGCGCCCGCGCGCCCCGGGGTGTGCAGGAACGCCTGAAGCTGTTGCTGGAATTTGCACCCGAGGCGGGGCGCATCGAAGTACCTGATCCCTACTATGGCACCGCGAGCGACTTCGATCTCGTGGTCGATCTCGTCGAGCGTGGTGCGCGGGGGCTGATCAGCGCGCTTGCGCGCTGCGCTACGGCGCCAGTAGTGCCGACGGCCGGTCGCGCATAGCCCCATGCGATAGCGCGACGTCAACACGCGGACATCGAGGCCGATTGTCCGGGTGTTGACATCACCGCAGCAGCACGCATCACATGCAGCCCCATCGCTATGACGGGTGCAAGGGCTGCATCAGGCCCGCTTACTCGTCGCGGCCCGGACCGGGCACCTGTTCGGTCGAAGACGGCGAGTAGCTTGCCGGCTTTGATGACCAGACGACATAGGGCTTTGATTCAGGCGCAGGTGATGAGGGTTGCGACGGCTCCGCCGCAAAATCGAACTCGCGCGTGCGCTCGCCGCCAGACTGCGATGATTCGCCAGCGGCCGACGTGCCTTCGCTATCCGGTGCGGTCGAGACATCCCGCTCACCTCGATCGCGACCGCCGCGGCGGCCACGACGGCCACGGCGACGGGGCCGGCGCTCACCGCGATCCTCGTTTTGCGGTCCGGTACCATTTGAGGCCTGTTCGGGGCTCACGCCGCCTTCGGTGGCGGGTGCCGCGGCTTCGGCATCTGGCGATGCCGCAGTGCGTTCACGTTGCGCCTGTCGTTCACGTTGCGCTTCGCGTTCCCGCTGGCGCTGCGCATCCCGCTGGGGGTCGCGCTGATGGTCTCGCTGACCTTCACGCTGGCCCTCGCGCGAGCCACGCTGGCGATCACGTCCGTCGCGGCTGTCACGCCCGTCGCGTCGTCCGCCGCCTTCGCCCTGGCGGGCCCGCTGCTGTGAGCCGTCGCGCTCGCCCTGGCCCTGGCCGTGACGTGCGCGCTCGCCGCCGCGTTCACTGCGCTCGCCGCGGCGATGCCGGTCGCGACCGCGATCGCGATTATCCCGCCGTGACTCCCGATGGCGCTCACCGCTGCCGGTGCGTGGCTCGGCGCTGGGCGCTGTGCTCACGGGCGAGCCGTTGAGCCACTGCTTGATGCGGCCCCAGAATCCACTCGCGGGTGCTTCGCGCTGCACCACCTCGGCTGGCGCCGCCGGCGCAGCGACAGGCGCGACGACGATCGGTGCTGCAGTGGCGGGCTGGAACGTCGGCACGGCGGCCGCTTCCTGCGGTTTCTGTTGTCCGGTGGTCGGATCGGGCACGGCGGGAGGCGTCGGCATCCTGTAGGACGCGCGGCGGAACTCCGGCTGCTCCATGTCTTCGTGGCGCAGGCGGCGGATCGAATACTCGGGCGTCTTGATATTGTTGTTCGGCACGAGCACGAGCTCCACGTCGCTCTTGTCTTCGAGCGTACGCAGCCAGTCGCGCTTTTCGTTGATGAGGTAAGTCGCGACGTCGACCGGCACCTCGGCGATCACGCGCGCGGTGCGGTCCTTCCTCATCTCCTCGCCGATCAGCCGCAGGATCGCGAGCGTCATCGACTCGACGCTGCGGATGCTGCCGATGCCGGCGCAGCGCGGGCAGGCAATGTGGCTCGACTCGTCGAGCGAGGGCCGCAGGCGCTGGCGCGACATCTCGAGGAGCCCGAAACGGGACAGGTGGCCGATCTGGATGCGCGCGCGGTCCATGCGCACCGCGTCGCGCAGCCGCTGCTCGACATCGCGCTGGTTCTTCTGCGACTCCATGTCGATGAAGTCGATCACGATCAGCCCGCCGAGGTCGCGGATGCGTAGCTGGCGTGCGATTTCGTCCGCGGCTTCGAGGTTGGTATTGAGCGCGGTCGTCTCGATGTCGCTGCCGCGGGTCGCCCGCGCGGAGTTGATGTCGATCGAGACGAGCGCTTCGGTGTAGTCGATCACGAGGCTGCCGCCCGAGGGCAGCTGCACCTTGTGCGAATAGGCCGACTCGATCTGGCTCTCGATCTGGAAACGCGTGAAGAGCGCGATGTCGTCGGCGTAGAGCTTCAACTTGCGCTGCGAGTCGGCGGGCATCGAGCGCTGCATGTATTCCTGCGCGGTCGCGAATGCCGCCGGGTCGTCAACGAGGCACTCGCCGATGTCATCCCCGAGATAGTCACGCAGCGCGCGCGACACCGGGTCGCTCTCGCGATAGACGAGGAACGGGGCAGGGCGGCCTTCGATCGCGCCGGCGATCTGGCCCCACTGCTGCGTCAGGTTGTCGAGGTCCCACTGCAGCTCCTCGACCGTGCGACCGACTCCCGCCGTGCGTACGATCGCGCCCATGCCGTCTGGCACATTGAGCGCGTCCATGGCCTGGCGCATCTGGTCGCGTTCCTCGCCCTCGATGCGGCGCGAGACACCTCCGGCGCGCGGGTTGTTTGGCATCAGCACGAGGAAGCGGCCGGCGAGACTGATGAAAGTGGTGAGCGCCGCGCCTTTGTTGCCGCGCTCCTCTTTTTCCACCTGCACCACGACTTCCTGACCCTCGGTCAGGAGCTCGCGGATGTTCATGCGCCCGCCTTCGGGTGCCTTCCTGAAATACTCTTTCGAAATATCCTTCAGTGGCAGGAAGCCGTGACGTTCGGAACCGTAGTCGACGAAGCACGCCTCGAGCGACTGCTCGACGCGCGAGATGCGACCCTTGTAGACGTTCGCTTTTTTCTGTTCTTTGGACGGTAACTCGATCGACAGATCGTAGAGTTTCTGACCATCAACCAGTGCGACGCGCAACTCTTCCTGTTGAGTTGCGTTGACCAGCATTCTTTTCATTTGCCCCTTCTATGGATGCAGGGGCCGACCGGCGGGCGGAGAAAGATGAATCGGACGCGGGGATTTCGCGAGGCAAGGATTGCTGCACGTTTTATCGACCGCCCCTTTTGGCGTGGGCGGTGCGCCGAAAACCTTTGGTCCGCCTGAGCAGCGCGATCGGCGCTCGGGTCGGCCTTATTGAGTGCGATGGCCCCAACGGATGGGACCAACTAACATGCGGCGCGTTCGGATCGTCGTTTGAGAAGCGACCCCCGGCACCGCGTACTTTTGTACAGTATCAAATGATCTATTGAAAAACAATATCTTACGCCATGATTGAACGCAGCAAGGTCCGGCAGGCTGAAGTGTCCGATGAGGAGGCGGGGCTGCGCCTCGACAAATACCTTGCGAAGGCGCTGCCGGAGGTTCCATGGAGTCACGTATTTCGCCTTATCCGCAAGGGTGAAGTGCGGGTCAACGCCAAGCGGGCGCAGGGGTCGTTGCGGTTGCAGGCGGGCGACATCGTGCGGGTGCCGCCCGTCAGGAGCGAGCCGCCGCCGGCCGCCGATGCTCCGCCTCCGTCGAAACGCGTACCGGTCCGGCTCGTGGAACAGATCCGCTCGTGCATCCTGCATCGCGACGAGGTCCTGCTCGCGGTCAACAAGCCAGCGGGACTCGCCGTGCACGGCGGCAGCGGCGTGTCGTTCGGCGTGATCGAGGCGCTGCGCGCCGCGTATCCTGAGGACGACCTCGAACTCGTGCACCGGCTCGATCGCGACACGAGCGGCTGCCTCCTTGTTACGCGCAAGGCTGCGGCGCTGCGGACGCTGCATGCGCTGCTGCGCGAGCACGCGTTCGACAAGCGCTACCTCGCCCTCGTCGTCGGCAAGTGGGATCTCGGCAAAAAGCGCATCGACATGCCCCTGCGCACCGATCTGCGCGTGGGCGGCGAGCGGACCGTGCAAGCGCACTCCTCGGGCAAGAGCGCCATAAGCGATTTTCGCCCGGTTCAGTTCTTCGGCAACCGCGCGTCGCTCCTCGAAGTGTCGATCAAGACAGGGCGCACGCACCAGATTCGCGTGCATGCGGCGTATGCGGGCCATCCGGTTGCCGGCGACGCAAAGTACGGCGACGCAGAAGCGAACGCAGCGCTCGGGAAATTCGGCCTCTCGCGCATGTTTCTGCATGCCTCGAGCGTGAGTTTCGAATGGCCGCGCGGCGGCACGGTGAGTCTCAGTGCGCCGCTGCCGCCTGATCTCGCGGCGGTAATCGACGCCCTCGCGTCAGCGCCACGCACGCGTGGCGTCAGGGGACCGCGAGTCCCGCGCCGCGGAGGGCGCTCGCCAGCCAGATGAGCGGCAGGCCGACAAGCGCGGTCGGGTCCTGCGATTCGACGCGTTCGAAGAGACTGATGCCGAGTGCTTCCACTTTGAAGCCACCCGCACAATCAAAAGGCTGCTCGCGCTCGACGTAGCGGCTGATTTCATCTGGCGTGAGTGCGCGCGCGACGACGCGCGTGACATCCGTGTGCAAGTGCTCGACGCCGGCCTCGAGCCCGACCAGCGCGCAGGCCGTGTAAAAGTTCGCCGTTTGCCCGGCGAGGGTCGCGAGCTGTGCCCGGCAGCGATCCGCATTGCCGGGTTTGTCGAGGACCGAATCACCGAGGGCTGCAACCTGGTCCGAGCCGATGACGAGCGCGTCTGGATGTCGTTGCGCGATCGCTCGTGCCTTCGCGGCGGCAAGGCGTGCGGCGCGGTCCGCGGGTGACTCGCCACGTGCCGCGGCTTCGTCAACTTGCGGGGACTCGATCAGGAACGGCAGGCCGAGACGGGCGAGCAGCGCGCGCCGGTAGGGGGAGGTCGAAGCCAGTATTAGCGGCCGGTGAAACAACGACTTAGGGGAGGTTTTTTTTGACTCGGCGGGTGCCGGTACCTATTATACGCGCCCCATGCCGGACGGCTGGTCACGCCCCCTCGACGCCGAGCAATTGGCGGATCGTCGCACGGACATCGTTTTTTCGATTCCGCTGCGCGAGCTGCCGCGACTTGCGCCGCAGCTGGCGCATGGCGAGGCAGTGGCGCAGGGCAAAGCGTCCTTCATGCGCGAGCGGGCGCTCGCGGTCGTGGAGCTCGCGGTCGAGGCGAGCGTGCCGCTGACTTGTCAACGCTGCCTGCAGCCGATGGCATGGCGGGTCGCGAGCCAGGCGCGTGTCGTGATCGTGAGCGACGCCGCGACTGCGGATGGCGTGGCGCCGGAATTGGAGACCGTGATCGCCCCGGGTGGGCGGATCTCGGTAGGTGATCTCGTCGAGGAAGAGCTGCTGCTCGGCCTGCCGGTCGTCGCGTTGCACGCGGACGGCGAAGCCTGCGGGGTGCAGCTCGAAGACGAGCCGGACGAAGAGACGCAGAAACCGTTTGCGGGACTCGCGGCGCTGCTGAAGCGCGGCCCGTGACCCGAGAGGAGTAGAGGAAATGCCTGTCCAGAAGAGCCGCAGAACGCCGTCGACGCGCGGCATGCGCCGTGTGCATGACAAGCTGGCGAAGCCGGCGCTGTCCATCGATCCGCAGTCAGGCGAGACGCACCTGCGTCATCGCATCACGCCGGACGGTTTCTACCGCGGCAAGCGCGTGATCGAGAAACCCGCCGAGAGCGAAGGCGAAGAGTGAGCGACGGCGCCACTCCCGAGGCGCCCCGCTCGAAACACCCGGACCGGCTGGCATCGCGTGCCGACGCTCGCGATTGACGCCATGAGCGGCGACCTTGGCGCACCCGAATGTGTGCCGGGTGCACTGCTTGCGCTCGAGCAGGCGCCGGACCTGCACCTCGAACTGGTTGGCGCTCCCGAGACGATCGAGCCGCTCCTTGCCACGGCGAGTGCGGCGCTGCGCGCTCGCATCAGCATCGTGCCGGCAAGTGATGTCGTGCCGATGGACGAGCTGCCGCGCGCGGCGATCCGCCATCGCAAGGCTTCGTCGATGCGCATCGCGGTCGATCGGGTCAAGGCGGGTTCGGCAGCCGGCTGTGTCAGCGCGGGCAACACGGGGGCGCTCACCGCGATCGCCCATTTCGTGCTCAAGACCGTCTCTGGAGTGGAGCGCGCGCCGATCATGTCGGCGCTGCCCGCGGCCCATGGTTTCGCGTACATGCTCGATCTCGGGGCGAACATCACTGCGTCCGCGGAGCAGTTGCGACAGTTCGCGCTGATGGGCTCGATCGTCGCGCGCGACGTATTCGGCGTCGCCCAGCCGCGCGTCGGACTCCTCAACGTGGGCTCGGAGGACATCAAGGGCCACGAAACCGTGCAGGCGGCGAACGTGCTCATCGCAGGCTGTGGTGTGCACTATCTCGGCTTCATCGAAGGCGACGACATCTTCTCCGGCAAGGTCGACGTAGTCGTGACCGACGGCTTCACCGGCAATGTTGCGCTCAAGTCGATGGAGGGCCTGGCGCGGCTGATCACCGGCAGGATGCGCACCGAGTTCATGCGCTCGACGGCGAGCCGCGTGGCGGCACTGTTCGCCCGGCCGGTCCTCAAGCGGGTAGGGGCGACACTCGATCCACGCCAGTACAACGGGGCATGCATGGTCGGCTTGCGGGGAGTCGTGGTAAAAAGCCATGGGCGCGCGGACCGCACCGCTTTCGGGCGCGCGATCGCGCTGGCACGCACCGCGGCGATCCATGACATACCCGGCTGCGTCGAGAGGGCGCTCGGGTCGAACAGCGCACAACAGGGGTCCTGATGTACTCGCGAATTGCCGGCACGGGCAGCTACCTGCCCGAAAAAGTTGTCACGAACTTCGATCTGGCGAAAACCATGGACACCACCGATGAGTGGATCCGTGAGCGCACCGGCATCATTGAACGCCATATCGCGGCCGATGGCGAAACGACGGTGGACCTCGCCGAACACGCCGCGCGCCGCGCGATCGAGGCTGCCGGCATCGACCCTGCCGAGATCGACCTGATCGCATTCGGCACGACGACGCCAGACATGGTTTTTCCCAACTGCGGCGTGTTGCTGCAGGATCGACTCGGTCTGCGCGGCTGTCCCGCCATGGGCATCGAGGCGGCGTGCAGCAGTTTCATCTATGCACTGTCGGTCGCCGACAAGTTCATGCGTCTGGGCGATGCGAAATGCGCGCTCGTGATCGGCGCCGAGACCTTGTCCCGTATCTGTGACTGGACCGATCGCGGCACCGCGATACTTTTCGGCGACGGTGCGGGCGCCGTCGTGCTCAAGCCCGACAGCGGAACCGGCATCATCTCGACGCATCTGCACGCCGACAGCGCCTACAAGGACCTGCTCTATTGTCCGGCGGGTGTGTCGCGGGGCATCGGCCGTCCGGGTGATCCGCCGATGCATATCAAGATGGCGGGCAACGAGACTTTCAAGGTCGCGGTCAACACTCTCGGCCGCATTGTCGATGAGACGCTCGCCGCAAATGCTCTCGACAAGTCGGCGATCGACTGGCTCGTGCCGCACCAGGCCAACATCCGCATCATCCAGGCGACCGCGCGCAAGCTCGACATGCCGATGGAGCGCGTGATCGTCACCGTCGACAGGCACGGCAATACGTCGGCCGCCTCGGTGCCGCTTGCGCTCGATGAAGGCGTTCGCAGTGGCCGCATCAAACGGGGCGAGATGCTGCTGCTCGAAGCGTTCGGCGGCGGCTTCACCTGGGGTTCGGCGCTACTGCGCTATTGATCCGGAGCGACGTGTATTTCAACGCATCACGCCGACGATTGCGGCGTGCGCTGCGGCCTGAGGCGCAGTCATCGCCCACACGCCAAATAGTTGCGCATAGGGCTACTATATTGCGCATAGAAGCTGTTTAATTGCGCATATGTCTTACGCGCAACAAAGATCCCTATGGCAAGGCTGATCCCGGAAAAAGACCTGGCAGCGATCGAGGGTGCGGCGCGCGGTCGGACGGAAGGCATGACCGCCCAACAGATCGCCGGCGCACTGACGACCCCCACGCCCCAGCGCACGCTTCAATACCGACTCAAGCACCTTGTCAACCATGGGCGCCTCGTCAAGGAAGGGACCGGACGCTGGGCGAAGTACTACGCGCCAATCGCGAGGCCGATCGCACCGGCGAGCCCTGAGCCCGAGGCGATCATTCCGCTCTCGCAACCTGCCACCGATATCCAAGCCTATGTTCGCCGACCGGTCGGGGCGCGCAAGCCGGTTGGGCATGACCGTGCATTCCTCGAGTCGTATCGCCCCAACGCAAGTTCATATCTCTCGCCGCGGGAGCGCGATCATCTGCACGAAGTCGGCAAGCCAGTGACCGGGCAACAGCCGGCCGGCACTTATGCCAGGCACATGCTCAATCGCTTGCTCATTGATCTGTCGTGGAACTCAAGCCGCCTTGAGGGCAACACCTATTCGCTGCTCGATACGAAACGGCTGATCGATTTCGGCGAAGAGGCCGAAGGCAAGGCGCGCCTCGACGCGCAGATGCTCCTCAACCACAAGGACGCGATCGAGTTTCTGGTCGGCTCCGTCGAGGACATCGGCTTCAATCGCCACACCCTCCTCAACCTGCACGCGATGCTCGCGAACAACCTGCTCGCCGATCCAACGGCGCCAGGGCGCCTGCGTCACATCGCCGTGGCCATCGAACGCTCTGCGTTTCATCCACTTGAAGTGCCACAGCTCATCGACGAATGCTTCAACCAGATTCTGGCCACCGCGGATGTCATCACCGATCCGTTCGAACAGGCTTTGTTCGTAATGGTGCAACTGCCCTACCTGCAGCCCTTCGATGACGTGAACAAGCGGGTCTCGCGCCTCGCCGCAAACATGCCGCTCATCAAAGGAAATCTGTGCCCGTTGTCGTTCATCGACGTGCCGCGTACGACGTACACCGAAGCCATGCTGGGGGTCTATGAACTCAAAAGGATCGATCTGCTCAAGGACGTCTTCATCTGGGCCTACGAGCGCTCCAGCGCTCGCTATGCAGCCGTCCAGCAATCGCTCGGCGAGCCGGACCCGTTCCGACTGAAGCATCGCGCGGCACTGCGCGAAGCCGTCAGCGAAGTCGTCCGCGCGAAACTGAATCGCAAATCCGCGGTTACCCATGTCGCCGCATGGGCAAACAGCAATGTCGGGCAATCGGAGCGGGAGCAGTTCAGAGAGATGGTCGAGGACGAACTGCTTGGACTGCACGAAGGGAATTTCGCGCGCTATCGCCTTCGACCGTCGGAGTTCGCGGCGTGGCAGCGGATATGGACGGAAACACCTGCAAGCACGGCAAGGACCACCGACGCCAAGACAAGATTCCAACGCCAGCTACCTCGCTGAAAGCGACCAAGCACCCCGCAGATCGGCACTGCAGCCACGTACCAGCCGTCTCTTCGAGAAGCTCTCGGGCAGTCCGGCAGCCGTCGGCTTCGGCGTCGATGTCCCCATTGCGGGGCATCACAGCGCGGCCTCGTCCTCGGGCAGCATCCCGGCCGGGCACGGCAGCGCTTCGATGCAGCGCTTGTCGCCTGCGGCCACCGGCAGTGGCGAGTAGAGCTCTGTCGAGCGCACATAGCTCATCATCTTGCGGCCCATGACCTTGATCTGGGTTTCATGCATGCGCAGCGCGATGCGCTTGGCCTCGCGGGCCTCGCTGTCGAGCGCGTACTGCATCCAGGGGAGGGACCGGCCGCGCGGGGGCGGCGTTTGCGGCCGCGCCGGGTACAGACCGCGCGGCTTCGGCCACGCCCGCCCGCCGTGCACGATCCAGTAATTCACGCGGTCGATTTCGCCGCGCGCGCCCAAAATGCGCATCGCGAGGATGCCGCTCGCGCGATGATCCGGGTGCGCATCGTACGGGCTCGGCGCGAGCACGAGCGTCGGGCGCACGCGCTCGACGACTTGCGCAAAGTCGCGCTCGAGGCTTGCGCCATCGTACGGCGATCCAGGACTGAGCGCCTGTTCCCAGGGCACGGCGTCGGCACCCGTGTATTTCGACCGATAGGGCGACTCGTAATGATCGAGCAGCAGCGCGAGTACACCGCGGTCCGGGTAGCCGAGGAAGTAGAGGCCGTCCGGCTCGACACCGAGCACCTGCGCGGCATTCTGCGCTTCGTCAATGCGGCGTCTCGCGAGCGCGCGCATGTCGGCGTACTTCGGGCGTGCCTTTCTCTGCACGACCATCGCATCGAGCCTGAAGCCGCCGCCACTCGTCACCCAGACGATGGCAACCTGCGCTCCGGCGCGTCGCGCTTCGACGATGAGCCCGCCGCAGCAAAGTGACTCGTCATCGGGGTGCGGCGAGACGATGAGGATGCGCGCGGAAGGCTCGATCGGTGGCATCGGCGGCAGTTCTTGCGCCGTCGCTGCCGTCGCGATGGCGAGAGTAGCAAGGACCGCGAGAATCGGGACGAGGTGCATGCTTCGAGCATATCGCGCGGAGGACGGCGGGCAACGGGCCAAAAGAAAACGCCGCGCAGGGCGCGGCGTTTTCGGGGTCGAGCGAAGTAAATGCTTACTTCGAGATCGAACGCTTGAACATGCGGTCGATCTTCTCGTTGGTCGCGTCACAGCACGACTGGCTGGCCTGCGCAGCAGCAAGCGCCTGGTTCGCGGTGCTCTGCGCGCCGCTCGCCGTCGAGGAGGCCGACTGGGCAGCCGAAGAGGCCGCGTCCGCCGAGCTCTTGGCACCCGCGACGTCCGACGAGAGCCGGCCGACCTGCGCCTTCAGGTCATCAACCTGCGCCTGCAGCGGTTTGAGGTCCGTGCAGCCGACAAGCATGACAACAGCGGCTGCCGCCGCAACTTTAACGATCGCGCTCTTCATAGAAATCCCCTTCATGTGGATACTGAAACCGGTGCCGGCCGAACGTTAGCACATTGCATTATGTCGGCGGCCACGGTGCGCAACTGCAACAAATCCAGCCGCGGATTGCAAGAATTTCGATCCTACGGAGCTGTCGGAATTCGCCGACAACGGAGGCGAACAACGTGCAGTGAGCGATTGCCGAGGGCTATCTGCCATCCATCACGGGCTATTTCCACAGGGTTGCGCGGGCCGCTGTGCTCCATTGCGGCCCGTTTATTTTCTGCTTGCACGACGCCGGTTTCTGTATAGAATCACAGGCTGTACAGACATACAGTTTTCCTGAGCAGCCAGGCAGAAACCCATGTCAGACCTCACATCCCGTCAGACCGAGATCCTCCGTCTCATCCAGCGCACCATGGCTGAAACCGGCATGCCGCCCACCCGCGCCGAGATCGCGGCCGAGCTCGGCTTCCGTTCGGCCAACGCCGCGGAAGAGCACCTGCGTGCGCTCGCCCGCAAAGGGGTGATCGCGCTGATCCCCGGCACGTCGCGCGGCATCCAGCTGAAAGACACCATGCGCGAACAGCTCGGCCTGCCGCTCATCGGCCGGGTCGCGGCGGGCCGCCCGATCCTCGCCGAGGAAAACATCGAGGCGCGCTACCAGATCGACCCCGATCTCTTCCAGCCGAAGCCGCACTACCTGCTGAAGGTCGTCGGCATGAGCATGAAGGATGCGGGTATCCTCGACGGTGACCTCGTCGCCGTGCACCGCACGCCCGAAGTGCGCAACCGCCAGATCGTCGTTGCGCGGCTCGAGAACGAAGTCACCGTCAAGCGCTACCGGCAGGAAGGCTCGATCGCGTGGCTCCTGCCGGAGAACGCCGACTTCGAGCCGATCCGCGTCGACCTGAAACAGGAACACATGATCATCGAGGGCATTGTCGTCGGCGTCGTGCGCCGGGGGAGGGTCTCGTGAGCATTCTCGGTCTGCGCACCGTCGTCTATCACACCCCCGATCTCGCGGCGGCGAAGGCCTGGTATTCGCGCGTACTCGAGCGCGAACCATATTTCGATCAGCCGTTCTATGTCGGCTATGAAGTTGGCGGCTTCGAGCTGGGCCTCATCCCCGACGCGAAGCCGGGCGAGGGCGGTTCAGTCGCGTACTGGGGCGTGCCCGATGCAGCGGCGGAGCTGCGTCGCCTCGAGTCGCTGGGCGCCACTGTGCGCGAGCCGGTGCAGGAGGTGGGCGAGGGCATCAAGGTCGCCACCGTGGCCGATCCGTTTGGCAACAGTTTCGGCGTCATCGAGAACCCGCACTTCTCGCTCGCCAAAGTCCGCTGATGCGCTTCTCGCGCTGCCGCTTCCTCGATGTCCGTCAATCCCCGGCTGGCTCGGCTCCTCGAGCATCCCGCGCTCTGGCGCGGGCGCAGCGCTGCGCGGGTGCCCACCTGGTCCACGGGCTACCCGATGCTCGACGCCGGCCTGCCGGGCGGGGGCTGGCCGCGCGCGGGCCTCGTTGAGATCCTGACTCCGCAGCCCGGCGTCGGCGAGCTGCACCTTCTTGTTCCTGCTCTCGCGCGGCTTACCGGGCTCACGCCCGCGCGCTGGGTCGCGTGGATCGCGCCGCCGTTCGAACCCTACGCGCCCGCGCTCGCGGCGCACGGTATCGCGCTCGATCGGCAGTTGATCGTGCGCACGCGCGTGCCACTCTGGGCCATGGAGCAGGCGCTCGGTTCGGGCGCGTGCGAAGCAGCGCTCGCGTGGGTGCAGGAAGCACGGCCGCGCAATCTCCGCCGTCTGCAGCTTGCGACCGAGCGCGGCCGCACGCTGGGCTTCGTCTTTCGCGGCCTCGCTGCGGCGTGCGAGGCGTCGCCCGCCGAGCTGCGACTTTCGATCGTGCCACAGGGCGAGGGCGTGGAAGTGGCCTTGATCAAGAGCCGCGGCGGTAGCCGCGAGCGGATCAGGGTGGAGATCGGCGGTGGCTGAGCGCGCGGGGCTGCGGCCGCGGGCGACGGGCGACGAGCTATGCGCGACGGGCCAGAATGCGCCAGCTGACGCCTCCGGCTCGTTGCCCGCTGCCCGTGGCCCGCTGCCCGTCCCTGGCTCGCAGCCCGTCGCTGCTCGGCGCCCGTCGCGCACTGCGGTCGCCGCAGGCGAACTCTGGCTCGCCGCCCATCTTCCCGCGCCCGCGCCTGAACCACTGCTTGAGCGTCTCGCTGCCGCGGCGGGCAAGATCACGCCGCGCGTGAGCCTCGAGCCACCCGACGGCGTGCTGCTCGAAGTGCGCGGTAGTCTCGCGCTGTTCGGCGGAGTCGAAGCCGTGTGTGAAAAGCTGCGTACTGCGGGCCACCGCGTGGGCGTACCTGTGCGGCTCGCGCTGGCGCCCACGCCGCTCGCCGCGCTTGCCGGTGCGCGTGCGCCGCGTCGTCGCGGCAGCGCGGACTTCAGGGTGATGCACCGTGCAGAGCTCGTCGGCGCCCTTGCGCCGCTGCCGCTTGCCGTGCTGCGGCTGCCAGAGGAAGTGATCGAGCGACTCGCGAAAACAGGTGTAACTGAAATCGGACAGGCCTTGCGCCTGCCGCGTGCAGGCCTCGCGCGCCGTTTCGGGCCGGAGACGCTGGCAGCGCTCGACCGGCTCATTGGCGCCAGGGCCGAGCCGCGGCGCAACGTGTCGCGGCGCGAGCGGTATCGCGCGCGCCGCGATCCGTCGTACGAACTCACGAGCCAGCAGGCGATCAGCGCGTTTCTCGCGCCGATGCTCGCGGAACTCGAAATTTTCCTGCGTGGCCGCCAAGGCGGCATCACGGCACTCGAATGTCGCCTGCATCACCGGGAAGGCGCTGCTACACGCTGCCGCCTGCGCTTCGCGCAGCCGGCGTTCGCCGCAGCCGCGATCGGGTATCTGCTTGGTGAGCATCTTGCGACAACCGTGCTCGCGGCACCCGTCACGACCTGCGAACTCGTGTCGAGCCGGCTCGTGTCGCGGCAATCCGCAAGCGCGGCGCTATGGCAGCCGGGCGAGCATGGCGGCAGTGTCGCGAATGAGGCGCCGGCGCTGATCGAGCAGCTGCGCGCGCGTCTCGGCGAGGAGAGCGTCTACGGCCTCTCCCTCGTGCCGGAGCATCGGCCGGAAAAGGCATGGCAGCGGGTCGCCGCGCTGCGCGGCCCGTCGTCCGTAGCACGTCGTCCGTTGCCCGTCGCCCGTAGCCCGTCGCGCAGCAGCGGCGAAGCCGCCGCCGCTGCCGCCCGTCGCCCACTCTGGCTCCTCTCGACGCCGCTTCTGCTGCCGGCGCCTGGCGCCTGGCCGCAATACGAAGGGCCGCTCGAGAAACTTGCGGGCCCCGAACGCATCGAGACCGGCTGGTGGGATGGCCGCGACATCGAGCGTGACTACTACGTCATGCGCAGCCGCGCCGCCGTGCAGCTCTGGGTCTATCGCCAGCGCCGCCCGCCGCACGAATGGTTTTTGCACGGAGTGTTTGGATGAAAGGAGATTCCCGATGATCCATCAGGGTAGTTGTCACTGCGGCCGGATCGCCTTCGAGGCCGATACCGAAATCGAAACCGTCATGGAGTGCAATTGCAGCCACTGCGCGCGCAAAGGCTACCTGCTGCATTTCATGCCACGGGAGAAGCTGCGCCTCACGACCCCGGAGGCGAACCTCTCCACGTACACGTTCAACAAGCACGCGATCAAGCACCGCTTCTGCGAAGTCTGCGGCTGCGCGCCGTTCGGCGAAGCCACGGACCCGAAGCGCGGGCATACGGTGGCGCTCAACGTGCGTTGCCTCCCGGCACTCGACCTCGCGACGCTGAAGGTGAGGCAGGTCGACGGCCGCAGCCTCTGATCCGCGCACGAAGCGACATGACGCAGTACGCTGAACTGCACTGCCTCACGAACTTCACCTTCCTGCGCGGCGCCTCGCATCCACAGGAGCTGGTCGAGCGCGCGTGCGCGCTCGGCTACCGCGCGCTCGCGATCACGGACGAATGCTCCGTGGCGGGTGTCGTGCGTGCGCATCTTGCGGCGAAGGCGTGCGGGCTGCCGCTGATTGTCGGCGCCGAGTTCCAACTGCGCTGCGGCCTCGCAATGGTCGCGCTCGCGACCGACCGGCGTGGCTACGGCAGCCTCTGCCGCCTCATCACGCGCGGGCGGCGCGCGGCGAAGAAGGGTAGTTACGATCTCGGTTTCGATGACGTCGAGGCAACGCTCGAGCATTGCTTCGTACTGTGGCTGCCGCCGGTGAGCCTCACCGACGAGACGCACCTCGTATCGATGGCGGGGAGGATCCGCGAGCGGTTCGCGGGGGAGGCATGGCTCGCGGTGGAGCTGCTGCGCGAAGGTGACGATGCGGCGCGACTCGCCACCCTCACACGCCTGGGCGAGCGCGCGGGGCTGCCGCTCGTCGCGAGCGGCGACGTCCACATGCACGTGCGCGCGCGCCGCCGCCTGCAGGATGCGCTGACCGCGATCCGGCTCGGCGTGCCGGTCGCCGAAGCGGGGCATGCGCTTCATCGCAACGGCGAGCGGTATCTGCGTGAGCGCGGGCGGCTCGTGAAGATCTATCCCGCGTCGCTCCTTGCCGCGAGCATCGAGATCGCCGCGCGCTGCCGCTTCTCGCTCGAAGAACTGCGCTACGAGTATCCACGCGAAGTCGTGCCGGTCGGCGCAACAGCGACTTCGCATCTGCGCGAGCTCGTCGAGACGGGGGCGCGCGATCGCTGGCCACTGGGGGTGCCGGCAAAGGTGCGCGCGCTCCTCGAGCACGAGCTCGCGCTGATCGCCGAACTGCGCTACGAACCGTACTTCCTCACCGTGCACGATATCGTGCGGTTCGCGCGCGGCGAGCAGATCCTGTGCCAGGGCCGCGGCTCGGCGGCCAATTCCGCAGTGTGCTACGCACTCGGCGTCACCGAGGTCGATCCGCAGCACATGCAGATGCTGATGGAGCGCTTCATCTCGCGCGAGCGCAAGGAGCCCCCCGATATCGACATCGATTTCGAGCACGAGCGGCGCGAGGAAGTGATCCAGTACCTCTACCGCAAGTACGGTCGGGAGCGCACCGCGCTCACGGCAACCGTCATCACCTATCACCGGCGCAGCGCGCTGCGCGATCTCGGCAAGGCGCTGGGACTCGACCCCGCGACCATCGGAGAGATGGTTGCGGGCGCGCAGCCGTGGGATGCAGCGTCGGGGCTTGCGGAGCTTGCGCAGGAGCTGCGCGGCTTTCCGCGCCACCTTTCGCAGCATGTGGGCGGCTTCGTGATCTCTGAGGGGCCGCTCGAGGAACTCGTGCCGATCGAGAACGCGGCGATGGCGGATCGCACCGTGATCGAGTGGGACAAGGACGACCTCGACGCGCTGCATCTCCTCAAGGTCGACGTGCTGGGCCTCGGCATGCTCGCGGCGATACGGCGCGCGCTCGCAACCGTCGCGGCGCTGCGCGGGCAGCCCTTCGGGCTCGCCGATGTGCCGCAGGACGACCTGGCGGTCTACGACATGATCTGCCGTGCCGACACGATCGGGGTGTTCCAGATCGAGTCGCGCGCACAGATGTCGATGCTGCCGCGCTTGAGGCCCCGCAACTACTACGATCTAGTGATCCAGGTTGCGATCGTGCGACCCGGTCCGATCCAGGGCGGCATGGTGCACCCTTACCTGCGCCGCCGCGAAGGCAGCGAGCCTGTCGTCTACCCCGGGCCTGAAGCGAAAGAGGTGCTCGAGCGCACGCTCGGCGTGCCGCTCTTTCAGGAACAGGTCATGCAGCTTGCGATCAAGGCGGCAGGGTTCACGCCGGGGGAGGCGGACCAGCTGCGACGCTCGATGGCGGCGTGGAAGCGCCACGGCGGGCTCGGGCACTTTCACGACAAGCTGATCGACGGCCTGCTCGCGCACGGCTACAGCCGGGAGTTCGCCGAGCAGATCTTCGAGCAGATCAAGGGATTCGGCGAGTACGGCTTCCCGGAATCGCATGCCGCGAGCTTTGCGCTGCTCGTCTATGTCTCGGCCTGGCTCAAGCACCACGAGCCGGCCGCCTTCACCTGTGCGCTGCTCAACAGCCAGCCGATGGGCTTCTACGCGCCCGCGCAACTCGTGCGCGACGCGCGCGAGCACGGCGTCGAGGTGCGGCCGGCCACGGCGCTCGACAGCGACTGGGAGTGCACGCTCGAGGAGGGTCGCGCGCTGCGCCTCGGCCTGTGCAGGGTCTCAGGGCTCGGCGAGGCGCCGGCGTGGCGTCTCGTTGCAGCGCGGATGCAGCGGCCGTTCATCGATGTGCAGGACCTTGCCGAGCGCGCGGCGCTCGATCGCCGCGACCTCGAAGCGCTGGCGGCAGCCGATGCGCTCGCGGGGCTCGCCGGACATCGCCATGTCGCGTTCTGGGAAGTGGCGGGCAGCGAGGCGCCGCTGCCGACGGCGCCGCGAGCCGGGGTCGGCGAAGGTATTCCTCTTCTCGCCGCGCCCACCGAAGGGCAGGACATCGTGGCGGACTACCGCACGACCGGCCTCACGCTGCGCCGACACCCGCTCGCGCTGCTGCGTGCCCGCCTCGCACGCGCGGGGCTCCTGCCGCTGTGCGAGTTGCCGCAGCTCGCGGATGGTTGCGCCGTGCGCGTGGCCGGCCTGGTCCTCGCGCGCCAGCGACCGGGTACGGCGAGCGGCGTCACCTTCGTCACGATCGAGGATGAAACCGGCCACGCGAATCTCGTCGTGTGGAAGCGGGTGGGGGACGCCCAGCATCGACCGCTGGTCGAATCGCGCCTGCTCGAAGTGCACGGCAAATTGCAGCGACACGGCGAGGTGTTGCACGTGGTGGCGCACCGGCTGATCGACCGCAGCGCGTGGATCGGTGCGCTGCGGACGCACACCCGGAATTTCCACTGAGCCTGCGGTCAGAGATAGATCTGGTAGAGCATCAGATAGACGACGACCCCGGTCGCCGATTCGTACATCCACACGGGCCACGCCCAGCGCGCCCAGCGACGGTGGCGGATGTCATCGCGATGCAGGCCGCGCCAAGCGGTGACGAGCACCAGGGGTATCGCCAATGCGGCCATCAGGACGTGGCTGACGAGGAGTGCGTAGTAGACCGGCCGGATCAGTCCCTGACCGCGGAACTGGAAGATCGGCGCCGACAAGTGGTACGCGATGTAGCTGATCAGGAAAAGCAGCGATACACCGAGCGCCGCGAGCATCGCGGCGCGGTGCGCGGCGATGCGCCGCCGGGCAATCTGCACGCGGCCGATCACCAGCAGCACGCTGGCGGTGGCATTCAGGGCGGCGTTGACGTGTGGCAGTTGCGAGACGATGTCCATGGTCCTTCCGGCACGCGCACTATATAGTTCACCCCTGCACGGACGCGGCCCTTTGATCCAGATCAAGGACAGGCAGGGGGCATTGATGACAACAATTGCATAGATGCCGCGCCGCGGTATCCTGCTGACGTGTACGGGAACAAGCGACGGGGGGCTTCATGAGCGACGGGCATGACGAAAACGACAAGGTTCCGCTGATCCAGCGTCTGCTGGACAACCCCTTCCTGCTGCTTTTCCTGGGCGTGCTGATACCGATGGTGGTTTACACCTTGTGGGGTGTCATCGACATCCTCACGGTTCCTGCCGCGAACTGATCTGGCTAAAACCGGGGATATCCCATGAGCGCAATACTGCCGCCGGCCGAACGACTGTGGTGGAAGCACCCGCTGGATCGTGTTGAAGGCACCTGGATCGTCATTGCCTTCGTCTGGTGCATGATCCTGTTCTTCATGATGGTGTTCTGGCACATCTACGGGCGCCAGAACCTCTCTACCGAGACCTACACCACGACCCCGGAAGCCTACATGGCCAAGGCGGAGGCGTGGGCGGCCCAGTACACGGTGCGGACCGACGAGGTGAGCGGGCAGCCGATCGTGGCGCCCCCCGATGGCGGCGATGCCTACATCATCTCGCGCCTGTGGAGTTTCTGGCCGATCCTCGAGCTGGAAAAGGGCAAGACCTATCGCCTGCATCTGTCCTCGCTCGACTACAACCACGGGTTTTCGCTGCAGCCGGTGAACATCAACATCCAGGTCGTGCCCGGCTACGAGCACGTGGTGACGGTGACACCGAACCAGAGCGGGACCTACTCGATCGTCTGCAATGAATTCTGCGGTATCGGCCATCACACGATGGTCGGGCGCCTCTACGTGAAGTGACGGAGATCGTGACGATGGCAATCGCAACCACTTACCGTACATGCCCCCGATCTGGCCTGCAGTTCGAGGCGAATGCTGAAAAGCTCATCACTGCCAACGCGGTCGCCGCGGTGGTGTTCCTGCTGATCGGCGGGGTGCTGGCGCTCGGCGTCGCGCTCACGCGCTGGCCGGCCGTGCACTGGCTGCAGGCGGACACCTTCTACCAGGTGCTCACCGCGCACGGCATCGACATGCTGATCTTCTGGATCATCTTCTTCGAAATCGCCGTGCTGTATTTCTGCGCCTCGACGCTGCTGCGCTGCCGGATCGCCACGCCGAGGATCGCGTGGCTCGCGTTTGCGCTGATGCTGATCGGCGCCGTGGTCAACAACTACGCCGTCTACAAGGGCGGCTCCAGCGTGATGATGACCTCCTATGTGCCGATGATGGCCGAGCAGTCGTTCTATCTCGGCCTGATCCTGTTTGCGGTCGGCGCGCTGATCGGCTGTTTCGTGTTCTTCGGCACGCTCGTCGTCGCCAAACGCGACAAGACGTACGAGGGATCGGTGCCGCTGGTCACATTCGGCGCGATCACGGCCGCCATCATTGCGGTGTTCACGATCGCCTCGGGCGCCATCATCCTGATTCCGACCTGGCTGCTGTCGCTCGGCGTGATCGACAAGGTCGATCCACTGATCTACCGCATGATCTGGTGGGCGTTCGGCCACTCGTCGCAGCAGATCAACGTGGCGGCGCACGTCTCCGTCTGGTACCTGGTGGCGGCGGTGGTGTTCGGCGCCAAGCCGATGTCCGAGCGGGTCAGCCGCGGCGCGTTCCTGCTCTACATCCTCTTCCTGCAGCTCGCGAGCGCGCACCACCTGCTGGCGGACCCGGGGCTGTCCACCAACTGGAAGGTCGTCAACACCAGCTACTTCATGTACTTCGCGGTGCTGGCCTCGATGATCCACGGACTCACCGTGCCCGGCGCCATGGAAGTGGCGCAGCGCCAGAAAGGCTACACACGCGGGCTGTATGAGTGGCTCCGGCGAGCGCCGTGGGGCAACCCCACGTTCTCGGGCGTATTCATCTCGATCATCGGCTTCGGTTTCCTCGGGGGTATCTCCGGCGTGATGATGGGTACCGAGCAGCTCAACATGATCATCCACAACACCATCTACGTGCCGGGGCATTTCCATGCCACGGTGGTGGTGGGCACGACACTCACCTTCATGGCGCTGACCTACTACCTGATCCCGACGCTGTTCAAGCGTGAAATGATCAGCCCGGGGCTCGCGAAGCTGCAGCCGTACCTGTTCGGACTGTCGATGTACTTCTTCTGCCTCGTCATGATGGGTGCGGGCACGCTGGGTGTGTCGCGTCGGCACTGGGACATGGCCTTCTCGGGTATGCCGATGGCCTATGAGTGGCCGGGCGCCGCCTACCTGATGATGGGTCTCGTCGGCATCTCGGCGGTCGCCGCGATACTGGGCGGAGGCATCTACATCTACGTCACGGTCGGCTCGTTGCTGTGGGGCAAACGGGTTGAGGGTGGCGCGGCGAGCGTCGCCACCAAGCCGACTCCGCTCATGGCACCCGCAGCGGTGGCGCAGGGGTATGGTTCACAGGGCTTTGCGGCCCCCGGTACCTTCGTGCTGGCGATGGTCTTCCTCGTTTCGTTCATCCTGTACTACTTCGTGAACTGGAAGTACCTTTCGACCGTATGGGGCCTCAGCTGATGCATGACTCTCGCCGGGGGGTAAGGCTTTGGCCCGACCCCCCGCGATTTTCGCCATGAGGGCAGCCGCCCGCGACGCCCTGACGATGTCGAAGTTGCCTATTCGTGCGCTGCTCATGGTGACGGCGCTGGTGTCGCCGGCAGTGCTGTGGGCCGAGACCGATTCTGCAGCCTCCTACAGCCGCCCCGGCCTGAATCCGCAAGCCGTACTGGCGGCGAGTCGCGCCGCCGTCGGCAACGCGCCAGGCGACTACCTCATGCGCGATCGCCAGGATCGGGTCGTGCGGCTGTCAGATTTCCGCGGCAAGCCGTTGCTGGTGAATTTCGTCTACACCGGCTGCTTCCAGGTTTGCCCCAACAGCACCCTCGTGCTGCGCAGCGCGGTGAACGCCATGCGCGACCGCTTCGGGAGCGAACAGTTCAGGGTCGTGAGCATCGGTTTCGATCAACCGACCGATACGCCCGCAGCGCTGCGCAATTACGCCGCGCAGCGTCGCATCAAGGATGCCAACTGGGAGTTCCTGAGTCCGCGCGGCGAAGATGTGGCGGCGCTCGCCCGGGATTTTGGCTTCAGCTACGTGGCGACGCCCGGTGGCTTCGATCACACTTTGCAGGTCAGCATCCTCGATGCCGGGGGACGCATCCGCCAGCAGGTAGTCGGGGATGCATTTGCGGCCGAAGCATTGGGAGAGCCGCTCAGGCAACTGATCGCCGGACGCATGTTCAAGGATTCCTCGGGATTCGCGGATCTGCTCGAACGTGTCCGGATCCTCTGCTCGGTCTATGACGCGGACACCGGTCAGTACCGGGTGAGCTATGCGCTCTACATCGAAATCGCCGGTGGTCTGACCTTCATCGCCGCGATGCTGTGGTTTGCCATCAGGGAGTGGCGTACCGCGCGCGCGCAGCGCCGGCTGGCCGTGCACTGATCACCGCTCATGAACGTGCAACACAGCAAACTGGACGCAACGTCCCTGATCGGGCAGCTCGTGCTGTATTCGGTGCTGGCGGCAGTGCTGGTCGTGTTCGCCAACTGGCCCGTGTATCACCAGCTCGGGCCTGATCAGGCGCTGATCAAGCTGAGCATCGTCCACGAGCCGCAGCTCGTGCAGGCCTGCAGGCAGCGCACGCCGGAGGAACTGGCGAAACTGCCACCCAACATGCGCGCGCCGCTGGATTGCCCGCGCGAGCGCGCGCAGCTCGTGGCAGAAGTCGATGTGGACGGGCGGCTGGTGCTGCGGCAGGAGGCCCAGCCTTCAGGCCTTGCGCGCGATGGCCGAGCCACCCTGTATCACCGGCTGGTGACGACGGCAGGTCCGCACGACATCGTGGTGCGGCTGCGCGACCAGGCCGGCACCGAGGGCTTCAACATCCGCGGCGCGACCGCGGTGAATCTGCGGCCAGCGCAAAGTCTGGTCATCGACTACGAAGCCGGGCGCGGCGCGATCACTTTCCGATGAGTCGCGCTTTCGACTCCCTTGCCGACCCGGTCATCGGCGTCGATCCTCTTCCGGCGCATCTTGTTGCGCAGCCGGGTCTCAGCCGACTGGCCAGGGGCTGGCTGTGGCTCGGCCTGCTGGCGCTCGCCGGGTCAGGCGTGTTCGCAGTCCTGCTGGTGCTGTCGCGCACGCCGCAGCTGAATCAATGGCTGCCGGTGGCAGATTTCTTCCGTGTCGCGCTGATCGTGCATGTCGATCTCTCCGTGCTGGTGTGGCTCGTTTCCCTGGCGGGCCTCTTGTGGTCCCTCAGCGGCTCGACTCGTGCGCCTGGCCTCGCCTGGCTCGCGCTTGGCCTGTGCTCGGCAGGCACTGTGCTGATGGCGCTCGCCCCATTCACCGGCCGGTCTGCCCCGGTCATGGCGAATTACATTCCCGTGGTCGATGGGTCGATGTTCATCACCGGCCTTGCGGTTTTTGGTCTGGGCGGGGCCGTGCTCGTGCTGCGCGGCCTCATTGCCACGCGACCGACGGGTCCGGGTCTGGCCGGTGAGGGCGCCCTGCGGTTCGGCCTCAATGCAAGCGTCGTGGCGGGCGCGGTGGCGGTGCTGTCATTCGGCGCGTCGCTGCTGCTCGTGCCGCGATCACTCGATGCACAGACGTACTACGAGATCCTGTTCTGGGGCGGTGGGCACGCCCTGCAGTTTGTCTGGACACTGCTGATGCTGGTCGCGTGGCTGTGGCTTGCGGGCGCAACGGGCGCTCGTGTGCCGCTCAGCCCGAGGCTCACGGTGCTGATGTTCGTGCTGGCACTCGCCAGTGTCTTTGCGACTCCCTTCGCATACTTCGCAGCCGACGTCACGTCGGTCGAATTCCGGCAGATCAATACCTGGGCCATGCGCCTGGGGGGTGGCATCGCCATCGTGCCGATCAGCCTCGCCGTGGCAGTCGGCCTCCTGCGCGCCAGCGCGCCGCAAAGTGCCACGGCGCTCCCGCTGCGTGCAGCGCTGGTGGCCTCCATCGTCCTGTTCGGTGCGGGCGGCCTGATCGGTGCGCTGATCAACGGCAGCAATGTACGGATTCCGGCCCATTACCATGGCAGCATCGTCGGGGTCACACTGGCACTGATGGGTCTCGTCTACCTGCTGATGCCACGCCTTGGCTATCAGGCGCCGGCCGGACGCCTCGCCGTGTGGCAGCCGATGCTGTACGGTGCGGGCCAGTTGCTGCACATCATCGGACTCGTCTGGTCGGGGGGCTACGGCGTACAGCGCAAAGTGGCCGGTGCCGATCAGGTGCTGCGCAGCGCGCCCGAAGTCATCGGCATGGGACTCATGGGACTGGGCGGCCTGATCGCCATCATCGGTGGCCTGTTGTTCGTGGTGGTCGTGGTGCGCTCGATGCGACGCGTCGCGGCGAGTCGGGAGTGACCGGATGATCCGTGCGCTGCAGCGGTTGCTCCGCTGGCTTTTCATGCATGCCGAGGCCGTGTTCAACCGGGCCTTTGGCGATCGGCTCAATCCGCTCTATTACCTGGGCGCCATCGTTTTCTACCTCTTCTGGATCGTGGCGTTCACGGGCCTGTACCTGTATGTGTTCTTCGACACCGCCGTCAGTGGTGCTTACGCTTCGGTCGAGGCCCTGACCCACCAGCAGCGCTTCGTGGGCGGGATCATGCGCAGCGTGCACCGCTATGCCTCCGACGGCATGGTGGTGCTGATGTTCGTGCACATGCTGCGTTATTTCGCCTTCGACCGCCTGCGCGGCTTCCGGTGGTTTGCGTGGGTCACCGGTGTCGGCCTCATCTGGTTGGTCTACGTCAGCGGCGTCGGCGGCTACATGCTGCCGTGGGACCGGCTGGGTCAGTTCGTGACGGTTGCCAGCTTCGAATGGCTCGACTGGCTGCCGGGCTTCGGTGGCAGCCTGATCCGCAATGTCATCTACCCCGAGAACGTCAACGATCGTTTCTTCTCGCTGCTCGTCTTCATGCACATCGGCGCGCCGCTGCTGACGCTGCTCCTGATGTGGGTCCACATCCAGCGGGTGCCCAAGGCCAGCACCCAGCCGCCGCGACCGATCGCGATCGGGGTGATCGGCATGCTGGTGCTGATGTCGCTGTGGCAGCCGGTGCTGAGTCAGGGCGGGCCGGCGGACCTGTCCGTGGCGGTGGCCCAGGTCGCGCTCGACTGGTTCTATCTCGGGTTCTTTCCGCTGGTCTACGCACTGCCGCTGAGTCAGTCCTGGGCGCTGGCGATCGGGGTCACCCTGCTGCTTGCGCTGCTGCCGTGGCTGCGATGGCGGCGCGGTACCCGAGGGCAGGAAATGCAGATCGAGGTGCATCCCGGACCGCGCCGGATCACGGCGATGCCCGGTGAGACGATCCTCGAGGCGGGACTGCGGGCCGGTCTCGCGCTGCCCTACGAATGCCGCAACGGCGGCTGCCAGGTGTGCGTCTGCAATGTGCTGCAGGGTGATGTCGACCACGGCATGTATCAGCCGGAAGCGTTGACGGACGCCATGCGGGCGAGCGGCAAGACGCTGATGTGCTGCGCGACGGCCCTTAATGAAGTGGTGATCGAGGTGGAGGTGGAGTCCATCGATCCGGGCGGCGTGGCGCCGGTACTGCGGCGCGAGGCCCGCATCGAGAGCATGCGTCCGCTCAGCGAAGACGTCATGCAGCTCATGCTGTCGCTGCCGGGCGGCGAGCGCATGGACTTCGGTGCCGGTCAGTACATCAACATCCTGCTCGAGGGTGGCCAGGCGCGTGCGTATTCGTTCGCCAATGCGCCGCATGACAACGCCCTCATTGAACTGCACGTCAAGCTTTTCCCCGGCGGGTTGTTCTCGCCGCGGGCATTCACCTCGCTGAAGGTCGGGGATACGCTGTCCATCGAAGGTCCATTCGGGCGTTTCACCCTTCGCCCGGGTGAGCAGCCGATCCTGCTGGTTGCGACCTCGACCGGCTTCGCGCCGATCAAGAGCATCGTCGAGGATGCCTTCCATCGCGGTATCCGCCGGCCGATGCAACTGTACTGGGGCGTGCGTCGCGGGAGCGACCTGTACATGCGGGAGGAGTGCGAGCGCTGGCAGCGCGAACACGACAACTTCAGGTTCATCCCCGTGCTGTCGCGCGAACCCGCCCCGGAGTGGGCAGGGCGCAAAGGGCACGTGGACACGGCGATCCTCGAAGACTTCCCGGACCTGCGCGGCCACGAAGTCTACATCTGCGGCTCCGTGCAGCTCGTGTCGAACGCCGTCCCGGCCTTTCTCGCGCAGGGACTCGATGAGGGCTCGTGCTTCACGGACGCGTTCACGCCGGGGCAGAGCACGCCGGGGCCGCACACGCCGTAAACTCGGCGGATGCCGGAGACGTCACACCGAACGCTGCTCGAGGTAAGGGCACTCGCGAAGCGCTTTCGGGCGGATCGCCCGCCGGTATTCAGCGGCATCGACCTCGCGCTCGGCCCGGGCGAATACCTCGCGATCATGGGTGAGTCGGGCGTCGGCAAGTCGACGCTGCTCAACCTGATTGCGGGACTCGATCGGGCAGATGCGGGCGCGATCCGCCTGGGCGATGTCGAGGTCACGGCGCTTGACGACGATGCGGCCACGCTGCTGCGCCGGCAGCGGATGGGCTTCGTATTCCAGGCCTTCCATGTGCTGCCGTACCTCACGGTGGCGCAGAATGTCGCGTTGCCACTCGAATTGCTCGGTGTGCCACGCAAGGAGAGTGCCGCGCGCGTTGCAGCGATGCTTGCGGCCGTGGAGCTCGCAAGCGACGGCACACGCCATCCACGCGAGCTGTCGGGCGGGGAGCTGCAGCGCGTCGCGATCGCCCGCGCACTCGTGCACCGGCCGCAGCTCGTGCTCGCGGACGAGCCAACGGGCAATCTCGATGCACGCAGTGCTGCGCAAGTGCTTGCGCTGCTGCGCGAGCAGGTGCACGCGGCGGGCGGCGTGGGTCTGCTGATCACGCATTCTCCCGCTGCCGCGCGCACGGCCGATCGCGTGCTGACGCTCACGGCGCAGGGCCTCGAGCCGCTCGCGTGAGACCTGGCCTGCGTCTCTGGTGGCAGCTCTGGTGCTCGCAGTGGCGCGCAGGCCCCGTGCGCATGGGGGTGCCGGTCGTCGCGCTTGCGCTCGGTGTGGCGCTCGCCTCGGCCGTGCAACTCGTCAATCGCAGCGCGCTGGCCGAATTCGGGCAGGCCGCACGCGCTCTCTCGGGAGAGGCCGACCTGGTGGTGCGGGGCTCCGCTGCCGGATTCGACGAGCGTCTCTATTCTGTAATCGCGCGCGTGCCGGGCGTTGCCGTGGCGAGCCCGGTGCTCGAGTTGCGGGCAACGCTCGCCAGCCGGCGCGAGCCCCTGCACATCGTCGCGCTCGATCCCTTCCGGGCGATGCAGGTGCAGCCCGCCTTGCTGGGCGAGGTCGCAGGGCAATTGCGTGGCTTCTTCGCGCCGGACGGCATCTTCCTGAGCAATCGGGCTGCGTCGGCGCTCGGGGTCGAGACAGGCGCTCACTTTGACGTGCTCGTCGGTGGCACGCAGCAGAGGCTCGAAATGCTGGGCCGGCTATCCGGGGCGGCCTATCCGCGAGCGCTCGGCATCATGGACATCGCGGCCGCGCAGTGGCGGTTCAACCGGCTCGGCGTGATCACCCGCATCGACGTGCGTGTCGCGCGCGAGGCGAACCCGGTCGCAGTGCGCGCCGCGATCGCGCGAACGCTGCCTCCGGGTGTGGCGATCGAGGCGCCCGAGGTGGACGATGCGCGCCTCGCGTCGGCGACGCGCGCCTATCGGGTCAATCTCGCCATGCTGGCGCTGGTCGCCGTGCTGACTGGCTCGTTCCTGGTGCTCGCCACGCAGACGCTTTCACTGCTGCGGCGCCGTTCGGCGCTTGCGCTGCTGCGTGCGCTCGGCGTGACCCGCGGTGCCTTGCGCCGCGCGCTCGCTGCCGAAGGGGTCGTCGTCGGCGTGATCGGTGCTGCGCTCGGTTTCGCAGGCGGCATCGTGCTGGCACGCTGGATGCTGCGGACCGTCGCGGGCGATCTTGGCGCGGGGCAGCTCGACAGCCTCTCCGGCGCGCTCGTCGTGCGGCCCGCGGACTGGCCGCTCTTCGTGCTGCTCGGCGCGCTCGTGGCTGGCGTCGCCGCCTGGCTGCCGGCGCGCGAAGCGGCGGCGCGTCCGGTCGCGCAGGCACTGAAGTCAGGTGATGCCGGGACGGCATTCGCACCAGTGCGGTCTGCGTGGATCGGCGGCGCCCTGATCGGACTCGGTGTGCTGCTTGCCGTATTGCCGCCGCTGCATGGATTGCCGCTCTTCGGTTACGCGGCGATCGCGACACTCCTCATCGGCGGCGTATGGCTCGTGCCGGTGGCAGTCGGGAGTCTGCTCGCGCGATGGCCACAGCCGCGCGGGCCGGTGCCGGCCCTTGCGCTCGCGCAGTTGCGCGGCAACAGCGCCCGGGCGGCGATCGGATTCGCGGCGATCATCGTGAGTTTCAGTCTCATGGTCGCCATGGCGATCATGGTGCATTCGTTCCGCGAGTCCTTCATCGACTGGCTCGAGCGGACGCTGCCGGCAGACCTGCAACTGCGGGTTGGAACGAGCGACGGAACCGCGACGCTCGGGTCGGCAGCGCAGGAGACGCTCGCGCGGGTTGACGGAGTCGCGCGTGCGCAGTTTCGTCGCAGTCGCCCGCTGGCGTTGTCAGGGGGCGCCGCAGCGGTGCAATTGATTGCCGTTCCGATCGAAGTCGGGGGTGTGCCTGATCTGACCCTTGTACGAAGCGCGCCGGCTGCTTCTGGCGCGCGAGCGTGGATTTCGGAGGCCATGGTGGACTTGTATCGCTGGCAGCCCGGCGAGCACGTCACGCTGCCGCTTGGCGGGGGTCGCAGGATCGCAGTCACGGTGGCCGGCGTGTTCCGCGACTACGGTCGCTCGACCGGCAGTGTCGTCATTGCGCGATCGATCTATGTTGCGGCGACCGGTGACACGACGGCGAACGAAGCCGTCTTCTGGCTCGAGAGGGGCGCGCGCGCCGCCACGGTCGTCGAGGCCATGCGCGCCAAGCTCGGACTTGGCGCAGCCCTGCAGATCCGCACGACGCCTGAGATACGGGAGCGCTCGCTTCGCAGCTTCGACCGGGCCTTCGCCATCACCTATGCGCTCGAGGCGATCGCGGTATTCATCGGCCTGCTGGGTGTCGGCGTTGCCGCAGCATCGACCGCGCTCGCGCGACGCGGCGAGTTCGGCATGCTGCGTCATGTCGGGATGCTGCGCCGGCAGATCGTCGCGATGCTCGCCGGCGAGGGCCTGCTGACGGGCGTCATCGGTGCCGGTTGTGCGCTCGTGCTCGGCGGGGCACTCAGCATGGTGCTCGTGTATGTCGTCAACCGGCAGTCATTCCTCTGGAGCATCGATCTTGCAGTGCCCTGGGCCCAGCTCGGTCTGCTCACTGCCGTGCTCGTCGCCGCCGCCTCGGTTGCGGCGCTGATCGGCGGTCGGGCCGCCGTGAGTGGAGATGTCATCCGCGCTGTGAGGGAAGACTGGTGAGGCAGTGGTTGCCTGCAGTGGTCGCGGTGCTCGCAGCGGTGGCGTCCGCTGCGTCCCCCGTTGTGCCGGGATACAGGCTGGCGTTTCCGCGCGATCACGGTAGTCATCCCGACTTTCGCACCGAATGGTGGTACGCGACCGGATGGTTGCGCACGGCTCAAGGCACACCGGTCGGCTTCCAGATCACGTTCTTCCGTTCCCGGCAGGCCATCGCCGACGCAAACCCCAGCGCATTTGCGCCGCGTCAGATCCTGATCGCGCACGCCGCCCTCAGCGACCCGGCGCGTGGTCGGTTGTGGAAGGACCAGCGTATCGCGCGTGCGGGCTTTGGACTGGCGCAGGCGCAGGAAGGTGATGCGCAAGTCTGGGTCGACGGCTGGCGACTCGGACGCGAGCGGGGTGCCTGGCGCATCGAGGCGCCTGCGGGAGAGTTCGCGCTGGCGCTCACGCTCGCACCGACGCAATCTCCAATGCTCAACGGCGAGTCGGGCTACAGCCGCAAGGGACCCACAGCGGCCGCGGCGAGCTACTACTACAGCCTGCCGCATCTCATCGTGGCGGGTGACATCGTTCGTGACGGCCGGCGCGAGGCCGTGACGGGCGAGGCGTGGCTCGATCATGAATGGTCGAGCGAGTACCTCGAGCCCGGAGCCGCAGGGTGGGACTGGATCGGCCTCAACCTCGATGATGGCGCTGCGCTGATGGCTTTTCGCATCCGCGACCGGCGCGGCGGCGTGCGCTGGGCCGGTGGCACGTTGCGCACGGCTGATGGCGCGACACGACATTTCGCACCTGGCGAGATCTCCTTCAACCCACAGCGCAGATGGCGCTCGCCGCGCACCGCGATCGACTATCCGGTCGAATGGTCGGTCCGGGCGGGCGATATCGCCTTCACGCTCACGCCGCTGATGGATGACCAGGAGAGTGACACGCGCGCCACCACCGGTGCGATCTACTGGGAAGGTGCAGTGCGTGCGGGCAAGGGCGGTCGCGAGATCGGCCGGGGTTATCTCGAGCTGACCGGATACGGCGAGGCGCTGATGCTGCGATAGCCCGACGGACCCATCAGGCCACTTCGTTTGGTACGCCGAAATACTCCTGGTAGCGGCGGAAAATTGCGCGCTTGCGCCGGATTTCCGCGCTTTCACCCACGCCATAATCGTGGCGGCCGAACTTGCCCTGCGGCTTTTTGGCCAGATAGGCCTCGACGCGCCGGATGGTTTCGGGCGTGCAGGCGAGACCGGCCTCGCCATAAATCCTGCGCACGGCTTCGACAGGCCGCTCGATCAGATCGGCATAGAGCGAGCTGAAGCACTGCTCACCCGGAATCTCGCCTCGATCCTGCCAGTCGATGATCCGCTCAAGGCGTGCCGCCATGTGCTCGGGCGACAGCAACCCCTCGAAGGCCGAAACTGCCATCGGCTTGTCGCTGCGCATCCAGTAAAAAGTGCCCGTGAGACTCACGACCGAAGCCTGGGCCTTGATGGGGTCGCGGTGAGTCAGCAACACGCGTGCATCCGGAAAGACCTTGAAAAGGACTGGCAGGTAGTTGAGGTGCGAGGGCGCTTTCAGCAGCCAGTGCCTGCGGGGGTTGCGCCACTGCCAAAGCTGCAGCATGCGTTTGTAGAACACATAAGGGTAGGTCCAGTCGGCCCGGGTCGCGAGCCACTGCATGTAGCCCGGGACCTGAAAGAGGTAAGCGAGAAACTCGCTGACGAAGGTGCAGGCCTGGGCAATGACGCACTCGTTGGGCAGCCGTGCGTCCATCTCGTGCATCGTCGCGTAGGTCGGCGTCACCCGGTTCCACTGCGTGATCAGATGCTGACAGCGCTCGATGCGCGGATCCGTGTCGTACGTGGAGCGCTCCGGTGGCGGGTAGGGAAACATCATCTCCCAGTGCCGCGGCGAGCCGAACTGCGGATCCTGCGAAAGCAGCTCGAAGAGGATCGAGGTGCCGGAGCGCGACAGGCCCGCGATCACCAGCGGCCGGTCGATCACCTCCCTGGCGATCTCCGGATGCTCATTGAAGGCCGCCTGCACGCCGAGCAGCGCCTGCAGCCAGATGAGGATGTCGCTGCGTGTCATGAGGCGCCCGAAAAAATGCAGCTCAGCCTCCTCTTCGAGGGACTTGAGGAGGACCCCGAAAGGTTCGCGCCATTCATCACTGCCGAAATCGGTGAAGCCCGTCACCCGCTGGGCCGTCGCGATGAGCTCATCGGCATCGAGAGGCACGAGGTTCCCGATGTCCATGCCGCGGCCTTCGGCGTTGAAGCGCTGCAGCCATTCGGGGCGCGGCGGCGGCGTCCAGTGCAGATCATTGGCCTCGTCGTCCACACACACCTCCATCAATGACCAAAGCGCTGGATGACGCCCCTGCGACGCGCGGCGAGCTGCTCGCGCCGCTCCGCCGGGCTCACGCGCTTGACGTTCGCCGGCAGGTGTCGTGCGAGTTCATCGAAGCGGACCTGCGTCGCGAGAGGATGCGGGTGCTCCGCCGCAAGCATCCAGCGATACGTCACATAGCCGCCCGTGAAGCCCGAGCAATCGAGCCAGTTCGGCACGCCGGGATCGCGATGCGCGATGACCACGATCAGCTCGCCATCGTCCTCGAGTGTCGCGTAATGACAGTTGGTGTTGGCGAGCCGGTAGCGATAGTCCACCGTCTCCCACCAGTAATTGCCGAATTCGACACCCCAGTAGACGCACTGCGGCGGTCGCACGCGGATGATGAGGGCCTCATCCGGCGTCAGCTCCCACCAGCAGATCAGGGGATCGCCTCCGGGCGTGGCGTCGATGGCGTTCTTCTCGAGCTGCCAGTAGGAGAGAAACGTGTTCCTGTGCGGCATCCACCTTTCCAGCATCGCGGGCCAGTAGGGGATGCTCTCGTGCAACCAGTCCGCCGCATCGCGCAAGCCCTGCGCCAGTGCCTGCGGCGAGAACACCGGGGGTGGCGTGTCTTCAGCGCCGAGACGATCGATCACCGCCCGCATCGGTCGCTCATGTTCCCAGTCTGCAAAATACTGGCGGAACGTGATGCGAAAGGTGTCAGGGGTGGTCTGCAGCCAGTTGCCGGGATGCGGGTGAGGGCCGACGAACAGTTCGAAATTGCCCTCGGCATCGGTTTCAATCTGATGGCCGTAGAGCACGGTGGCGACACGTCCGCCCCAGGGCGTCTGGCCGCGCTCGACGGCGGTGACCGAGAAGTACGGTGCATCGCCACGACAGCCGTGGATCCGGTAGGTGTCCGTGCCGTTCACCTGCGCGCCGACGTAGACACAATCGGAGTTGTCGCCGCCCTGTTTGCGGATCGGATCGAAGTAGTGGCTGAGATCGGGGAAACGCGGGTCGCGGAATTCGTAGTGGAAGGCGAGCGCGAGGGAAATATTGCGCGCCAACTGCTGAAAGCCCGCCGCGCGGTCGAGGGGGCCGGAGGGGCACTTGTCCCTGAAGGGAATGCGGCCGGCCGCTTTCAGGCGATCACAGAAGTCTTCCCAGGCCTGCAGCAGCAACTGATCT
>Ga0073904_10000307_pt1 | contig 34643 bp, 33 predicted proteins | sample KloWWTrecipitate_FD_66668 | JGI IMG/M metagenome (GOLD analysis project Ga0073904, IMG submission 66668) | Active sludge microbial communities from Klosterneuburg, Austria, studying microevolution and ecology of nitrifiers - Klosterneuburg... | ecosystem: Engineered > WWTP > Aerobic digester >... | reverse complement strand
GGGCGCGGCTGGGTCTGCATCGCGCTGGTGGTCTTCGGTGCCTGGCGGCCGGGCAAGGCGGCGCTGGGTGCGTTGTTGTTCGCGGCGTTCGATGCGCTGCAGATCCGGCTCCAACAGACACCGATTGGCGCGCATCTGCCCTATCAGATCTTCCTGATGGTGCCCTATGTGCTGTCGATCCTGGCGCTGATCCTGATGTCGCGGCGGGCCGAGGTGCCGGCGGCGTTGATGGTGCCCTACAACAAGGGGGAACGCTGAATGTTCGATCTTATCGTGAAGGGCGGCAGTTTGCCCGACGGAACCCAGGCCGACATTGGGATCAACGGCGACCGCATTGCCGCCGTGGGCCGTCTGGACGGTGAGGCGCGCGATGTGATCGACGCCACGGGCGATCTGGTGTCGCCCCCGTTCGTCGATCCGCATTTTCATATGGATGCGACGCTGTCCTACGGCCTGCCACGGGTGAATGCTTCTGGCACGCTTCTGGAAGGGATCGCGCTGTGGGGCGAACTGCGCGAAATGGCCAACGTCGAGGACATGGTGAACCGCGCCGTGACCTATTGCGACTGGGCGGCGTCGATGGGCCTTCTGGCGATCCGCACCCATGTGGACACGACCCCCGATCATCTTCGGGGGGTCGAGGCGATGCTGGAAGTGAAGGCCCGTGTGGCCCCCTATATCACCTTGCAACTCGTGGCCTTTCCGCAAGACGGGCTTTACCGGACCGCGACGGGGCGGGCGAATGTGATCCGCGCGCTCGACATGGGGGTCGATGTGGTGGGCGGCATCCCGCATTTCGAACGCACGATGGAGGAGGGGGCGGAGAGCCTGCGCGACCTTGGCCGAATCGCCGCCGAGCGCGGGCTGATGTGGGACGTCCATTGCGACGAAACCGACGACCCGATGAGCCGCCATGTAGAGACAATGGCGCGGGAGGTAACGCGGTATGGGCTGGGCGTCAGGGCGGCGGGCAGTCACCTGACATCGATGCATTCGATGGATAACTATTATGTCTCGAAACTGCTGCCACTGATCGCGGAATCAGGCATGACCGCCATTCCGAACCCGCTGATCAACATCACGCTTCAGGGGCGGCACGACACCTACCCCAAGCGGCGCGGCCTGACACGCGTGAAGGAAATGCAGGCCCATGGCATTACCGTGGGCTGGGGTCAGGATTGCGTCATGGATCCCTGGTACTCGCTCGGCACCGCCGACATGCTGGACGTGGCCTTCATGGGGCTGCATGTCGCGCAGATGACCCATCCGGCTGAAATGGCGCGTTGCTTCACTATGGTGACGGAGAATAATGCCCGGATCATGGGGCTGGAAGGCTACGGGCTGAAGGTGGGCGACAAAGCCTCGCTGGTGGTTCTTGACGCGGGCAACCCGACCGAGGCTCTGCGGCTCAGGGCCGAACGGCTGGCGGTGGTGGCAAACGGCAAGATCATCGTGCGGCGCCAGCGCAATGACGCGCGGCTGAACCTTATTGGTCGGCCCGCGACGGTCCGGCGGCGGCATCCGGCGGGCTGACGCGTTCAGCGCGTCAGCCTTTGCAGATAGGGGGCAAGGTCGCTCAAGCCGCGTTCAAGGTCATAGGCGGGGGCATATCCCAGCCGCGCCCGCGCCGCATCGGACGGGCAACTGCCCTTGGCGACCATAAGTTCATAAAGATGCGGATCGGGCCGCATCTCTCCGCCGTGCTTCAGTCGGCGTTTTGCCATCCGCACCAGCGCCTCGAACCGCTGATGGCCCAGCATCCCGCGTCCGATGGCCGAAATGCGTGCGGCAAGGCTCGGTTGTGCATCACTCTCTTCCACGGCGGTCATCTGCGAATAGGCGACCGGCGGCGCGAGGTCACGGGCGGGGGCAAAGCGCACCGCGCCGCGCCCCAGATGGCGCGCATAGCCTTGCAACAGCGCCGACCATGGGAAGGCTTCGGGGCCATTGATGATGAGCCGCTCCCGTCCAAGATCGGGCAAGCTGGCCGCGGCAAGACAGGCTTGCACGACGTCTTCGACATAGACGCCCTGACAGAGTCCCTCAGGTTCCGGCACCACCACCGCGCCCGCCAAAAGCCCCTCGGCAAAGCCGTCGGTCCACAGGCTTGACCCGGCCCCCCAGACGATGGTCGGCTGCAAGATTGCGGCGGGCCGTTTGCCCGCCATCAGCCGCCGTTCCATGGCGATCTTGGCGCGCCGATAGGGGCTGCCGCCGGGGCGGTCCATCGATGCGCTTTCGCTGACCGATCCGTTCGGCCAGTCATCATAAACGACGATGGAGCTCGTATGGATGATGCGGGCGCGGCCTTCGGCCTCGACGGCGGAGAGGAGCGTTTCGAAGGCGGCGATGTTGGCGGTGGCGGATTGGCGGAAATCATAAGCCAGGTTGAAGATCACATCCTGCCCCGCAACGGCCGCGCGGACGGCGGCAGCGTCGGAAAGACTGCCCTGCACGAACCTGACCGGCGCCCCCGACAGCGACGCGGCGCTGTGACGGGTGCGGCCAAGCGCCGTGACTTCGGCCTCCGCCTTCACCAGCCCGGCCACCAGCCGTCGGCCGATGAAGCCGGACGCGCCCGTCACCAGAACCTTCCGGCCTTTCAGCTCACCCGCGTCCATGTCACACCCCCGTCTGTTCGTCCCCAAAGGCTAATGACATGCTTTTCCCGGCGAAACCATCTGCTTGCCTCATGCTGGCCCGAATCCCCCTGCTATGGTAGCGCCCGGAACAAAGCACCGGTTTCAGCCGGATTGACGACATTTGCCTGACATTGGTCGGGGAGCGAGGGTTTGATGCGGATCGGGATTATCGGCGCGGCGGGCAAGATTGGCCAGATGAGGGTGCGCACGGTTCTGGACAATCCGCAGACGCAGCTGGTGGCGGTGATGGACCTGAACGCGGACAAGGCCCGCGCCATTGCGCCCGGTGTGCCGGTCTTTACCGATGCGGGCCAGTTCTTCGATCAGCAGATGGACGCTGTTGTGATTTCCACCCCCGCCCATGTGCGCGAACCGTTGTGTCTGGCGGCCTTTGCGCGCGGCTTTCATGTCCTGTCGGAAAAGCCCCTGCACCACACGGTCGACGGCAGCCGCCGGATTGTCGATGCCGCCCGCGCCGCCCGCCGCCATCTGGGGGCCGGGTTCAACATGCGCTACTATCCGGCCTTTGCCCATGTGAAGGATGTGATCGGGTCCGGCGCGATTGGCGAGGTCGATCACATGCGCATCTACGGCGGCCACGAGGGCCTGCCGAAATTCGCCTATGACTGGGAATATAAAGCAGAATTTTCCGGCGGCGGAGCGCTTTGGGATGTGGGGATCCACATGACCGACATGGCGCGACATTTGCTGGGCGAGATCACCGAAGTCTATGGTGTGACCAGCGAAAAGATCTGGAAAGTGCCCGGATCGGAAGACAATGCCATGGCGATCTTCAAAAGCCCCACCGGCGTTGCAGCCACCTATCAGGCGACCTGGACCGACTGGAAAGGCTATTCGAGCGTGGTCGAGGTCTATGGCAGTCACGGGATGGTGCGGGGCGCCTATGCGCCGATGCAGACCCTGACGCTGACAATGGACCGGCCCGGGGGCACGGTGAGGCGGGCAACGAACCGCTATCCAGCGATCCAGATCCGCGAGAAGCTGAGAAGCTGGAAGACCACGGCGCTGGCCTCCTTCGCGGCGGAACTTGAGGATTTTCTGGGGCTGGTCGCGGGGCGCGAGGGGCTGCGTATCGCCGACGGCCACGCCGCGCTCAGGGCGGTCGAAGTGGCGGCGGCGGTCGGCGCAAGCAGCCGCATGGGCCAGCCGGTGCTGCTGGAAGACCTTGGTCCGATGCGGCTTTGACACCCGAGGCTTTGGTGCGGGCGCGAAGGATGGTATATCCCGAACCTTGATCAGACAGATTTCAGACGGGACCAGATTTTGACCGCCGATCCGCTTCTTTCCATCGTTGTCACCATCGTTGACGGCGGGCCTTACCTGCGGGATTTCCTGCGGGCGACCACACGCTTTGAGAACCCGCCCCGGCTGGAACTGATCGTGCCCTATGACGCGACGGTGGCGGACGCGGCCAACCATGCGGCCGAATTTCCGCATGTGACCTTCCTGAACCTGGGCCGGATCAACCCGATCTATCCGATCACGACCGAGGCTGGTCAGCACGAACTTTTCGACCGTCGCCGCGCCGCGGGTCTTGCCGCCGCCAAGGGCGACATCATCGCCATTCTGGAAGATCGCGGCCATCCCGCGCCCGACTGGGCGGCCACGGTGATGCGGCTGCATCGCGAAACCGGGCGCAATGTGATCGGCGGGGCGATCGACTGCAAGGAGCCGGTCGGCGATCTGAACTGGGCCTTCTGGGTCACGGATTTCGGCCGCTACGGCCGTCCGTTCGACACGCATTCGGCGGAATGGGTGTCGGACGTGAACGTGACCTATTCGCGCAAGGCGCTGGAGGCGACGCGCCATCTGTGGAAGGACCGCTTCCACGAGCCGGTGGTGAACTGGCATCTGATCTCGCTGGGCGAGGAACTCTTGCTGTCGAACGAACTGGTGGTGAATCATGTCCGTCCGCCCACGACGCTGGGGCGCCTTCTGCCGGAACGGTTCCATTGGGGGCGGCTTTTCGGCTGGATCAGGGCCAAACATTTCACGCCGCGCCAACGGTTTATGTATATCGCCCTGTCGCCCCTGATCCCACCAAGCCTGTGGGTGCGCCACGGGATCATGCAGTGGAAAAAGGGCCGCGGCTTGCGCTATCTGAAAGTGCTGCCCTTCGTGATCATCCTGACGATCGCCTGGACCCTGGGCGAGGTCTGGGGCTATGTGACGAAACGACCATGAGCGTTGCCCCGCACTATGACGTGATCATTGTCGGGTCCGGCGCCGCAGGCGGCTGGGTCGCCAAGGAATGCGCGGAACAGGGGCTCAAGGTCCTGATCCTTGAGGCCGGGCGGCAGCTTGATCCTGCGAAGGATTTCCCGCCGCAGGCGCATGAGGAAGGCTCGCGCGTGTCCGTGGTGACACGCGCCCTGTCGATCCTGAAAGGGCAGGCGGTGCAGGCGCGCTGCATGTCCTTCACCCCGCAGACAGCGCATCTCTTCATCAACGACCGGCAGAACCCCTACCGGACCGGGGCAGGCAGCCGCTTCAACTGGTATCGGGCGCGACAGGTCGGCGGGCGGCTGCATCTGTGGGGGCGCAATGCGCTGCGGATCTCCGACCATGACCTGAAGGCGGCAGAGCGTGACGGGTTTGGCGACGCTTGGCCGGTCAGCTATGCCGAGCTTGACCCCTGGTATGGCCGGGTCGAGGAATTCCTGGGCGTGACCGGCGAAGCGGCGGGCATCGAAAACCTGCCGGACGGGCACTATTCATACCCCCATCCGCTGACAGCCGCCGAACGGCGGCTCTTGGCGGAGATGGCCGAGAAATGGCCCGACCGCCCCGCGACCACCTGCCGGATCATTCACCACATGGAAGCGCGGCAGGTGCCAACGCTGAAGGCTGCGCTGGCCACCGGGCGGGCCGAACTGCGCCCCAATGCCATTGCCGCGCGGATCGAGACGGATGCGGAAACGGGCCGCGCGATTGGTGTCACCTATATCGACGCGGTGACGCGCGAGCGGGTGACAGTGGGCGCACGGGCGGTGTCTGTCTGTGCCTCCACCATCGAAAGCGTGCGGCTTTTGCAGATGTCGGACGGGGGGCACCATCCGCATGGGCTTGGCAATTCCTCGGGTAATCTTGGCCGTTATCTGTCGGATCACCTGATGGTCTTTCGCGCCGGCACCCTGCCTGAAATCGAAGGGATGGGCGCCGGGCACGACCCATATGACTTTGGCCAGCAGTCGGGGATTTATGTCCCGTCTTTCCGCAACCGGACCAGGCCGGATGGCCTGCCGTTCTTGCGTGGCTATTCGCTTCTGGGGTCGGTCGGACGTCTGTCGCCCGGCTGGTTCTTCATGGCCATCGGCGAGGTTCTGCCCCGCGCCGATAACCGGGTGGAGCTGGATCCTACCAAACGGGACGCCTGGGGGTTGCCGGTGGCGAAGGTCACGCTGACGCATGGTGACAATGAACGCGCGATGATTGCCGACATGAACGGGGTTTTGAAGGACCTGAGCGCGACCTTCGGCCTGCCCGACGATCTGCTGGGGCGCGAAAGCCTGATCTCCAAACTCGTCTACAAGATTGCGGGGCCGCTTGTGTATACGCCCGAGGGCGCGCTGATTCCCGGCTCGTCGATCCATGAAACCGGCGGGGCCTGCATGGGTGACGATCCCGCCCGGCATGTGACGGACGCCAAGAACCGCCTGCACGATTGCCAAAACGTCTGGGTGACGGATTCGGCAAGCTTCACGACCAATCCGTTCCACAACCCCGGCCTGACGATCATGGCCCTGTCGGCGCGCGCCGGGGCCGATATTGCCGCGACACTGAAAGGCTGAGTGATGAAACATCCTTTTCGCCTGTTTCTTGCGGCCCTCGCCCTGATCGCGGTGGGGCTTTATGCGCTGGCGCAATCCGCGCTGAATGACCTGGACCGGATCGTTGCCGATGGCGAGGCAGACGCTGCACCGACCGATCCCTTGCCCGCGCTCAAGAGCTGGGCCCTGTTCCTGACGGCGCAGGTCTTGCCGCTGCGCCAACCGGGGGCCGCTGAGGTGCAACCGGGCAAGACTTTCCGCGATTGCCCCGATTGCCCGGAGATGGTGGAAATCCCTGCGGGTTATTTCCTGATCGGCTCGCCGCTGATCGAATCCGGGCGTCATCAGCATTTCTTTGGCCGCACGCCGGTTTACCGCCAGTTCAGGTTCCTGAACCGCGAAGGGCCGCGCCGTCTGGTCCATATCGCCCGCCCCTTCGCATTGGCCGCGACGGAGCTGACTTTCGCGGCGTGGGAAGCGGCGCAGGATGATCCCGACTGGGAAAAGATCACCGGCCGTCCACCAAGGCATATTGCGTTCGGTGAGGCGGATTTCCTGACCCGGCCCGCCACGCTGGTCGATCAGAACGATGCCCATGCCTACGCCCTGTGGCTGAGCACGAAGACCGGTCAGAGCTATCGCCTGCCGTCCGAGGCGGAGTGGGAATATGCGGCCCGCGCGGGCACGATCACGCGCTTTCCCTGGGGTAATGCGATGGAGCCGGGCATGGCGGCGTGCTTTGGCTGCGAAGGCGTCTGGCAGGGCTGGCGGGTAGGGCCGGTCGGCCAGCACCCCCCGAATGGCTTTGGCCTTTACGACATGATCGGCAATGGCTGGGAATGGGTGGAGGATTGCTTCACACCCTCGCATCCGGCGTCGATTGCCGATGGGTCTGCCTATCGGGGCGGCGATTGCGAGCTGGTGGTATTCAAGGGTGGCGCGACCTTCGCGAGCGAATGGCAGAACCGCCCGGCGATGCGGGTGGGGCCGCATCCCTATAACAATGGCGAAGGATCGACGATCCGGCTGCTGCGCGAGATCGACTGAGATCGTCCCGGCTGCACCGGGCCGATCCGCTGGGGGACTTCACGTCCCCCAGACCCCCTTGTGGGATATTTTTCGACAGAAAATGCGACGCGACGGGGTGTCAGTGCCGGCCGAAATCGTCTTCGAGCCGTTCGATGTCGTCTTCTTCCAGATAGGTGCCGGTCTGGACCTCGATGATCTCGACCGCGATCTTGCCGGGGTTGGCGAGCCGATGGACGGAGCCGAGCGGGATATAGGTGCTTTCGTTTTCGTGCAGGATGCTGACCGTTCCGTCGAGTGTCACTTCGGCGGTGCCCCGCACCACCACCCAATGTTCGGCCCTGTGGTGATGGCGTTGCAGGGAAAGTTTTGCGCCAGGTTTGACCACGATCCGCTTCACCCGGAACCGCTCGCCCAGATCCATCGTCTGATACCAGCCCCAGGGCCGGTGGTTGCGCAGATGTTCGGTGGCGACCGGCCGGCCGGAAGCCTTCAGCACATCGACCAGCCCCTTCACGTCCTGCGCCCGGTCGCGGGGCGTGATCAAGACGGCATCAGCGGTTTCGATGATGGCCAGATCGCTGACCCCCAGTGCGCAGACGGTCCGGCTTTCGGCGCGGATCAGATTGTCGGTCGCGTCGAGCGCCACCACGTCGCCCTTGGTGGCATTGCCGCTTTGGTCATGCGCGGTGGCCTTCCACAGCGCGTTCCAGTCGCCCACGTCTGACCAGCTGAAGCTGGCTTCGGCGACCTGCGCGGCATCGGTCTTTTCCATGAAGGCATGATCGAAGGAAATCGCGCGAACTTCGCTGAACGCATCGCCGGGGATGAACATGCCCAGATCGCGGCGCATCCGGCGCACGGCTTCGGCCATGCGCGAGACATCCTCGGGGTAGAGCGCGGCCATCGCCTCGGTCAGCCAACCGGCGCGGAAACAGAAGATCCCGGCATTCCACAGGCAGCCCTCGGCAATCAGCCGTTCGGCGGCGGCGGCATCGGGTTTTTCCACGAAGCGCTCAACCCGGCGCACGCCCGGACCGACAACGGCACCGGGGCGGATGTAGCCATAGCCCGTCGCCGGTTCGCGCGGGGTAACGCCGATAACGGCGATCCCGGACTGGGCCACGGCGGCCGACGCGGTGCGCACCGCATCGCGGAAAGCCTCATCCCCGGTGATCATGTGATCGGACGGCATCACGGCCAGCACCTGCGAAGGGTCCTCCTCGGCGGCGATGGTGGCGGCCAGCAGCACGGCGGCCATCGTGTCGCGCCGCGCGGGTTCAAGGACGAGCATCGCGCCGGGGGCGACCTTTTCGACCTGTTCCTTCAGCATGAAGCGCACGGCATGCGAGCCGATGACCATGGCCGGGCCGAAACCTTTGGCCCCCGTGACCCGCGTGAGCGTCTTTTCCAGCATTGTCAGATCTTCGGTCAGCGGCAGAAGCTGTTTGGCCATGCCTTCGCGTGACACCGGCCAAAGCCGCGTGCCGGTGCCGCCGGACAGGATCACGGGTCTGATTGTCGCGCTCATGTCATTTCCTTCCAACGTCTTGGGCGGGCCACTGACCCAGATCGGTCATTTCGCGCAGGCGGGCAAGGTGGTCAGATAGCCTTCGGGCAGGAATTCGGAATAGGTGATGATCGCATTATAGTGGCTGTCGATCACGTTGTTCCATTCGCGCACCATTTCCCCATTTGCCGTCACTTCGATCACGCGACCTTCGATCGGCGAGGTGATCATCCAGTTGCCGTTCGGAAGGCGCTGATGCTTGCCCATGATGAAGGAGTTGAAATTGGCTTCGGTCCCGTGAAACAGATCGCGCGCCTTGCCGGTTTTCGGATCGACCTGGATGATGGTTGACCGGTTGCGGTCAATGTTGTTGGAAAAGACGGTGATCGTGCCATCCGGCTGGAAATCGGCGTCATGCTGGTCTTTCCACGGGCCATATTGCGCCCAGAGCACGGCGTGGGTCTGCCGGTCGATCACCGCCAGAAGGTTGATGTTGCGCAGGCTGATCAGCAGATCGCCGACCTTGAACTGCGGGAATGCCGAGGCCATGGCGGCGGTCAGCGCCTCCACATCATTGGGGTGGAGGATATCCTTGATCTCGCCCGGTTTGGCATCGCGGGTGAAGGCGAACCCTTCAGGGATGGTCAGGGCCAGCGCATTTTCCGCCGACTTCAGGATCACGTCGTCGATCAGATGAACACTTTCCTTCGTTTCGCCGGTTTCGGGATCAAAAAGCACCATCGCTTGATTCTGGCCGCCTTCCCACAAGGGTTCGGCCCATGTCCAATATCCATCATCAGCTTTTTCGATGGAATGGTGATAGACCTGATCATCCTTGTTCCAGATCGGCTTGCCGCAGGCGTCGAGCCGCGCCATCGAAGTGCCGTTGTCGAAGTCGATCATCAGTGTGCCATCCGGCAGCGCCGTGGCGATATGCACGAACTCCGTCGGATCGCCACCCGGCACCAGCACCGAATAGTCGATGGGCCATGAGTGGATCGTCGCCCCGGACTGGTCGATCAGTTCGGTGACGAAGCGTTGGTTTGCCGGATCGAAGCGGTTGATGAGCCAAGAGCCCTTGGCCGCCAGATCGGGCCGCTGGGCGGTGTGGATATCGTCCGTCGCGTAGTCTTGCCGCAGCGTATAGGTGCCATCGCGCAGGAATTGCCCGGTCGCTCGCCAAGACCGCCAGAGTTTCTGCACATCTTCGGTGACTTGCCAGGGCGCCCAATTCTTGTAGGTCGACCACATGCCGGCCGCATAGCTGAAGAGGGTGGCGAGAAAGAAAAGGGCTGCGAAGAAAAGTCGGCGCGCGGTCATGCGTCCTCAGGTGTTCGGGCACCCTTCGGGTGCGGCTGGATCGGAGCAAGCCTAGGCAGGGTTGTGGGATTTCTCAACCGCCAGTGGGGGTGGGGCGGCGATTGTTCTGGGGCGACAGCCAATCTTGTGTTTTGCGCGCCATTGCGTTGCGGATCGCCCGGGCGCTATCGGGGTCTTTTCGGCGCTCTGATCGGGGGGTAGGGTCGGCGCGGACAGAGCGGACGGAGCCCATGGCACCCAAATTCGGAACGAGCGGTCTGCGCGGGCTGGTGAGCGAGCTGACGGACGATCTGTGCGCGGACTATACGCGCGCCTTCCTGTCGCTGTCGGATGCGGGGCGGGTGCTGATGATCGGGCAGGATTTGCGACCATCCTCGCCCCGGATGGCGCGGGCGGTGGCACGCGCCGCGACGGGTCTGGGGGTGACGGTCGTGGACTGTGGGGCGTTGCCGACGCCCGCCCTGGCGCTGGCCGCAGACGCACGCGGTGCCGCAGCGATCATGGTGACGGGCAGCCATATTCCCGCCGACCGGAACGGGCTGAAATTCTACACCCGGAAGGGAGAGATAACGAAGGCCGACGAAGGTACGATCCTGGCGCATCTGGGTTCGGCTGGGGGGGGCACTGACGGGCCCGCAAAGGCCGATCCCCATGCCGCAGCGGCCTATCTGGAACGGTATCTTGATTTCTTTGGTGCGGGGGCGCTGGACGGATTGCGGCTGGGTGTCTGGCAGCACAGTTCCGTGGCGCGGGATCTTCTGGCCGATCTGCTGTCCCGGTTTGGGGCCGAAGTGGTATGCCTTGGACGGTCAGAGACATTCATCCCGGTCGATACCGAAGCAGTCGGGGGCGACACGCGCACCCTGCTCCGCGGCTGGGCGGTCAGTGAACGGCTTGATGCGATCCTGTCGACCGACGGAGACGCCGACCGACCGCTTTTGACCGACCGGACCGGCGCGGTGATTGCGGGAGATGTGTTGGGGGTTCTGACGGCGCGACTGCTGGGTGCGGACTGTGTGGTTACGCCCGTCTCCTCCACCACGATGATCGAGGCGAGCGGGGCATTTGCCCGCACGATCCGCACCAAGATCGGCTCGCCCTATGTGATTGCCGGGCTGGAGGGGGCGCGGACTGACGGGTGCCGGGCGGTCGGGTTTGAGGCGAACGGCGGCTTTCTTTTGGGATTTGTGGCAGAACGGTCGGGGCGCAAACTGTCGCCCCTTCTGACGCGCGATGCCTTCTTGCCGCTGATCGCCCCTTTGGTGGCCGCACGTGCTGCGGGGTGTAATCTTGCAGCACTGTTAGCGGCCTTACCCGCGCGGCGCACGGCGTCCGACCGGCTGGAACATGTGCCGACCGAGCGGGCATTGGCGTTGGTCGGGGCGTTGACCAGTGACCCAACCCGCAGGGCAGCGTTTTTCAGGGACTTCGGGGCCGAGGTGGCGGTCGATCTGACCGACGGGCTCAGGGTGACGTTCGCCGACGGGCTGATCTTGCACCTGCGCCCCTCGGGCAATGCCCCGGAACTGCGCTGCTATGCCGAAGACCGGGACGCCGCCCGCGCCGAAGCCGCGATGCGCGAGGTTCTGGCGCGCGCCAAGGCGCAGCTGCAATGACCACCTAACCCTTGGCGTCGGGAAGCCGCCCGCCGGTCGCTTCTGTCACCTCGTCGGCGGCGGCACGCACCAGCGCGCCAAGACGCGCCGTGTCGGTCAGGTCAATGCGGAAGGTCGGGCCAGAGATCGACAGGCCTGCCACCGGCTCTCCATAGGCATTGAAGATCGGGGCCGCGACGCAACGCATGCCTTCGGCGCGCTCCTGATCATCGACCGCATAGCCCCGCGCGCGGGTTTCGATCAGATCGGCGGAAAGGGAGGCGAGGTCGGTATGCGATTGGGCGGTGAAGCGCGCCAGCCCCCGGTCATCAAGAATGCGCGCCACCCGCGTCAGCGGCAGCCAGGCCAGAAGCGCCTTGCCGATGCCCGAGACATGCATCGCGCCCAGTGTGCCCGGCGGAAAGAAAGCGCGGATCGCTTCGTGGGTTTCGACCTGGGCCAGGAACAGCACCTGATCGCGGTGTTCCACGCCAAGGTTTGCGGTTTCCCCGGTCATGCGCATCAGCCGGTCCATCGGCTGACGCGCCCGGTCGATGATCTTCGTGCGTCTAAGGAACCCCGACCCCACGCGGAAGGCCCCGCCGCCGACATGCCAAAGTTGGCCCGGCTCCTCGATCTCCACAAAACCATGGGTCTGGAGCGTGGTCAGAACGCGGTAAACGGTCGGCACCGATTGTTCGGTGCGCGTGGCAAGCTCGGTCAGCGACAGGCCGTTCGCCTCGCTCACCGCACGCAGGATCGTCAGCGCGCGGTCCAGTGACTGAACGGTGTTCTGTTCGGTCTTGTCATGGAAACTTCTGGGGCGTCCACGGGGTTTTGCCTTTTCCATTCTCGGCTCTCTGAAAAAACATTTCCGTTAGTGAAAAACAAAAAGCTTTTGTTTTCAAATTACAAGGCAGTTTTTCTCTATACGAAATCATTTTTCGAAAAAATTGCGATGGAGGAGCGTGGGGCCTAGTCTTCCCCTGTCCAATCGGGAGCGCGCAATGTTCAATCAAAACCCGGTCTTCATTCCCGGCCCGACCAATATACCCGATGTCATTCGCAAGGCTTGCGACATGGCCACGCTTGACCATCGGTCGGCGGCTTTCGGCCAGATCTTCGCACCGGCCATCGCCGGGGTGAAAAAGGTGCTGGGCACCACCACGGGCGAGGTTTTCATCTTCCCCTCCACCGGCACAGGCGGTTGGGAGGCGGCGATTTCCAACACGCTTTCGTCCGGCGACACGGTTCTTGCGGCGCGTTTTGGCATGTTCAGCCACCGCTGGATCGACATGTGCCAGCGCCACAGGCTGAACGTGCAGGTGATCGAGACGCCCTGGGGCGAAGGCGCGCCGCTCGCCCGGATCGAAGCGGCGCTGAAGGCCGACCGCGACCATATGATCAAAGCAGTCCTTGCCACCCATAACGAAACCGCGACCGGCGTGCGGTCTGACATCGCCGGTATCCGGCGCGCGCTGGACGCGGCCAGACATCCCGCGATGCTGTTTGTGGATGGCGTGTCCTCGGTCGGATCAATGGAATACCGGATGGACGACTGGGGTGTCGACATTACCGTGACCGGCAGCCAGAAGGGATTTATGCTTCCCGTCGGCCTTGCCATCCTGGGGCTCAGCGCCAAGGCGCAGGCGGCGATGGAAACCGCGACCCTGCCGCGCACCTTCTTCGATTTCCGCGACATGAGGAAATCCTACGCGGTGGGCGGTTATCCCTATACGCCCGCGGTGGGCTTGCTGAACGGTCTTTCGACCGCCTGCGATCTGCTTTTGCGCGAAGGGTTGGAGAGTGTCTGGGCGCGTCATAACCGCATCGCCGAAGGGGTGCGCCGAGCGATCGCGGGATGGGGGCTGCGACCCTGCGCGATTTCGCCCGATCTTTATTCAGATACGGTGACGGCGGTGGTGGTGCCCGAAGGCTGTAACGGCACCGATCTGGCAAAACTTGCCGCCGAAAAATACGATATGGCCTTCGGCGTGGGGCTGGGCGAAGTGGCCGGCAAGGTCTTCCGTATCGGGCATCTGGGCAGCCTGACCGATGCGATGATGCTGTCGGGCCTCGCCGTGGCGGAAATGTGCATGGCCGACCTGGGATGGCAGGTGCGCCTTGGGTCGGGTGTTGCGGCGGCGCAGGATTACTACCGTTCCAGCGCCCCGGCGCAGGCCAGACAAGCGGCATGAGGGGCAGATGTATATTCCCACCTTTGATGATGTGATCGCCGCGCAGCAGCGGATCGGGCCTTACATTCACCGGACGCCGGTCCTGACATCGCGGTTTCTGAACGAACTGACCGGCGCCGAACTGTTCTTCAAATGCGAGAACCTGCAAAAAGCGGGGGCGTTCAAGGCGCGGGGTGCGTCGAACGCGGTCTTCGGGCTGAGTGATGCGCAGGCGGCTCATGGGGTAGCGACCCATTCCAGCGGCAACCATGGCACTTGCCTGTCCTATGCGGCGGGGCGGCGGGGCATTCCCTGTACCGTGGTCATGCCGCGCACCGCGCCGCAGGCCAAGAAGGATGCGGTCAGGGGCTATGGCGGGCGGGTGGTGGAATGCGAACCCTCCACATCAAGCCGCGAAGCGGTCTTTGCCGAGGTCGTGGCCGAAACGGGGGCAGAGTTCGTCCATCCCTATAATGATGCGCGGGTGATTGCCGGGCAGGCGACATGCTCGGTGGAGCTGATCGGGCAGGTCGAAGGGCTGGAGGCGTTGGTGGCGCCGATTGGCGGGGGCGGCATGGTGTCGGGCACCTGTCTGGCCCTGTCTAAGCTGGCGCCCGGGATCAGGATTTATGCGGCCGAACCGGAACAGGCCGACGACGCTTGCCGCAGCTTCAAGGCCGGCCATATCATCGCCGATGACGCACCCGAGACGGTGGCTGACGGGCTGAAAGTGCCGCTGAAGGAGTTGACCTGGCATTTCGTGCGGAGCCACGTCACCGACATCCTGACAGTATCCGAGGCGGAAATCGTCGAAGCGATGAAGCTGATCTGGAAGCGGATGAAGATCGTGGCGGAACCGTCCAGCGCCGTGCCTCTGGCCACGATCCTGAAGAACCGAGGAATTTTCGCCGGCAAGCGGGTCGGCGTGATCATTACAGGCGGCAACGTCGATCTCGACAAGCTGCCCTGGAGTTGAGGAGAAAGCCCATGAACGCACCTGCCAAACCGGATCAGACGCAGCTTGAAGGTTTTGAGGTCGGCTATGATATTCCGGCCAAACCGGGCATGGCCGAGGCGGATATCCAGACGCCTTGCCTGATCCTCGATCTCGATGCGCTGGAGCGCAATATCCTGAAAATGGGCAATTATGCGAAGGCGCACAACATGCGCCACCGCAGCCATGGCAAGATGCACAAATCGGTCGATGTGCAGAAGCTCCAGGAAAAACTGGGCGGAGCGGTCGGGGTCTGCTGCCAGAAAGTTAGCGAGGCCGAAGTGTTCGCCAGGGGCGGCATCCGCGATATTCTCGTTTCAAATCAAGTCCGTGACCGGGCCAAGATCGACCGGTTGGCACGGCTGCCGAAGCTGGGCGCGCGTATCATCGTCTGTGTGGACGATCTGGCCAATGTCACCGACCTGTCAGCGGCGGCCCAAAAGCACGGAACAGAACTTGGTATCTTCATCGAGATTGATTGCGGCGCGGGGCGCTGCGGGGTGACAAAAAGCGAAGATGTGGTGGCCATCGCCAAGGCCGTCAGTGCGGCGCCGGGGCTGAAGTTCACCGGCATTCAGGCCTATCAGGGTGCGATGCAGCACATGGACAGTTACGCCGACCGCAAGGCCAAGCTTGATGCAGCAATCGTCATGGTCAAGGACGCGGTCGCAGCGTTGAAGGCCGTTGGACTTGCGCCAGAGCTCGTATCGGGCGGAGGCACGGGATCCTATTATTTCGAAGCCGCATCAGGGGTTTACAACGAACTTCAGTGCGGGTCCTATGCCTTCATGGATGCCGACTATGGCCGCATCCTCGACGAAGATGGCCGCCGGATCGACCAGGGCGAATGGGAAAATGCGCTTTTCATCCTGACGAGCGTGATGAGCCATGTGAAGGCCGACAAGGCCATCGTCGACGCGGGGCTGAAGGCGCAGTCGGTCGACAGCGGCCTGCCGGTGGTGTTCGGGCGGACGGATGTGAAATACGTCAAATGCTCGGATGAACATGGCGTGGTCGAAGACCCGCAGGGGGTTTTGAGGGTCAATGACAAGCTGCGCCTCGTGCCCGGCCATTGCGACCCGACCTGCAATGTCCATGACTGGTATGTGGGTGTCCGGGGGGGCGTGGTCGAAAGCGTCTGGCCGGTCAGCGCCCGTGGCAAGGCCTATTGAGAAATCGTGCTGGCCGCCGTCCCGCGCGTGTCCGGCAAACGTATGGCAAGCGTCCCGACACTGTCGGGACAGGAAGGAACCCGATGCTGATCGTGTCAGAGGCTGAAATCGCCGGTCTGATCACCCCAGAGGCCGCCTTTGCGGCGGTCGAAGCGACATTCGCCGCGATGGCGCGGGGCGAGGCCTATAACTTTCCGGTCGTCCGCGAAGCGCTGGGCGAAGGGCGGCAATATGGGTTCAAGTCTGGTCTGGACCGGGTCGGCACCCTGCTGGGCGTCAAGGCGGGGGGATATTTTCCCGGCAATGCGGCGAAGGGGATCATCAACCACCAGTCGACGGTTTTCCTTTTCGATCCTGAAACCGGGATTCCAACCGCGATGGTGGGCGGCGGGCTTCTGACGGCGCTGCGCACCGCTGCGGCCTCGGCCATTTCCATTGACCGGCTGGCGCGGACGGATGCGCGGGTGCTGGGCATCGTCGGGGCGGGGCATCAGGCCGGGTTCCAGTTGCGGGCTGCGGCTCGGGTCAGGAGGTTCGAGCGGGTGGTGGCCTGGAACCTGCATCCCGAGATGTTGCCGAAACTCGGCGCGGTTGCCACTGAACTTGGCCTGCCGTTCGAGGCGGTCACGCTTGAGCGGCTGGGGGCGGAGGCGGATGTGATCATCACCATCACCTCGTCGCCCGCCGCATCGCTTATGGACGCGCATGTGAAGACAGGGACCCATCTGGCCTGCATGGGCACCGACACGAAAGGCAAGCAGGAGGTGGAGCCCGCCCTTCTGGCGCGCGCGCGGCTCTTCACAGACGAGGTGGCGCAGTCCGTAACGATCGGCGAGGCGCAACATGCCATCGCGGCCGGTCTGATCGTGGAAGGCGACATCACGCCCATCGGTGCGGTGATCGCGGGGCTTGCCCCCGGGCGCCAGTCGGAGGGCGAGATCACGCTTTTCGACGGCACAGGCGTTGGCTTGCAGGACCTGGCGGTCGCGGATGCCGCCGTGCGGCTGGCCGTGGAAAAGGGCGTGGCTGTGTCGGTTACAATATAAGGGTTTAGCCCCCGTTGCGCCGCGTGATGCTTCGTGATCACCTGCGCGGATGGAAGCGAACGGAGGTGCCATGCCGCTGCGGATTGCCCTGAACGGTTTTGGCCGGATCGGACGGTCGGTGCTGCGTGCGGCCCTGTCGGGCAGCTATGACGATCTGGAGATCGTGGCGATCAACGATATCGCGCGGCCCGACATGGCGGCTTACCTGTTCGAATATGACAGCACCTTCGGCCCGTTCCGGGGCACGGTCGCGCTGGGCGAGGGGGTGCTGACGGTCAACGGCCGCGCGATCCGGCTGACGGGGGAGCGCGATCTGGGTGCACTCGATCTGTCGGACATCGACATCGTGATGGAATGTACGGGCCGCGCGGGCGACCGGGCGGTGGCGGAGGCCGGGCTGACGGCGGGCGCGCGCAAGGTGCTGGTGTCCGGCCCGGCGCTGACGGCGGATTATACGGTCGTGCTGGGCGCGAACGAGGCGGGGCTGAAGGCGTCGCACCGGGTGGTGTCGAATGCCTCTTGCACCACGAATGCGCTGGCGCCGCTGGTGCGGTGCCTTGATCAGGCGTTCGGGGTCGAGACCGGCTGGATGACCACCATCCATTGTTACACGGGCAGCCAGCCCACGGTCGATGCACCGGCCGCCGATTTTGCCCGGTCGCGCGCCGCGGCCCTGTCGATGGTGCCGACGACCACATCAGCCTCGCGCCTGCTGGAGGTCGTTCTGCCGGGGCTGGCGGGACGGATCGAAGGTGCGGCGGTCAGGGTGCCGGTCGCGTCCGTCTCGGCCGTCGATCTGGCGGTGATGTTGAAGGCGCGGCCGGGGCTGGAGGCCGTGAACCGGCTTCTGCAGGACGCGGGCGGCGTGATCGGCTGGACCGACCGGCCGCTCGTGTCGAGCGATCTGCGGGCGCGTGCCGAAAGTATCGTGATGGCCCTGCCGGAAACGCGGGTGACGGCGGGGGGCCTGGTCAGGGTTTTTGGCTGGTATGACAATGAATGGGGCTTTTCCAACCGGATGCTGGATGTCGCCCGCCTGATGGGGTGAAGGTTATTTCTTCTTCACGAACTCGGTCAGGATCACGATGCGCTGGCCTTCGACGCGGCCTTCGATATGGGCCTCATTATCGGCCACGAGGCTGATGCCGCGCACGGGCGTGCCGCGCTTGGCGGTGAAGCCCGCACCCTTGACCGGCAGGTCCTTGATCAAGATGACCGTGTCGCCCTGCGCCAGCACCGCGCCGTTCGCGTCGCGGTGGGTCAAGGCGGCGGGGGCGTTGGCCCAGGCGTCGGCTTCGGGCGAAAGCTGCATCCCTTCGCGGGCCTCTGTTGCCCAGGCTTCGCCAAGGCTCGCAAGCTTGCGCCAGACCGCGACCTGAACGGCCGGTTCTGCCGACCAGGCCGCGCCTTCCAGGCAGCGCCAGTGACCGGCGGGCGCATCATCGCCTGCACATGTCGCGCACAAGAGGATGGCGTCGGCCTCCGGTGCCACATCGGCTGGGACGAGACCATCGGTCGCGCCGCAGAATTCACAGACGCCGCCAGAGCGGGCGATCAGATCGGCAAGGGTCATTTGAGGCGGTCCTTTCAGGCAGTCGCTCGGCCTTATCCCCGCGTGACGGCAGATGCAAATGGTTGGGTAGCGTTCAGCCCCTGACGGTGAAAGGGGTCAGGTAGCGGTATTCTTCGAGATTTTTCGTGAGGCCGATCCGGTCCACCACGGCGAAAAGGCCTGGACCGCTGAGGGGCGTGAGAACGCCATGCCACACATTGCGGCGGATGTTGATGCCCTGAGCGCCGGACGTCAGGAAGGCCAAAGGTGCGCCGGGGGCACCATTTTCGTCGGGGGCGACGACGACAAGAAAAGGGTCGGCGGTCATCGGCAGGAAGGCCTGACTGCCTTCGGGGTGACGTTCCACGAGGTCAAAGGTGAAGGGCAGGGCGAAACAATCGGATTTGAAGATCGAGATGCCGGCACGGGCATCGGCGAAATCAAGCCGCGCCCGGTCATGGAAGCGGCCGCATTTGCCCGCGTTGATCAGCCGGTCGGGTTGGCCGGAAACCTCCAGCACTTCGCCAAAGGGGGCGAAGGCGTCGGCGGTCAGTGGGGTGGCGGTGATGGTGGTCATTTGCGCTCCGGTCCGGGGTCTTTCGGGGCGGAGGCCGGGGGGCGCCGCCCCCGGACCCCCGGAGTATTTTGGCCAAGATGAATGAAGATCAGCGACCGAAAGCCCCGACGCCCCTGAGTTTCGCGTGGCGGTTCACGTCCTTGTAGAGAAGATAGCGGAAGGGGCCGGGCCCGGCGGCGTAACAGGCCTGCGGGCAATAGGCCCTGAGCCACATGAAATCGCCGGCCTCGACCTCCACCCAGTCCTGGTTCAGCTTGTAGACCGCCTTGCCTTCGAGGACATAGAGCCCGTGTTCCATCACGTGGGTTTCCTCGAACGGGATCACGCCACCGGGCTGGAAGGTGACGATGTTGACGTGCATGTCGTGGCTGAGGTTATCGGGTTCGACGAAGCGGGTGGTGGCCCAGCGACCGCCCGTGTCGGGCATGGCAATGGGTTCGATCGCCTTGTCGGACGTGACAAAGGCCTTGGGCGCAGGCACGCCCGGCGCGGGTTCGTAGAGTTTGCGCACCCAGTGGAAGCGGGCCGGGCTGTCCTTGCCGTTATGCAGCTTCCACGCGCATCCGGCGGGGATATAGGCGTAGCCGCCGGGGCCAAGATCATGTTCCTCGCCGTCGAGCGACAGCCAGATGTCGCCTTCGGTGACGAAGATCACGCCCTGAACACCGGGATCGGGTTCGGGTGTTTCAGATCCGCCGCCGGGGGCAACTTCCATCACATATTGGCTGAAGGTTTCGGAGAAGCCCGACATGGGGCGCGCGATCAGCCAGAGCCGCGTTCCGGTCCAGCCCGGCAGATAGCTGGTGACAATGTCGGAAAAGCAGCCTTTGGGGATGAAACAATAAGCATCGGTGAAGACCGCGCGCTGGGTCATCAGCGCGGATTGCGGCGGCAGGCCGCCTTTGGGGGCATAATAGGGGGTCATGGCAGGATGTCCTTCAGACGAAGTTCGGCGATCCGTTCGACCTGGGCACAGGCGGTGGCGTTTTCGGTCGTGGTTTCGTTGGCGATGCGGGCCTGAAACGCCCTGAGGATCGAGGCTTTGCTATTGTCACGCACGGCAATGATGAAGGGGAAGCCGTGTTTGGCAACATAGTCGGCGTTCAGCCGTTCGAAGGTGGCGCGTTCATCGTCGGTCAGCGCATCGAGCGCGGCGGAGGCCTGTTCGGAGGTCGATTCCGCCGTGAGACGTTTGGCGGCGACCAGTTTGCCCGCCAGATCGGGGTGGGCGCGCAGGACGCCGAGCCTTTCGTCGGCGCTGGCTGAGCGGAAGACACGCGCCAGCGCGCTGGCCAGTCCGGCGGCGCTGTCATGGGCGAGGCCGAGTTCCAGGCCCCAGGCGCGTTCGGCGATCCAGGGGGAATGTTCGTAGATCGCGCCGAACCGTTCGACGAAGCGGGTCTTCGTCATCCGGCTGGGCCGTTCGATGCGCTTGTGCGGGTGGGTTTTGGCCCAGTGATCGGCAATTTCGACCCGGCGGGCGAACCAGACGCCTTCGTGGCCCCGCGCATAGTCAAGAAAACGCTTCAGACCGGCGATCTTGCCGGGGCGACCGATCAGGCGGCAATGCAGGCCGACCGAGAACATCTTGGCGTGTCCCGCCGCGCCTTCGGCATAGAGCGTGTCGAACGTGTCCTTGAGGTAGGTGAAGAACTGTTCGCCCTCGATATAGCCTGGCGCGGTGGCGAAGCGCATGTCGTTGGCCTCGAGCGTGTAGGGGATCACAAGCTGGTCGTGATCGCCCACCTCAAGCCAATAGGGCAGGTCGTCGTCGTAGGTGTCGGAAATCCAGGCGAGCCGCCGGGTTTCGGCGGTCAGGCGCACGGTGTTCATCGAACAGCGCCCGGTGTACCAGCCGCGCGGGGCTTCGCCCACGACCTCCTCGTGCAGGCGGAAGCTTTCGGCGATCTGGGCGCGCTCCTCCTCCTCCGGCATGTCGCGGTGATCGACCCATTTCAGGCCGTGGCTGGCAATTTCCCATCCGGCCGCCTTCATCGCGGCGACCTGTTCAGGGTTGCGGGCAAGTGCGGAGGTGACGCCGTAGATCGTGACCGGAATATTCAGGCCAGTGAAAAGATGGTGGAGCCGCCAGAAGCCCGCGCGCGCGCCGTAGTCGTAGATCGATTCCATGTTCCAGTGGCGCAGCCCCGGCCAAGGGGCGGCACCAGCGATGTCCGACAGGAAGGCTTCGGACTGTTTGTCGCCATGAAGGAGATTGTTTTCGCCGCCTTCCTCGTAATTCAGCACCAGCGAGATGGCGACACGCGCCCCCCCAGGCCACTGGGCATCGGGCGGGTTGGGGCCATGACCACGGAAGTCGCGGGGATAACGGTTCATGGGGTCTCCTTCCGGCGGGCTGTCCTTTGATAGACCGCGTTTGGGTGGAGGATTATACGCAAAATACTGAAAGTGCTTTCGGGTTTTCCGATGATCGTCTTTTGCGCGCTGCCCGTGCATCATGCGCCAAGAGAATGGAGGGGCGCATGGCTGACGGATATCTGACCACGCATGTTCTGGATACCGCGCGGGGCGTGCCCGCGGCGGGGATGAAGATTGCGCTTTACCGGGTCAGCGGCAATTCGCACAAGAAGATTGCCGAGGCGGTGACGAATGCCGATGGCCGGACCGATGCGCCGATCCTGCCCAAGGGCAAGTTCGCTGTGGGAACCTATGAGCTGGTGTTCTTTGCCGGGGCCTATCTGGATGCGTCGGGTGCTGCTCCGGAAAGCCCGCGGTTTCTGGACGAAATTCCGATCCGCTTTGGCATGTCGGATGCGGGGTCGCACTATCATGTGCCGCTTCTGCTGTCGCCCTTCGGTTATTCCACCTATCGCGGAAGCTGACGGATTTCGGCTTTGCGATCCCAAGCCCTGCCCCGCCCAGACGTCCCAAGCGACCGGGCCGCGCCGTCCCGCCCCCACGGGGCGGCGCGATGGCGCAACCCCGCGTGACGTCGCAGCCCTGCGTTGCAAGGGGGCCAGTCCGGTTTAGCGAATACCGGCCAGTTCCTCATAGAGCTTGCCGAATTGTGGATGGACCCAATCGGGGTTGAAGCGGTCTTCGCGGGCCCGGGCCAAGGCGGCGGCGGCCATGGCGCGGCGGCGGGGTTCGTCCGCCAGCATATCCTCGACTGCCGCGCAAATCGCGGGCACGTCGCCGATGGGGGTGACGCGGCCCACCTGATCGTCGATCAGTTCCACCACGCCGGAGCAGGCGGTGGCGACGCTGGGGCAGCCGGCCTGAAAGGCTTCGACAATGGTGAAGGGAAGCGCTTCCCAGCGTGAGGTCAGCAAGAAAAGGTCGGCGGCGCGCAGATGCAGGTGCGGTTCCGACGTGCGGCCGATGAAGCTGAGGACATCGGTCACGCCCTTTGCCGCGGCCAGCGCCTTGAGCTTGTCTTCGTCCGGGCCGTCGCCTGCGACGATGAAGCGCCAGCCGGGGTGGGTCTGTTTCAGACGCTGAACGCAGTCGATCAGGATATCGACGCCCTTTTGATGGGCAAGGCGCACAAGGGTCAAGATCACCCGATCGCCATCGCCCAGAAGCCGGGCGCGGAGCGCCGCGACCTCAGCATCGGTCACGGGCGGCGGCGGGTTCACGCCAAGGCCGATCACCCGCAGCCGGTTCCGGGGTACGCCGCCGATTGTGGCGAGGTCTTCGGCGCTGCGGTGGCTGGGGGTCACGGTCAGGTCGCAGCGGCGCGCGATCTTGCCAAAGCCCGCGATCCGTTCGGGTTCGGACCCGTGGTAGGTGACGATCAAGGGAATGCCGAGGCCGCGGCGGGCGAGATCGGCGACCAGTGCGGGGGCGCTGTCATGGGCGTGCAATATGTCGGTGGGGTTTGCCTTCAGCCAGCGCCTGAGCCGCCAGGCGGCGCTGGCCAGCGCCAGAAGCCGGAAGGGCAACGCCCCGCCGCCGCCCGCCACACGGTTGATCGGCAGATCGAGATAGGGGATGCCGGTCGTCCTGTTCACCCAGACATCGGGGGAACCGGCGAGCGTGACCTGATGACCGTTTTCCACCAGCCATGACCGCAGCGCGAGGATATGGCGGGTGATGCCGCCGACGCCCAGCTGGGTGCCGAGTTCGAGAATCTTCAGGGGTCTGGGCGGATTTGTCATCTATCGGGTCCAATCCTGCCTTTCTTGCCGGGGGTGTTTCGCGCTGGCAAGGGAAAGTGGCGTGGGCGTTGCGATCGGGGGGCGGGCGTTGCATGGTCCGCTCAGGCGGGGCGGATAGGTGCGCGGACGTGATCAATCAGGGGGCGGGGCGTGATTCACGTTGGCATTGATGCGAGTTCCTGGGGCAATGAACGGGGATTCGGGCGCTTTACCCGGTCGCTGGTCACGGCGCTTGCGGAGCGGGACCGGGGCTATCGCTATACGCTTTTGTTCGACACCCCCCCCGACCGGCCGGTGCCGGAAGGGGTTTCGGTGGTCGTGGCGGGGGCCGATCAGTCGATGGCCGCTGCGGCCAGCGGGACCGGTGCGCGCGGCGGCGCGGACATGTGGACGCAGTCGAAGGCGGCGGCAAGGCTGGGGGCGGATGTATTTTTCTTTCCGGCGCATTATTCGTTCTTTCCGATCCTGTCGCGGGTGCCGAAGATCGTCTGCATCCATGATACGATCCCCGAACGCTTCCCCGACCTGATCTTCCCGACAAAGCGCAACCATTTGTTCTGGAATGCAAAAACCGCTCTGGCCAAATGGCAGGCCACGCGGGTGATGACCGTGTCGGATGCATCAGCGGCAGACATATCGGCGCTGTTGAAGGTCCATCGCGACAAGATCGATGTGGTGACGGAAGGGGCTGAGGCGGTCTTTCGCCCGATCCCTGATGCCGCCGTGCGCCGCGCTGCGCGGGCGCGATATGGTCTGCCCGAAGGCGCGCCGCTTCTGGTCTATGTCGGCGGGTTCAACCGGCACAAGAACGTGCTGCGCCTGATCGAGGCGATGCCCGCGATTGTGGCAGCCTGCCCGGACGCGCATCTGGCCATCGTCGGCCGCACAACTGGCGAGCGGTTTTGGGACAATATCGACGAGTTGAAGGCGGGCGCGAGCCGGGATGCGCGGACCTCCGACCGGATCGTCTTTACCGGAGAGATATCGGACCCCGACATGGCGGAACTGCTGAATGCGGCACAGGGGCTGGTGATGCCGTCGCTGTGGGAAGGGTTCGGACTTCCGGCGCTGGAGGCCATGTCCTGCGGCACGCCGGTTCTGGCGGCCAATCGCGGCAGCCTGCCGGAGGTGGTGGGCGACGGTGGTCTTTATTTCGAGCCGGAAGATGGCGTGGAACTGGCGGCGCGGGCGGTGGACGTGCTGACCGGGCCGGGGGTGCAGGCGCGGCTGGCCGCGAATGCCTTGCGGCGCGCGGGGACATTCGGCTGGGACCGGGCGGCCGATCTGGCGGAGCGGTCGTTCAGGAAGGCGCTGAGGCGGTAGGCGGGTCGGGCGCTCTACGGGCCGGGCTGGCAAGGACAATCAGACAGGCCGCGGGACTGCTGCACGGCGGGCGCGCAAGATCCTATTGCCTTTGATCTGACCCAGCATTGGCCCCCGCCCGGTCGCCCCAAGCGACCGGGCCGCGCCCGACCCGCCCCCAGGCGGGCGCGATGGCGCCCACCTCGGGTCAGGCGCGGCCCTACCGTGGGGTGGCGTTGAGATGTTTCAGCTTTCCGCCTCGTCCGCGATCTTGGCCAGATAGCGGCCATACTGGGTCTTGAGGTATGGCTTCGCCAGATCACGCAGCTGGGTGGTCGTGATCCAGCCGTTCTCAAAGGCGATCTCCTCGGGGCAGCCGACCTTCATGTTCTGGCGCTCCTCGATCGTGCGGATGAACTCTGCCGCTTCCAGCAGGCTTTCATGGGTGCCGGTGTCGAGCCAGGCGAACCCCCGGCCGAGCTTCTCGACATTCAAGGCACCTTCGGCCCGGTAGAGGTTCAGAAGATCGGTGATCTCCAGCTCTCCCCTCGGCGAGGGTTTGATGGTCTTTGCGCGCTCAGGTGCATCGCCGTCGAGGAAATAGATGCCGGTGACGGCATAGGAGGATTTCGGCTTTTCCGGCTTTTCGACGATGGAGAGGACCGTGCCCGACTTGTCAAACTCAACCACGCCATAGCGTTCAGGGTCCGACACGCGATAACCAAAGACAGTGCCGCCAGCGGTGCGCGCATCCGCCGCCGCCAGACGGTCGGGCAGGCCTTCGCCGAAAAACACGTTGTCGCCCAGAACCATGGTCGAGGGCGCGCCAGACAGAAATTCCTCGGCCAGAACATAGGCTTGGGCCAGCCCGTCGGGCGAAGGCTGGACGATATAGTCAAACGACATGCCCCAATCGGACCCGTTACCCAGGAGCGACCGGAACTGCGGCAGGTCGCGCGGAGTGGAGATGATCGCGACCTCACGGATGCCGGTCAGCATCAGGGCCGACAGGGGGTAATAGATCATCGGCTTGTCATAAAGCGGCAGCATCTGTTTGGACACCGCATGGGTGATCGGGTAAAGCCGCGTGCCCGAGCCGCCCGCCAGAATAATGCCTTTGCGGTTGGTGGCTTTCATGGCGTTCTCTCCAGTTCACTGATCACGGTTTTCAGGTTCGTGCGCCAGTCGGGCTGGCCGATGCCGTAGATGTCGCGGATCTTGGTGCAGTCCATGACCGAATTGCCGGGGCGCTGTGCGGGCGTCGGATAGGCCGACGACGGGATGCGGCTGACGGTTGGTTTTTTCGGCAGGGATGAGGTGGCGAAGATCGCGTCCGCAAAGTCGGCCCAGCTGCAGGCGGGCTGGCCGGCGAAATGGAAGATGCCGGAGGTGCCGCGCCCTTCGTGAAAGGCGCAGGCGATGGCGATCAGCGTCTTGGCGATTTCATGCGCGGCGGTCGGGCCGCCCCGCTGGTCATCGACGACCGACAGGCTGTTGCGCTCGGCGCCAAGGCGCAGCATGGTTTTCACGAAATTCTTGCCATGCGCGGAATAGACCCAGGCGGTGCGCAAGATCACATGCGGGCCGCCCGCCGCCGTGATCTGCCGTTCGCCGTCAAGCTTGGTCGCGCCATAGGCGCCAAGGGGGGCGACGGGGTCTGTTTCGAGCCAAGCGCGGGAGCCAGATCCGTCGAAGACATAATCGGTGGAGATATGCAGGAAGGGCAAGCCGCGTGCCGCAGCGGCGCGGGCCATCGCGCCGGGCGCATCGGCATTGACCAGTTGCGCCGTGGCGCGATCCGATTCCGCCGCATCCACTGCCGTGTAGGCGGCGGCGTTGATCACAAGGTCAGCGTCGGTCGCGGTCACGGCGGCGGCACAGGCGGCCGGGTCGGTCAGGTCGGCACGGTCGCGGCCCAAAGCCTCAATCCGCAGGCCGACCAAGGGCGCGTTGCGGGCCAGTTCGATGGCCACTTGGCCGGTGGTGCCGAAAACGAGCGCTTTCATCCCTGACCCAACCGCTTCCCGACACCCTCGCGGCCTTCCAGCGCGCGCCACCAGCCTTCGTTGTCGAGGAACCACTGGATGGTTTTCTCCAGCCCCTCCTCCAACGTGACCGAAGGCCGCCAGCCGAGTTCGCGCGAGATGCGCGATGGGTCGATGGCATAGCGCTGATCATGGCCGGGGCGGTCGGTGACGAAGGTGATCTGTTCGGCGTAGGGCCGGTTGCCGGGGCGTTTTTCATCAAGGATGGCGCAGATCGTCTGCACCAGGCTCAGGTTCGTCGCCTCATTCTCGCCGCCGATATTGTAGCTGCGGCCCAGCTTGCCTTTCTGCACCACGGTGAGAAGGGCGACCGCGTGATCTTCGACATAGAGCCAGTCGCGGATATTGTCGCCCGCCCCGTAGATCGGGATCGGCGCCCCGGCGAGCGCCTTGAGGATCACGACGGGGATCAGCTTTTCGGGGAAATGGTAGGGGCCGTAATTGTTGGAACAATTGGTCAGGACGACCGGCAGGCCATAGGTCTCATGCCAGGCGCGGACCAGATGGTCTGAGGATGCTTTCGAAGCCGAATAGGGCGAACGCGGGTCATAGGGCGTGTCTTCGGTGAACTTGCCGGTCGGGCCGAGCGAGCCGAAGACCTCATCGGTGGAAATATGGTGGAAGCGGAAGCTTTCCGGCCTGCCCTGCGCGTTCCAATAGGCGCGGACGGCCTCCAGCATCGTGTAGGTGCCGGTGATGTTCGTCTCGATAAACGCCGCCGGGCCGTCGATGGAACGGTCGACATGGCTTTCGGCGGCCAGATGCATGATCGCGTCTGGCCGGTGTTTGGCCAGGATCGCGTCGATGCGGGGCCGGTCGCAAATGTCGGCTTGTTCGAACGCGTAAAGCGGGCTGTCCGCGACCTCGGCGACATTGGTCAGGCTGCCCGCATAGGTCAGCTTGTCAAGGTTGACGACCGCGTGGCCATCCCGGACCGCACGCCGCACCACGGCGGAGCCGATGAAGCCCGCGCCCCCTGTCACCAGAAGTTTCATGATCAGGCCTCGTAAGTGAAGGGTGTGGCAAAATTTTGGAAGAGCGGCGCGGCGCGGTCCTTGACGGACAGGATCGCGGCTGCGGGGTCGATGCCCCAGTCGATTGCCAGGTCTGGATCGTCAAAACGCACCGCGCCGTCACAGGCGGGGGCATAGACGTCGGAGCATTTATAGAGGAGTTCGCTGTCGGGTTCGCGGGTGACGAACCCGTGCAGGAACCCGGCCGGGATCAGCAGTTGGCGGCCATCTTCGGCAGATAGTTCAATACCAAACCATTTTCCGAATGTGGGTGAACCCTTGCGGATATCCACGGCCACGTCAAAGACCCGGCCACGCCCGCAACGGACGAGTTTGGTCTGGGCGTGGGGGGGCGACTGGAAATGCAGGCCGCGCACCGTGCCCACATCGCGCGAATAGGAATGGTTGTCCTGCACGAAATCGTACCGGACCCCGGCCTTGTCCAGCGTCTCCTTGTTCCAGACTTCGGAGAACCAGCCGCGGTCATCACCAAAGCGGCGCGGTGGCAGGATCAGAACGCCGGCAAGAGGGGTTTCATCAATCTGCATGGGTAACCTGCACTGTAAAACTGGTCAGGTCATAGTCTTTCGCAGGTGGGCTGAAAAGACCCATCGCGCTGGCTCGTCCGGACTTCGGCGGAAAGCGGGCGGGGGACACGTTGTGCGCCGCTCACGCGGTGGCGGTGTTCCCTTGCGCCGGATTGGCCATGTCGCCCGGGAAGCGCCAGCTTCCAGTTTCTGCGGCAATCCGGGCGGCGGTGGCTTTGACCCGCTCTGCATGGGCTTCCAACGCCTCGACCGTGGTGCGCGCGGTGGAGGAGGTGAGCGACAGCGCCCCCAGAACCCGGCCTTGCGCCGACAGGATCGGCGCGGCCACGCAGATGATGCCGGGCTCGTGTTCCTCGCGATCAAGCGCATGGCCGTTCTGGCGGATCGCAGCCAGTTCGCGCATCAGCGCGGCGGGGCTGGCCAGGCTGCGGGCCGTATAGGGGTGGAAGGCCATCTGCGGCAGAAGGCGGGACAGATGATCAGGCGGCAGGAAGGCCAGCATCGCCTTGCCGACCCCCGTGCACCAGGCCGGGCCAACCTTGCCCGCCTGCGAGAACATCTCGATCGGCACGCGCGCGTTGCGCTTGTCGACATAAAGCACATGTGCGCCGTCAAGCTGCGCCAGATGCACGGTTTCCCCCAAGTCGGCCGACAGGGCATCAAGAAAGGGCCGCGCGAGCGGCGCAAGCGAGGCCTTCCGCCAGGCCGTGTGCGCGAGCCGCATCAACCGCCCCCCAAGCATGTAGGCGCCATTTTCGGGATCATGGGTCAGCATCCCCTGACTGACGAGGGTTTGCAGGAACCGAAAGAGCGTGGCTTTGGGAAAGGGGCTGGCGGTCAGGAGTTCGGAGAAGCGCACGGGCCGCCCGAAACCCGCAACCTGATCGAGCACATCGAGCGCCTTTCCCACGGTTCCGTCGCCGGGCTGCTGATATGTCATGCGATCCCCCCCTCCGCCGGTGGGCGATGCCCATGCTGGTCGTTGACAAGTGTAGCGGGAGTGCGGTTAAAGTTTCAATATGCAAAACCAAGGTCCATATAATGGAACTTGGTTTGATCGCAGGGCGGACGCTGGCGACGGAGGACACGACGATGAACCAGATGCCGGTCTATCCCGACCTGAAGGGTGCTTCGGTCTTCATAACCGGGGGCGGTTCCGGAATCGGTGCGGCCCTGACCGAAGGGTTCTTGCGTCAGGGCGCGCGGGTGGTATTCGTGCAAAGGTCGGATGCCGAGGCCTTTGTCGACCGGATGGCGGCGGAAACGGGAAACCGGCCGCTCTTCATCGCCTGTGACGTTACCGATGCGGTGGCGCTGAAGGCGGCGATCGGGCGGGCGGCAGCGGCGCACGGGCCGGTAACCGTTCTGGTGAACAATGTCGCAAACGACCAGCGTCATGATGTGATGGAGGTGGATGAGGCGTTCTGGGACTGGTCGATGGGGGTCAACCTCAAGGCCTATTTCTTTGCCACGCAGGCGGTTGTGCCGGGAATGCGTGCGGCGGGTGGCGGGTCGATCATCAACTTTTCGTCGATCAGCTACATGATGGGGGCGGCGGGCTATTCGCTCTACACGACCGCGAATTCGGGGATTAACGGCATGACCCGCAGTCTTGCCCGCGAATTCGGCCGAGACCGGATCCGGGTCAACGCGCTCGCCCCCGGCTGGGTGCTGACCGACAAGCAAAAGAAGATGTGGGTGACGCCCGAGGCGCTGGCGGCGCATCTGGCCCGGCAGTGCCTGAAAGAGACGCTCGCACCCGAAGATATGGCCGGCGGCGTGCTCTTTCTGGCGTCGGCTTCATCGCGGATGATGACGGGGCAGGCGCTTGTCATTGACGGCGGCGTGGTGGTGACAGGATGACGGGCTTGGCAGGGCTGGATTGGATCGCGGTCGATTGGGGCACGACCCGGCTGAGGGTTTGGGCCATGGACAGGGCCGGACAGGTTCTGGCGCAGGCCGCAAGCGACCGGGGCATTGCGGCGCTGGACGGGGCCGGGCATGAGGCCGCTCTGCTGGCGCTGATCGGCGGCTGGCTGCCCGATCCTGCGTTGGTCCAGGGGCGCCTGCCGGTTCTGGCCTGCGGGATGGTCGGCAGCCGTCAGGGCTGGATCGAGGCGCCCTATCGCGCGGTGCCGTGCCTTCCGCTCGCTGCGGTGGGTCTGGTGGCAGCGCCGGTCGCCGATCCGCGTCTGGCGGTTTGGCTGGTGCCGGGACTGATGCAGGCACAGGCGGCGGATGTGATGCGCGGCGAGGAAGTGCAGATTGCGGGGTTCCTGGCGGCCGCGCCGGACTTTGACGGGGTGCTGTGCCTGCCGGGCACTCATGCGAAATGGGCGCGGATCAGCGCAGGCGAGGTGGTAAGTTTCCAGACCTTCATGACGGGCGAGCTGTTCGCGCTTTTGTCGGAACGGTCGGTTCTGCGGCATGGGATGGCGGGCGAAGGCTGGGATGAGGCGGCATTTGACGCGGGCGTCGAGGTGGCGCTGGCGCGGCCCGAACGGTTGGCGGCGCGGCTCTTTTCCATCCGGGCCGAGGGGCTGTTGCAGGGGCTGACGCCGGGCGCGGCGCGGGCGCGGCTGTCGGGGCTGCTGATCGGGGCGGAACTGGCGGGGGCGAAACCCTATTGGCTGGGACAGGATGTGGCGCTTGTCGGGGCGGAGGCCCTGACGGCGCTTTATGGGCGGGCACTGGCGCAAATGGGCATGCAGGTGCGCCAGTGCGACGGTGGGACGGCGGTTCTTGCCGGGCTGACCGCGGCGCGGGCCATCCTGAGAGAGAAAGAAAGATGAACCACAGACCACTGATCGCTATACTGCGCGGCGTACGCCCAGACGAGGCGACCGAGATCGGCAAGGCGCTGATCTCGGCGGGGATCGGCCAGATCGAGGTGCCGCTGAACTCGCCAGATCCGCTGAACAGCATCGGGCGGCTGACCAGCGCGTTGGGGCAAGATGCTCTGATCGGCGCGGGGACCGTGCTGTCGGTGTCAGAGGTGGCGGCAGTCGCCGACGTGGGTGGGCGGCTGATCGTGTCGCCCAATTGCGATCCACGGGTGATCGCCCGCAGCCGCGACCTCGGCCTGGAAAGCTGGCCGGGGGTGATGACGCCCAGCGAATGTTTCACGGCTTTGCAGGCGGGGGCGAGCGGCCTGAAGCTTTTCCCCGGGTCGCTGATCGGTCCGGTTGGGCTGAAGGCGATCCGGGCAGTTCTGCCCCCCGGTACGCAGGTCTATGCGGTGGGGGGTGCGGGGCCGGAAAACTTTGCCGACTGGCGGGCGGCGGGGGCGGACGGGTTCGGCATCGGCACGGCGCTTTACCAGCCAGGCATGGCGGCGGACGAAGTGGCCGCGCGGGCGCGGGCGGTGGTGCAGGCTTTCGACGCGGCCTTGGGGCGCGGCGCCTAGCGCCGTTCGCGTTCCTGGGCAAGGCGCAGGCGCGCGATGTCTTCATGACGGTCGGCGCGGCCCAGATCGGCCAGCGCGGATTGCACATAATCCATATGCGCGCCGACGGCGGCACGGGCGGCATCGGGGTCCCGCGCCATCATCGCATCATGGATCGCGCGATGCTGATCCAGAAGCACATCGCGGGTCTGCCGATGCCGGAAAACCGCCTGACGGTTATAGAACACCCCTTCGCGCAGCATGTCGAACATCGAGCGCATCATGTGCAGCAAGATCACATTATGGCTCGCCTCGATGATGGCCATGTGAAACTCCGCATCGAGTGCCGCCTCGTCCGCCGGGTCGCGTTTGGCATGCGCGGCGAGCATTTTCTGGAAGATGCTGTCGATGACCTGAAGGTCGGTGTCCGAGCCGAGCCGCGCGGCGCGTTCGGCGGCGATCCCCTCCATATCCCGGCGGAAGGCGACATAATCGGCCACCGCGTCATCATGCGTGGAAAAGAGCCGGACAAGGGCGGGCGAGAAGGCGGAGCCCAATACATCGGCCACGTAGATGCCCGAACCCGCGCGCGTGACGAGCAGACCTGCCTCTTCCAACTCGGCCACTGCCTCACGCAGGGAGGGGCGCGACACGGCCAGCCGGTCGGCCAGTTCGCGTTCGGAAGGCAACCGTTCGCCGGGACGCAAGATGCCCTGCAAGATCAGATGTTCGATCTGCCGGATGACAGAGTGCGACAGTTTTTCGGAATCAACTTTCTGAAACGGCATGAATCCCCCACAATTGGTCAAAATATATGACCGCAATTGACGGTGGGCAACAAAAAAGGGCCGGGAGAGCCGGCCCTTCTTGCTTGTCGTCCAGCGAGCGTCAGCCGTTCGGAATGATGACGATTTCGACCCGGCGGTTTTGCGCCCGGCCTGCCTCGTTCAGGTTCGAGGCGATGGGCTGGTTTTCGCCCGCGCCGATCGGCACCAGACGCGCGCCCGACACGCCCGCATTGCGCAAGATCGCGGCGACGGCACCGGCGCGACGCTGCGACAGATCCTGATTGTAGGCTGCGGCGCCCGTGTTGTCGGTATGGCCCACGACCTGCACCCGGCTGTTGGGGTAACGGTTGAGGCTGTTTGCGACGGTGTAGAGGTCGTTCATGATCCCGCCGTTCACCGTGGCGCTGTCGACCGCGAAGAGGATGCCTTCGGGCATGATCACGCGCAGCTGGTTGCCTTCGTTCACGATGCGCACACCGTTCGTGGTGATGTCGCGCTGCAGTTCCGCCGCCTGCTGGTCCAGCGCATTGCCGATGCCAGCACCGACCAGACCGCCGATGACCGCGCCGCCCAGAACCCGGTCGGAGGTCTTGTCATTGGAATCGCCCGTCGCTGCGCCGAGGGCGGCCCCGGCCAGCGCGCCGATCACCGCGCCATTGCGCGTGCGCTGGTTCGGGTCATTGGGGTTGTAGGTCTGCGGTGCCACGCAGGCACTGAGCAGCATGGCCACCGACAGGGCGCCAAGAGAAAGGGTTTGGATACGCATTGAATAGCTCCGGTCAACAGATGATCTCTGAAGTGGGTATAATCGCTTTGATAGGCAATAACGAACCGCCCAGACGCAGGTCTGAGCGGTTTTTTGCGCATGGATTGCGAACCGCAGGGCACCAGCCCGGTGATCACAGCCCAAGTTCGGTGGCAAAAAGGTCGATCAACTCGTCATGCAGGGCTGCGCGATTGGTCCCTTCGGGGTCGGTGCAAATCGGATAGGGTTCGCCTTCGTCGGCGAGAATGGCCGCGCCGTCGGGTTTGCAGAGCAGCAGCGCCGAGTAGTGGGCGGCAGGGGCCAGAGTGACACTACGCGCCTGTGGGACCAGCTCGTCAAAGCCACTTTTTGTGAAGTCTGTCTCATAGAGCCGGTCCTTGCCCTGACCAAGGCCGACGAGCAGGACTTTTGCAGGCAGAGCCGCGACATTGCCTGGCGTCAAGCCCCAGATGAGCGCAGGGTCAATCGCGACGACCTGCGTGACCCTCGGATCGTGGTATGACGCGTTCCAGGTGGCGGCATCATAGTCCGCCAGTTTGATGCCCGCATTCGCAATGTCTGCACAATGGGTCGAAATGGCCAGTGCTTCGGCGCAGTGTGCGGCATAGGCGTCGCGGTTTGCCGTGGCCCCGCCAAGTGACAGGGCCGTCCAGCCTCCATAGGAAAAACCCGCAGCCACAATCTGGCTTTGATCGAGCTGCCCAGCAAAACGCGGATCTGCCAACAACCAGTCGAGCGCCGCCGAAAGGTCACGGGCCCGCGTGCCATGTTCCAGCCCCGGCCCCAGATCGAAGTCGCGGGTGGTGCTGTTGGGGTGGTCAACCGCCACGACGATGGCCCCGCGCTTCGCCAACCCGACGGCCAGCCAGGCAGAGGAGCGGATATTTCCACCCAGCCCGTGTGAAAAGAGAACGACCGGATGGTTACCCGCCTGCGGCGGGGCGTCGCGCAGAACATCGACGCCCTGAAAAACGGGATTGTCGGCGAAAAGTTCGGGTTCGCCGCCACCGTCCGTCGGATACCAGACAGCCCCTTCAACCGCGCGACCATGCCAAGCCGCATCGAACGAAAGGTCTGACATGCCGGCAAAGGTTTCGGCGAATGCTGCATGGGCAGAGAGAGCGATTGCAGCGAGTGAGGTTAGCGTAAGTTTCATCGACTTGTTCCTTATGTGGGTCTTCGGTAACTGCGTGATGAACGGGCAAAACCTGCGACGCGTCCTGAAACCGGTTTTCGGACGTCAGGAACCGATTTCAGGACGTCATTGCTTCAA
>Ga0073904_10000306_pt1 | contig 34701 bp, 34 predicted proteins | sample KloWWTrecipitate_FD_66668 | JGI IMG/M metagenome (GOLD analysis project Ga0073904, IMG submission 66668) | Active sludge microbial communities from Klosterneuburg, Austria, studying microevolution and ecology of nitrifiers - Klosterneuburg... | ecosystem: Engineered > WWTP > Aerobic digester >... | reverse complement strand
GCGAGCAGGGCAGCAACCCACAACACGCCGGGCGCAATCGCCCGCAACTGGTTGGGCTCGGCGCCCACGCCGAAGGGAAACAGGCACACCACGATGACGAAGAAGGCAAGCGTGACCAGCACGTCAGCCCGCCCGCGCCAGGCCAGCAACAGATCGCGGCGCAATACCGCGAAAAAGGTGCTCAACATGCGTAGGCTCCGACATCGAGCACACGCGGTGGCACCGCGAACGGAGCGTCCTGGTGCGTCGTCAGCATCACCATTCCACCCGCCGCACAGTGCTCGGACAGTGCCTGGGCAAGGTCGGCCACGGCCTTGACGTCGAGCGCGGTAAAGGGCTCATCGAGCACCCACAGCGTGCGCCGGGCAGACAGGAATAGCCTCGCCAAGCCCACACGACGGCGCTGCCCCTGCGACAGGACGCGCGCGGGCAGGTCGAGCTGATTGGCCAGCCCGATGCGTACCAGGGCCTGCTCGCAGGCCTTTGGATCGACTTCGTCCCCCGCAGCGGCACAGGCAAAGCGCAGGTTCTCCAGCGGGCTCAGCAGGTCGTTGATTGCCGGCGCATGACCAAGATAAAGCAGGGCGCGATGAAAAGGCTCACGCTCACGACTGATGGATGTCCCGTTCCAGCGGATCTGCCCCGCCTCGGGCAGCGCGAGCCCGGTCACGAGACGCAACAAACTTGTCTTGCCAACGCCGTTCGGTCCGGCGACGCGCAGCAGCTCACCCGCCTGCAGGCGGAGGGCGAGGTCGCGAAACAACAGGCGATCGCCCTTCAGGCAGGCGAGGTCTTCAACTTCAAGCATGGGGCGGATTGAACCACAGTCAAGGACTCTGGCGCCATCCCGGCGAGAGTCGTGAAAAACCGGGGCCCGCCGCCTGATGACAGCGCTGACGGGGCCAATCCGGTGACCGGGGCGACGATGCCGCCCCGGGAGAAAATCACTGCTGTTTGAGCGGCGGATGCAGCACTTCCGGTGCGACGGCATCACGACCTACGCCGATGTCCTGCTCGATTGGCGGCAGCGAGTGGGCAATCCCCTTGTGGCAGTCGATGCAGGTCTGGCCAGCAGCAAAGCCGGTCTGGTGCATCTTGTTGGAACGACGACCCTGCACCGAGTAGTCGAAGTACTCGTAGTTATGGCAGTTGCGGCATTCCTGCGAATTGTTCGCGGACATCCGCTTCCATTCGTTCTGAGCCAGGCGCAGACGCTCGGCGGCGAACTTCTCCGGCGTGCTGATGGTGCCCATGACCTTGCCATACACTTCGCGCGACGCCTTGATCTTGCGGATCATCTTCGGCCCCCACTCCTTGGGCACATGGCAGTCCGGACAGGTTGCACGCACCCCGGTACGGTTCTGGTAGTGGATGGTGTTGCGGTACTCCTTGAAGACGTTCTCCTCCATTTCGTGGCAGGAAATGCAGAACTTCTCGGTGTTGGTCATCTCAAGGGCCCAGTTGAAGCCGCCCCAGAAGATCACGCCCGCGGCAAAGAGCAGCACGATGGCGCCCCAGCCGGCACCGCGAATGCGCTGCATCAGGCTCTTGTTGTTGTCGATCATGACTTTCCCCGTTGTTTTTGCTTCAGCGCAGGCCTTCAGCACGCCGGAAACTGTTCGCAACCAACGGCTTGGCGTCGGTCTGCGGCACATGACACTGCATGCAGAAATAGCGTCGTGGCGAGATATTGGACAACTCGCCGCCGTCGCGGTCCTTGAAGTGAGTCAAGCTCACCTTGGTCGCCCCGCTGTCCTTGTAACGGCTCCAGGCGTGGCAATCCATGCACTTGTTGAAGTTCAGCGTCACTTCGTAGCCTTCGACCTTGTGCGGAATCAGCGGCGGCTGCTGCACGAAGTCGCGGTCGATGGGGGCCTGGTCGGGCATGGGCTTGAAGCTGCCCACCTGCAGCTCGTTTTGTGACACGTCTGCACCGCGGATACTTTGCACCGCTTGTGCCATCGCAGCGGGCGGCATCGCCGCACCGAAGCCTAACGCGGCAACGAGTGCGAGCACCAGATTTCGAGTTTGCTTCTTCATGACTCGCTCCTGTTGAATCGGGTCGTAATTCGAAAGACATCCTTGCCACATACATCCACGCAGCGCCCGCAGGCGGTGCAGTCGGCATCCAGAATGAGGGGGTGATCCTGCCCCACGCCCTTGAGTGCGGGTCGAATCACCTGCGGTTCGGGACACACCGCGAAACAATCCATGCAGTCGTTGCAGGCGCTGCGCTTGTCCGCCGACACCTTCACCACCGAAGCCCGTCCGAGCAGCGCGTAAAAAGCGCCCTGCGGACACAGGTGGCCGCACCAGCCACGCGGAGCGATCAGCAGATCGTAGAAGAAGATGCCACCGACGATGCCCCAGGCCAGTCCGAAACCGAAGATCAGCCCGCGGTGGAACATCGACACCGGGTTCACCCACTCCCACGCCAGCGAACCGGTCGCCGCCGCGATCACCAGCACAAAACCAAGCAGCCAGTAGCGCGTGTTGCCGGCCGGCGCCTTGCCCCCCTTCAAGCCCAGCCGGCGGCGCAGCCAGGCGGCTGCATCGGTGACGATGTTCACCGGACACACCCACGAACAGAAAAGCCGGCCGCCAAACAGCAGGTAAAAAGCCAGCACGATGCCGCCACCGAGCAGCGCCTCCTGGTAAGGCCACTGGCCCGCGGCAAGTTGCTGCGCGATCAGGAACGGATCGGTCAGAGGCAGGACCCCGAGCGTCAGGCTTGAGGCCAGGTTGCCCTTCACAAACCACCAGCCCAGCCATGGCCCCATCAGAAACAGCGCGAGAATGCCCAGTTGCGAGGCACGCCGCAGCAACAGCCACTTGTGTGCGCGCAGCCAGCCCTTGACCTCGATCGCCTCGCGCCCGGGCCGCGCCACCACGCCCCGCATCGCGGCGCCGCGAATACTGTTGGGCGGCACCTTGCGTTGCGGCGTACCGCCTGTCGTCGTCTGCGCGCTCATGGCTTCCACCCCGAATCCAGACCGCCGCTCGAGGGCGCGGCAGGCACCGGAACGCTCGGCCCCTCACCCTGCTTGACGCGGGTGTCGCCATAAGCCTTGTCCTCCAGCCCACGCACCGGCAATTCGACCTGCTCGCCGATCAGCGACTGGCCGGCCGCCTCCTTTTCCTCCCAACCACGCAGGTAGTGTTCGGCCTTCGAGCCCTGCGCAAGCTTGATCGGCAGCACCTTGATCGCCGATTCACCCGGCAGCACGCAAGCTTTTTCACACTTGCCGCAGCCCGTGCAGTACTCGGAGTGCACGGTCGGCAACAACATGGCATGACGGTCGGAGCGCGGATTGTGAACCCGCTCGAGCGTGATCGCCTTGTCGATGACCGGGCACACGCGATAGCACACGTCGCAGCGCAGGCCGAGGAAGTTGAGGCAGTTCTCCTGGTCGATGAGCACGGCCAGCCCCATCTTCGCATTGCCGATGTCGGTGAGCACGCGGTCGAGCGCGCCGGTCGGACAGGCGACCACGCAAGGGATGTCTTCGCACATCTCGCAGGGGATCTTGCGCGCCTCAAAATAGGGCGTGCCCGTTGCCACCTTGTCGCCGAGTTCGGCCAGCTTCAGGGTGTCGTAGGGGCAGTCGCGCACACACAGGCCACAGCGCACGCAGGCCGCAAGGAAGTCGTCTTCGGAGAGAGCGCCGGGCGGGCGTATGGCAGTGGCCGGCAGCGCCGACGCCTGCCTCGCGTACATCCCGGCACCGAGCGCAAGCAGGCCCGCGCCACCGGCGACGCCCGCCGCATCCTTCAGGAAGCGGCGACGCGACGCCGGTGCGCTGGCTGCAGCACGTCCGGTCGATTGCACTTTGTCGTTCATGTTCGTGGTGAGCCCATGCACGCTGCCGTCCCCCCGGTCGGCGGGGCACGGGACTCACGCCTCCAGTCTTTGTCAGGCCTTCACCACATTGACCGCACACTTCTTGTAGTCGGTCTCTTTGGAGATCGGGCAGGTGGCATCGAGCGTGAGCTTGTTGACCAGCCGGCCTTCATCGAAGAAAGGCACGAAGATCAGCCCGACCGGCGGCTTGTTGCGACCACGAGTCTCGAGGCGGGCGACAATCTCGCCGCGGCGCGAGGACACCTTGACCGCCATGCCGCGCTGCAGCCCGCGCTTCTGCGCATCATCCGGGTGCATGAAAATCTGCGCCTCGGGTACCGAACGGTGCAGTTCGGGCACGCGCCTTGTCATCGAGCCGGTATGCCAGTGCTCCAGCACGCGACCGGTGCACAACCACATGTCGAACTCGGCGTCCGGCATCTCGGGCGGATCCTGATAAGGCAGCGCGAAGATGATCGCCTTGTTGTCCTTGTAGCCGTAGAACTTCACCCCCTCACCGGCCTTGACGTACGGGTCGTAGCCTTCGCGGAAGCGCCACAGGGTTTCCTTGTTGTCGACCACCGGCCAGCGCAGGCCGCGCGCCTTGTGATAGACGTCGAAGTCGGCGAGGTCGTGGGCATGACCACGGCCGAAGGCGGCGTATTCCTCGAACAGCCCCTTCTGCAGGTAGTAGCCGAGTTCCTTCGACTCGTCGTTCATGTATCCCGGGATCGCGTGGGCGTTGGCCTTCTCGACATCGGACAGCGGGAACTTGTTGACCTGATCGTTGGCGTACAGCACGTCGTACAGAGTCTTGCCCTTGTACTCGGGCTTCTTCGCGATCAGCTCGGCCGGCCACACATCCTCGACCTTGAAGCGCTTGGAAAACTCGATGTACTGCCACAGATCGGACTTGGACTCGCCCGGCGCCGACACCTGCTGGCGCCAGAACTGGGTGCGGCGTTCGGCATTGCCGAAAGCGCCTTCCTTTTCAGCCCACATCGCGCACGGCAGGATCAGGTCAGCCGACAGCGCAGAGACGGTGGGATAGGCATCGGACACCACCACGAAAGCCTCGGGATTGCGCCAACCCGGATAGATTTCGTCATTGATGTTCGGCCCCGCCTGCATATTGTTGGTGGTCGAAGTCCAATAGCACTTGATCTTGCCGTCCTTCAGCGCCCGGCTCTGCGCCACCGCGTGATAGCCGACCTTGGGCGAAATGGTGCCTTCCGGCAGCTTCCAGATCTCCTCGGCGAACTGACGGTGCGCGGGATTCGTGACGACCATGTCGGCCGGCAGACGGTGAGCAAAGGTGCCGACCTCGCGCGCCGTGCCGCAGGCCGAAGGCTGGCCGGTAAGCGAGAACGGACTGTTGCCGGGCTCGCTGATCTTGCCCACCAGCAGGTGGACGTTGTAGATCATGTTGTTCACCCAGGTGCCGCGGGTGTGCTGGTTGAAGCCCATGGTCCAGAACGAGGTGACCTTGCGGTTCGGGTCAGCGTACTGCTCGGCCAGTCTGAGCAGTCGATCTTCCGACACCCCCGACAGCTTGGACACCTTCTCCAGCGTGTATTCGGAAACGAACTTGGCGAAGTCGTCGAAACTGCAGTCCTGCGCCGCGCCCGAATTGCCTTTGGGCTTGCCGTCGGCGCCCGGATAGCCATTGTTGGTGGCCTTGGCTTCGAGCGGATGGTTGGGACGCAGGCCAAAGCCGATGTCACCTTCACCGATCTTGAACTTGACGTTGCGCTCGACGAAGGCCTTGTTGACCTTGCCTGACTGGATGATGTGGTGGCAGATGTAGTTCAGGATCGCCAGATCAGTCTGCGGCACGAAGATCATCGGGTTGTCGGCGAGCTCGTAGGAGCGATGCTCGAAAGTCGACAGCACATGCACCTGACAGCCTTCCTTGGACAGGCGGCGGTCGGTGATGCGGCTCCACAGGATCGGGTGCATCTCAGCCATGTTCGAGCCCCACAACACGACCGTGTCGGTGTTCTCGATGTCGTCGTAGCAACCCATCGGCTCGTCGATACCGAACGTGCGCATGAAACCCGCCACGGCCGAAGCCATGCAGTGACGTGCGTTTGGATCGAGGTTGTTGGTGCGGAAGCCCGCTTTCATCAGCTTGGACGCGGCATAACCTTCCCAGATCGTCCACTGGCCCGAGCCGAACATCGCGGTTGAGTCGGCGCCATGGTCCTTGATCGCGGCCTTCCACTTCTGCTCCATGACATCGAAGGCCTGGTCCCACGAGACCGGCGTGAACTCGCCATTCTTGTCGTACTTGCCGGCCTTCATGCGCAGCAGCGGCTTGGTCAGGCGATCCTCGCCGTACATGATCTTGGACAGGAAATAGCCCTTGATGCAGTTCAGGCCGCGGTTGACCGGCGAATCGGGGTCACCCTGGGTGGCGACAATGCGGCCGTTCTGCACGCCGATCAGCACCGAACAGCCGGTACCGCAGAAGCGGCAGGCAGCCTTGTCCCAGCGTACCTTGGTGCCGGCGCTGGCCACATTGCCTTGCGCCTGGGTGACCACCGGAATGCCGATGCCAGCTGTTGCAGCGGCGGCTGCGATCGCATTGTTCTTGATGAATTCGCGTCGATTCATGCTCATTTCATGCCTCCGTCAATTCGAGACCGTCATCGGTGTATTCGTAAGCCAGCGTCACCGCCTGCACCTTGGGCGCGAGATTCACCGCGAGGATCGAGTCGGTGACCGACCAGCCCTCGCCATCCTCCACCGTCACCACGATGCGGCCGACCTCCTCCGAGGAGCCGTGGATCTCGACCCCAGGGATGCGCGCCAGCGCTTCCTTGATTTCCGGGAAATCCGCAGGCAAAGCCCGCAGTACCAGACTTGCAATCTTCATTGTTCGCTCTCCGTCGGGATCTCGTTACCCGCCTTGATCAGAATGGCCCGCGTCGGACAGGGCGCAAAACAGGCACCACAGCCCGTGCAGGCTGCAGCATCGAGTTGCGGCAGCGCCACGCCGCCCAGTCGCGGGCGGAAGCGGATTGCAACGGTGGGACAGCGCTCGCCGCAAACTCGACACTCCACACCCGCCTCGGCCAGGCAGGCCCGCCCGATTTGCGCGCGCAGCGCCCATGGCGCAGGCTCATCGAGCACACGCACGAGCGCACGCGGCTCGCAGGCCGTCACGCAATCAGCACAGAAAGTGCATTCTCCGCGGGAAAAATCGACGCCCGGAAAGCCTCCGTCCGCCCGCATCAGAATGCTGGTCGGACAGGCGTCGATACAGGCATCGCAGCGGGTGCAGGCAGAAATGAACTCGGCTTCGCCCAGTGCCCAGGGCGGGCGGATGGCGGCTGCCACTGCGCGCATGCTGCCGCGCAGAAAACTCCGACGAGCAGGTAAAGCCGATTGCACAAATCCCTCTGCGCCGATTTATACGCGACTCATTGAATCCCACGCCACCGACCCGGTCTTTGACTTTGGTCAAGAGTGGAAATGGCGACAGCCGCACAGTCGCAGCACGAAAAATGACGGCTGGGCAAACGATCGGCAGAGGGCTCAGTCGCGCAGATGCTCCACCGCCCAGACCGCAGCCTCGACCCGCGAACGGAGGTCGAGTTTGCGCAGGATGTGTTTGACGTGGACCTTGACCGTACCTTCGGCAATGTCGAACTCACGTCCGATCATCTTGTTCGACAAACCGGTGACGATCTTGTCCAGGACGCGTAACTCCTGTTCGGTGAGGCCGGCTGCGGTCAGCGAGCGCGGCCTCGCCTCGCCGCGCAAGGCGGCCGCCAGCAGGTGGTTGAGCTGGGGCGGAATCACCACCTGACCCGCGGCAACGTCGACCAGGGCCGCCACCATCGCCTCGGGCTCCATATCCTTCAGCAGATAGCCATCGACCCCGCCGCGCAGCGCCGCAACCACATCCTCGCCCTGGTCTGACACGGTGATCATCACCACGCGCGGCTCGTGCTTCAGCAAACGCAACTGGCGCAGAACCTCCAGCCCATTCAGGTCGCGCATGTTCAGGTCGAGCAGGACCAGATCAGGCTGCAGCGTGCGAGCCATTTCAATGCCTTCGACACCGCAGGTGGCCTCGCCCACGAGCCGAAACCCCTTCACCATCCTCAGCAACTGGGCCAGCCCCTTGCGAAACAGGGGGTGGTCGTCGACGATCAGCACGGATTCAGTCTGGCTCTCGTTCATGCATCGCCTCCGTCGCGATGGTTAAGCGTATGCGCAAGGTGCGACGGAACGCTGCGCCTTGCGGGAAAATGGACGCTGACGCGCGTCCCGCCCTTGACCCGACGGGCGACCTCAATTTCGCCACCCAGGCTGCGGGCACGCTCGCCCATGATCGCGAGCCCGTGGTGATCGCGCCCATCGACCGGAGACGCCTCGATTCCGACGCCATCGTCCTCGACCGTGATCGTCACTCCGCCATCGTCATCGCACAGCAGCGCGACCCACGCACGACGCGCCATCGCATGGCGCAGCATGTTGGACAAGGCCTCACGCACGATCTGCAGCACATGAACCTCCTGGTTTGGGCTCAGGATGCAGGCGGCAAGCCGGATGTCGAGCGCGATGTCGACCCCGCCGCGCGCCCCGTATTCGGCCACCGCCGCCCGCAACAGGGTATCGAGGTCGCCCGCCAGTTCGAGGCGGAACGACACCAGCAGCTCGCGCAACTGGCGATACGCGTCATTCACGCCGGAGCGAAGATCGACCAGGATCGTGTCCGCCTCGGTCATTTGTGACGGTTCAGCCAGCGCCCGCTGCAGCAGGCTCATCTGGATTTTCATGTAGGACAGCGCCTGGGCGAGCGAGTCGTGCAGTTCGCGCGCGATCACCGAGCGCTCTTCCTGCAGGGCCAGCAGTCGCTCCTGCTCGCTGCGCCGCGCAGCGCCCAGCGCCATGCCGATATGGCGCGACAAGGCTTCGACCAGCTGGCGTTGCCAGTCCTCCAGCGCCGATCCCTCCGGCAAGGCCAGGCGCAGCATGCCGTAGTGATGTTCGCGGTCACGCAGCGGGAAGCGCATCAAAGAGACTGCACCGCCCTGGACCAGTCCGCCCACAGAAGCAACACGGCAATCGACACAGGCCGCATCGCCGCGCACCACTCGATCGGCGCAGGGCCCGATGGTCGAGGCAATCACCGTCGCGGGCCCGCCCTGGCGCGGCTCGATACAGGCCAGACTGCCGTTAAGGCCGGCAACGAGATCGATGTCGCGCAGGGTCGCCTCGTATACCGCCGGCTCGGTCGGCGTCTGATACAGCCGTGCGATCGCATGGTAGAGCAACTCCAGTGAGCGGTTGCTGCGCTGCAGCTCGGCCGTTTTCTCGGCCACGTGCTGCTCTAGTGTCTGGTACTGACGCGAAATCTCACCCGCCATCAGGTTGAAGGTGGCACCAACGCGACCGAGTTCGTCGTGCCCAATGTGCTTGACCCTTGCCGAGTAATCGCCTCGCGCAATCGCCCGCGTAGCCGCCAGCAACCCACTCAGCGGCTTGAGCAGCGAGCGTCTGAGCACCAGCAGCACCGCGCAGATGACAACCAGTGTGGCGATGATGGCGCCGGCCAGTATCTCGCGCAGATCCTCGATTCGGGCCTCGGTATCCTGTTCCAGCACGAATACCAGGGTGTCCAGCTGGTCGACGAAGCGGTCTACCTGCACCAGCAGACTCTCGATCTGCTCGGGCGAGGCCGTCATCCCGGCCTTCGCCAGCGTCCGCAGACTCGGCCTCAGTTCAACGCGCCAGGACGAGTCCACGCCGCGATAGGTCGCCGCAAACAGCCCGCCTGGGTCGCGCTGCACGATGCGCAGCAACTCGTCATGATTCAGCGTGAGCTCGAAATCCTCGATCGCCGCCTCAACCCGGCGTGGAGAAAGCGGCCTGCTCAGCGCATCGGCCGCGACCAGCCCGGCGACGCGGTAGGTCAGACGGCGCAGGCTGCCGGCATGGTTGATAGCGCTGGCGCTGCCGCGCACGCTTTCGGCCACCACCACCGACGCACTCATGCCCGCCAGGCTGATCAAGGCCAGCGCGAGCATCGCCATCGCGACCAGCAACAGGATCGAATGCCTGACGAGCAGGCGCGGCATTGCGAACTTCATGCAGGCTCCCCGATTAGCATGCCGGATGCTTTCATGGACATACCCCCATATACCCACCGACCGCCCAGGCACCCCCAGAGGTCGATATCAATCAAACGTTTACAATGGCTTGCGACGCACCACCAATACCTCTTTGGTGGTACCTAAGCTTGCGCGCAGGCATACCCGCGTGGTTTGTCACTGACCCCGGGCAGTCTAGACTCCGGTCCAGTCCCGATATCGTGAACCACGCGGACAGGAGCGCAAGATGAAACGACAGACAAGCACCCGAACCATCCCGAGTCTCAGCCAGATCGTCCCTTTCGATGTGCTGGACGAGGCTCGACTGCATCGTCTCGTCGCGGCCTCCCGCTTGGTGCGCGCTGAACGTGGCGAAGTTCTGATCCAGGCCGACGAAATATCGACCTGTGTCCACGTGGTGCTCGATGGCGAAGTGAGATGCCTGCTGCTCGCCCCCTCGGGCAACGAAAAGCTGATTCGCATCGCCGGGTCTGGCGAGATCTTCGGCGAAGAGGCTGCACTGCTGGGCCGCCCCGCCATGGCCATGGCAATGGCTGCACGCAACACCCGCCTGCTGCATGTCCCCGTTGCACTGGTGCGCGAAGCCATGGCCACGGTGCCGAGTTTTGCCGAAGCAATGACCACTCGCCTGGCCGCAGCCAGCTACGAAATGATGTTGCACATGCAGCTCTGTATCCAGCTCAGCAGCACCCAGCGCGTAGCCCAATATCTGAGCCAGCTTGCCCCCGAGGGCGTCGAACAGGCCGAGATTCACCTCGCCAGTGACAAACAGACCATCGCCGCCCAGCTGAACCTGACGCCGGAAACCTTTTCGCGCGTGCTGTCGCGTTTCGTGCGTGACGGGCTGGTGACACCCCACGGTCGCCGTGGGTTGGTGCTGGACAACCTGCCCCAACTGCGTCGAGCCGCCTCGCAGTAAGGCCCGACGAGCTCATCAACCCACGGGCTCGACCTGCGCGGCATGCGCCGGCACCGCCAGCCAGCGGCTGAGCAAGCGCCAGGTATCAAGGTCAAAGCGGCGCTCGCGGCCGATGCTGGCGACGTCTTCCCATCGTGTCACCGAACCGAGATGACACCACTGGTCGAACACATGAAAAGCCTCGCGCCCGCTGTCCTGTCGCCGCTCGGCCACCGCCACCACACCCTGCCATGGCCAGGGCTTTATGCAGGCTGAAGCGAGCCCGCCGAGCAGGCGGGCATCGTGTTCGGCGGCAGACTCGCGCCGTGCGCAGACCCCGGCACAGCGCTTCGCGTGAAACGCCGAACAGCCCACCACGCTCCCCCCCTCCAGCCCCAGCCGCCGCGGACACAGACGGTACAACAGGGCCAGCTCGCGCAACAGGTTCTCCGACTCGCGGCGATTGCGGAACACACCGTACAGATCGGTCCACGTCTTCGGATCACTACCTGAAATCGGCACGAACTCGAAGATCGGCGGTCGGCGGCGATTGTCCACAAAGCGCAGCGCAAAGGCATTGTCGCCGCTTTCGGTCGGCCGCCTGAGCTGGGGCCGCAAGGCTTTCACCCGTTCGGCCTCAAGCAACAGTGCGCCCAGTTCGCCCGCCGTTTCGACCCATTCCACGCGCTTCACCTGCGCGCGCAAATCAGCATCCTTGCCCTTGCGTGCACCGACGGCAAAATGTTCCCTGACCCGCGCCCTCAGGCTGGTCGCTCTTCCGATATGAAGCACTCGGTCTGTGCGCCCGGACGGCGGCGCTTCGGCGTCGGCGTGGAGGAAATACACCCCGGGCGCGTCGGGCAGGGCCTCGAGCAGGCCCTCCGGCAGGCCCGGCGCCTGGGCCGCAGGCGCCTTCATTGCGCGCTCGGCCGCGCGCGCCAGGATATCGGGTCCGAACCGCGCCTGCGCCATCTGCACGAACTGCCATAGGGCCTGGGCATCGCCCATCGCGCGGTGGCGTGCCTCGCACTGCAAGCCGTGGCGCTCGATCAGGGCGTCGAGTCCGTGGCGATGATGCTCGGGAAACAGCGCACGCGACAACTTGACGGTGCACAGCACATGAGCATCGAAATCACGCCCGAGGCGGGCAAAGGCATTCTTGATGAAACCGAAATCGAAGCGGGCGTTATGGGCAACGAAAACGCAGCCTTCGAGCAGCGCCTGAATGCGGTCGGCAAGCGCCTCGAACCGCGGCGCGCCGGCAACCATCTCGTTGCTGATGCCAGTGACCTGCTGAATCAGGGGCGGAATCGAAATCTCGGGCGCCACCAGGCTTTCCCAGCGCTCGACCAGCACATCGTCCTCGATGCGCAGGATGGCAATCTCGGTGATGCGGTCGCGCACCGGATGGGCTCCAGTGCTTTCGACGTCGATGTAGGCAAGGCGGCGCGGCAAGCTCATGCGTTCAGCGTGCGCCGCCCACGCCATGCGGCAGCAGCGGCGCGAAACTCAGTGGTTGGCGTCGTAGTAATAGGGCTTCACCGGCACACTGGCTTCCTGCCGGCGCTGCTGCTGCTCGAGCGATTGCGGCTTGTCCCACCACAGGGCACGGCCCTCTCTTTGCTCTACGCGCTCCTGCGGATGCTTCTCCATCCACTCGCGCATGAACTTGGTGTGCTCGGATTCGTACGTGGCCATGGTCGGGTCCTCGAAATGAGTTGTGGATTCTATCAGCACGCACCGACCAACGCCGCTGTCGGACCGTCGCAGGATGCGCAAGGTAAAACGAAGAAACCGCTGACCACGCGTGCTACGCTCGAAACCACTCGATTCCCCAGCATCAGTGACGCTGCCCGAATGAACCTCAAGACCCGCTTCCTGCTGCTCGCCGCCCTGCTCGTATTGACGGCATCAGCCACGGCCTGGACGGTTTTCCAGCGCATTGCGGAGGGCATCATCGAGCAGTGGGGCGTGCGCCTGGCCGAAACGCAGGTGCGCTACGACAGCGCAAAACTGCTGCAACCCGTCGCACGCGAGATCGCGCTGGCGCGCCAGATGGCCGACTCCCAGGTGCTTCGGCGCTGGGCGCACAGACCGAACGACCCCGCGCTGTACGCCGAAGCGAAGTCGGAAATGGAAAGCTTCCGCGGCAACTTCCAGGACAAAAGCTATTTTGTCGCCCTGCTCAAATCCGGCGCCTATTTCCACAACAATGCGCGCAACGAGTTCGCCGACCAGCCTCTGCGCTACCACCTCAAGCGTGACAATCCCGCCGATGCCTGGTTCTACACCCTGATCCAGGAACAACGTGATTTCCTCCTCAACGTTAACCCCGACGTCCCACTCGGGGTGACCAAACTATGGATCGACGTACTGATTCGCGACGGCGGACAGGTCCTCGGTGTGGTGGGCACCGGCCTCGAGCTTGAGGACATCCTCCGCGACGTCATCGACGTCTCCCCAGCTGGGATCAGCACCCTCTTTGTCGACCACAATGGCGCCATCCAGCTTTCTCGAGATCGCGCCCTGATCGACTACGCCAGCGTACTCAAGCAGGCAGCCGACAAGAAGGTGTTCGATCGCCTGCTCGACCATGCGGAAGACAGCAGCGCGCTGCGCGCCATGATGGTCCGACTCTCGGCCAACGACACCCCGCCCATGACTGTGTTGAGCCAGTTCGTCAGCGTCGGTGGCAAGCGCCATCTGGCGGGCATCGCCTACCTGCCTGAGCTGGGCTGGTTCGAGATCACCCTGCTTGACCTGGACGTGCTGATGCCCGTCAGCAGCCTGAATGTCGCGGCGCTGGCCTTTGGCGCTGCCCTGCTGCTGACCCTGGCAATCGTCCACCTGAGTCTCGGCCGCCTGGTCTTCCACCCAATCAGCGCCCTTGAGAAAGCCATCCTGCAGGTGCGCGACGGCAAACCCGGGCCCGTTGCCCTCCCCGCTGGCAAAGGGGAAATCGGCAGCCTGATCAAGCATTTCGAGGCGATGGCCGACGCTGTCCGCAGCAACCGCGCCGACCTCGAGAACCGGGTGCGCGAGCGAACGGAAGCACTCAGCCGGCTCGCCCGCATCGACGAGCTCACCGGCCTGACCAACCGGCGCGGCATGGCCGAACTGATCGCCGAACAAATCAGCCGCGGCGGGCGCCAGCACACGGCATTCGGGATCATCTGGATCGACCTGGACCACTTCAAGGAGATCAACGACGAGCAGGGCCACGCTGCAGGCGACGACGCACTGAAGGCCGTCGCGCAACTGCTGCGCGCGCAGCTTCGCCCCTATGACGGCGCTGCACGCTGGGGCGGAGACGAGTTTCTGGTGCTGCTGACACCCTGTGACCAGACGACGCTGGCCGCCCTGAGCGAGCGTATCCGGGCCGAAGCCGAAAGGTCACTGCAATTGCGCGAGGGGCGAAGACTCACGCTGAGTGTCGGCGCCCACCTGGCGCAGCCGGGAGAGTCGGCAGAAGCGGTGCTGCTGCACGCGGACCAGGCGCTCTATCGGGCCAAGGCTGATGGCCGCAACAAGGTCGAACTCAGCAACTGAAGTCGAACGCATTTTCCCAGCGAGGCCTCAGCCCACGCGGCCATCGGCCTTCATTCGGCCAATCCGCACCACCTCCTGCACCCGGCGCACGGCACGCATCACGCGTGCCAGATGCATGCGATCACGCACCTGCACAGTGAAATTGAGCGCGGTGTAAGCACCCTGTTCGTTGTCCATGTGCACGCTCTGGATGTTGCAGTCCTCCTCGGCGATGGCGCTCGCCACATGCGCCAGAACCCCGCGCGCATTGCGTGTCAGCACGCGGACGCCGACATCGAACTGACGTTCATCGTTGTCCGCCTCCCACTCCACATCCACCCAGCGCCCGCGGTCGCCCCGTAGCTTGGCCACATTCGGGCAGTCGTGGGTGTGGACTTCCAGCCCTTGGCCCTTGCGCAGGGTGCCGATGATCGCATCTCCCGGAATCGGCTGGCAGCAACGCGCCAGCTGCACGGTGATGCCCTCGGAGCCACGAATGGCGATCGCCCCCGCTGGTTTGGGCTTCACCACATCGGGCCGGCCCGACTCCATGTCCTGCGCCTGCGCCAGCCGGCGCGCAACGATGGCCGGCAGACGCTTGCCCAGGCCAAGGTCGGAAAAGACGTCCTTCCTGTGGCGCGTGCCACGGTCGCGCAGGAAACGATCCCAAGCGAAAGTAGAGATCTGCCCGAGGGTGAGTCCGTGCGGACGCAAGGCCTGGTTGAGCAGGCGCTCGCCCAGTGCAACCGACTCGTCCTGTTGGGCGTTTTTCATGAAATGGCGGATCTGCGAGCGCGCCCTGCCGGTGCGGGCATAGGACAGCCAGGCCGGATTGGGGTTGGCATGTGCGGCGGTGATGATCTCCACCTGATCGCCGTTGCGCAGTTCGCTGCGCAACGGCATCAGGTCACCGTTGATGCGACAGGCCACACAGCGGTTGCCGATATCGGTGTGCACCGCATAGGCAAAATCGACCGGCGTCGAACCCTTGGGCATCGAAAAAATCGTTCCCCGGGGCGAGAACACATAGACCTCTCCCGGGAACAGGTCGATCTTGACATGCTCCAGAAACTCGGTCGCCTCGCCCGAGGCCGACTGCAACTCAAGCAGCGACTGCAGCCACGAATGGGTCTTCTGCTGCAGCTCGGTCAGCGTCTTCTCGTCTTCCTTGTACAGCCAGTGCGAGGCCACACCGGCTTCGGCGATGTGGTGCATTTCGCGCGTCCGGATCTGCACTTCGACCGGCGTGCCGAAAGGGCCGATCAGCGTACTGTGCAGGCTCTGGTAACCGTTCGCCTTGGGAATGGCGATGTAGTCCTTGAACTTGCCCGGCACCGGCTTGTACATCGAATGAAGCCCGCCCAGCGCAAGGTAGCAGCTCGGCACGTCGCGCACGATAACGCGAAAGCCATAGATGTCGAGCACCTTCGAGAACGACAGGCGCTTCTCGACCATCTTGCGGTAGATGCCATACAGGTGCTTCTCACGACCACTGACCTCGGCCGCGATGCCCCATTGCGGCAGCAGCTCCTCGATCGCGACGCTGACCCTGCCCACCACCTCGCGGCGGTTGCCACGCGCGGCGCGAACGGCCTTGGCCAGCACCTGATAGCGCAGCGGATACTTATTGCTGAACGAGAGCTCCTGCAGTTCGCGGAACAGATCGTTGAGCCCGAGCCGATTGGCGATCGGCGCGTAGATTTCGAGCGTCTCGCTGGCAATGCGGCGGCGCTTGGCCGGGCGCATGTGATCCAGCGTACGCATGTTGTGCAGGCGGTCGGCGAGCTTGATGAGGATGACGCGCAGGTCGCTCGCCATCGCCAGCAGCATCTTGCGGAAGTTCTCGGCCTGCGCCTCTTCGTGCGAGCGCGACTCAATCTTGTCGAGCTTGGACAGGCCATCGACGAGTTCGGCCGACACCTTGCCGAAGCGCTCGGCGATCTCCGCCTTGCAGATGTGCGTGTCCTCCATCACGTCATGGAGGAGGGCGGCAATCAGGGCCTGTGGGTCGAGGTGCCAATCCGCCACCAGCGAGGCCACCGCCACCGGGTGGCTGACGTAGGGCTCACCACTGGCACGAAGCTGTCCAGTATGGGCATCGGCGGCAAAATGATAAGCCGCCTCGACGCGGCCGACGTCTTCGGGCCGCAGATAGGTTTGCAGCTTGGCCTTCAGCCTCTGAAAGTCGAGCGACACCACGCTCGACGACGGTGTGCTGAAAGGCTGAGGAGGGGCGCCTAGGTTGCTCGCTTCCATGTGTCGCCCCTCATGGCCCTGTTCAGGCCTGGCCGCGGTTCAACATCTCGAGGCCGACCTTGCCCGCTGCTATTTCACGCAGTGCGATCACGGTGGGCTTGTCATCGTCGCTCGGGTCGATGTCGATCTGCGGCGTGCTGCCAATGGTCAGCTGGCGCGCCCGGTAAGTGGCCGCCAGCGTGAGCTGGAAGCGGTTCGGAATCCTTTTCAGGCAGTCTTCGACGGTAATACGGGCCATGTTCAATCCTGTTCCAGAAAGTCAAAATACTCGGGATGGCGCTGGCGCTGGTTCGGATAACGCAGCCGCGCGGCACGCACGACGGCGACTATGTCGTCGAGCGATTCATCGATTTTGTTATTGATTATAACGTAGTCAAATTCCGCCACATGACGCATTTCCCCGCGCGCCCCGAGCAGGCGTCGGCTGATGACCTCGTCGCTGTCGGTGCCGCGTCCGCGCAGTCGCAATTCCAGCTCCTGCATCGACGGCGGCATGATGAAAACACCCACCGCATCCGGGAAGGTCTTGCGCACCTGCTGCGCACCCTGCCAGTCGATCTCGAGCAGAGTGTCACGCCCGGCCGTGATCTGCTCCTTCAGCCAGACCTTCGAAGTCGCGTAGTAGTTTCCATGCACCTCGGCCCACTCGAGGAACTCGCCACGGTCGCGCAGCGCGCGGAAAGTCGGCACGTCGACGAAGTGGTATTCGCGTCCATCCTGCTCGCCGCTGCGCGGCGCACGCGTTGTAAAGGAAATCGACAGCTGCACGCGTGTATCCCGCTGCAGCAGGCCGTGCACCAGGGTCGTCTTGCCGGCGCCCGAGGGCGCGGTGACGATGAAGAGGGTTCCAGGCATCGACGGTATTCCCTTATTCCAGGTTCTGCACTTGTTCACGCATCTGCTCGATCAGCACCTTCATCTCCATCGCGATGCCGGTGATGTCGGTAGCGGGCGACTTGGAGGCGAGCGTGTTGGCTTCGCGGTTGAGCTCCTGCATCAGGAAGTCCAGCCGCTTGCCGGCTGCGCCGCTGGCCTTGAGGATGCGCTCCACTTCGTCGAGATGCGTGCTGAGCCGCGTCAGTTCCTCGGCCACGTCAATCCGTTGCGCATACAGCGCAACTTCCTGGCGGATGCGGTCCTCGTCCAGGCCGGCAACGGCATCACGCAGCTTGGCGGTCAGGCGCTCCTGATATTCGGCGACGATGGCCGGCATGCGCGGCGAAGCGACGGTGACCAACTCGCGCATGCGGCCGACACGTTCGCGGATGGCGTCGGCAAGCTTTTCACCTTCGCGGCGACGGGTCGCGACAAGCTCGACCAGGGCAGCATCGGCCAGCGCGCAGATGTGCGGCAGCAGTTCGTCGAACCCCAGGCTATCGTCGGCCAGCATGCCGGGCCAGCGCAACAGCTCATTGACCGACAGTGGCTGCGCCTCGGGGAAACGTGCACGCAGCCCGGCCTGTGCCTCGGCGAGCTGGTCGGCGAGGGCGCCGTTCAGCGCCAGACTGCGCGGGCCGCCGTGACCCGTCTGCAGGTTCAGGCGGCATTCAACCTTGCCACGGCCCAACTTGGCGCTGATGCGCTCACGAATCGCCGGTTCGGCCTGGCGCAGGTCGTCAACGATGCGAAAGCCAAGGTCGAGGTAGCGCGAATTCACACTGCGCAGTTCTAGGTGCAGGCTCACGCCACCCAGGTCGCGGGTCTGAACCGCGAAGCCTGTCATGCTCTGGATCATCAGGGGTCTCCGGGAACCCGACGCGATGGATTACACTGCGGGTCCCACTCAGGAAAGAGGCTGGGAAAACCCGGATTCTAGCGCCCACGAAGATGCCGCCTCAAGCCAACTGCGCGCTCCCCGCAGGTTTTCAGCTCGATCAGTACCGCATCGACCACCAGTTGTCGCTGGGCGGATTCTCGATCGTGTACCTCGCGCATGACGAGCTCGGCACGCCCGTGGCGATCAAAGAGTACCTGCCAAACTCGCTTGCGTTGCGCAAGGAGGGCGAAATCGAGCCGCAGGTGTCGGACGAACATCTGCCCGCCTTCCGCTACGGCATGAAGTGCTTTTTCGAGGAAGGGCGCTCGCTGGCCAAACTGATGCATCCCAACGTGGTGCGGGTGCTCAATTTCTTCCGTGCCAACGGCACGGTTTACATGGTGATGCAGTTCGAACGTGGCCGCACCCTGCACCACATCATCCAGAAGCATCGCGGCACGCTGAAGGAATCCTTCATTCGCGCCGTGTTCGTGCGCATGCTCAACGGCCTGCGCGAGGTGCACGCACGCAAGCTGCTGCATCTCGACATCAAGCCCTCCAACATCTACCTGCGCGCCGATGGCACACCGGTGCTGCTCGACTTTGGCGCCTCGCGCCAGACCCTGATGAGCGACCAACCCATCCTGAAGCCGATGTACACGCCGGGTTTCGCCTCCCCCGAGCAATACGACCGGCGCGACCAGCTCGGCCCCTGGAGCGACATTTACGGCGTCGGCGCCAGCCTTTACACCTGCATCACCGGCAGCACGCCGCCGCGTGCCGACGAGCGCGTCAAACAGGATACCCTGCAGCCCGTCAGCAAAACCCATGCGGAGCGTTACAGCGCCCAGTTGCTGGGCCTGGTTGACTGGTGCCTGCAGCTTGACCATCTGTCACGCCCGCAGAGCGTGTATGCCCTGCAGAAGGCGCTCGTCCAGCACGCCACCGCCACCACCCGGGCCACGCCGCACACGCCCTGGTTCACCGACCTCGGCAGCCGGATCAAGGCCTTCATCGGGCGCGTCTGAAGGAGAACCGAATGCGATTCACCATCTACCAGGAAAGCCGCATCGGCAAGCGCCAGTCCAACCAGGACCGCATCGCCTACTGCTATTCGCGCGATGCCCTGCTGATGCTCGTCGCCGACGGCATGGGTGGCCACCAGCACGGCGAGCTGGCCGCACACATCGCAGCGCAGTACATCACCCAGGCCTTCCAGCGCGACGCCCAGCCCGCACTGCCCGATCCGGCGCTATTCCTGTCGCGCGCGCTGAGCGGCGCCCATCACGCCATCCTCGACAACACGCTCGAGCGCAACCTGGAAGAGGCGCCGCGCACCACGATCGTCGCCTGCGTGGTTCAGGGCAGCACCGCCTGGTGGGCGCATGCGGGCGATTCGCGCCTGTACCTTTTGCGCCGCGGGCGCGTTGTCGAGCGCACGCGCGATCATTCACGCGTACAACTGCTGATCGAGCAAGGCATCATCCGCCCCGCCGATGCCGCCAACCACCCCGGGCGCAATCGCATCTACTCCTGCCTGGGCGGGACACACTCACCGCAGATCGACTACTCACCACCCTGCAAACTGCAGGACGGCGACTTGATCGCTTTGTGCAGCGATGGCGTATGGGGACCGCTGGACGACGATCTCATGCTGCTCGGGCTGAGCGACACCCCGCCCGGCCAGTCGGTCCCGCGGCTTTTGAGCCAGGCCGAATTCCGCGCCGCCGACAGCGCCGACAACCTGTCACTGGTGGCGATGTGCTGGCATGCGGACGCCAGCGCGGAGCAGCCCGATTCGATCTCGACCCAGACCATGGCCCTCAACGATTTTGCCACCGAGATCGATCTCTCCAGCCGCGGCTCCGGCAGCGTCGCCGACCTCGACGAGGACGAGATCGAGCGCGCGATCCGCGAGATCAACGCCGCCATCCACAAATTCGACAAGCGATAGGAAACACCCCATGCGACCCAGCCAGCGCCAAGCCAACGAACTGCGCACCGTCCGCCTCACCCGCGGCTTTACCTGCCACGCCGAAGGCTCGGTGCTGGTCGAATTCGGTACCACCCGGGTTCTGTGTACCGCCAGTGTCGAAGACAGCGTGCCAGGCTTTCTGCGCGGCAAGGGCCAGGGCTGGCTGACCGCCGAATACGGCATGCTGCCGCGCGCCACCCACACCCGTAGTGCGCGCGAAGCGGCCAAGGGCAAGCAAAGCGGTCGCACCCAGGAGATCCAGCGCCTGATCGGCCGCAGCCTGCGCGCCGTGGTCGATCTCGCGGCACTGGGCGAACGCCAGATCATCATCGACTGCGACGTGCTGCAGGCCGATGGCGGCACCCGCACTGCCGCGATCACCGGTGCTTGCGTCGCGGTGCACGACGCGCTGACGGGCCTCGTGGCCGGTGGCAAGCTGGCCCGCAACCCGATGCGCGAGTTCGTCGCCGCAGTCTCGGTCGGAATCCACCAGGGTACGCCGGTGCTCGACCTCGACTACGCCGAGGACTCCGACTGCGACACCGACATGAACGTGGTCATGACCGAAGGCGGCGGCCTGATCGAGGTCCAGGGCACGGCAGAAGGCGCCGCCTTTTCGCGCACTGAACTCAACGCCCTGCTCGACCTGGCCGAAGGCGGCATCGGCCGCCTGTTCGAACTGCAACGCGCCGCCGTGCACGGAGGCTGAACGATGAGCAAGCGACTGGTGCTGGCCAGCAACAATGCCAAGAAGGCCGCCGAAATGCAGGCCCTGCTTGCGCCGCTGGGAATCGAGATCATCCCGCAGGGCGCGCTTGGCGTGAGCGAGGCCGAAGAACCCTACCTCACCTTTGTCGAGAACGCGCTGGCCAAGGCGCGCCACGCCGCAGCCGCCACCGGCCTGCCCGCCGTGGCCGACGACTCGGGCCTGTGCGTCGAGGCCCTGAACGGCGCCCCCGGCGTACAGTCGGCGCGCTTCGCCGGTGAACCGAAATCCGACGCGCGCAACAATGCGCAGCTGCTGGAGGCGCTCGCCGCCTTCCCCGATCCGGAGCAGCGCCGCGCCTACTTCTGCTCGGTGGTGGTGCTGGTGCGTCATGCCGATGACCCGCGCCCGCTCATCGCCGATGGTGAATGGCACGGCCAGATCCTGCCCGCAGCCCGTGGCGACGGCGGTTTCGGCTACGACCCGCTGTTCTGGCTACCCGAACTGGAGCAGACTGCCGCCGAGCTCGATGCCGCGCTGAAGAACACCCTCAGCCATCGCGGAGCGGCCATGCGCCATCTCCTCGATTGTCTCAGCACCCACCCGCTCTAGGCCGACCGGGCGGTCCGGCTCGCATGGCAGAAACACCACAACGACCGCCCCCCAGGCGGCACAGACTCAAGCCACACTGACTCAAGCCACCCCCACTCAAGCCACATCACCCCCTCGCCGCATTACCCTGGACCCCGTCTGTCGTGAGCCCCCGCCGCATCATCCCGATTGCGACCGCCACCCCGGCGGCGCGCGCACTGCCGCTGCCAGAGCGCCCACAACTCGACGCCCCGCCGCCGCTGTCCCTGTACGTGCATTTCCCGTGGTGCGTGCGCAAGTGCCCCTACTGCGACTTCAACTCGCATGCGCCACGCAGCGATGGCATTCCCGAGCAAGCCTGGCTCGACGCCGTCCTCGCCGACTTGCAACACGCCCTGCCGCAAGTGTGGGGACGACGGGTGCACAGCGTGTTCATCGGCGGAGGCACACCCAGCCTGATGTCGGCGCAGACGCTCGACGCCCTGCTGACCGGCATCCGCATGCTGCTGCCACTCGACCCACTGGCCGAGATCACGCTCGAAGCCAACCCCGGCACGGTCGAGGCCCAACGCTTTCGCGACTACCGCGCTACCGGCCTGAACCGCATCTCACTGGGTATCCAGAGTTTCGACGACGGCATGCTCGCCCGCATCGGCCGCATTCACGGCGGCGACGAGGCGCGGCGTGCCATCGACGCCGCTACCACGCACTTCGAGCGCGTGAACCTCGACCTCATGTACGCCCTGCCCGAGCAGACCCTGAGCATGGCGCTCGCCGACCTGGAAACCGCGATCGGCTTTGGCACCGAACACCTGTCCTGCTACCACCTGACGCTTGAGCCCAACACGCCATTCGCCCACAACCCACCGCCGCTACCCGACGACGACAGTTCAGCCGACATGCAGGAGGCGATCGAATCCCGCCTTGCCACCGCCGGCTTCGAGCACTACGAAACCTCGGCCTTCGCCCGCCCTCATGGCCAGAGCCGCCACAACCTCAATTACTGGACCTTCGGTGACTATCTCGGCATCGGTCCCGGCGCGCATGGCAAGCTGTCGAGCCACGAAGGCATCCGCCGCGAGATGCGCCACAAGCACCCGACACGCTACCTTGAGGGCGCCGCGCGCGGCGACTTCATCCAGGAAGCGCGCGAGGTGGGCGTCGCCGAGCTGCCCTTCGAATTCATGATGAACGCGCTGCGGCTCACCGATGGCGTATCGGCAAAGCTCTTTGCGGCGCGCACCGGCGTGCCGCTGGCGTCCATCGCAGATCAGCTGCAACTGGCGCAAGCGCAGGGCTTGCTGGCGCCGACCAGCGACCGGCTACGTCCAAGCGAGCGCGGACGGCGCTTTCTCAACGACCTGCTGCAGCTCTTCCTGAAAGACTGAACGCAGGCGACCCGCCGCAACTCACGGCGTACGCTCGCCAGCCGATCTGCGGTGGAGTAACGGTAGCCTGGCTTCGCTCAGCCCTCGCGCTCGATCCTGCTGGGAGAGCTTCGCAAGCGCTCAGAACGAGCGCTGCAGCAGGGCCAGGCGGATACGCTCGATCGCATGCGAGGGGCTCAGCAGCACTCTGGTCAACACCCCGGACACGCGATGGGCGATCGATGCGATCGCGCCGATCGGGAAACGAATCTGCGCCAGATTCAGGAAAACCGACAAGCGGCGACCCTGCTTGTCCAGACGTCCTCCTCCAGGCCACGCACGATTTCAGTGCGCACCAGCGGCGCTATCCACCGAGCGCCAGGGCCTGCACTGAACCCTAGACCAACGGCGGCGACCCTGCCGCGCTCAGGCGACGCCTGCCTTCTCTGCCTGCTCGGGCTCCAGACCCCAATCGCCGTGCAGATACCAGTCCTCACCCAGCATCTCGGCCGGATGCATCGTGCGCCCCGAGCCATTGCCGCAACCCAGCGCGTCGGCGGCGCAGTACTTGTCGCAGCCCCAGCAGATGCGCTCAGGGTGGCGGGGGTTGAGTGGGAATTTCTTTGCCATGACAGTCTCCTGGTTCGGAAGGACAAGACCTGCCGTGCGAACACCTTGTGGGCCGAACGCATCGACACGGGCTTGCGTCAGGACAATTTATATCATAACGTGATATAAATTGCAGCCTGGCACCCAAGCCAGTCACGAACCTTTCAGTCACACAACGCGGAACCCCGTCATGACGCCCCTTAACCTGCCACCCATGCTTTGGTCATCCGATGCGGCCTGGGCGGAGATCATTCGCCGTCCACCGTCGACCACGACGCTCATGCTGGGGATCGCGCTGCCAGCGGCGGCTCTGCCACCGGACATGCTCCTCAATGCGGTCGACGCCGGAACGGCCCGTTACCTGCCAGCACTGCCGGTCCTGAGCTGGCAACTGATCGCCCTTGCCCTCTTCCTGGCGCAGTTTGCCGGTCTCGCGGTGATCCACTGGCTTGTCAACGAAATTGCCCAGCGCCGCGGCGGGAAAGCGGATCGGCACGCCGCGCTGATGCTCGCCACGATTGCGGTGCTGCCGCTCTGGCTATCGTCCTTCGTGCTGCTTCAGGACGAGGTGCTACCGGTCGTGGTAATGCCCCTGCTCGCGATCGGCGTTTCGGTGGCGCTGCTGCGCCGCGGCGCGCAATGCGTGCTCGGGGTGCGCGAAAGCCTCGAGGCTTTCGAGCTCGGGGTGATCGCAATCAACGGCGGAATGTTTGCCTGGGCGGCGGCAATGGCTGCGATCCTGCTGCCCTGCCTGCTCGACTGAGCGGGCAGCGGGCAGCGGGCAGGGCGACGCTCAGGCCTGCAGCGTCGGGTTCAACGTGTAGGTGCCGCTGAGCCTGGCCTCGGCAAGCACGTGAGCAGCGATCGCGGCGCGTATGTCAGGGCCGGTGAAACGTCCTTCGACCGCACAGCGCGCCACGTCCAGTGCGTAAAGCGTGAATACGTAGCGATGCACGATCTCGTCGTTCCAGGGCGGGCAGGGGCCGTCGTAGCCGTGGTAGTCGCCCTTCATCGCCTCGTCGGCGGCAAACCAGCCGGTGTAATCATTGAGGCCGTGGCGCGCCCCCAGTTCGGCTTCCGGCCCTGACTTGCCCCCCGCCGTGACTTCATGCGAGAAACATCCTGCGTCGATTGCACGCAGATCGGCCGGCAGATCCACCATCGCCCAGTGGAAAAACTCCACCCGCGCCAGACTGGCCGGTACCGTGCGACCTTCCTGGTTGACGTCGTCACCCTTGCTGGGGGCGTCGGGGTCGTAACAGATCAGCGCGAAAGACTTCGTCCCCTCCGGTACGTCCGACCACGCCAGCTGCGGGCTGCGATTGCTGCTCAGGGCGACGTGGCCCTCGTCGGCGGGGATGCAGAAGGCGAATTCGCCCGGAATCGGTGCGCCGTCGGTAAAGCTCTGGCTACTGAGTTTCATGCTGTCTCCTTGCTCGCTTGCGGGGTGGTGGACACGTGCGTGACGGTCCGCCTCAGGGCGCATCGCACAGGCAATGCATGTACAGGTGTTGTGGGTCGTTCCAGCGCAGCAGCTCGGCGGCGGGCACCTGCAGCTCGGCCAGCAGGCGGGCAAAAGGCGACTGCGCCGAGAAGGACGCGGTCGAGAGCAAGGATGGCCGCAGATCGACACCGAGCACCTGGGCAAAGTCGGTCAGGCGACGCAACAGACGCTGCTGCAGCGATTCACCCGCCTCGGGCCACACCACGTCGTAGTCGCTGACCCCCGCACGTGCCGCAGCCGCCGCAACGGCCGCTTCCAGGCCGCCGAGCCGATCCACCAGACCCAGCTCGTGCGCCGCCCGGCCGGTCCACACCCGCCCCCGGGCAACGGTATCGACTTCAGCCGCGCTCATGTTGCGCGCCGTGCCCACCACCTCGAGAAACCGCCGGTAGCCATGCTCGATGCTGAGTTGCATCGCATCGGCGGCAGCCTGGCTGAGCGGACGGCGTGGATCAAGCGCCCCCGCCAGCGGCGCCGTGGACACACCATCGACACCAATCCCAAGGCGCTTCAAGGGCTCGGCGAATTCGGGGAACATGGCGAAAATGCCGATCGATCCGGTGAGCGTCGCCGGTGCGGCCCAGATCTCGTCGGCCCCGGCGGCGATCCAGTAACCGCCGGACGCCGCCACCGAGCTCATCGAGGCGATCACGGGCTTGCCCGCCTTGCGCGTCAGCTCAAGCTCGCGACGGATGACTTCCGACGCCCAGGCGCTGCCGCCCGGGCTGTCGATGCGCAACACCACCGCCTTCACCTGCTCGTCCTCGCGGGCCGCGCGGATCAGTTCCGCGAAGGTATCGCCACCAACCACACCGGCAGGCTCCCCGCCATCGACGATCGCACCCTGCGCCACCAGCACCGCGACCTGCGCCTCATGCTGCGGCAGACTGCTGCGCGTCGCTGCCAGGTAATGGCCGACATCGACACTGCGCACATCATGGCCGCTGCTGTCCGCGCCAACACGTTCGATCAGGCGCGCACGCCATTCGTCGCGCGTGCTGAAGCGGTCGACCAGACCGGCATTGCGCGCCGCCAGCGCCGCGTCGCCGCCGGCCGCGGCAAGCGCCTGTGGGTAGTTGTTCACATGAGCATCGACGGCCTCGACCGTCAGCTTGCGCGCAGTGGCAATGTCGTCACGCAACATCGTCCACAGGCCATCCAGCAGGTCACGCGAGGATTCACGGTCTTCATCCGACATCTCGTTGCGGGTGAAGGGCTCGGAGAACGATTTGTATTCGCCGACGCGGAACACATGAACCTTGACGCCGAGCGCATCGAGCGCGCCCTTGAAATAGGTGCTGTAGCGCGCCAGGCCGTGCATCAGCACAAAGCCGTCGGGCGACAGGTGCAGCTCATCAGCCACCGTCGCCAGGTAGTACTGCCCCTGGGTGAAGCGTTCGCCGCGCGCCAGCACCGGCTTGCCCGAAGCCTTGAAGTCGAAGATGGCAGCGCGCAGCTCAGCCAGCTTGGAGACACCCGCCGACATCAGCTCGTCGGTTTCGATGACCAGCGCGCCGATGCGGGCGTCGTCCTTCGCGGTCCGGACGGCCTCAAGCAGATCAGCGAGCGCGGTCTGCCCGGCAGGCGCGCCACCGGCTGCCAGGAGATCGAGCGGGCGATCGAACACCGCCTGCTCGACCAGGCTGCCCGTGGGCCGCAACACCAGGGCGGACCCGGTCGCAATCTCGCCCTGCGGCCGGACAAAAAAAGCCACCAGCACGCCGACGCCGAAGATCAGCAGTGCGTAGAACACGCCGCGCACGACGAAGTCCAGCGCACGCACGAACAAGCGCAGCGTGGCGACGATGAAACGGAACAGGCCTCGGATCAAACCGCTTCTCCCCTCAGTCCGCGCGACGGCGGAAAACCAGATCCCACACCCCATGACCCAGCTTCAGACCACGGTTCTCGAATTTCGTCAGCGGCCGGTAGGGCGGGCGTGGCGCGAAGCCATCGGCGCTGTTGCGCAGCAGCGGCTCGGCACCAAGGACTTCCAGCATCCAGTGGGCGTAGTCCTCCCAGTCGGTGGCGCAGTGCAGGTAGCCGCCGGGCGCGAGTTTGCGCGCGATCAAAGCGACGATCTCGGACTGAATGATGCGACGTTTGAAGTGCCGCTTCTTGCGCCACGGATCGGGAAAAAAGACGTGCACGCCAGCGAGCGCACCGTCGGCGATCATGTCGCGCATCACCTCGACCGCGTCGTGCTGCATGATGCGCACGTTCGTCAGACTGCCTTCTGCGATCAGCTTGCACAGCGCGCCAACACCCGGCGTATGCACGTCGATGCCTAGAAAGTCCTGATCCGGCATCGCCGCGGCGATCCTGGCCGTGGTTTCGCCCATGCCAAAGCCGATTTCGAGGATCTTCGGCGCACTACGGCCGAAAGCCTGGTCGAGATCAAGCGGCGCGACGCGGTAATCAATGCCGATCTGCGGCAGCATGGCGTCGAGGTAGCGCTGCTGGGCCTCGGACATACGCCCCTGACGCAGCACGAAGCTGCGAATGCTGCGGCTGGAGAAACGATGCTCGGGACTGTCGCGACCAATGATCTCGACGCCAGCCACGGCTTCGTTTGCTGGCTGCAAATGGCGCGACGGCGTAGCATCAGCTGGCGCCAACGCCTCGTGCAATGGTGCAGGGTGCAGGGCGCTCATGAACCGATCAGCCCCTGCGGCGGCGAACTCGGGTCGGCGGAGTAGAACTTGCGCGGCATGCGCCCGGCACGGAAGGCTTCACGCCCGGCCTCGACCGCCTTCTTCATGGCGCTGGCCATCAGCACCGGCTGGCCCGCTCCGGCAATCGCGGTGTTCATCAGCACGCCGTCACAGCCCAGCTCCATTGCGATCGCCGCGTCCGACGCCGTACCCACGCCGGCATCGACCAGCACCGGCACCTTGGCGTTGTCGATGATCAGGCGCAGATTCCACGGGTTGAGAATGCCCATGCCGGAGCCGATCAGCGAGGCCAGCGGCATCACCGCCACGCAACCGATCTCTTCCAGCATCTTCGCCTGGATGGGGTCGTCGGCGCAGTAAACCATGACCTCGAAGCCGTCCTTGACCAGGGTTTCGGCCGCCTTCAGCGTCTCGGGCATGTTGGGGAACAGGTTTGTCGGGTCGCCCAGCACCTCGAGCTTCACCAGCGCACGGCCGTCGAGCAGTTCGCGCGCCAGGCGCAGCGTGCGCACCGCATCATCGGCGGTGTAGCAGCCGGCGGTGTTGGGCAGGATGGTGAACTTCTCCGGCGGCAGTGCGTCGAGCAGGTTGGGCTCACCCGGGTTCTGGCCGATGTTGGTGCGGCGGATGGCGACGGTGACGATGCTGGCGCCGCTGGCGTCGATGGCTGCGCGGGTTTCGGCGAAGTCCTTGTACTTGCCGGTGCCGACCAGCAGACGTGAGTCATACGTCTTGCCGGCAATGACCAGGGAGTCGTTCATGGTGGGGCCTGTACTGTTCTCGAAAGACTGTGAAAGAGACCGGCCGCGTGCAGAAAGTTCTGCAATCGGCCTTCATTGAGGCCGCGGGTGAAGAACACCTGCGGCGGCTAACCGCAGGCTCAACCGCCGCCCACGGCGACGACGATCTCGAGGCAGTCACCATCCGCGAGCTGTACCTCGGCATGGCGCGCCCTGGGCACGATTTCGCCGTTGCGCTCGACCGCCAGCCGTTTGCCGGCGAGGCCACGTGCCTCAAGCAGCGCAAGGACGGTGAGACCGGGCGCCAGCGCTTCGGGCTGGCCGTTGACGATGAGCTGGATCATGACGGAGCAAAGAGACGTTACGGGCGAAAATCTTATCACGTCGCGTGGTTTGACTTTTCCCGTGGCGGGCGCTAAGTTCGGCCGACCTAGCGCCGATTTGACCAACAGCTTGCGGGCGCTCAACAAATACGGCTAAAGCGAGGGCACCCAGTCCGCTGCTTCAGCCGGCTGGGTTTTTTGTTTTACACATGACGAACATGATCCAAGCTCAATCCGTCGGGGTCGTCGCACCGCAACGGGCGGACTTCGCCACGCCGCTCAAGTTGCGCAGCGGCGGACAACTCGACCACTACCATCTGGTGTACGAAACCTACGGCACGCTCAACGCCGACCGCAGCAATGCGGTGCTGGTATGCCATGCGCTGTCGGGCTCGCATCACGTCGCCGGCCACTACGCCGACGATCCGCAGAATATCGGCTGGTGGGACAACCTCATCGGCCCGGGCAAGCCGCTCGACACGCGCAAGTTCTTCGTCATCGGCGTGAACAACCTCGGCAGCTGCTACGGCTCATCCGGCCCCAACCAGATGAACCCGGCGACCGACAGGCTGTGGGGGGCCGACTTCCCCTTCGTCACCGTCGAGGACTGGGTCGAATCGCAGGCACGGCTTGCCGACCAGCTTGGCATCAAACGCTTCGCGGCGGTGGTCGGCGGCAGCCTCGGCGGCATGCAGGCCCTGTCCTGGTCGCTGCAGTTTCCGGAGCGCGTCGGCCACGTCGCGGTCATCGCCGCTGCGCCCAAGCTCACCGCACAGAACATCGCCTTCAACGAGGTCGCGCGCCAGGCCATCCTGACCGACCCCGAGTTTCATGGCGGGCACTACTACGAACACGGCGTGGTGCCGGCACGCGGGCTCAAGCTGGCGCGCATGGTGGGGCACATCACCTATCTGTCCGACGACGCGATGGCAGAGAAATTCGGCCGCAGCCTGCGCCATGGTCGCAACACCTACAGTTACGACGTCGAATTCGAGATCGAGTCCTACCTGCGTTACCAGGGCGACAAGTTCGCCGGCTACTTCGACGCCAACACCTACCTGCTGACGACCAAGGCGCTGGACTACTTCGACCCCGCCTTCGAGTACGGCGGCCATCTACCGGCTGCGCTGGCGCGGGCAACGGCCGATTTCCTGGTGGTGTCCTTCACCACCGACTGGCGCTTCGCGCCCGAGCGCTCGCGCGAGATCGTCTACGGTCTGCTGCATAACCGCCGCAACGTGAGCTACGCCGAGATCGACTGCCCGACCGGCCACGACTCCTTCCTGCTCGACGAGACGCGCTATCACGCGCTGCTGTCGGCCTGGTTCGACCGCATCGAGGTATGAAATGACGGCCTACCGTTACGACCATGAAGTGATCACGCAGTGGATCGAGCCCGGCGAGAAGGTGCTCGATCTGGGCTGCGGCGACGGCGACCTGCTCAGACACCTGATCCAGGTGCGCCAGGTGCAGGGCTACGGCGTCGAGAACGACCCGATCAAGCTGCAGACCAGCGTCAGGAACGGCATCAACGTGATCCAGATGGACCTGGAGAAGGGGCTTGTCGGCCTGGAGGACGGGTTCTTCGACCACGTCATCATGAGCCTGTCGCTGCAGGCCATCCACAACACCCAGGGCATCCTGCACGAGATGCTGCGCGTGGGGCGCGAGGCCGTGGTCAGCTTTCCGAACTTTGGTTACTGGCGCCACCGCCAGAGCATTCTCAACGGCCGCATGCCGGTGTCCGACAGTCTGCCGCACCAGTGGTACAACACGCCCAACGTACGCTTCTTCACCATCGCCGACTTTGATGCGTTGTGCGAGATGAACGGCATCGCAGTGCGCGAGCGGCTGGGCTTCGACGAAGGCAAGCTGATACTGGACGAACCGAACTTTCTTGCCAGTGTGGCGGTGTATCGGCTTGGGCGTAACGGCTGAGCTAACGCACGCACGCTGCGCCGCTCCTATACTGGATTCAGGCCGCATTTGAAGCGGTTCGAATCATGGGGAGCGCGCAGCGATGCAAGACAGCAGCCAGGCCGTCCTTGTCGCAAGCGGCGCACTTCCTACGCTGATCCTGATCGCGGCAATACTGACGCTGCCGCTGTGCCTCGCCCTGCTCGCGCTCTATCGGCGCGCAGTGTTGCGTTCGATGGCACGGACCAGCCCCACCGCACTGGCCGCCCAATCCCGCACGCGGGACATCAAGCCGGGATCCGCAGCGACACCACCCGCGCCGCTGCACTTCGAGGTCGTGGCGGCCACTTCCTCAACCCTATCCAGCCCACTGCACGCCGCCATACGGCGATCCCTGCGGGCGGCTAGCCTGATCCACGTCATCGCCGGCCTCGTCTACGCCCTGGTGCTCAGCGGCGCCTGGATGCGATTCAGCTGGTCCGACGGCGGCTTTGTGCTCGCGCGCTTCCTGTGGCTGCTGTCGTGCTACGCCTGGCCCACGGCCCTCACCGTCGGCCTGGTCGTGGCAACCACCACCCGCCAGCGCCTGGCAGTGGGTCTCGCCTATGTGTTGATGTTGTTCGCCTTCGCGGGCTGGGGGCTGGTGCGCAACCCGAGCCTGTCCGCGCTCGACATTGCGAGTTTCTGGGCGATCACCAACCTGCCCGCGACCGTGCTGCTACTCGCCTTCCTGCACCGCCGCATCCGAGCGGTCGGGCCGCTGGTGCTGGCCTTCATGGTAGTCGCGGTGATCGGCTCACAGGTGGCCGTCGGCCTGGCCGGGCAGCGCGAGGCGACGCTGCGCGGGGTGATCGAGGTCGGCAGCGTGCTCGGCCTCGGTGGCGTGCAAATCTTCTGGGGCTTGATGCTCGCAGGCGCCGCCATCGCAGGCCTGATCGGCTGGCAGCTGCTGAAGTGGCTTGGCCACCGCCATGTCGCGCGCCACAGCAGCGACCAGGGGTTGACGCTCGAAGCAATGTGGCTGCTGTTCGCGGTGGTGCAGACGGTGAGTTTCGCCTTCGAGGGGCTGGCCTGGATGGCGAGCGGCGTGCTCGCCTTCGCCGCGTGGAAGCTGGTCACGACCGCCGGATTCCGGCTGGCCGGGCTCGGGCGGAGCTCACCCGCCGCAGCCGGACATGAGCCTGCGCGCGCTCAGGCACCGGTGCAGACGCCTGCCCTGCTGCTGTTGCGTGTGTTCGCGCTCGGCGCGCGCAGCGAGCGGCTGTTTGATGCACTCGGCAAGCGCTGGCTGCGCATTGGCAACATCGACATGATCGCCGGGCCCGACCTCGCGACCACTGCGGTCGAGCCGCATGAATTCCTCGATTTCGTCGGCGGCCGGCTGTCACGCCAGTTCGTGCGTGACGAGACCGATCTTGCACGGCGCTTTACTGCCCGCGCGCTCGGGCCAGACCCGGACGGACGCCACCGGGTGAACGAATTCTTCTGCCACGATGACACCTGGCGGCCGACCATGCTGTGCCTGGCGCAGGCCGCCAATGTGGTACTGATGGATCTGCGCGGTTTCACACCACAGAACCACGGTTGCCGCTACGAGTTGCAGCAGCTGCTGGATTTCGTGCCGCTCGAGCACGTAGTCGTGCTGATCGACACCGACGCGCCGCGCGACTTCATCGAGGGAACGCTGGGGACACTGTGGCAGGCGAGCCGCGCTGATTCGCCCAACCGGGCTGCCATACCGGCACGGGTACGGCTGCTGGAAGATCGGGGCGAGACGACGGTCGCACGGCTCATTGATGCCTTGCTGGAAGCACTCGCCCGGCCGCAGCCGGGGCAAGTGTGAGCGCCAGAGCGAGCCCCGATTTGAACCCTTAACCGACGACGAAAGCCGCCACGTCGACGCGCATTGCCTGACGATCCAGCACCGCCGCGCTCATCAGCGCAAACTTCTTCGCCCAGTCGGACCCCTGCTCGAACCGGTTCTCCCCACCGTACTTGGCGACGCTGAGGATCATGTCGAGCGCCAGCACCTTGCCCATCGGGTTGGAGGGCGTGCACTCAAGCTCTTCGAACTCCTGCGCCAACCAGTTGCGCGCCTGGTCCTTGGTCGTTCCCGCCACCTCGGATTCGTGCACCGCAAACTCGTACTCGCGGTTGCCACCGAACACCACGGTCACTGAATAGGACATGAAGGACTTCCTCCTCAAAGCTGGAAATACGCCGAAGTCGGACACTGAATTCGGCTGAATGCGGGCATTGTTGTGGCAGACGGCGCCGGACGCAAGCAACGTATCAAATTGTGTAAACCGGTGGGCAATTCCCGATCTGCGATAATGACCCTGCTCTGCAATACCCCAGCCCCGATCTTGCCTTCCTGCCCCGATTTTGCCTTCCAGCGCCACTAACGCCTCCAGTCCCCCTCACGCCTTCGCCCGCGCCTGGCGCCTGTCCGCCATCCTGGTACTCGGCTTTGCCTCCGGCCTGCCACTGGCGCTGACCGGCCAAGCGATGCAGGCCTGGCTGACCATCGACGGCGTGGATCTCGCCACCATCGGCTTCTTCGGCCTGGTCGGCGTGCCCTATACCTTCAAGTTCCTGTGGGCGCCGCTGATGGACCGCTTCGAGCCGCCCTGGCTCGGTCGCCGGCGCGGCTGGCTGGCACTAACGCAATTCGCCCTGGCGGCACTGCTTTGGTGGATGGCCACGCTGTCGCCAACCAGCACGCCTGGCCTGTTCGCCACCGCCGCGGTGCTGGTCGCCTTCCTTTCGGCGTCACAGGACGTGGTGGTCGACGCCTATCGCACCGACCTGCTGCCTGAGGCCGAGCGCGGCCTTGGCGCCTCGGTGCACGTCTTTGCCTACCGCCTGGCGATGATCGTGTCGGGCGGTATCGCCTTGATCTGGGCTGGGCAGTGGGCTTCGTGGCCACGGGTGTACGAGACGATGGCGCTGATCATGCTGGCGTGCGGCACGGTTTCACTACTGGCGCTGCCACGTGTGTCCGCAGCGCTGAAACCGCTCGACTCCGACCCCAAACGCGAACTGCTCGGTTTCGGCGCGATGCTCATCGGCGTGGCGGCGGGCTACGCCATTGCCCGCCAGGCACTGATCCTGATCGGGCTGGACCCGAATGACGACAATCGCTGGATCCAGCTCGGCTTCGTGCTGGCCGAGATCGCACTGGCGCTGCCGCTGGCGGGCTGGGCGGCGCGGCGTGCCGGGTTCGAGACGCTGAACCGTTCACTGTCGAGCTACTTCGCCCAACATGGCGCGGCGGCCTTTCTCGCGCTGATCATCCTCTACAAGCTGGGCGACGCCTTCGCCGGTAGCCTGGCGACGCCCTTTCTGATCAAGGGCATGGGCTTCGCGCAGGAAGAGGTCGGCATCGCCAACAAGGTCATCGGCATCTGGCTCACCATCCTGGGCGCCTTCATCGGCGGGCTGATCATGACGCGGCTGGCGCTTTACCGCTCGCTGCTGCTGTTCGGCGTCCTGCAACTCGTGTCGAACTTCGGCTTTTTCCTGCTGGCAAAGCTGGGCAAGGGCGCCTGGGGTGCGGTGATGATGCCGGCCTTCGACTGGGGCTTTGTGTCGCTCGATGCACCCGCAGCGCTCGACCTGCTGCTGCTGACGGTAATCGCCGGCGAGAACATCAGCGGCGGCATGGGCACGGTGGCTTTCGTCGCCCTGTTGATGGGGCTGTGCAACCAGCGCTTCACCGCCACCCACTACGCCATGCTGTCGGCCTTCGCCGCAGTCGGCCGTATCTACGTCAGCCCGCTGTCGGGCGTGCTGTCGCAGAGCATCGGCTGGCCGGCCTTCTTCCTCTTCTCCATCGTCGTCGCGGTGCCGGGCGTGGTCATGGTGTGGTGGCTGCGCGATGCGCTCGG
>Ga0073904_10000303_pt1 | contig 34769 bp, 33 predicted proteins | sample KloWWTrecipitate_FD_66668 | JGI IMG/M metagenome (GOLD analysis project Ga0073904, IMG submission 66668) | Active sludge microbial communities from Klosterneuburg, Austria, studying microevolution and ecology of nitrifiers - Klosterneuburg... | ecosystem: Engineered > WWTP > Aerobic digester >... | reverse complement strand
CACAAAAATGAACAAGTTATCCACACTCAGCGAATACTCAGTCAACCAACCCGCAAAGAACTCCCCAGCAAACCGGGCACCCACAAACCACCAAATCCCAAGGCCGAACAACACCGCCAGACCGGAGAACACCCCGATGGCGATCCCCGCCTCGCGCATGGACGGCTCGTGCGGACGCCGGCCGATGATCAACAGGTCGACGGCCAGAACAGCGACCATCACGCCGATCGTGATCAGCCAGATCTCAGGGGTCACATGCATCGGATCAGTCTCCCACGCGCGTCCCGAACCGCACCAAACCCGGCGTTGGTGAAGCCACGGCTCATCGGGTGGCTTCCAGCATCTGCCGGAGGGTCTTCTTCAAGTCGGCGATCTCGTCCCGCAATCGGGCAGCGAGTTCGAACTGGAGATCGGCAGCCGCCGAGTGCATCTGTTCGTTGAGTTCGCTGATCAACCCGGCCAGCTCACTGGAGGGCATGGCGCCGAGGTCGCGGGACTTCTGCGCTGACATCGGCGTCGGGCTCACCGGACGCCGTCCGCCGGCCCGGGTGACGAGGCCCTCCGTGTCGGCGTCCTCCCGGGCCAGCAGATCGGTCAGATCGGCGATCTTCTTACGCAGCGGCTGCGGATCGAGACCACGCTCGGTGTTGTAGGCCACCTGCTTCTCGCGGCGCCGGTTGGTCTCGTCGATCGCCGCGGCCATCGAAGGGGTGATCTTGTCGGCGTACATGTGCACCTGCCCGGCGACGTTCCGCGCGGCGCGTCCGATCGTCTGGATCAGTGACCGCGCGCTGCGCAGGAAGCCCTCCTTGTCCGCGTCCAGGATCGAGACGAGGCTCACCTCCGGCAGGTCGAGGCCCTCGCGCAGCAGGTTGATGCCGACCAGGACGTCGTAGACCCCCATTCGGAGTTCACGCAGCAGTTCGATGCGGCGAAGGGTGTCCACCTCGGAGTGCAGGTAGCGGGTGCGGACGCCGTTCTCCATCAGGTAGTCGGTGAGGTCCTCGGCCATCTTCTTGGTCAGGGTAGTCACCAGTACCCGCTCGTTGCGGTCCGCGCGGGCCCTGATCTCACCCATCAGGTCGTCGATCTGGCCCTTGGTGGGCTTCAACACGATCTCGGGATCGACCAGCCCGGTCGGTCGAATCAGCTGCTCCACGAAGCCGTCCGACTTGGCGAGTTCGTACGGGCCAGGGGTCGCCGACAGGTAGACCGTCTGGCCGATCCGGTCGACGAACTCCTCCCAGCGCAGCGGCCGGTTGTCCATGGCCGACGGCAGCCGGAAGCCGTGCTCCACCAGCGTGCGCTTGCGCGACATGTCGCCCTCGTACATGCCGCCGATCTGCGGAATGGTGACGTGAGACTCGTCCACGACCAGCAGGAAGTCTTCCGGGAAGTAGTCGATCAGACAGTTCGGGGCGCTGCCCTGACCGCGGCCATCGATATGCCGGGAATAGTTCTCGATGCCCGAACAGGTGCCGATCTGGCGCATCATCTCGATGTCGTAGCCCGTGCGCATGCGCAGGCGCTGCGCTTCGAGCAACTGGTTGTTCGCCTCCAGATCGGCCAGCCGCACGGCAAGCTCGGCCTCGATGTTGCCGATCGCCCTCTCCATGCGCTCGGGACCGGCCACGTAGTGCGAGGCCGGGAAGACGTAGATCTCCTGGTCATTGCTCAGGATCTCGCCGGTGAGCGGATGCAACGTGCTCAAGGCCTCGATCTCGTCGCCGAAGAACTCCACCCGCACGGCGTGCTCCTCGTACATGGGGAAGACCTCGACGGTGTCGCCGCGCACCCGGAACGTCCCCCTGGTCGCGGCCAGGTCATTGCGGACGTACTGGATGTCGACCAGCCTGCGCAGCAACGTGTCGCGATCGACCTCCTCCCCCACTCGCAGCCGCACCATCCGATCGACGTACTCCTGCGGCGTGCCCAGGCCGTAGATCGCCGACACGGTCGCGACGACGATCACGTCGCGCCTGGTCAGCAAGGAGTTGGTCGCCGAGTGCCGCAGCCGTTCGACCTCCTCGTTCAGGGAGGAGTCCTTCTCGATGTAGGTATCGGTCTGCGGCACGTAGGCCTCAGGCTGGTAGTAGTCGTAGTACGACACGAAGTACTCGACCGCGTTCTCCGGGAAGAACTGGCGAAGCTCGTTCGCGAACTGCGCCGCCAGGGTCTTGTTCGGCTGCATCACGAGCATCGGCCGCTGCACCCGCTCGGCTAGCCAGGCGATGGTCGCGGTCTTGCCGGTACCGGTGGCGCCGAGCAGCACGACGTCCTGCTCGCCGGCGCTCAGTCGCCGTTCGAGTTCGACGATGGCCGCTGGCTGGTCGCCGGCGGGCTCGAAGTCGGCCACCACCTTGAAGGGGGCAACGCGGCGCTGGACATCAGTGATCGGTCGCACGGTGACGAGCCTATGCGCCCCCACTGACAACACCGTCGCGGCTTCCGGCCAGACGCTCCCAGAGCCGGGCGACCTGCGCCCGCAGGTCAGCGAGGCTGCCGTTGTTGGTGAGCACCACGTCGGCCGCGTCGAGCCGCGCCGCGCGACTCGCCTGCGCGCCGATCCGCGCCAGCGCCTCGGCCTCGGTCAGTCCGTCCCGGGCACGGACGCGAGCCAACTGCACCTCGGGGTCGACGTCCACCACGACCAGCAGGTCGAAGGCGTCCTGCTGACCGGTTTCGACCAGTAGCGGAATCATCTGCACGACCACTGAGCCCGGCGACGCGGACGCGACCAGTTCAGCGGCCCTCGAGCGCACCGCGGGGTGAATGATCGCCTCCAGGTCGCGGCGTGCGTCCGGATCGTCGAAGACGATCCGCCCAAGGGCAGGGCGGTCGAGCATCCCGTCCGGACGGAGCACGTCTGCCCCGAACCGCGCGACCACCCGCGCGAGCCCCGGCGTCCCCGGAGCCACCACCTCGCGGGCCAGCTGGTCGGCGTCGATCACCAGCGCTCCATGCCGGGCGAGCTCGTCCCCGACGGTCGACTTGCCGGACGCGATGCCACCGGTCAGGCCCACCAGGATCGTTGGCCGAACGGTCATGTGAAGGTCCCACTCAGCTGGTCGGCGATGTCCTGGGCTTCCAGGGCGCGGGCGGAATCGGGCTTGGCCGTGAGTGTCTGCACCACGAGCAGGGAGTTGGCGTCCAGGTCGATCCAGAGTTGGGCCACCAGCCGCGCCGCGGCCTTCCCGATCTTCCCGCTTCCGGTGAGGATGGCCGCGTCCGTGTCACCGAAAGAGACATCTTCGGGTTCATCGAACTCACCTTTGAAGCTGCCGAGACGGCTCTTCACGGACTTGGCGATCACGTCCACCGCAGCGCCCGATACGACCGCCGCACGCGCCAGCAGGCGATTCGTGCCGCTCGTGATGACCACGGTGTTCTCCGTACGGCTGGCGACCTTCCAACCCGCAGGCAGGTTGGCGCTGTAGTCGCCGAGCACGACGTCCAGGGTCGGCACCTCGGCTTGCTCATCGTCCGGGTCGACGTAACCGTCCGGGTCTTCGTAGTCATCGGGATACGCCACCGCGGAGCTTGCCCAAGCCTGCGGTTCGGGTACCGAACTGCTCCGGGCGTTCAGAACCGCAAGGCCCAACAGTGCAGCGACTCCGGTGCCGACGCCGATCGCGGTGCGGCGCCCGAACACCGGCACTCCTCGGCGCTCGTCGGCAATCGGGGTCGCCGGGATCACCAGCGGCGGTACCGGGCGCGGTGAGGTCAAGCCGTCATCGCCGCCGCTCGGCTCCGGCCGGGGAGGGTAGTTCTCGAACTGGGTGGGTTGTTGGTCGCTCACGAATGCCGCCCGGTCGTCACTCGAACTCCTCACCCAAGGTGGTGACAGTGTCCTCGGCCTGCTGGAACGCTTCTGTGCCTTCCGCCGAGACCAGGTACCGGACGACGATCAGGCCGTCCCCGTCCTCGTCCAGCCAGAGATCAGCGAGGAGGCGCACCCCGATATGGTCGGAGACCGCGTGGCCGAGCGCCGACACGCGCTGATAGTCGTCGGTGGAGTTGTCGACCGCGTCCTCGAAATCGACGTCCACGAGGCCGTACGGCAGGAGTTTCCCAGCCCTCGCCGCGATCACCCCGGACGCGCTGCTGGTCTCGCCCTGAATCACCTGCACCATGATCTGATCGGATCCCTTGTGGAGCGTGGCCACGTCACCGGTGACCTGAGCCGTCCAGCCCGGTGGGATCGTGATCCAGTGCCCGTCGAGAACCAATTGGCTGGTGGCCTCAACCTCTTCCTCGGAGTCTTCATCGGACGAACCCATCGAGTAGAGGCCGAACCCCAGCACGACCGGGACCCCGATCATCCAGCCGAGCACCTTCCGCCGGCTGGTCCCGCTCGCCGCAGCCACGAAGTACGGCGGCGAAGGCGTCAGGCCTCCGCCTGCGGCGGGCTGCTCGGTGCCGTCGCCGGTGACCCCGGTGGGTTCGGGCGGGTAGTTCTCGAAGTGCGTGGGTTGGAGGCCGCTCACGAGCAGGCCCCACCCGAGACGGAGCGCTCGCGCGCGGACGCCTCAACGGAGTGCCGGTCCCGCGGGGGTGCGCTGCTCACGTCCCAAGAATGCCAGTAGTGCGGAAATTGCGACGTGCCCCCCACCGAAGTGGAGGGCACGTCCGTTACTGCTCGGGTCAGCGGCCGCCGGTCAGCTTCTCGCGGAGCGCCTGCAGCGCCTCGTCCGAAGCCAGGGAACCCTCGGGGGCCGAAGTGTCGGCTGCACCGGATGAGTACGTGGCGGTGTTGGCCTCGGTGACCGCGGCCTGCACGTCGGCAGCCTCGGCCTCCTCGACCTGCTTCTTGTGGGCGACCCACCGGGCCTGGGCCTCGGCGTACTGCTGCTCCCATGCGCGCTGCTGCGCCTCGTAGCCGGGCTTCCACTCCTGGGTCTCGGGATCGAAGCCCTCGGGGTAGATGTAGTTGCCCTGCTCGTCGTAGGACGCCGACATGCCGTACAGCGCCGGGTCGAAGTCGTCCGCGGCGATGTCGACACCCTCGTTGGCCTGCTTGAGGCTCAGCGAGATCCGGCGACGCTCCAGGTCGATGTCGATGATCTTGACCAGCACCTCGTCGTTGACCGTGACGACCTGCTCGGGGATCTCGACGTGACGCTCGGCGAGCTCGGAGACGTGCACCAGACCCTCGATGCCCTCCTCGACCCGGACGAACGCACCGAACGGCACCAGCTTGGTGACCTTGCCGGGCACGATCTGGCCGATCTGGTGGGTGCGCGCGAAGGTCTGCCAGGGATCTTCCTGGGTAGCCTTCAGCGACAGCGAGACCCGCTCGCGATCCATCTCGACGCTGAGCACCTCGACGGTGACCTCGTCGCCGACCTCGACGACCTCGGACGGGTGGTCGATGTGCTTCCAGGAGAGCTCGGAGACGTGCACGAGGCCGTCCACGCCGCCCAGGTCGACGAACGCGCCGAAGTTGACGATGGACGAAACCACACCCTTGCGGATCTGGCCCTTGGTGAGCTGGTTGAGGAACGTGTGCCGCACCTCGGACTGGGTCTGCTCCAGCCACGCGCGGCGCGAGAGCACCACGTTGTTGCGGTTCTTGTCGAGCTCGATGATCTTGGCTTCGAGCTCAGCACCCACGTAGGGCTGCAGGTCGCGGACGCGACGCATCTCCACCAGGGACGCAGGCAGGAAGCCGCGCAGGCCGATGTCGATGATGAGGCCACCCTTGACCACCTCGATGACGCGGCCGGTGACGACACCGTCCTCTTCCTTGACCTTCTCGATCGTGCCCCAGGCGCGCTCGTACTGAGCCCGCTTCTTGGACAGGATCAGGCGGCCTTCCTTGTCCTCCTTGGTCTGGACCAGGGCCTCGATCACATCACCGACGCTGACCACGTCGAACGGGTCGACATCGTGCTTGATGGAGAGTTCCTTGGAGGGGATGACGCCTTCGGTCTTGTAACCGATGTCGAGCAGGACCTCGTCCCGATCGACCTTGACGACCGTGCCGGTCACGATGTCGCCGTCATTGAAGTACTTGATGGTCGCGTCGACCGCTGCCAGGAAGGCTTCAGGAGATCCGAAGTCGTCGAACGCGACGCTGAGCGCCTCGGGAGATGAGGTCATGTAGTAGGGCTCCGATGGGTTGAGTTATGTAGGTTGTCTTGCGCACCCCGTGCTATCGAGCAAATCCAGGCTGACACCTGGGTCTGGCCACGAAAGCGTGCCTGACCCACTCGGTCTGAGGTCATGCCGGTCGTAGTGCAGCCGTCAGCCTAGCTATTGGGCTGATCGAGGGTCAATCCGAGGGCTCGGCAGGGATAGGCTGTCCGGTGACCCTGAGGAGGACCATGAGCGGCATTGCCAAGATCGAAGATGCGACCCTGACCCCGTCGAAGCTGGAACTGCTGGCCGGCTGGCTGCCGTCCCAACCCTGGTTCAAGGGGTCCGCGGACGACCTGAGCAAGGTCGCGTCCTACCGCTTCGTCGACCCCGAGGGCGATGTGGGCATCGAGACCATCCTGGTGCGCTCGCACGGCGTGACCTACCAGGTTCCGCTCACCTACCGCTCCGAACCACTGGACGAGGCCGCGGCCGCGCTGCTCGGGACGATGGAGCACTCGGTCCTCGGCACCCGCTACACCTACGACGCGGTCGCCGATCCGGTCTACGTGGTCGAGCTGCTCCGGGTGGTCCACGAGGGCGATACCGAGGCCGACCTGAGCCGTGGCGAGAAGAGCATGACCGTGTTGGGTTCGGGCATCGTGCTGGTGTCCAACGCGGCCGGCGAGACGGCTCGGATCGTCCGGGTGCTGGACGGCAGCCACGTTCCCGGCACCCGGCTGCCGCTGGGCACGCTCACCGGCAAGTGGACCGACGAATCGGGCGAGCAGGAGCAGGTGCTCGCGACCGTTCGCTGAGCGCAGCGTCACTGGACCCGGCGCGCCACCACGGTCTCGATCAGGCGCGCCCGGCCGGCGTGGGCTTCGACCAGCTCGAAGCCGGCCGGCGCCAGTTCAGTGAGCGGACGGCGCCGCCAACATTCACCGGTGCGCGCGGTCACCCCGTCCGCCAGTCGCTGGACGCCGCGGATCGGGGCGAAAGACGACTCGACGTGGTCGAGCAGGAGTAGCCGGCCACCCGGACGCAGCACCCGGGCGAACTCGGCCATCGTCGCTTCGACCCTGGGCACCGAGCACAGCAGCAGGGTGGCCACCACAGTGTCGAAGCAGGCATCGGGATGCCCCAGCGCGTCGGCGGTGCCCAGCTCGAGCTGCACTTGCCGACCCAGGCCAGCGGCTCGTTTCCGGGCCAGCGCGAGCATCGCCGCACTGGCGTCCACCCCCACCAGATCGATTCCGGCTGCGTACCAGGGCAGGTTGGCGCCGGTGCCGATCCCCACTTCGAGCGTCCGCCCTTGTGCCTGGGGAATCAACAGCGCCCGCTCGCGCGCCAGCAGCCGTCGCTCCAGCCAAGCTGTGGCTCGGTCGTAGTGGTCGGCGGACCGCTCCCAGAGTTCACGTTGGGCCGGCTGCTCGGACATGGCTAGTGCGCCGCGTCGTGCCAGGAATGGCCGTGGCCGACCGATACCTCCAGCGGTACCCGCATCTCCACCGCGTGGCCCATCTTGTCGCGCACGAGATCCTCGAATTCCGCGCGCTCCCCCGGCGCCACTTCGAAGATCAGTTCGTCGTGCACCTGCAGCAGCATCCGGCTGCGCAGGCCGCGACGTTCGATCGCGGTCTCGACGTCGAGCATGGCCACCTTGATGATGTCGGCGGCCGAGCCCTGGATCGGTGCGTTCAGCGCTGCCCGCTCGGCCATCTCGCGTCGCTGCCGGTTGGATGAGGTGAGGTCGGGCAAGTAACGCCGCCGGCCAAGGATGGTCTCGGTGAAGCCGGTCCGGCGGGCGGTGTCGACGATCTCATGCAGGTACTCGCGCACGTGGCCGAAGCGCTCGAAGTACTCCTCCATCAGGCCCTTGGCCTCGGAGACGTCGATCTTCAGCTGCTGGGAGAGCCCGAAAGCGCTCAGCCCGTAGGCCAGGCCGTAGTTCATCGCCTTGATCTTGGCCCGCTGCGCCGGGTTCACCTCGTCAGCGCCGACCCCGAACACCCGCGAGGCCATGATCGTGTGGAAGTCCTCGCCGGACGCGAAGGCCTCGATCAGGCCGGCGTCCTCGGACTGGTCGGCCATGATCCGCATCTCGATCTGCGAGTAGTCGGCGGTCAGCAGGGTCTCGTAGCCGTCACCGACGACGAACGCCTCCCGGATCCGGCGGCCTGCTTCGGTGCGGATCGGGATGTTCTGCAGGTTCGGGTCGGTGGACGACAGCCGCCCGGTGGCCGCGATGGTCTGCACATAGGTGGTGTGGATGCGACCGTCGTCGGCCACCGACTTGAGCAGGCCCTCGACGGTCTGGCGCAGCCGGATCTGGTCGCGATGCCGCAGCAGGTGGGCGAGGAAGGGGTGCTCGGTCTTCGCGAACAGGTTCTCCAACGACTCGGCGTCGGTGGTGTAGCCGGTCTGGGTGCGGCGGGTCTTGGGCATGCCGAGTTCGTCGAAGAGCACCGCCTGCAATTGCTTCGGCGAGCCGAGGTTGATCGGACGCCCGAGCACCGCGAACGCGTCCGCTTCGGCCGCGGCCACAGCGGCGTCGAAGTCGCTGTGCAACCGGTTCAAGTGGTCGAGATCGACCGCGACCCCGACCCGTTCCATTCGGGCCAGGGTGTGCGTCAGCGGCAGTTCCACCTCGGCCAGCAGGGTGGTGCCGCCGTGATCCGCCAGCTCGGCTTCCAGCGCCGCGGCCAGGTCGATAACCGCACGGGCGCGGACCATGGCGTCGTGGCTGTCGGTGTCGTCGAAGCTGAAGGCGAGCTGGTCGGTCTCCGCCGATCCGCTTCCGGCTACCGCCAGATCACGCTTCAGGTGGCGCGCGGTGAGGTCGGCGAGGTCGTACACCCGCTGGTCGGGACGCAGCAGGTAGGCGGCGAGTTGGGTATCGCTGGCCAGCCCGGCGAGATTCCAGCCGCGTGACCAGATGGCCAGCATCGGACCCTTGGCGTCATGCATCGCCTTGTGCGCGGACTCATCGGCCAGCCAATCGGCCAGGGCCCGGTCATCGTCCGGCGAGAGTTCGGTGACGTCGATCCAGGCCGCATTGCCGTCCGCGGACGCGAGGGCGAGCCCGGTGACATCGCCCGCACCCGCGTGCCAGCGTCCGGCCACGTCGACGCCGACCACCCCGGTGCGCGCGTGCTCGGCCAGCCAGGCGCGGACCGCTCCCGTGGCCAGCGTCTCGCCGCTCACTTCGAAGCCACCCTGGGACTGGTCGTCCTCGGCCGGGAGAGTCTCCAACAGCCGGTCTCGCAGCACCCGGAACTCGAGCCCGTCGAAGAGGGAATGGACTGCCTCGCGGTTCCAGTCCCTACGAGCGAGTTGGGGAACCTGCACCGCAAGATCGAGGTCGCCGACCAACGCGTTCAGCCGCCGGTTCCGCAGCACCCCCTGCAGATGCTCGCGCAACGACTCGCCGGCCTTGCCGCCGATCTCGTCGGCGTGGCGCACCAAGTTCTCCAGACCGTCGTAGGCGGCCAGCCACTTGGCCGCGGTCTTCGGCCCCACCCCGGGGACGCCGGGCAGGTTGTCGCTGGTCTCGCCCACCAGCGCCGCCAGTTCTGGGTAGCGCGCCGGTTCGACGAGGTACTTCTCGGTGACCGTCGCCGGGTCGAGCCGGGCCAGGTCGGAGACGCCCTTGCGGGGGTAGAGCACAGTCACGTGGTCATTGACCAGTTGGAGGGTGTCCCTGTCGCCGGTGCAGATCAGCACGCGCAACCCCGCGGCATCACCCTGGCGTGCCAGCGTGGCGATGATGTCGTCGGCCTCGAAGCCGTCCCGTTCGAGATGGACGATGTTCAGCGCGTCCAGCACTTCCTTGATCAGGTCGACCTGACCGGAGAACTCAGCCGGGGACGCGGACCGGTTGGCCTTGTACTCGGCGTACTCAGCGCTGCGGAAGGTCTTGCGGGAGACGTCGAAGGCGACCGCCAGGTGGGTGGGCTGCTCGTCGCGCAGCACGTTGATCAGCATCGAGGTGAACCCGTAGACGGCGTTGGTGTGCTGACCGGTGGTGGTGGAGAAGTTGGCGACCGGCAGCGCGAAGAAAGCTCGGTAGGCCACCGAATGACCGTCGATCAGCAGCAGGGTTTCGGGCCGGTCGCCTGTGTTCGTCACAATCCGGAACTCTAGCCGTGGTGGCTGACTTCCCGACCCTGGCTGGGCGGGCCCTGTCGAGACCATGCCCCATGTGCCAAGGTGGCCCCCATGATTCCCGATTGGTTCGCCGGCCTGCGCAGCCCCCTCGACGAGAAGCTGGGCGTGGAGTTGCTCGAAGTCACCCCCACCCGAGCTGTCGGCCGCTGCCCGGTGGAAGGGAACACCCAACCGTTCGGGCTGTGGCACGGGGGCGCGTCCTGCGTGCTTGCAGAGGGTCTCGCCTCGTTGGCCGCCGCAGCCGAGGTAGGCCCGGACGGTGCCGTCACCGGGGTGGACATCAACGCCACCCACCTGCGCGCTGCCCGATCCGGGTGGATCACAGGGGTGGCTACCGCGATCCGGATCGGCGGCACGCTCGCCACTTACGACATCTCGCTGACCGACGACGCCGGTGAGCAGATCTGCGCAGCCCGGATCACCGTCTTCCTGCGTCGCGCGAAGCCGGACGTAGCCAACGGCGGCTGAGTGCTTCCGTCGCGCCGACCCTTCGACAGGCTCAGGGAGCGTACGCGTGGGACTCAGGGAGCGTACGCGTGGGACTCAGGGAGCGTGCGCGTGGGACTCAGGAAACGTGGGCTGAGCCTGACGAAGCCCAACGCCGGCTGAGCCGCTACGGTCCCTGAGCTTGTCGAAGGGCCGAAGCCGCAAGGGCTACTTCTTCAGCGGCTTGGGCTTGCCCCCGGCCTTCGAGTGATCGATGACGCCTTCGGCGACCTCGCCCATGGACTTGCGCAGGTCCATGGCGGTCTTCTGGATCCAGCGGAAGGCTTCCGGCTCGGTGAGGCCGAGGCCCTCCTGCAGCAGGCCCTTGGCCTGGTCGACCGCCTTGCGGGACGCGAACCGCTCCTCCAAGTCGGCGACCTCGGCCTCGACGGCGCGAATCTCGGCGAACCGGGCCATGGCGATCTCGATGGCCGGCACGACGTCGGACGCGTCGAAGGGCTTGACGACGTAGGCCATGGCACCGGCGTCCCGGGCGCGTTCCACAAGCTCGCGCTGGCTGAAGGCAGTGAGCATCACGACCGGAGCAATGCGCTCCTCGGCGATGATCGCGGCGGCGGAGATGCCGTCCATCTTGGGCATCTTGACGTCCATCACGACCAGGTCCGGCTGGTGCTTGCGGGCGAGGTCAACGGCCTCCTCGCCGTCGCCGGCCTCGGCGATGACCGTGTAGCCCTCGTCGGTGAGCAGTTCGACCAGGTCGAGCCGGATGAGTGCCTCGTCCTCGGCCACGAGAACCCGCAGCGCAACAGTGGGACGGTCGGTCTCGTCGGTTTCAACCATGGTTTGCTTCCTGCAGAACGGTGCTTGCTGAGGCTGGATGCCGGTTCGAGGTTACCGCCCACACCACGTCGGGCGCCAAGTTGTGGCACAATCTTCGAGCACCTGCCGGGGTGGCGGAATGGTATACGCGGACGGCTCAAACCCGTCTGCCCGCAAGGGCGTAGGGGTTCGACTCCCCTTCCCGGTACGACTGGCAAGCCTGTGCTCGAGCGTGGCCGACGCTCACGATCGTCCCTTGAAGAGCTCGATCAAGCGGCGTTCGGTGGCCAGCGCCGGAATGATGAGGGCGCCTAGAACCCCGCCGGCCAAGGTGAAGGCGGCTACCCGTGCGGCGGTCTCGACGAGTACACCCGGGTCGCCCACGCCGAAAGCACGCGCCATTCCCCACACCACTGCGCACTGAACAAGACCAAGCACCGCTCCCCAGGCCAGCGCTTCAATCATCGCGATCCGAACCAAGTCGCCGCGCGTAACTCCCGCATGCCTGGCGGACGCGTACTCAAGCCGACGACGCATCCCGACTGCCAGCACACCCAAGGCGCCCAGTACGCCTGCTGCAGGCGCGACGAATCTGGTGGCTCGGCTGAGGAACTCCGTTGCCGGGTCGAGCCGCGTGCCCAACGCCGGATTGATGGTGGAAAGCTCCACCTGTTCAAGATCGGCCGTGTCGATCAGCGGGGCAGTGCGCAGCCGGGCGGCGAGTTCGGCGTCCGGTGGCCACACGTTGATCCAGCATGCATCAAACGGCTCAGCGCCGCGTGCAAACGAAACGACGGCGTATTCGAGGATGGGCGCGCGCCCGTCGCTCGGGTAGTCGAAAGACCCGCGCACCGCGATGCTGCCGGTCGTCGTCGGGAGCCAGCCGGAGCCGTCCAAACCGAGGTCGGACGCGAGCCGCGCGGATAGCAGCACCGTTCCGGCCCCCACCGCGGCTCCTGGCTGAAGAACTCCCGCGAATCCAGGGGTGGCCGCGAAGCTCTCGATCGCCAGCGATGGAAGGGTGGCGAACCGGATGCCCTGCTCTGAACTGCGCAGCGCTCCCGCGGCAGCAACCCGAGGTAACTCCGCCAGAGCATCACAGCGCTCGCCATCAACCGCGCCTGGTGCGGCAACTAGCCAGATCGAACCGCCGCCCGCGCGGAACTCCTCCGCTCGGGTCATCGTGGCGGCAACCGACGAAGTGTCCAGCCACGCGGCTCCGAGCGTCAGCGCAGCAAGCCCGATCACAATCAGCAACGCCCTGGACACCCCAGTGGCCACATTGCGAAGGGCCTCCCCGGCCGCGTCAGCGAACCTCATGGCCGACTCAGCGAGAGCAAATCGCTGCACACCTGGACTACCCGCGGATCGTGGGTGGCGATAATCACCGCGGCACCCCCGGCAGCCAGGCCGTTCAACACGCCCACCACCGCGCCCGCCGCGCCCGGATCGAGCTGGGCAGTAGGTTCATCGACAAGAATCAGATCGGCTTCGCTGGCCACGGCTCGCGCGAGCATTAGCCGCTGCGCTTCACCGCCGGAAAGGTGACCGAATGGGCGATCGGCGAGCTGTTCGATCCCGAACCTCGCCAAGGTTGCCATGCCGTATGGCTTGGCCATCTTCCTCGGCTCGCCACGCGCGAGCATCGGCAGCAGCACGTGATCGAGGGCACTGCGTTGTGGCACGCCGTAGGGATTCTGCGGCACCCAGGTGAGGCGTCGCACCTCGTCCCGATCGACGCTGCCGGAGCGGGGGGTGAGCCAGCCGGCCACGATCGCCAGCAGGGTCGACTTGCCGCAACCGGACGGCCCGGTAACGGCGAGGGTCTGGCCGCCGCCAACTGCGAAGCTCACTTCGTGAAGCAGCGCTTCCTGGCCGGCGAAAGAGTGACTCACCTGTTGCGCGCTGATCAGCACTTGGCGCCCTTGGGCGGGTCGAACAGCACGCTGTCGGGCAGGGCCGCGGCCGCGGCGAGGTAGGTCTTGCCTACCGACGACGCCAAGATGGTCACCCGGCTCGCAATGCCGGTGGGTGCGAACACGCAGGCGCCAGTTGAGTCCACCAAGATTGAGGCCGCCGGTACGGCAGCGGCGTCGGTCGCGGTCGCGAGTTCCAGCACCGCCGGAATGGCAGGTTCGATCTTCTCGTCATCGGTGTTCAGGATCTTCTGCGCTTGCGGGGACGCGAGGACGGCGGTCCGGGCTGGGTCGTCCAACATCAGGTCGGCGGCCAGGTGCACTCGCTCAGTTCCGACCACCAAGACGCGATCACCGGCTGCCAAATCGTCGGGGAGATCGCTCAAGCTCACGTTGCCGGCAGTTGCCGGCATACTGACCAGTACCGCTCCTTCTTGTACCCGGTCACCAAGAACGGCGCCGCACGAGGTCGCCACAACACTCGTGCCCGGTAGCCAGAGCACGTGCGAGAACGTCAGCGAGCCGTCCGGCGCAACTGCTCCGGCCTTCTTGGTCAAGGCCTTCCAGGCGGCTGCGGACTGCCCTCCCCAGCGCCCGTCTGCAGCGAGGGCATAACCGAGCCGTCGCAGCTCTTTCTGCACGGCCACTACGTCGTCGCCCTTGCTCCCGGAGCCAAGATCACGCCACAAGGGCACCCGAGTAGCGAGTGCCAACAACGGAGCACCGTCCACGGCGAACGGCGCCCCACCCGAGTGGACCGTCTTCCCGGGAACGCACGTGGTGCGCGTGATCCGTCCGGCCAGTGGGGCCGTCAGCGTGCGTGACTGGGGTGATCCGAAGGTGATCTTCACCGAACGCTGGTCAAGGAACGGCTCGCGCGCAACCGAAACCGCCGCGGGGCCATTCGGGGCGACCAGCGAGACTGGCACTGCCTGCGGAAGGACAAACAAAACTACCAGCGCTCCGAGAGCAGCGCCGATCAGCAGCACCAGCCCAGCAATCGACCACGAACGTCGACGCGGGGCGCCCGGCCTAGCCACGACCCGGGTTCGCGTAACAGAGGAGCACCCGACCATCGTCCAGGTTCCAAGGCGGCTTCTCCTTGCCGCTATATCGCTGCTTGAACTCGCTTACCGTCAGGTTCTCCGATGCAAACCCGTTTCGTTGAAGGCAGCCAAACACCAAGACATCAAAGTCCTCGCGATTCGGATTAGTGAGCAACGAACCGTACAGAGGTTCGATCAGGTCAAGACTCCCGCGATGGCAACGGTCCGATACGTCGTCATCCAGGTCCGGCTCGCCGATCGGGACACTCGTCTGATACTGAAACAGACCAGCACCTATGGGATCCACCGCCCTTGTGTCGTACCCGGCAGTTCGCATGCAGTCCACGTATCGCTGAGAAGCTTCCTGGTACTCGTCCCGTGTGATCGAACCATCCGCCAACACGTCGCGCTCGAAGTCGGTGGACGCCGACCGCTGAGCCTTTGCGATCTCATCGGCCCACGGACCAACCGGTGCATCGATCGAGGTACTGCTGCAACCCACCAGGACCACCGACAACACGACTACACGACTACAAACCATTTCACGGCAATCACCGTCCCTGAATCTCTGGTCGTTGCCGCCGACGCAGCCCCGCCGAATCAGCCGAGGCTCGGATTGATGCCACAGAGCACAACCTGATCATCGACGGGGTTCCACGGAGGAATCGAGTTCGAATCCCAATAGAGCGACTTGAACTCGGGGAGGGAGAGACCATCGGGCGCCAGACCCTTGCGCTGCAAACAACGCAGGACGAGCAGGTTGAAGTCCTCTCGCATTGGATTGGTCAACATACCGATATACAGCGGTTCAACTATCTCCACAGTTCCCGATCTGCAACGGTCACTGACCTCGTCATCGATATCGGTCGATCCGATCTCTTGGCTCGTTCGGTACTGAAAGACCCCGGACTGCAAATCGTCCACCGCTTGAGTTAAATAGCCGTTATCTTGCATGCAGTCGATATACCGACGCACAGACTCGACATATTCCTCGCGGGTGACCGCACCATCTGCGAGCACATCGCGCTCGAAGTCGCTGGTTGCCTGCCGCTGCGCTGCTTGAAAATCGATGACCCATGCTTCTGACGTCGCGGTTCCACTCGGTTGGGACGAACAAGCAACCAGCAGGAACGCAATCGCGCACAATAGGCCCCAACGCCTCGCCAGGCGGCGGCTCGTTGGGGCCACCTTGCCTAGAGGGTCTTCCATGAACCCCAGCCGCCGTCGTTCCACCTCACATGGTTGCCGTAGGAGTAGCCGCGACTGTCACTAGCGACCGAGGGGAAGCCTGAAGCTGCGGCGTTGCCGTCAGTAGTCACGATTGCGCCGTTGATGACCTTCTTGATCCTGGCTTGTGCCCCACAACCAGACCCGGTTGCCCGGGTGAAGTTTATAGAAGTACTGATCTCCTTACTGCAGGCAGCCTCCGCGCGAGGCGCGGAGGCAATCAGTCCACCGGCGCTCAGCGTGACCACAGCGACGACGCTGGATGCGATCTTGATGCCACTCATCTCGTCCGCTCATTGTGATCAAGATTTCTCTGATCGGGTATGGTGACGTCAAGCTAGCAGGAGAAGTATCGCCAAGCCAGCGAATTCGCCGAACTGAGCGCGCAGTTCGAACAGTCTCTCCAGTACGGCCAGCTTGCCTCACCTTCTGGACCCGCGAGCCGCGTCCTCTGTCAGCGACCACTCAGCCCGTTCAGCGCCATTTCCACCACTGCGCGGCCGGAGACCTGACCCGTCTCGAGACGACGGTAGGTCGCCTCGGCGTTGACCAGCGAGACCCGCTCGGAGACCACGCCCCGATAGTCCAGAACGCCGCGCGCGGCCAGGTCCACCACGATCGGCAGGTCGGTTCGGGTCAGGGCGCCGTAGGAGCCGCAAATCTGCTGACCCCGACGCACCAGCCGGTTGATCTCCACCGCCGCGGTCTGGGCACCTGCGGCCAGCCCGATCGGCACCATCCGGCCGCCGTCAGCCAGCAGAGTGAGCGCCTGCTCGAACGTTGCCGGAATTCCCAGCGCCTCGATGGCCACGTCGACCCCGCGTCCGCCGGTGAGGTCGAACACCCGCTCACGCGCGTCCAGATGCCGGGAGTTGATCACATCGGACGCGCCGTAGCGGATCGCCGACTCCAGCTTCTCGTCGTCCACATCGATCGCGATCACCTTGCGCGCACCGAGTTCGTGCGCGACCTGGACGATGTTCGAGCCGACCCCGCCGATGCCGATCACCGCCACGGTCTCGCCGTAGCGCAGGTCGGCGCCGCGGCGCACCGCACCGTAGGCGGTCATCGCCGCGCAACCCAAGATCGCGGCCGCGACCGCGTCCATGCCCGGCACCATCGGCGTCACCGCCGTCACCGGGATCACGCAGTACTCGGCCAAGCCGCCCATGGAGTATTGGGCGATCACGTTGCCGTCCAGGTCGGCCAACCGACTGGTGCCGTCGAACAGCTGGCCCTGCAGCCGATTGAAACGGAAGAACGGCGCGCAGAGGTCGTCCCGGCCGCGGGCACAGTCGGGACACTGCCCGCAGGGCATCAGGAACGCCCCGCAGACCGCGTCCCCGATCTTCAGGTCGGTGTGGTGCAGTTCCTCACCCAGCGCGACCACCGTGCCGGAGACCTCGTGCCCCAGCACCGCCGGTGTCGGGAACGGAATCTTGCCGGCCATCACATGCAGGTCGGAATGGCACAGGCCACACGCGGTGACCTTGATCAGCACCTCACCGGCGCGCGGCCGCGGGGTGCGAATCCAGCGCACCTCCAGAGGCTTTCCCGGCGCCACCAGCACGGCGGCGCGCATGGTCTCGGGAATCTTGAAATCGGGAAGAGTGGGATCGGTGTGCTCCACTGGCCTGCCTGTCGCTAGTGTCCCTGGCTGACGTCCTCACCAGCCAACTCGAAACTAGTGACAATACTTTGTCCTGTCAATATATCAAAGTGCGATTCGCCTAGTGGTAGCGCTAACCAGTTGTTCCGCGATGCTTTGCCAAACACCGAGAGGACGGATCCACGACAGGCAGCCGAGGAAGCGTCCACTTTGCGGGAGCTCGAATCAGCAGGTCTTGACAACAAGCTCGACCACCCGAATCTTCAGCCGATCTCGTAGACCCGCAACGAGTTGGTCTGCCTGGTATGCCGGCCCGGGTTCCCGGCCACGATGACCACCCGGTCTCCCTTGTCGACGAAACCCGTCTCCAAGAGTCCGGTCTGCACCGAGTCGATCATGGCGTCGGTGTTCGTGTACTCCGGCGTCACGTAGGACTGGACCCCCCAGCAGAGCGTGAGTTCCAGCGCGGTCTTCGGTAGCGGCGTGAACGCCATGATCGGCACTGCCGACCGCAGCCGCGCCAACCGGTGCGGCGTGTCGCCCGAGATCGTGAACGGGGTCAGGTACTTCGCCTCGATCCGCTCAGCGACCTCGACCGCGGCCTTCGAGATCACTCCCGAGACCGTGTGCGGGTCCCACGCGAGGTGGCGGATCTTGTCCAGCCCGTCGCCTTCGGTCTTCGTGATGATCCGCGCCATCACCGACACAGCTTCGATCGGGTAGTCCCCCACGGCAGTCTCGCCGGAGAGCATCACCGCGTCCGTGCCGTCGAGGATCGCGTTGGCCACGTCGGACGCCTCCGCGCGCGTCGGACGGTGGGCGGTGATCATCGATTCCAGCATCTGGGTGGCCACGATCACCGGCTTGGCCCAGGTACGCGCCGCGTCGATGATCTTCTTCTGCACCGCGGGCACGTCCTCCAGCGGCAGTTCCACGCCCAGGTCGCCGCGGGCCACCATGAAGGCGTCGAAGGTGTCGACAATCGCGTCCAGGTTCTCGATCGCCTGCGGCTTCTCCAGCTTGGCGATCACCGGCACCCGCCGGCCCTCCTCCTCCATCACCCGGTGCACGGGTTCGATATCGGCCGCATTCCGCACGAACGACAATGCGATCATGTCCACGCCGTGGCGCAACGCCCAGCGCAGGTCACGCTCGTCCTTCTCGCTCAGCGCAGGCACGCTCACGGCCACGCCGGGAAGATTGATGCCCTTGTGGTCAGAGACCATGCCGCCGACGACCACCTCGGTGATCACCTCGGTCTCAGTGACCTCGACCGCCCGCAGTTCGATGGCGCCGTCGTTGATCAGGATCTGGTCGCCGGCGGTCACGTCCGCAGTCAGCGTGTTCAGCGTCGTGGACGCGCGATGGGCATCACCGGGCACGTCCTCGGTGGTGATGACGAACTTCGCCCCCGGCTCCAGCAGCACCGGGCCGTCCGGGAACTTGCCCAGACGGATCTTCGGGCCCTGCAGGTCGGCCAGGATTCCGATCGGACGGTTCGCGCTACGCGCGGCGTCCCGGATCCAGCCGACGCGCTTGGCATGCAGCAGGTGGTCACCGTGGCTCATGTTCAGGCGAGCCACGTTCATACCTGCGTTGACGAGGTCGGCGATCATCTCGGCGGAGTCAGTGGCCGGTCCGATCGTGCACACAATCTTTGCTCTACGCACGGTTGCACCCTAGCCGAACCGCCCAGGCGCCGCCGCGAATCAGCTCCTGACCAGGGACAACGCAGTTGCTAAATCGTCGGGATAAGGGGATTGGAAGCGCACCAACTCGCCGCTGCGCGGGTGCACGAACGCGAGTTCCACTGCGTGCAGCCATTGGCGCTCCAGGCCGAGTCGGGCGGCCAGAACCGGGTCTCCCCCGTAGGTCGGGTCACCGACGCAAGGGTGCCGGATCGCCTGCATGTGCACGCGGATCTGGTGGGTGCGTCCGGTCTCCAGGTGCACCTCCAGCAGCGTGACCGCCCGGAACGCCTCGAGCATCTGGTAGTGCGTGACGCTGTGCCGGCCGCCGCTGATCACAGCCATCTTGTAGTCGGCGCCCGGATGGCGTCCGATCGGCGCCTCGATGGTGCCCTGCAGCGGGTCGGGTAGCCCCTGCACCAGGGTGTGATAGGTCTTCTCCACTGAGCGCGACTTGAACGCCCGCTTCAGTGCTGTGTAGGCCGGTTCGCTCTTCGCGACCACCATCAATCCCGACGTGCCCACGTCCAGCCGCTGCACAATGCCCTGCCGCTCCGCGACGCCGGACGTTGAGATGCGGAACCCGGCGGCTGCCAGGTGCTCCACCACGGACGGACCGTCCCAGCCGAGGCTCGGATGGGCGGCTACCCCGGCCGGCTTGTCCACCACGACGATGTCCGCGTCATCGTGGACGATGTTGATGCCGGCGACCTCGGCGGGCACGACGTCGACGGTCGGGGCGGTGGTGATCTCCACCTCGAGCATGTCGCCGGCGTGGACGCGGTGCGACTTCGACACCGGTACGGAGTTCACCAGCACGCCCCCGGAGGCGGCGAGGTCCTCGATCCGGCTGCGGGACAGCCCGGTCATCCGCGACGCGGCCGCGTCCACCCGGTCGCCGTCCAGCCCGTCCGGCACCAGCCAGACGCTAGCCATCGTGGCCTGGCTGCGGCGCCTTGGTGACCACGCCTGCCGGGGTCACCTGCGTGATCATCGACAGCCAGATCACCAGCACCGCGGCCGCGGTGATGAACATGTCCGCCACGTTGAAGATGGCGAAGTTGGGTAGCTGGATGAAGTCGATCACGTGGCCGCGGAACGGCCCGGGCTCCCGGAACAACCGGTCGCTGAGGTTCCCCGAGATTCCGGCCAGCAAGAAGCCGACAGCCACCGCCCAGCCGCCGTGGCGCACCCGCGGCACCAGCCAGAACAGCACTCCGAACAGCGCGCAGATCGCCACGATGGTGAGCACCACCGTGAAGTTCTCGCCCATGCTGAATGCGGCTCCGGGGTTGCGGATCAGTTGAAGGGTGATCAGCCCGCCGAGCAATGAGATCGGCTGCTGCGGGTCGAGCCGGGCGATCGCGAAGGTCTTCGCGACCTGGTCGAGCACGAGCCCCGCAGCGCCTATGCCCAGGATCAGCCAACGCAGACGCTGTACCCCGAAGGAACTTCCGGGCTGACCGGTTATCGCCGTTCCTCCCGCTGCTTGCAGGTGACGCACATCGTGGCCCGCGGGAACACCTGCAGTCGGTCCTTGCCGATCGGCTGCCCGCAGGACTCGCAAGTGCCGTATTGGCCGGATTCGAAGAGCCGGTAGGCGAGTTGAGCCTGTTCGAGCATGTCCCGCGCGTTCTGCGCCAGCGACATCTCCTGATCGCGTTCGAAGTTGGACGAGCCCACGTCGGCCGGATCGCGTCCAGCGCCGTCACTGCCCTCCTCGAAGAGGTCGGCCAGACCCGCCTCGGCCACCTCGATCGCCCGCTCCATGCGGGCTATGTCGGCGAGGAGTTCCTGCCGGATCTCTTCGACTTCTTCCTCGGTCCAGGGATCTTCACCCTCAGCGACCGGGATCGCCTGTGCCGGGGACGCTGGTTCAGTGCCCTTCGAGCGCGCAGCCATTGGGTGCTCCTCCTGCCGATACTTTGAGCAGGGAGAGTACCACCTGCCCGGCCATCGACCAGCCGAATCGCTGGCAGTGGCCGGACCAGTTGGCTGCCTGTTCCTGCGACTACTCGCCGAGCAACGCGTCCAGGCGCGGGGTCGCCGATTCCGGCGCCGGCTCGCTCAGGATCTCAGGGACGTCCCCCGGCTCGGACACAGCCTCGGTGATCACCTTGACCTGCTGCTGCAGGTGGTTGGTGAGGTTGGTGCGGAAGTTGCTCTCGAAGGCGCGCAGGTGGTCCACCTTGCCCCGCAGCACGTCCCGCTCCTGCTCGAGGTCGCTGAAGAGTTCGGCGCGACGCTTGTCGGCGTCCCCGTTCACCGCGTCCGCGTTCGAGCGGGCCTCACCGGCCAGTCGCTCAGCATTGACTCGGGCCTCTGACTCGATGCGATCGGCGCGGGTACGAGCGTCAGTGAGGGTCTCGTGGGCCTTCTTGTTGGCGCCATCGATGACACTCTCGGCCTCATTGCGAGCAGCAGCGACAATGCCCTGCGCCTCGACCTGCGACTCGCCGACGAGGCGTTCGGACTGCTCGGTGGCCATCTGGAGCAGTCGGGTGACGGCCGGTGAAGCCTCAGCCGACGTGGTGACCACGATGTTGTCGACCAAGCCCCTGGGGACGCTGGTCTCCTGCGGTACGGCCTGGGCCGCCGCGGTCGCGGCTGCGGCTGCGGCCTGGGCGTCGGCGGCGACCTGACGGAGGTTGTCCGCTTCGGCACGCAGGCTCTCGGCCTCAGCGCGGGCGGCGTCGAGTTCTCCGCGGAGACGATCGGACTCGTCCGAGTGACCGGCGTCGCCGCTGCGGACGCCGTCAAGCTCGCCGCGGACGGAATCGAGTTCGCTGCGCACCCGGTCGAGTTCTGCGGACTTACCCGCCAACTCGCCACGGAGACCGTCCAACTCACCACGGACGCCGTCGAGTTCGGCGCTGCGGCCCTGCAGCTCAGCCTTCAGCTGCTCGGCCTCTGCGGAGTCGCCGGGCACGAAGATGCTCGACGGTTCGCTGGAGCTGAGTGCGTCCACCTGCTGCTTCAAGGTGGCGTTCTCCTCGCTCAGCTGGGAGAGCGTCGCCTCGACCTTGTCGACGAAGTTGTCGACGTCAACCGGCTCATAGCCGTTACGACGGGCCAGGTGAAAGCGGGTCTGGCGGACCTGCTCCAGGGTCAGGGTCATTACTCACCTCACGTGATCAAGTGCCAGGCACGCATTCACGCGCCTGTCCAAGGGCTTTATCAGGCTAGTGCAGCAGCGATCCCGAGGCCAAGCACGCCTCGCCGAAGGCGGTCAGGGGTGAACCGTTGGTCAAGAGTCAGCCGGCGAGCAGGCGATGCACCAGCAGCAATGCGAAGTAGAGCACGATGAAAGCCAGGTCGATCTGCACGTCGCCCACCCGCACCGGTTTCACCACCCTTCCCAGAGCCCGCAGCGGCGGGTCGGTCAGGGTGTAGACGAACTCGGAGACGACCACTAGTACGCCCCGGGGTTCCCAGCCGCGGATCAGGACTGGTAGCCAGCCGAGCACGACCCGAACGGTGAGCACGGCCAGATAGGCCCAAACAGCCCAAGCGAGCAGGGTGCTGACGAGGGCCATGTGATCGCCTTTCAGGACTGGTTGAAGAACCCGCCGGCCAGGCGCTCCTTGTCCTCCGCGGCCACGGTCACGTTGTGCGGCGACAACAGGAACACCTTGCTGGTGATGCGCTCAATGCTGCCACGCAGGCCAAAGATCAGTCCCGCCGAGAAGTCGACGAGTCGCTTGGCGTCGGATTCCTCCATGTCGGAGAGGTTCATGATCACCGGGATGCCGTCGCGGAAGTTCTCCCCGATCGTGCGGGCCTCGTTGTAGGTGCGTGGGTGCACGGTGATGATTCGGTTGATGTCGGCCACCCGCGGGTGGTCCTTCACCGGACGGCGGGTCTCCAGCTCCGTCACCGTGGCCGAGGCCGCGGAGCGACTCGGCTCGGGGTCACGGCGGTCGACCTGCTCTGTGACCTCGTCCACCCCGGGTTCGACCTCGGCGTAGTCATTGTCGGACACCAGGCCCAGCCACACGGCAGCCTTCTTGAATCGGTCAGCCATCGGATCCGCCCTTCCTCGCCATTCCCCGCTGACTCTAGTCCGCTGGATCGGCCCAGCCTTGGAGGCTCCCGCCGACACGCCATCTCGACAGGCTCGGTGAACGTTGGGAGGGGCTAGGTGAAGGTTGGGAGGCTCAGGGTAGCCACACCAGGCCGGCCTGGCGTCCGGAACCGGTCGGATCGCGCCGATAGGAGTGCAAGCTCGGCGTCGTTCGGGTACACGGATCGACCCGCATCACCCGGCAACCGAGTGCGGTCAACTGCGCGGCCGCGGCGGCACCGAGGTCGAGGCTCGGCGTACCCCAACTGGTGGTGGCGAGCGCCTCGGGGTGGTCGCGGACGAAGCCCCGCTGCAGGTCGAGCGGCACTTCGTAGCACTCCCCGCAGATGTGCGGACCGATCCACGCCTTCACCCGGCGGGCGCCCAGATCGGCCATCCCTTCGATGGTGGCCACCAGGACGCCGTCCGCGAGCCCCACCCGGCCGGCGTGGGCGGCGCCCACGACCCCTGCGCGCGCATCCGCGAAGAGGACCGGCAGGCAGTCGGCCGACCGGACAGCGAGCGCGAGGCCGCGGGCGGTGGTCACCAGCGCGTCCGCCGGTGTGGTTGCCAGAGCCTCCGCGTCCGTGGCCGCGTCAACGGTCAGCACCCTCCGGCCGTGCACCTGGTAGGCATTGAGTGCGGGCAGGCCGAGCTCATCCTCGATCAGGTCCCAATCGGGGCTCCGCCAGCCGTCCGCCACGCCGAGAGTGAGGTCGAGTCGGCCGCCGTCGGGGGCCACCGCATCGCAGTACGCGACCCCGGCGCCATCGGCACCGGGGTCGTTGCGGAAGCTGAACACCTGTCGCTGAGCTTCGGAAGCAGGGATCAGCCGACTATTTCAGGAAGTCCGGCACGTCCAGTTCGTCGTCGATCACCGGTTGCGGCGCCGGACGCGTCACCGGCTGCGGGGCCTCGACCTCGGGCTCCACAGGTGCGGGCGCCGGCTCCGGAGCAGGCCGGACCACTTCCGGGCGCCGCTGGAGTTCGGGTCGGGCGCCGACCTTCTTCGGCGGCTGCCCCCCGTCGAATCCCGCCGCGATGACCGTGACCCTTACCTCGTCGCCGAGTGCGTCGTCGATGACCGTGCCGAAGATGATGTTCGCGTCCTCGTGCGCAGCCGCCTCGATCAGGTTGGCTGCGGCGGAGACTTCGAACAGGCCCAGGTCGGACCCGCCGGCGATCGAGAGCAGGACGCCGTGAGCGCCTTCGATGCTCGCCTCCAGCAGCGGCGAACTGACCGCCATCTCCGCGGCGGCCCGGGCGCGGTCCTCACCGCGGGCCGAGCCGATGCCCATCAAGGCTGAGCCGGCGTTCGACATGACCGCCTTCACGTCGGCGAAGTCGAGGTTGATCAGGCCGGGCGTGGTGATCAGGTCGGTGATACCCGACACGCCCTGCATCAGCACCTGGTCGGCCTGGCGGAACGCGTCCAGGATCGCCACGTGGTGGTCAGTCATCTCCAGCAACTTGTCGTTGGGGATGACGATCAGGGTGTCGACCTCCTCGCGCAGCGACGCGATGCCGTCCTCGGCCTGGGTCGAGCGCCGCCGGCCCTCGAAGCTGAACGGACGGGTGACCACACCGATGGTCAGCGCACCCAGCGAACGTGCGATCCGCGCCACGACGGGAGCGCCGCCGGTACCGGTGCCGCCGCCCTCGCCCGCGGTCACGAAGACCATGTCGGCGCCCTTGAGCACCTCTTCGATCTCGTCGGCGTGGTCCTCAGCGGCCTGCCTGCCCTTGGTCGGGTCGGCGCCTGCACCGAGCCCGCGGGTCAGGTCGCGGCCGATGTCGAGCTTGACGTCGGCGTCGCTCATCAGCAGGGCCTGGGCGTCGGTGTTCACGGCAATGAACTCGACTCCCCGCAGACCGGCCTCGATCATGCGGTTCACGGCGTTGACGCCGCCACCGCCGACTCCGACGACCTTGATGATTGCGAGGTAGTTCTGGGAAGCAGTTCCCACGACACCCACCCTTACTCCGAGTTCTATGAAGCTCGAACATAGTGACAACTTGTATTCGACGAAGCGGGCGAGCGGGGAAGTGCAGACAGGCTTCGACGCGCTCCCAAGGCTAGGGATCGCCCATAGCGATGTCCAAGATTGCCGGGCCGCTCGGCGCGTCCCTCAAGTATGGGTTCAGGGTTGCCTGAACCAGGCTCAACGGCGGGTCGGGAACCCTGGCGCGGACACATTGAACTGGGTGCCGCCGAGCGGCAGCAATGCGTCCAGCACCTCGCTCTTGAGTGCCGACTGCTCGGCGCTGCCCCAGATCACCCTCGACCCGTCCAGCAGCTTCAGCGCGATCCCGTCCGTGCTGGTGGCCTCCAGCCGCGCCACCTTCGCCTGGGTCTCGGCGCTCAACGCGGAGAAGACCGTGCCCACGTCCACGAGCACCTGCTGCTCGTTCGGGTCTGCGGCCACCACCACCAGTCCGGACGGAGCGTTCTCCACCGCCTGGAACACCACGCCCGTGGCGTCGGCCAGCAGGTAGCCGCCACCGGCGGGAATGGCGAGTCGCGGTTTGCGCTCGACCACCTCGATGCGGACGGTGGTGGGCCAGTCACGCGACACCGTCACCTCGGCCACGGGTGGCAAGCCGGCCACCCGATCGGCCACACCCCCCGGATTCACCCAGACCAGCGGTGTGCCGTCGACCACGCCGGCCGCGGCGAGCACTTCCGCTTTCGACAGAACCTTGGCACCCTTCACCTCGACCGCCTGGGCGGAGAGGACCGGCGAGAAGCCCACCAGATAGCCGGCGCCCAGCAGCAGCGCCACCGCCGCGACCGCGGCAAGCCAGCGGCGCCAGCGGCGACGCTGGTCGTCCCGGCGGCGCAGTTCCAGCCGCGTGGTGGCATCACTGATCGAGCTCACTGGCGGACTGCCTCCGCGGCCAGTAGCCGAACGAGGTCCGGGCCCACCCTGGTCACGTCGCCGGCGCCGAGCGTCACCACGAGGTCGCCCTCGCGAACCAGACCGGCGAGGGCGGGCGCAGCTTCAGCCAGGGTCTCGACATAGCGGACGCGACCCGGCGCCCCGGCTTCGGCAGCGTCGGCGACCAGCCTTCCGGTCACTCCGGGCAGCGGGTCCTCTCGGGACGGGTAGATACCCAGGACCAGAATCTCGTCGGCGAGGATGAGCGCGCTGCCGAACTCGTCGGCGAAGTCGCGGGTACGGGTGAACAGGTGCGGCTGGAAGCAGGCCACGAGGCGTCCACCGGCCGCCAGTCCGCGCGCGGCCGTGAGCGTGGCCGCCACCTCCGTCGGGTGGTGGGCGTAGTCGTCGAACACCCGGACGCCGCCAGCCTCTCCGACCGGCTGGAAGCGTCGCAGCGTCCCGGTGAACCGCGACGCGGCCTCGCGCAGCAGCGGACCCGAGCACCCGATCGCCAGGCCGGCGGCATAGGCGGCGGCGGCGTTGCGCAGGTTGTACTCCCCCGGCACCGCCAGCACCAGTGGTCCGGTGTCGTCGGCAGCGGTGAGGATCGCGCGTGCCCCGGCGACCGGGTACTCGACTGCGCTGATGCGCACGTCGGCGTCCGCGGCCGCGCCGAAGGTGATCACGCGCTTGCCGGCCGCGTGCAGTGCGGGTAGCAGCGCCCTGGCGCCGGGATCGTCCGCGCTGGTCACAACCGTCTGCACGGTCTCCGCGGTCGCCATCTCGACGAAGCCCGCTGCGTAGCGCTCCGGCGTGCCCCAGTTGTCGAGGTGGTCGGCTTCGATGTTGGTGATCACCACCACCTGGGCCGGGTACTGCCGGAAGGAACCGTCGCTCTCGTCGGCCTCGACCACGAATGCGTCCCCGGTGCCGAGGTGATCGGCGCGGCCGGTGGCCGACAGCGGGGAGCCGACCACATAGCTCGGGTCGGCGCCAGCGCCGGCCAGCAGGACCGCGGTCATCGCCGAGGTGGTGGTCTTGCCGTGGGTGCCGGTGACCGCGATTCCGGTACGACCGAGCATCAGGGCGGCCAGTCCGGCGCTGCGATGCCAGACCCGCAGCCCGCGACGGCGGGCCTCGGCCAGTTCAGGGTTGGTCTCGCGCACAGCGGACGAGACGATGACCGTCGACGCGTCCCCGAGTTGGGCGGGATCGTGGCCCACGAAAGTGCGGACGCCGAGTTCGCCAAGTTGGGCCAGCACCGGCGAGTCGGCTTGGTCGCTACCGCTGACGGTCACCCCCAACTGGGCGTACATCGCCGCGATCGGACTCATGCCCGCTCCCCCGATGGCGATGAAATGCACCGCTCCGAGTTCGCTGACCGGCAGTAGGTCGACGGGTTCGATCAGAGCCATGGGTTCAGTCTCCACGCCGGGCCACGGCGAGCACCAACCGGGCCAGCTTCGCGGACGCGTCCGCTGGTACCAGGCTGCGGCACCTGTTCGACATCCGGGCCAGGCTTTGCGGGTCGGTCAGCAGTGCGGTGACCTCGCTGACCAGCCGGCCGGCGCTCAGGTCGGCGTCGGCCACCAGCCGGCCGGCGTCCGCCGCGATCAGGAAGCCGGCGTTTCGGGCCTGTTCGCCGTTGCCGTGCGGCAGCGGGACGAAGATCGTGACCAACCCGGTCATCGCCGTCTCCATCACCGTGCCCGCACCGGCCCGGCCCAGCATCAGGTCGGCGGCAGCGTAGGCGTCGCCCATTTCGTCCACGTAGCCCACCGGACGGTACTGCGCACCAGTGGCCGCGTCGGTCATGGGAACGTCGGCCTCGGTGAGGTTCGCCGCGCCGAGCACGTGCAGGATCGAGATCCCGGCGGTCAGCAGCGTTTCGCGTGCGGCGAGGGTCGCCTGGTTCAGGCTCCGTGCCCCCTGCGAGCCGCCGCTGACCAGCAGGACGGGACCGTCGGCCGGCAGACCGAACACCTCCCGCGCAGCCGGACGCCGCGCGTCCCGATCGAGGCTTGCGATGGCTTCGCGCACCGGCAACCCGAAGTGCTGGGCGTGCGGCAGTTTCGTCTCAGCGAACGTGGTGACCACATGCGGGGTGAAGCGGGCAGCGATGCGGTTGGCCAGGCCCGGTACGAAGTTGCCCTCGTGCAACACGAGCGGCACATTCGCCTGCCGCGCGGCCAGGTACACCGGCAGCGAGACGTAACCGCCGAAACCGACAGCCACCTGGGCCGAGTGCGCGTCCAGGATCGCCCGCGCCTCGCGGACGGCCTGACGCAGCCGTCCGGGCACAGCCAGAAGCTCGGGGGTGAGCCGTCGCGGCAGCGGCACCGGCGGGATCAGCTCCAGGCGCAGGCCGGCCTCGGGGATCACCCTCGATTCCAGGCCCTTCGGCGTGCCCACGCAGACGATGTCGACCTCGGTCTGTTCGGCCAGTTGCTGGGCGGTGGCGATCAGCGGCGACGTGTGGCCGGCGGTTCCCCCGCCGGCGAGCACCACGCGGACCGCGCTCACGGGCGTCCCGCTGCGGTGGTCACCAGCGCCTGGTCCTTGCGGCGGCGACGACGCCTGGCGAACGCCCGGTACTCCGGCTCCTGCCGGGCGCAGGCCAGCAGCACGCCGAGCGCCATCAGGTTCGCCATCAGGGCGGAACCACCGTAGGAGAGCAGCGGTAGGGGCACACCGATCACCGGCACCATGCGCAGCACGACCGCAATGTTCAGCAGGGCCTGAATCATGAACCAGCTGGTGATGCCTGCCGCCGCGTACCGGCAGAAGCGGATGTCGGACCGCATCGCGATGCGGAACCCGGCGTAGCCGAGGATGAAGAACAGCACGAGCACGCTCAGCGTCCCGATCAGGCCGAGTTCCTCGCCGATCACGGCCAGCATGTAGTCAGTGTGGGATTCGACCAGGCCGCCCCACTTCTGCCGGCTGGCGCCCAGGCCGAGACCCCACCAGCCGCCGGAGGCCAGAGCGAAGATTGCCTTGATCGGCTGGTGGTTCACGCCGAGCTGGTCGACGCTCTGGTTGAAGAAGCCCAGGATCCGGGTCATCCGGTACGGCGAGGTGACCACCAGCAGACCGACCGCTGCGGCCACGCCGCCGACCAGCGCGCCCAGCACCTTCCAGGACGCGCCCACGTACCAGAGCACGGCCAGCACCAGCGCGCCCATGATCAGGCCGGTACCCAGATCGGACTGGATCACCACCAGCCCGATCAGCAGGAGCGACACGGGCAGGAAGGGAATCAGCAGGTGCCTGGGATCGGTGAGCTGCTTGCGCTTGCGGGCGAAGATGTCGGCCCCCCACATCACGATGGCGAGCTTGGCGAGCTCCGAAGGCTGGATTCGGAAGATGGAAGTACCGAACTGCACCCAGTTCGTGTTGCCGTTGTTGGAATACCCCAACGGCGTGAAAGTGAGCATCTGGAGCACCAACGAGCCGATGATCAGAATCCAGCCGATCACTCTGAGTTGCTGCGGGGAACGTTTCGCAAGGATGAAGGCGGCCACGCCGCCGATCAACAGGAAGACCGCTTGACGTAGTACGAAGTAGTACGCGTTGCCCCAGCGGACGTATGCGTAGACGCTGGAAGCGGAGAGCACCATGATCATGCCCAGCGCCAGAAGCAGCACCGCGGGCACCAGGACCAGGTAGAAGCTGGCCTGCGGATGCGCGAGCCACTCGACCGCGAGACTGCGTCGCCGGCCCGTGGGACGGGCCGGGGACTCGGTCCCGCGGCGATCCACTGAGGGGGAAGTCAGGATCGCCATCGTCGGCTGCCTCCTATCCGGCCAGCGTTGCGACCGCGGCGGCGAACGCATCGCCCCGGGCGGCATAGTCACTGAACATGTCCTTGCTGGCACAACCGGGCGCGAGCAGCACCACGTCGCCGGGCACGGCCCGGGACGCCGCCCACTCCACCGCCTGTTGCATCGCTCCATGATCGCTGGACTCGATCACGTTCACTACTACCTCGGGTGCGTGTCGGGCGAGTGCGTCCGCGATCACGTAGCGATCCACCCCGAAAACCGCCACCGCGCGCAACCGGGACGCGACTGCGGTGACCAGGTCGTCGAAGGTGGTGCCCTTGGCCTGGCCGCCCGCCACCCACACCACGTGCTCGAACGCGCCCAGCGAGGCCGCCGCGGCGTGCGGGTTCGTGGCCTTCGAGTCGTCGACATAGCGGACGCCGTCCACCTCGGCGATGGTCTGGATGCGGTGGTCGCCCAGCCGCAGCCGCTGCAACCCCTCGGCCACGGCGGTGGGCGGCACGCCGAACGACCTGGCGAGCGCGGCGGCGGCCAGTGCGTTCTCCACGTTGTGCGGGGCGTAGGGCACGACATCGGAGAGCTTGGCGATCTCCACTGCCGAATCGCGACGCTGGCTGATGAACGCGCGGTCGACCAGCACATCGTCCACCACGCCGAGCATCGACGGGCCCGGGATGCCGAGGGTGAAGCCGATCGCCCGGGCGCCATCGACGACGTCCGCCTCCTCGACCAGGCGCATCGTGGCCCCGTCAGCGACGTTGTAGACGCACGAGTGCTGCGCACGCTCGTAGATGCGGGCCTTGTCGGCGACGTAGGCGGCCATCGGATCGGTGACCCCCTTCGGCCAGCCGGACGCCTCCGCGTACCACTCGAGGTGATCGGGTGCGATGTTCAGCACCGCGGCCGAATGCAGCGAGAGGCTGTTCGTCCAGTGCAACTGGAAGCTGGAGAGCTCGACGGCCAGCACGTCGTAGGCCACATCGTCGAGCACGGCTTCGACGATGGGTCGCCCGACATTGCCCACCGCTGACGTGCGCAGCCCGGCAGCGGTCAGGATCGATTCGAGCATGCCGACGGTGGTCGTCTTGCCGTTGGTGCCGGTGACCGCGAGCCAGGGCACCTGCCGATCGGGCAGGCTCATCCGCCAGGCCAGTTCCACCTCGCCCCAGATCGGGATGCCGCGCAACGCCGCCTGGTTCAGCAGCGGCGCGGACGGACGCCAGCCGGGCGAGGTGACCACCAGGTCGACGTCGTCGGGCAGCGTGGCGGTCGAACCGGGCCCGAGGCGCACCTCGGCGTCCAGCATGTGAAGCACCTTGGCCTTCTCCTGGTTGCCCGGATCAGCTGAGTCGTCCAGGACCAGCACCTGGGCACCCAGGTCGAGCAGGCCGTCCGCCGCCGCGAAACCGGACGTGCCCAGCCCGGCGACGACCACGCGGGCCTGCGGCCAGGGCGAGAGCCGGTCGGCGGTGGCGATCCAGGGCTTCACAGGCCCACCACCCATTCACCGTAGAAGAGGCCGAGGCCGACCGCGACGAACAGCCCGCAGATGATCCAGAAGCGGATCGTGATCGTGACTTCCTTCCAGCCCAGCAACTCGAAGTGGTGCTGCAGCGGGGCCATCTTGAACAGGCGCTTTCCGCCGGAGATCTTGAACCAGCCCACCTGGAGCACCACGGACGCGGTGATGACCACGAACAGCCCCGCGATCACCGCCATCAACAGTTCGGTGCGAGTGAGGATCGAGAGACTGGCCAGGGCACCACCGATCGCCAGTGAGCCGGTGTCACCCATGAAAATCTTCGCCGGGGACGCGTTCCACCAGAGGAACCCGAAGCAGGCGCCGGCCAGGGCCATCGAGACCACGGCCAGGTCGTAGGGGTTTCGCACCTCGTAACATTGCGGGGCCGAACTGGCCAGCGCGCATGACTGGTTGTACTGCCAGATGTTCAAGATGGCGTAGGCGGCGAACACCATCGCCGCCGCACCCGTGGCGAGCCCGTCCAGGCCGTCGGTGAGGTTCGCGGCGTTCGACCAGGCGGCGACCAGGAAGACGATCCAGATGACCGCTGCCCAGACCGGCAGCCACAGCCAAGGCAGGTCCCGTAGGAAGGAGATGTACTGGCTGGCGGGCGTGAGCCCGCGAGCGTCCGGGAACTGGAAGGCCAGGATGCCGAAGGCGATCGCGACGGCGGTCTGCAGGCCGAACTTCACTGACGCGTGCAGGCCGAGCGAGCGGGCCTTGCTGATCTTGATCCAGTCATCGGCGAAGCCCACCATCCCCAGGCAGGTGAACAGGCCGAGCGCGAGCATGCTGGTCGCGCTCGGCTGGGTGAAGGTGACCAGGTGCGCCACCGCGTAGGCCAGGAGCACTGCGAAGATGATCACGATGCCGCCCATCGTGGGCGTGCCGCGCTTGGTGTGGTGGCTGGTCGGGCCGTCGTCGCGGATGAACTGGCCGTAGCCGGCCTTCACCAGGAATCTGATCGCGTACCGCGTGCCCAGCAGGGTACCGACCAGCCCGATGCCGCCAGCGAGCAGGATGCTTCTCATCGTCGCCTCACCCTTCCCCGGGAGCGCCGGCGGTGTGCGCAAGCAATACCTCGGCCACGTGTTCCAACGCTAGACCCCGGGAGGCCTTGACCAGTACGACATCCGCGGGAAGCAGCCAATCCGCGGCGATCGAGGCGGCCTCCTCGCGACTCTGCGCCACCTGACTGGGCACCCCGCCCTCGGCGGCTCCGGACGCGAGGTCGGCGGCGAAGCCGCCGACCGCCACCAGATGGTCGACCCCCACCCGCGCGGCGAGCGCGCCGATCTCCCGGTGCTCGGCCGCCGACTCCGCCCCCAGTTCGAGCATGTCGCCGAGCACTGCCAGTAGGCGCCCGTCCGGACGGCGCAGCGACGCCAGGGTCTGCAGCGCGGCCGCCATGGAGTCCGGGTTGGCGTTGTAGGCGTCGTTCACCACCAGGACACCGTCGGCCCGGGTCGCCAGCTCCATGCGCCAGTGCGAGCGGACGGTCGCGCGGCTCAGCGCGTCCGCCACTTCGGCGATCGTCAGCCCCTGGGTGAGTGCGACCGCGACGGCAGCGAGGGCGTTGCCCACCTGATGCCGTCCGGTCACCTGGAGCCGCACCTCAGCCTGGCCGGCCACCGTGCCAGCGGTGTGCAGGTTGAAGCGATGTCGCTGGAGCTCGTCGGCGTGCACCTCGGTCGCCCAGACCCGGAGTTGACCGAACTCGGGCTCGGCATCCACCGCGAAGGTGGCCACCCTGGCCTGCGTTCGCTGGGCCATCGTGCGCACGTGGTCGTCGTCGGCGTTCAGCACCGCCCAGCCGGACGCCGGCAGCGCCTCGACCAGTTCACCCTTCGCAGCGGCGGTCGCCTCCACCGAACCGAACTCGCCGAGGTGGGCATGACCGACGTTCACCACGGCGCCCACCTGGGGTCGCACGATCCGGCACAGCGCACTGATGTGGCCCTGTCCGCGGGCGCCGAGTTCGCTCACCAGGAAACGGGTGCCCGGAACCACCCGGGTGGCGGTCAGCGGCACGCCGATCTCGTTGTTGAAAGAGCCGACCGGAGCCACCGTTTCGCCGGCGACGCCGAGCAGTTGGGCGAGGAGGTCCTTGGTGCTGGTCTTGCCCGACGATCCGGTGATGCCGATACTGACCAGCCCAGCCGAGAGTGCGTCCGCGACCACTGCGGTGCCGAGTCGAGCCAGAGCGGCCAACGGGTCTTCGACGATCAACTGGGGGACGGTGACCGGAACCTCACGAGCACCCAGGACGGCGCCGGCGCCTCGATCGAGCGCCGCGGCTGCGAAGTCGTGGCCGTCCGCGTGCTCGCCCGGCAACGCGATGAACAGGCTGCCCGGCGTGGCCGTCCTGGAGTCGATCACCACGTCAGGGCCGACCAGCGTCGCCGGGTCACCCAGCAGCCTGGCGTCGAGCAGTTCGGCCAGGCGTCCTGCTGACAGTTCACGCATCGGTATCCCCGTTCAGTCGGGCCCACTCCTGGGCGGCCACCACCCGATCGTCGAACTCGATCGACCGGTCGGCCAGTTGCTGGCCGGTCTCATGGCCCTTACCCAACAGGGCCACCCAGTCGCCGGGCTCGGCCAAGCTGAGCGCCAGCCGGATCGCATCGCAGCGCTGCCCCCCGTCGAACACCTGCGCCCCGCTGACGGCCGCTGCCTCGCGCGCGCCGGCGAGGATCACCTCGCGAATCGCCTCCGGGCTCTCACTACGGGGATTGTCGTCGGTCACCACCACGACCGCTGCCGCAGCGGCGGCCGCTGCACCCATCGGCGCCCGTTTGGCCTGGTCGCGGTCGCCGCCGCAGCCCAGGACGGCGATCCGCCGGCCCTCGGGCAGCGCGGCCAGGGCTGCGGTCACCGACTCCGGGGTGTGCGCGAAGTCCACCACCACCGATGGTGCGCCGGCACCGAGATCGACCCGCTGCATCCGTCCGGGCACCTGGGCCTCGGCGAAGCCGGGCAGCGCCTGGTCGAGGTCGATGCCGGCGAGATCGAGGATCGCGGTGGCGGTGACCGCGTTGCGGACGTTGAACGCACCGAACAGGCCGAGGGTGAACTCACGCGGGCCAGCCGGTGTGGCAACGCGCACCTGGCTGCGTCCGTCGGCCAGAACCTCACGCGTCAGCGGGTGGTAGTCGGCCGGCGCCTCGTAGCCGGTGGTGACCAGGCGAAGTCCCGCCGCGCGCACCTCTTCGGCCAGCCGGCGTCCGTAGCCGTCATCGATGTTGACCGCCGCCGCCCGGCAGCGGCCGTCGCGGAACAGGCTCGCCTTCGCCTGGAAGTAGGCCTCCTGGTCGGGGTGGAAGTCGAGGTGGTCGCGGCCGAGGTTGGTGAACGCTGCGACGTCGAAGACCAGCCCGTCCACTCGGCCCAGCGCAAGGGCGTGGGACGAGACCTCCATCGCCACCGCGTCCGCGTCGTGCTCGACCAGATACGCCAGCAGCGCCTGCAGGTCGGGCGACTCCGGCGTCGTGACTGTGGTGCGGGCCGTGGTCAAGGA